>Ga0315281_10002897_pt1 | contig 25347 bp, 22 predicted proteins | sample YL17G07_0_MG_FD_204540 | JGI IMG/M metagenome (GOLD analysis project Ga0315281, IMG submission 204540) | Sediment microbial communities from Yellowstone Lake, YNP, Wyoming, USA - YL17G07_0 | ecosystem: Environmental > Aquatic > Freshwater > Lake > Sediment | place: USA: Wyoming | collected... | reverse complement strand
CCAAGACGTTTGCGCCACAGCGCAGACAGGCGCACGGGCGCGATGCGCTCGCCGAGGCGGTGCGCCTGGTTTCGGTAGTAGGCGACGGCGAGGTGACGTCCGCCAATTTTCGTGGTGGTCAGGCGCGCGTCTTTAAGTACCGAGATCGGAATCGGGAACAGACCGAGCAGGTGGTACTCCGGCGCGAACAGGCCTTCCGGTTGGCGCACAAGGCGGAAGGATTTGCCAAGCATCTGCGCGCGGTAACGCTGGTTGTCGGACGTGACGGAAATAAGCCCGAGGCCGGTGGCGTACTGGCCGACGATGTCGTCGCGCTTTGGCGCCGCCGCCGGCAGGGTGGCCGCTGTCTGACGCGCGGCGAGCGCGGTCTCGATTTTGCGCGCCTGTAATATCAGGTCCATCAGCCGTTCGCTGATTTTTTCCACCACTTCGGTCGAGTTGGAACAGTTGGTGAGCACGATCACGCCGAGCTTGTGCGCGGGCGCCATCAGTATGCGGCCGCGCGAAAAAGGACTGTCGTTGCCGAGCCAGGCGAGGGTACCCGCCTGCGGCAGGGGCACACCGCTTAAACGCCACCCCAGTCCCACGCGCGTGTCGAGGTCGAGCGCCACGCCGGCATTCTGAATTTGCAGCATCTCGCGCACGCTGCCCGGCCGTACGATCTGTTTGCCGTCGGATGTGCCGTTGGCGAACAACATTTGCATGAAGCGGGAAAGTTCCGAAACGCTGCTGACCAGGCCTGCGGCCGGTGTGTCGCGCACGCTCTGCGAGGCGATGGGTTTCTCCTTCCAGTAGTGCATGGCGAGCAGCGGCCGGTAGGCGTGCTCGACATCGAAAGTGGAGTGTTTCATACCGAGTGGCGCCAGCAGCAGCTCCTGCATGCACACGGCAAATGGCTTCTTGCAAGTGGTTTCGAGCAAGCGCCCGAGTACGTCGTATCCCGGAAACGATGGCGAAAAGACCAGGCCCGGCGGGGACGCGGCGTATTCGTTTTTGAGACGCGCGACGAACGCGGCGAGCGGTTCAGGTTTTGGCGTCCACATGTCCTTGAGGTGCATGGCTGGCAGGCCGGCGTGATGCGAGAGCAGGCGGCGCGCAGTAATTGCCGGCGCGTTGGCGAAACGCGAACGAATCGAGAACTCCGGCAGATACTTTTGTACCGGCTGGTCGAGGTCGATCGTGCCCTGGTCGGCTAGCTGCATCACGGCGGTGGCGGTCAGGAGCGTGGAAAGCCCGCCGACGGAGTAGAGCGTGCTCGCCTGCGCCGGCAGGCGACGCGCGCGGTCGGCTTGGCCGAAGCCCTCTGCCCAGACGATCTTTTGATCTTCAACCAGCGCGATGCTCAGGCCCTCCACGTTCTTCGACTTCATCTCCGCGCGAATAAGTTCACTCACCGCGTGCCGGATGGGCACAAGTTGTTCAGCGGTCAGGGCAGGCTCGGCGGCGAGGCTGGGCGAAACGGCGCACAACAGCGGCAACAGCGCACCGGCGAGGCGCAGGCTGCGGCGGACACACCAGCGGAGTTGGGCGCCACTCATGATTGACTATTGCTAAACACTGAACGCACCGTTGTGCCTTCAGTGGGCGAAGATTTCGAACAGCATCCAGATCGCGACCAGAAAACATCCGACGGTCAGGACATCGAAAATGATGTCGATCCAGAACTGCGAGGCGATGCGCGACCAGAAACGATACACGCCCGAGCGCAGAAACGCCGGGTTGTCCTCACCGAAGTAGCAATACCAATTCGCGTATTTATTGAGAAACGCCACCACAATCTGCGCGGTTACGCCGATCAGGAACAGAATGACCAGAACGCGGGTCCGGCCGGAGCTGAACAGCGTTTCGCGCACCGGTGATTCCAGAAGAAACAGCGCCAGACCGCCGATTCCGAAGGCCACGAACCAGGAACGCAGAATACGGTTGTACTCGGCGTAGCTTTCAAAATAGGCTTGCGAGAGTGCATCGTTCTTCTTCGCTCTGGGCATGTCTGGCTCCTCGCTACTGTGTGACCCCGGCCGCATGCGGTACAATAACACGCTTCAAGACAGTCGCTGCGGGCGACACCGTGGCTCGCGGCGTCCGTACAAGAATCCTTCAGGATTGAGAACGCATGAACAAGTATCTGGTGATTTCCGCATTGGGAAAAGACCGGCCCGGCATCGTCAATCAACTCGCGCACGCCATTCTGGAAGCCGGCTGCAATATTCAGGACAGCCGCATGACCGTGCTCGGCGGGGAGTTTGCACTCATGCTGCTGGTTTCGGGCCCCTGGAACGCGGTCGGCAAGCTGGAGAGCCAGACCAAAGCGCTGGAAAAGAAGCTCGACCTGACGCTGGTCGCCAAGATCACCGAGCCGCGCGGCACCAAACAGAGCATGGTGCCGTACGTCGTGGACGTGGTGTCCATGGATCACCCCGGTATTGTGCACGGCATTGCCGAATTCTTTTCGACGCGCGAGATCAACATCGAAGATCTCAATACCTGGACCTACGCCGCCGCCCACACCGGCACGCCGATGTTCTCGATGAACATGACCATCAGTGTTCCGGCCGGTGCCAACATTGGCCGTCTGCGCGACGAGTTCACGCGTTTTTGCGACGAGCTGAACGTGGACGCCACGCTCGAGCCGGTGCGCCATTGAGCAGGCTCAAGATTATTTCAAGGTAACAAATGTAGGGTGGGTTAGGCGCGTAGCGCCGTAACCCGCCAGCCGTGCCGCCAGGCACTCATTAAAAAATCGTTGTGTTGCTACGCAACGCTTGGTGGGTTACGCGAGAAACGCTAACCCACCCTACATATTTAAGTCTACGTAGACGCCATCCCGGTCAGATGTGAGTCGAGCCGCTCGTTTTCGACAAAACCCAGCAGCTCGGGAAAGAAAGCCAGAAACTGTTGTTCGAGTACCGCGTAGTTGAGGAGCAGCTCCTGCACACCATCGGTCAGCACCACCGCGCGCGGGTAGCGCTGGAAGCGCCGCGCAATACCATGCAGGGCGGCGTCTACCGATTCGATCTCGGCATACGAAGCCAGCCAGTCGTCGGCGGCCATGTGTGGCAGGATGCGCTGCAGGCGTTGCGGGTAGCTCGCAATGTTCGGCAACAGCGTTGCATACACTTGTTGCGTGAAGTCCTCGAGTGGCACCCCGGCATAGAGCGACCAGTGACGCGCGAGGAAATGATCGTAGAACACATCCACGAGGACGGCGGCGAAGCGTCGGCGCGCGGGGGAGACGAGCGCGCAGCTGGCGCGAACCATTGTGTGTGCATCCGTGTAGCGGTCGATGGCGCGGTGCAGGTGGATGCCGGCGCACACCGCCGGGCTGTACTGTTGCAGACTTTCGCGACCCTTCACGAAGTCACCGAGCATTCCGCCGATGAGCAGTTCCGGAGATGAACGCGAAAGAAAGGCGTGGGCCAGAAAGTTCATGGGTAGAGTGGTCACCGACTGGCAGCAATCCAAATGATGTTGCCTGTTGTGGAGGCCGTCAAACGGCGACCGTTTCAGGGTTGTGAAAACACCAATAGCGCCGTGAAGGCAATGGTCGTGAGCGCCAGCCAGGACGAGGTTAGCGCCACGCGGATGTCCTGCCACGATGGCAGGCTGGCATAGGTCAGACAGGCGATCGCATAGACCCAGACTGCCTCGGCGGCAGTTGCTTCCGGCGCTGTGTGCAGGCGCCAGCTGAACAGCGCCAGCGCACCGGGCAACAGCAGCATGGGCGCGAGGCCGATCAACAGTCCGTTGTACCAGCGCACGTTGCGGCAGCTCACCGAGCCCAGCACGTAGCCGTTCGCCACGCGTCTCGGCCACAAACGAAAACTGCACGGCTGGCCATGCGCGACAAAGCCCAACAGCAGGTGCATGAGTTCGTGCGCGAGCGTGACCGGGAAGGTTGTCACAAAGTACACCGTACCCAGCTGGCGGGCGAGAAGCAAAAGGGCCAGGAGCACGCTCACCGCGAGCGCATACAGCTGGCCGTTCGTGCCCGTCAGCGCAGCGAGACCAGCTACGGTGTTCGTCATGTTACCAGCGCGACGCCAGCGAGAAGTGTGCGGGCACGCCATGAGTCGGCGCTTTCCATTCATAAAAACGCCACTTCACATCCATGCCGAGATCGGTCAGGCCGCGCACAGCGGGCGTACCGTTCGCACCCGAGTCGCCAAGCCGCAGATACGGCAGCGATAGTATGACATCGACGCTGTCCACCACCCCGTAACTGAGCGCGGTGGCAGTGAGTGTCAACAGCTGGTTCGCTCCGCCATCCCGGAGAGTGGTGTGTTCGCCGATGAGTTCGAGCTGAAAGTGTCCCTGCCCCTGGGTGCCAGTGTCTTCGGTAATGAGTGGATGGGCGGCGCGTGCGGACAGCGGATTGAATACACACAGCAGGACAACAAACACGCAGAGCGGAGAATTCGTTGCTGGCAGAATCACGAACACTCTCGGTTGTTTCAACGCACGCGCGGTTTGTGTTTTTTGCGAGCTGGGGATTTCGTCTTGGACACGGAGGTGCGCACCGCGCGCCGCCTCCACCACAGCCAGCCGAAGTACCCGGCAAAGATCACGGAGCCCGCGACCAGCAGGCCGGTATAAAAGAACATGCCAAACACGATAGTAACCATCACCATCACGAGCAATATCGGGAAGGCCATGCGTTCGCGATTGGCTGGCGATTTCCGGGTGGGGGTAACGCGGGATTTCTTCTTGGCCATGAGTAATTTTAATCTTCCAGAGACCTTTATAGCAGAGGTTGGTGCCAGGAGAAACCGGCTGAGGGCAACAAGCGCCGGGTCTCCTCGCGAGTGCTGGCTGGCAGTGCTATGCTCGCAAGCGGACTCTGATTAAGAGCTTACTGTCATTTCGACCGAAGGGAGAAATCCGGTAACGCAATGATGACGTTTGACTTTCATGCCATCCGATTTCTCGCTGCGCTCGAAATGACAACTTGTTCAGAGCCTCCTTGGAGTTGGTGAATCCGCATGTTTCCAGATTATTCTGCCGTATGCCGAGAGTCCATGCCCTGATTCTGGGACTGCTGGTGGCGATGCCCGCGCAGTCCGCACCCGCCGAGACCCTGCCAGCGGAGGTTGTGCAGTTGCTCAAGCACCACGGTCTGTCGAACCGGGGCCTGAGTGTGTACGTGCACGAGGTTGGCCAGCCCGAACCGCTGCTGGCCGTGGCCGCCGACGTGCCGCGCAACCCGGCCTCGACCATGAAGCTGTTGACGACGCTGGTCGCGCTCGAAGAGCTCGGGCCGGGCTGGACCTGGAAGACCGAGGCCTACGCCAGCGCACCCGTGCGGGATGGTGTGCTGGACGGCGACCTCTATATAAAAGGTTACGGCGATCCGTATCTGGTCATCGAACACTTCTGGCGATTCCTGCGCGCGTTGCGCAAGGGCGGGTTGACCGAGATTCGCGGCGATCTGGTGATCGACCAGGGTTTTTTCGATCCGGGTTCCGGGCAGCCTGCCGATTTCGACCGCCGCCCGCAGCGCGCCTACAACGTGCAACCGCGCGCGTTGCTGGTGAACTTCCAGGCGGTCAACTTCCGTTTTCTGCCGCAGGCGCGCCAGCAACGCGTTGAGGTTATCGCCGACCCGCAGCCGGCGCAGTTCGCCATCGACAACCGCGTGCGCCTCGCCAGCGGCCCGTGCCGCGGCGGTGCACGCGCCGTGGGCATGCAAGTCGCAGATCGCGCCGGGTTAGTGAATGAGGCTTCATTCACTCTGGTATTCAGCGGCGGTTACAGTGCGCAGTGCGGCGAGGATGAGTTGTATCGCGTGGTGGCCGAGTCCGAAGCTTACATCCACGGCGTGTTCAAAACATTGTGGACCGAAATGGGCGGACGTTTCGCGGGCAAGGTGCGCGAAGCGGCGGTGCCGGACGGCGCGGCGCTGTTGCACAGCGCGACCTCGCCGCCGTTGTCCGAGATAATTCGCGTGATCAACAAGTACAGCAACAATGTTATGACGCGCCAGCTTTTGCTCACCCTCGGTGCCGAGAAACATGGCGCACCCGGAACGGTGGAGAAGGGCGTGGCCGTCATCCACGAATGGCTTACTACACACGGCCTGCACTTTCCGGAACTGGTGCTCGAGAACGGTTCCGGCCTGTCGCGCACGGAACGCATCTCCGCGCGCCATCTGGGTGCGGTGCTGCTCGCCGCCTGGCGCAGCCCGACCATGCCAGAGTTCCTGGCGTCGTTGCCGATTCTGTCCGTGGACGGCACGTTGAAGCGTCGCCACGGCGGTGAACTCGCCGGACGCGCGCACCTTAAGGGCGGCAGTATCGATGGTGTGCGTGCCCAGGCCGGCCTGCTGCTCGATGAACAGGGGCGGCGCATGATCGTGGTGGTGTTGCACAACGATGCGCGCGTCGACAGCGTCGCTGGTGAGCAAGTGCAGAACGCCGTGCTCGGCTGGGTTAACCGCCGCCCCTGAGCAACGTCCGTGCGCCAGCGTTCACCTGGATTACGCCGCCTCTGCCGCAGGACGGCGCCGCAACATCAACCACGTGACGGCGATCACGGTTAGCGCGATCAGCGGCATCACGCCGTAGTTCACCGCCTGCCAGCCGAGGCGATGTTGCAGGCTTCCGGCCGACAGCACGGCGACGGTGACGGTGCTGAATACCAGAAAATCGTTAAGCGCCTGGGTCTTGGCTTTTTCGGCCGGCGCGTAGGTTTCGGTGAGCAGCGTGGTGGCGCCGATGAACAGGAAATTCCAGCCCACGCCGAGCAGCAACAGCGCCAGCCAGAAGTGCGACAGGCCGGTGCCGGTGAGATTGACAGCGACGCACACCGCGTTCAGCGCCGCACCGGTGAGCATGATCTGGAGCACACCGAAACGCCGGATCAGATGGCCGGTGAAAAAGCTCGGCGCGAACATGCCCAACACGTGCCACTCGATCACAAAGGCCGTATCGCCGAAGGCAAACTGGTGATCGTGCATGGCGAGCGGGGTGGCGGTCATTACCAGCGCCATGACACCGTAGCCGAGCATGCCGCCGAGCACCGCGACCACGAATACCGGTTGCCGGGCGATGACCGGCAACGGCCGGCCGCCGTGTTGCGACTCCGCTCTGGTGTGCGGGATAGCGATGAACAACAAGGTCGCAAAGGACAGTGCGTAGATGCCCACCAGGCTCAAGTAGCTGCCGGCGAACGGTGCGGCAAACCAGCTGCTCGTCCAGTGCGCGAGATTCGGTCCGATCAAGGCGGCGATCACGCCGCCGGCCATGACGTAGGAAATGGCGGTGCTGCGGTAATCGATGGTGGCCACGTCGGCGGCGGCGAAACGGTAGTAGTTGCCGAAACCCTGGAATATCCCAATCAGAAATGTGCCGAGCGCGAATAAGGCGAAATTCCCGGCCACAATTGCGAACGTGGTCAACGCCGCGCCGCTCATGCCGATTGCGCTGCCGAGCAGAAACCCGCGCTTCCTGCCAATGCGCTGCATGAGCAGCGACGCCGGAATACTGGTGAGCATGTTGGCCAGCATTTGCACGGCGAGCGGCAAGGTGGCCAGCGCCTTGTCCGGTGCGAGCCGGAAGCCGACCAGCGCCGAGGTGGCAATGAGCAGTGATCCGCCGGTCATCATCATCGCCTGCGCGGCGGCCAGCAGCAGGACGTTCTTTTTCACGGGGTTCATGGGTGCGACAGGGTGTGGTAATGGCGTGTGTTGGCGCATGATACATCGGCGCTGCGCAAACCCTTAAACGATCGGCTAGAATCTTTCTCATACCCCTATCATTTGCGCAGGATGATCGGATCATGTCCACGCCCGACAACCGCAAAGCGCCCCGTTTCCCGGGCGAGATCCCGGTGGCCTTCACGCTGGGCGAAGTGGTGGCGAGCGAATCCGCTTACCTCAACAACATCAGTGTCAGCGGGATCGCTTTCGATTCGATGGTGGCGCTCGATCCCGGTACGGTGATCCTGCTGCAACTGCCGGTCAGTCATCCGCATCTCAGCACGCCCGGCCGGGTAATCTGGTGCCGCAAGATCGCCTTCCAGCACGAAGTCGGTGTCGAGTTTCTGGATGTGGATGTGGATTTCCGCGCACGCATGGTGGACATGGTGCGGCACATCGAGGCGCACCGGCAGGATAGCGCGCGCGCCGGCCGCGACTTGTCCGGACAGGAGGTCACGCTTGAGTGGATCGAACTGTACGGCAAGGAATTCTTTCGCCCCGGCTGACGCTGTCCCGGAGGAAGGTGTAATCGCTTCCCCAGTCAACATGAGAGGCATCGTCAGGTTGACAAGCACTGAACCATCCCATAACTTGGCAAGTTCGTTCTCAATAAATAAGCGTGTTTTCCGGGGTATTCCTGAATGACCTACCGCGTGGCCGAGGTTGAAGCACTGTTCGCGCTGCCGTTCAATGATCTGTTGTTCAAGGCGCACAGCACGCACCGCGCACATTTTGATCCGAATGCGGTACAGGTGAGCACATTACTGTCCATCAAGACCGGCGGTTGCTCCGAGGACTGCGGTTACTGTTCGCAATCGGCGCGTTACCACACTGGCCTTGAAAGCCAAGACTTGATGCAATTGGACGCGGTACTGAGCGCGGCGCGCGCGGCGCAGGAACGCGGCGCCACGCGCTTCTGCATGGGCGCCGCCTGGCGCGGTCCCAAAGAAAAAGATTTGAAGCCGGTGCTGGAAATGGTGCGCGCGGTGAAGGCACTCGGTTTGGAAACCTGTGCGACGCTCGGCATGTTGAAGGCCGGCCAGGCCGAACAGTTGGCCGTTGCCGGCCTCGACTATTACAACCACAACCTCGACACCGCGCCCGAGTTCTACGGCGAAGTCATCAGCACCCACACCTATGACGACCGTCTCGATACACTCGGCAAGGTGCGTGAAGCCGGCATGAAGGTCTGCTGTGGCGGTATTGTCGGTTTGGGCGAATCGCGCCGTGCTCGCGCCGGACTCATTGCGCAGCTCGCGGCCCTCAACCCCGCGCCGGAGAGCGTGCCCATCAATCTGCTGGTGCGCATCCCCGGCACGCCGATGTCGGATCTGCCGGCGCTCGACCCCATCGAATTCGTACGCACCGTCGCGGTCGCGCGACTCTGCATGCCGACCAGCATGGTGCGCCTGTCGGCCGGCCGTCAGGAGATGCCGGATTATTTGCAGGCGCTGTGTTTCTTCGCCGGCGCCAACTCCATTTTCCATGGCGACAAACTGCTCACCACTCCCAATCCAGACACGGACAGTGACCGGCAACTGTTCGCCCGGCTTGGACTGCATCCCATGGAAAGCGAGCAGGCCACCTTGGCCAAAGCGAGCGCGGCCGCGTTCTGACACCGGCCGTGCACGGCGTGGCCCAGAGCTGCTGACGACCACCCACTTAAATATTACTAATATATAAGGATGGTCAATATCGTTAACGATTTCAAAACACACTGGGCTCTGCGCATGGCGGCGGGAAAAATTCGATGGGTAAAGGTGCTGCTGGCACTGTGGGCGGTCGCTGGCCCGCTGCAGGCGGCGGACGAAGTGAATGTCTACTCCGCCCGCAAGGAAGACCTGATCAAACCCTTGCTCGACAAGTTCACCGCCAATACCGGAATCAGGGTGAACCTGGTCACGGGCAAGGAAGACGCGCTGCTCGAACGTCTCAAGAGCGAAGGGCGCAACAGCCCGGCCGATCTGCTGCTCACCAGTGACGCTGGCCGCCTGCATCGTGCCCGTGAGGCCGGGGTGTTGGCGCCGCTGGAATCGGTTGCGCTCAACAAGCTGGTGCCGGCTGGTTATCGTGACCCCAAAGGTTATTGGTTCGGCCTCTCGGTGCGTGCGCGGCCGATCGTCTACGTCACCCAGCGCGTGCATGCCAATGAACTTTCAACCTACGAGGCGCTCGCCGACCGCAAGTGGAAGGGTCGTATCTGCATCCGTTCTTCCGACAATATCTACAACCAATCGCTGGTGGCTTCGATGATCGCGCAGCGCGGTGTGGCGGCCACCGAAACCTGGGCCAGGGCATTCGTTGCCAACTTCGCCCGCCCGCCGGTGGGCGGTGACCGCGATCAGGTGTTGGCCGCCGCCGCCGGACAGTGCGACGTGGCGATCGTTAACACTTATTATCTGGCCGCCATGCTTAATGACAAGGACGCGGCACAGCGCGAGGCGGCACAAAAACTCACGGTGTTCTGGCCGAACCAGAAGGATCGCGGTGCGCACGTGAACGTGAGCGGCATCGGCGTCACCGCAGCGGCGCGCCAGCGCGCCAGCGCCATCCGCCTGATTGAGTATCTGGCGAGTGACGAGGCGCAGACCTGGTACGCCGAGGTGAACCACGAGTATCCGATTCGCCCGGCGCTCGCGCCGAGCAAGACGCTCGCGAATTTTGGGCAGTTCAAATCCGACGGCATGAGCCTGCATCGGCTCGGCCAATATAATGCCGAGGCCGTGCGGCTCATGGATCGCGCCGGCTGGAAGTAGCCGGGTGCGGCGGCAGCCACCAGGACGGGGTGCGTGAAGCGCCTCATCAGTATTCCGGAGCAGCACATTGACCGACCTCCCGACCATCCATCGCCCGGAAACAGCACGCGGTTTGCGTGCGCCAAGCGGCTGGCAAGCCGGGGTCGTGCTCGTGGCGCTGGTGGTGGCCCTGCCGGTGCTCATGGTGTTCGGATTTCTGCTTCAGCCCGCCACCGATGTCTGGCGGCATCTGGCCGCCACATCACTGCCCGACTATGTAGCGAACTCGCTGCTGCTGATGCTGGGTGTGGGCGCCGGGACCCTGTTGTTCGGCGTTTCAACGGCGTGGGTCAGCGCCACCTGCGAATTCCCGGGGCGCCGGGTGTTCGAATGGGCGTTGCTGCTGCCGATGGCGATCCCGGCCTACATCATTGCCTACACCTACACCGGCCTGCTCGATTTCGCCGGTCCGCTACAGGCCGCATTGCGCGGCGCGTTTGGATGGGGATACGGCGATTACTGGTTTCCAAACATCCGTTCGCTGAGCGGCGCGATGGTCATGTTGTCGCTGGTGCTCTATCCGTATGTCTATCTGCTGGCGCGCGCCGCGTTTCTGGAGCAATCGGTGCGCGTGCTGGAAGTGAGCCGCACCCTCGGCGCCACGCCGATGCACACCTTCCTGCGTGTGGCGTTGCCGACTGCGCGGCCGGCGATCGTTGCCGGTGTGCTGCTGGCGCTCATGGAGACGCTGTCCGACTACGGTACCGTGCAGTATTTCGGCGTCGGCACTTTCACGACCGGTATTTTCCGCACCTGGTTCGGGCTCGGCGATGCGGTCGCCGCCGCGCAATTGTCGGCGTTGCTCATGCTGTTCGTTATTGTACTGATCCTGCTTGAGCGCTGGTCGCGGCGCGAGGCGCGTTATCACGACACCGGCACGCGCCAGCGTTCCCTGCCGCGTCACCGGCTGGAAGGCTGGCGCATGGGGGTCGGGCTGATGGTGTGCCTGGTGCCGTTGCTGTTCGGTTTTGTGTTGCCGGCCGGGCAGCTCCTGATCTGGGCCGTGCGCACCGCGCCGGCCGTCGTAGACGGCGCATTTCTGAAGCTGACGCTCAACAGCCTGCTGCTCGCGAGCAGTGCCGCGCTTGTGACGCTGGTGGTGGGGTTGTTCATGGCCTACGGCCGGCGCTTGCAGGGCAATCGCTGGGTGAACGGCGCCGTGCGCGTGGCCGGCATGGGTTACGCCATCCCGGGCACGGTGATCGCGGTCGGCGTCATGATTCCCTTCGCCTGGCTCGACAACTCGCTGGATGCATGGATGCGCGCGCGCTTCGATTTTTCAACCGGCCTGTTGCTGAGCGGGACGATCATCGCGCTGCTGTTTGCCTACATGGTGCGCTTCCTGGCGGTGTCCTTGCAGACCATCGAGGCGGGCCTGGGAAAAATCCGTCCGAGCATGGACGACGCCGCGCGTATACTCGGTCACAATCCCGCCGCGGTTTTGCGGCGGGTGCACATGCCGATGCTGCGCGGCAGTCTCGTGACTGCGATGTTGCTGGTGTTCGTGGACGTACTCAAGGAATTGCCGGCGACGCTGGTACTGCGGCCGTTTAATTTCAACACACTCGCGGTACGCACCTACGAGCTGGCCGCCGACGAACGTCTGGCCGACGCCGCGTCGGCTTCACTGACCATCGTGCTGGCCGGTATCATTCCGGTTATTCTCCTGAGCCGCAGCATCACCCGCACCCGGACCGGACATGGCCAAGCATCTTGAAGTACTCGACGCCGTTGTGGCCTACCAGGCCGAGCCGGTGGTGCGCGAGGTCTCGTTCGCGCTTGACGCCGGCCAAATCGGCTGCCTGCTCGGCCCGAGCGGTTGCGGCAAGACCACGCTGCTGCGCGCCATCGCCGGTTTCGAGCTGCTGCGCAGCGGCGAAATTCGCATGCGCGGCCAGGTGGTGAGCCACGCCGGCTGGGCCCTGCCGCCGGAAAAACGCCAGGTCGGCATGGTGTTCCAGGATTTCGCCCTGTTCCCGCACCTCAAGGCCGGCGACAACATCGCCTTCGGCTTGCGCCATTTTTCCGAGCGCGAGCGACGCGCGCGCGTGCAGGCGTTGCTGAAGCTGACCGGCCTGTCCGAATACGAAAACAGTTATCCCCACCAGTTGTCCGGTGGCCAGCAACAACGCGTGGCGCTGGCGCGCGCCATGGCGCCGCGCCCGGAGCTGTTGCTGCTGGACGAACCGTTTTCGAACATGGACGCCGAGCTGCGCGAACAACTGGCGCGCGAGGTGCGTGACATTCTGCGCAATGAGGAAATCACGGCTCTTCTGGTTACCCACGACCAGCACGAGGCCTTCGCCATGGCCGATGAGATCGGTGTGCTGAAACAGGGGCGGCTCATGCAGTGGGACAACGGCTACAACCTCTACCACCGGCCGGCGAACCGGTTCGTCGCCGATTTCATCGGCCAGGGCGTCATCCTGCCGGGCGAGGCGTTGGGCGACGGGCTGGTCAAGACCGAACTGGGCGTGATCCGCGGCGAACTGCCGCGCGGTTGTCAGACTGGTTGCAAGCTGGAACTGCTGCTGCGCCCGGACGACATCCAGCACGACGATCAGAGCCCCTTGCAGGCGAAAGTCGTGGCCAAGGCGTTTCGCGGTGCCGAGTTTCTGTACACGCTGGAACTTGCGAGCGGCACGCGCGTGCTCTGTCTTGCGCCCAGCCACCACGACCACGCCATCGGCGGACTGCTTGGCATCCGCGTCGAGGTCGATCACCTGGTGGTGTTCCCGCAGCCGGGGCAGATGGGAAATAGTGTTTAGAACACCCGCCGCGAAGACGCAAAGAACGCCAAGTTAATTCGGCTGGTCGGGGCAATAACCGGGCAATATTCCCCGGTGTTGCGAAATTCCTTTATGCCGGATCCGTTTTTATCCCATCCCTGTTTTTCTTTGCGTCTTTTGCGTCTTTGCGGCAGGTTTCTACTTTAAGGCGCCGGGTCAGCCGGTCACGGTCTTGCTGACCGGCTCGGCCGCCGGGATGTCGTCGAGCGGCACATCGCGGATCTCGAATTCCATTTTTTCCAGATCGCCGAGAATATAGGTCGGCTTGTTGCCGATGCCGGCGGTCGTGCCGGGATCAAGACGCAGAGTGGTGCCGCCCTTCATGTTCGGGATCTGCTCGATCTTCGCCTTGTGTTCATGGCCGTTGCATACCAGGTCGTAGTCGCCGGTGAGCGCCATGGCCTTGGCGTAGTGCGGGTAGTGCACCATGAAAATGCGCCGACCGTGCAGAGTGAGTGAACCGTCCTGCCCGTAATAGGTCACCAGTCCCTTGGACTCGTGCGCGATGCGGCTCAGGTGATACAGATCGCCGGTGTTATTCCCGTGGATCACGTGGATCGGCAAACCAAGCTTGGTGATGGCATGCAGGGTGGAAGGGGCGACAAGGTCGCCGCAATGCAGCACCACTTGTGCGCCGAGGCTCTTTGCTTCGGAAACGGCGGACGCCAGCAGACGGCGGTGGTCGTGCGAGTCGGAGACGAGGCAAATTCTCATATTCAGAATTTTACCTGAGCAGCGCGGGTACGTCGCCAGAGAAAAAGAAAAGGGCCGGCGAACCGGCCCCTGAACAAGATGCTCCCCTCTCCCAGGGGGAGAGGGGAGGTTGGAATGAATCTTTTATAAGAGTGGGACGATCAGCAGCGCCACGATGTTCATGATCTTGATGAGTGGGTTGATCGCCGGGCCGGCCGTATCCTTGTACGGGTCGCCAACGGTGTCGCCGGTCACGGCCGCCTTGTGCGCATCCGAACCCTTGCCGCCAAAATGACCTTCCTCGATGTACTTCTTGGCGTTGTCCCAGGCGCCACCACCGGTGGTCATGGAGATCGCCACGAACAGGCCGGTCACGATCGAACCCATCAGTACGCCGCCGAGCGCCTTGGTGCCGGCACCCGGGCCCATGAGGACGTTCACCACCACGACCACTACGATCGGCACCAGCACCGGCAGCAGTGAGGGCACGATCATTTCGCGGATCGCGGCCTTGGTGAGCATGTCCACACAGGTGCCGTACTCGGGTTTGCCCTTGCCGGTCATGATGCCCTTGATCTGCTTGAACTGGCGACGCACCTCGACCACCACCGCACCGGCGGCGCGGCCCACGGCCTCCATCGCCATGGCGCCGAACAGATAAGGCACCAGTCCGCCGATGAACAAGCCGATGATCACGGCCGGGTCGGAGAGTGAGAAGGTCACCAGCTTGCCCGCCGCTTCGAGCGCGTGCGTGTAGTCGGCGAACAGCACCAGCGCCGCCAGACCGGCGGAGCCGATGGCATAGCCCTTGGTCACGGCCTTGGTGGTGTTGCCGACTGCATCCAAAGGATCGGTGATGTTGCGGATCTTGGGAGGCAGATTCGCCATCTCGGCGATGCCACCGGCGTTGTCGGTGATCGGGCCGTAGGCGTCGAGCGCGACAATAATGCCGGTCATGGAGAGCATGGCGGTGGCCGCCACGGCGATGCCGTAGATGCCGGCGAGCGTGAACGCGCCATAGATGCCGAGGCAGATCACCAATACCGGCCAGGCGGTGGAACGCATCGATACGCCCAGACCCGCGATCACGTTGGTGCCGTGACCGGTGGTGGAGGCCTGCGCGATGTGTTTCACCGGGCCGTACTCGGTGGCGGTGTAGTACTCGGTGATCATGACCAGAGCCGCCGTCACGCCCAGGCCGATCAGCGCCGTGTAGAATAGATTCTGCACGCTGTAGGAGCCGTTGCCGGTCATCATCATGTCGGTGACATACCAGAACGCGACCGCCGAAATACCGCCGGCCACGATCAGGCCGCGGTACAGGGCGTTCATGATTTTGCCGCCCTTGATCGCCCACACGAAGAACGTGCCGACAATCGATGCCAGGATGGAAACGCCACCGAGCACCAGCGGGTAGAGAATGGCGTTGTCGAAGCCCTTGAGCATCAGGCCGCCGAGCAGCATGGTGGCGATGATGGTCACGGCGTAGGTCTCGAACAGGTCGGCGGCCATGCCGGCGCAGTCACCGACGTTGTCACCGACGTTGTCGGCGATCACCGCCGGGTTGCGCGGGTCATCTTCGGGAATGCCGGCTTCAACTTTACCGACCAGGTCGGCACCGACATCCGCACCCTTGGTGAAGATGCCACCGCCGAGACGCGCGAAAATCGAGATCAGCGAGCCACCGAAGGCCAGGCCGATGAGCGGCTTCACCGGATCGGTGCCGGGCATGAAGTGCTGAATCGCGGCGTAGTAACCGGCCACGCCCGCCAGCCCCAGGCCCACGACCAGCATGCCGGTGATGGCGCCGCCACGGAACGCGATCTGGAGAGCCGCGTTTAAACCCTTTTTCGCCGCTTCGGCGGTGCGCACATTGGCACGTACCGAGATGTTCATGCCGATGTAGCCGGTCAGACCGGAAAGCAGCGCGCCGACTGCGAAACCGTAGGCGGTCAGGGAATCGAGCGCGACGTAGATCACCGCAAAGAGAATGACGCCGACGATGCCGATGGTGGAGTACTGGCGATTGAGATAGGCGGATGCGCCTTCCTGAATGGCGGCCGCGATTTCCTGCATGCGCGCGTTACCGGCCGGCTTGGCCAGAATCCAGCGGTAGGAAAAAATGCCGTACAGGATCGCCAGACCGGCACACCCAAACACAAACAGCAGACTGTTAGACATGAAAGCTCCTCCCAATGTGGTGCGCCTGGACAGCTTGTCTGCCGGCCGTCCGCGCGCAAGAAAAACCTGATTCGGTGGTAACGCTTCTCTTCACACTATTCTTGTTTCTGCGACTTGATGGCGAGTCCGCCTTCAAAACGCGTACCCGGCTCAAAACCGAACACCCGGTCCAGCTGGCATTCACGGATCATCTGATCCACCGCCGCTTGACCGTGTTCGCGGCTGACCTCGGCCAGTATCAGCTTGGCGGAATTGCCGTTATAGAACCCGCCGAAATCGGCCTGGACGAGGAGCAATTCCCTGGCTTTGTCGGGTGTCATGCGTTTGAGTCCGGCAAGAGAATCGCCGCAAGGGCGCGGGGACGCAAATAACTAATTTTTATGTGGCAATATTGATTGAAGGAAGCCCTCTCCCCTCCCTTCTCCCGCTGATGCAGGAGAAGGGAGGTTGGTGGAAATCTCTTAAAATATGCCAGGGAAACTCTGAACCAGTTGTCATGTCGAGCGCAGCGGAAAACCGGATGGTGTGAAGTCAAACGTCATCACGGTGTTACCAGATTTCTCCCTTCGGTCGAAATGACAGTTAAGGACTTAATCAGGGCTTCCCTAGGGCTTGAATTCGCCCTTGAGCTTCTTTTTGACCGCCACGTTCTTCAGACGCACATACTGTGGCAGGCCGTCTTTGTACGGCGGATAGTCCTCGCCCTTGATGAGCGGTTCGAGGTAAGTGCGGCACTTGGCGGTAATGCCGAAACCGTCTGCGCTGATGAAATCCGCCGGCATCATTTTCTCCACGTTCGCCACTTTGGAAAGGTCGGCCACGCCAATCGTCCACTTGTACGGCTTGCTGGATTTGCGCACCACCGTCGGCATCACCGAATTTTTCCCCTTGAGCGCCAACTCGACCGCGGCCTTGCCCATGGCGTAGGCTTGATCCACGTCGTTCTTCGCGGCGATGTGGCGCGCGGCGCGTTGCAGGTAGTCGGCCACACCCCAGTGATACTTGAGATTCAGACCCTGCTTCACGATTCCTGCCACCACTGGCGCCACGCCACCAAGCTGGGCATGGCCGAAGGCGTCTTTCAAACCCTGATCGGCGAGGAATTTTCCGTCCGTGCTCTTCACGCCCTCGGAAACCACCACCGTGCAGTAACCGAATTTCCTCACGTTCGCGTCCACCCTGGCGAGGAATTTGGCCTGGTCGAAGGCGATTTCCGGGAACAGAATCACAATCGGAATCTCGCAATCCCTGGTGGAGGCGAGACCGCCAGCGGCCGCGATCCAGCCGGCGTGCCGGCCCATGACTTCGAGAATAAATACTTTGGTCGAGGTCTTGCACATCGAGGCCACGTCGAACGAGGCCTCTCGCGTCGAGACCGCAATGTACTTGGCCACCGAGCCGAAACCCGGGCAGTTGTCGGTAATCGGCAGGTCGTTGTCCACGGTCTTCGGCACATGGATCGCCTGGATGGGGTAGCCCATGGTCTCGGACAATTGCGAGATTTTAAGGCAGGTGTCGGCCGAGTCGCCGCCGCCATTGTAGAAAAAATAGCCGATGTCGTGCGCCGCGAAGACTTCGATCAGGCGCTGGTATTCGCGCTTGTTGGCCTCCAGGCTCTTGAGCTTGTAACGGCAGGAACCGAAGGCGCCGGAGGGCGTGTGGCGCAGGGCGGCAATGGCGCTGGCCGATTCCTTGCTGGTGTCGATCAGGTCTTCGGTGAGCGCGCCGATAATACCGTTGCGGCCGGCGTACACCTTGCCGATTTTCTTCGGCACCTTGCGCGCGGCTTCGATCAGGCCGCAGGCCGAGGCGTTGATGACGGCGGTCACGCCGCCGGACTGGGCATAGAAAGCATTTCTGGGTTTCTTGCTGGTTGCCATGGTTGGGTCTCTGGTTATAGAAAACGACGGAAGGTTAAAAAAGAGTTACACGTTCGGATTGGCGGCGCGCTTGGCAGCGTGGTCGGCCTGTACTTGCAGCAGAGTCGTCACGCATTCGCCGAGGTCGGTGTATTCGTTGCGCCCGGTGCCGAACTGGTCACGCACGCTGTAAAAAACTGGTCGCGGTAGGCCTGTTCACCGGTCTTGAAGATGACAAGCTGCGCGCGGTCTTCACGCCAGTAAACCACGGGGCACAGTGTCAGTTCGCGATCGGAGGGATCAAGCCGCAGCTCGGCGTCGGCGCTCTGGAGTTCGACCTGTTTGCGGAAGCGCTCGGTCACGGGCTGACGGATCACCCACAATTCCGTATCGTTAAAGTCAGGTATTTTCTCGTGCATGGTTTCAGGTCGACCCGCGGGTCTTGCCCTTCAAGAGAGGTTCGGACGGCCGCCGGCCTTTTTGGATCGGCGATTATACGGTGCGCCATGGCCGGGACGATATATGGAAAGCAGGCCTGCACAAAAATAGCCATTGGCCGGCGCGGCGGCGACACGCCGGCGGCAAACCATTGACGCCACACAGGGCAGGAGGTAGTTTAGCCCGGCATTACCGGGCCCGGCTTCGGGAAAAGCAGCCGGCCGGCACAACAATCAGCGAACATAAGCGAGAACAACCATGCGAATCGTATTACTGGGAGCGCCGGGTTCCGGCAAGGGAACGCAGTCCAAGCTGCTGGTCGACAAGTACAAGATTCCACAAATTTCCACGGGTGACCTGCTGCGCGCCGCCGTCTCGGCCGGCAGCGAGCTCGGCCGCAAGGCCAAGGCGGCGATGGATGCCGGCAAACTCGTGTCCGACGACGTGGTGCTCGGCATGATTCAGGAGCGCCTGTCCAAACCGGACGCGCGCGCCGGTTTCATCCTCGATGGTTTCCCGCGCAATATTCCGCAGGCACAGGCGCTGGATGCGATGCTGGCGCGCATGAGCCAGCCGTTGCAGCTGGCGCTGCTGGTGGACGTGGACAGCGAAGTGCTGATGAAACGCATCACCGGCCGGCGCACCTGCTCGAATGCCTCGTGCGGCGCGATCTACAACATTTATTTCTCGGCGTCGAAGAGTTCCGGCAAGTGCGACAAGTGCGGATCGAGCCTCGCGCACCGTTCGGATGACAACGAAAACACCGTGCGCAGCCGCCTGCAGGTATACGAAACGCAGACGGCGCCGCTCATGTCTTACTATAAGGCGCAAGGCAAGCTGCGCACCGTGCGCGGCACCGGCTCGGTGAACGAGATTTTCAAGAGTGTCACCGACATCATCGAAGTGCAGATGCGTCCGCTCGCCGCCGCCATGTCGGCCGCGCAGGCAGCCGCTGCCAAGAACGGCGGCGGGACGAAACCCGCCAAACCGGTGAAGAAGCCCGCGCCCGCGAAGGCGGCCAAGCCCGCCGCCAAGCCAGCCGCCAAGAAACCGGTGCCGAAAAAGAAGCCCGCACCGAAACCAAAAAAGAAAGCCGCAAAGAAAAAGGCCGCACCGAAGAAGGCCAAAAAGCCCGCCAAGAAGCCTGTCAAGAAAAAGTCGGCACCGAAAGCGAAGAAGAAAAAGTAGCCATTCGCGGTAACACTCAAGGCCCGGGCAACCGGGCCTTTTTATTTGCAGCGGCGGAATTGCAGGATTGGCAGAGGCCGCTGTTGCAGATTCCGGCAGCGAAGCAAGGGTTGTTCTGATACCGCCATCCATGCCGGCGTTTGTGCCCTGCAGCGCCCGCGCGTCTGCCTGTTTCGCAGCGGAAATAAAACGGCCGTCATCCCCAACGTGATGACGGCCGCGATACAGCCTGACCAGTGTGCGGAACTCTTCTGATATCAGAACTTCCAGTTGGCGCCGACACGCAAGGTGGTAAGTTTGGTTTCCACGCTGACAGGGAATCCCGGAGGTGGGTCAATCATGTAGGTATTGCTGCCCAGATCTACATACAGGAGCTCAACCCGCCCACTCAGATTCTTGTTAAACGCCATTTCTCCGCCAATCCCTGCGACCCAGCCGGTATTTCTTTTACTGTCTGGATACTCGGCACCACCTGTGGGTCCGTCGACGGCCTCAACTTGTCCGGATGCAACACCGAGCGTGCCGTAGAGCAGGAAGTTGTTGATCGGCATGCCCACACGGCCGCGAACCGTGATGAGCTGGTCCAGTTTGGCGCCGCAGGTCCAAGCCGTATTCGGGCAAAGGGCGTCACCCTTGATGTCCGCATACGACGCGTCGGCCTCGACACCCACCACCATTCCTCCGACGGCCCAGTTGTGGCCGCCTTGCAGGCCGATGGTATAGCCATTCATGTCGAAGCCGCCTGACGGGTTGTTGCCGAAATCCACCACCACCCCACTGTCCATGCCATACCCCAGATGACCGCCAATATACGAGCCTGCCCAGTCACCGGGCCCAGCGGCCACCGCGCCGCCTGACAGCCCCACCCCACAAGCCAATGCCACGGCCACAGCAATTTTCCTGGTGTTCATGAATAGCTCCTTAAAAGTGAAGTTGAGATTCAAATTTCCCCACTACAGAAAGCACGCCTGTGTCATGCGTTTTTTGATGCCAGTACACGCCACAGGGCAAGGATCATGCGGTCCGGTCAACGCGGCCAGAGGATATTGCTGCGCAGGCACGGGTCTGGATTGAGTCTGCGTCACGCATCTTTCTTTCAAGGCTGCGCCAGACGCGTCTGCAATTTTGGTTCAGTAACGTCAGATGGATAAAGCGCAGCACAGCCCATCATCGGGGAATGAACTACGGCGCGACCAGGTGGCCGCGCCGTAGTTGTTTCGCGGTCTCAGCGCCGTACCTGTCCGTTCCCGCCATCCAGCGACTTCGCCAGATTCACCAGCGCCAGAAATTCCCCGCGATAGCCGAAGCCGTCTTGGCCGCGCGCGCCTTGAGCCAGTTTGATGATGTCGTCGTAGCCGAATTCACCGGTGTACTTTCCGCCACGCAGCAATTGGCCGAAGCCGGCAACGGCGGCGCTGAAGCGGAAATCGGCCGATGTCTTGCCGGCATCGCGTTGCAGGTCGGCGGTCTTGAGCGGCTGTTCGATGAGCTGGCTCGATTCGCTGTCCGGCAGCTTGTAGCGCAGGCGCAGCAGCGCAAGTTCATTTTTGTCGCCGTGTGCGGCGGCTTCTTTACCGTAGCGCAGCGGCTCCACGCGCGCACCGTGGCTACCCGTCAACACAATCTCATACAGCGCCGTCACCGTGTGCCCGGCGCCGATGTCACCGGCGTCGATCTTGTCGTTGTTGAAGTCCTCGCGCTGCAGCGCCCGGTTCTCGTAGCCGATCAACCGGTACTCGGCCACCAGCGCCGGATTGAACTCGATCTGGATCTTCACGTCCTTGGCGATGGTCTGGAGTGTTGAGCTCATCTCGGTCACCAACACCTTGTTCGCTTCGTTGAGCGTGTCGATGTAGGCGTAGTTGCCGTTGCCGGCGTCGGCCAGTTGTTCCATCAGCCGGTCGTTGTAGTTGCCGGTGCCGAAGCCGAGGGTGGTGAGCGACACGCCGGTCTTGCGCTTGTCCTCGACCATGTTCTTGAGCGCCTCGAAACTCACCGTGCCAACGTTGAAGTCGCCGTCGGTGGCGAGCAACACGCGATTGATGCCGCCCTTGATAAAGCCCTGCTCGGCCATGGCGTAGGCGAGCGTGATGCCGGCACCGCCGTTGGTTGAACCGCCGGCGGCGAGGCCTTCGAGCGCCGCAAGTATTTTTCCTTTCTGATCGCCGGGTGTCGGTTCCAGCACCACGCCGGTGTTGCCGGCGTACACCACCAGCGACACGCGATCCTGGGCGCGCAGGTTCTGCACCAGCAGCTTCAGCCCGGACTTGAGCAGGGGCAATTTGTCCGGAGTCATCATCGAACCGGACACATCGACCAGGAACACGAGATTGGCAGGTGGCAGTTTTTCCGCAGCGATGTCATAGCCCTTGAGACCGACACGCAGCAGGTGACTGTCTTTGTTCCAAGGCGTCGGCGCTATTTCAGTCGTCACCGAAAATGGCCGGGTCTTGTCCTTCGGCAACGGGTAGTCGTAGGAGAAATAATTAATCATCTCCTCGACGCGTACTGCATCTTTCACCGGCAGGCCGCCTTGGTTGAGAAATCGGCGCACGTTCGCATAGGCGCCCGTGTCCACGTCGATGCTGAAGGTCGAGACTGGCTGCTCGGCCGCGCGCTTTACCGGGTTGTCGTCGAAGTGCGCGTAGTTCTCACTATTCGCCGGTTTATTGTTGTAACGGAAGTCGGCGGGCAGGGATAGGCTGCCGATCATGGCAGACGGCACGGCTCTTTTCATTTCATGTGGCCCGCTCAAACTGGATTCTTCCTTGTGTTTTGTCAGGACGTCCCGTGTGCGGAGCTCGTCCGCGCGCTTTGCAGGCTGGCTTATGGCGCTATCGAGCTTGGCGTCTTTTTCGGGCAGCGGGCTTACCGCTGGCCCGTTTAAGGTACAGGCCGAGATCCAGATAAATACCAGGGCAAACAGTGCGCCCTGTTTCAGGTAAACGAATAGGTTCATGGTTGCTCTCCTTGGTGTGGTGGCCGGGATTCCGGCCCTTCGCAGGCTGTAAACGCAGGCGGATGCGAGACGGGGTTAACGAGGCAGATCAATTTTTGTAACGTAGGCGAAGAGTCGGGAATTTGGACGCCGGATTGTCAATGGCGCAGCGTATGGACGATAATCAAAACCGGAGCGCAGCAGAAAGCGGACAAGGAAGAGAAAACCAGAAGTGCCACGGCAGGAGGCAGGATCGTCATTATGAGGAGCCCGCGGTTTGTTTTTTTCTTGCGTCTTCCGTTCGGAGTCCCGCGGCAATCGCGCGCTGTTGTGGCCATACATTCCTGCGTGTCTCGGCACCGAGACTGCCCCGACGCTGGCTGCCGCGAGCAACCGTCGGCATGACTACGAATCAGCATTTCCCGGATCCTGCGGCCGCAAGCCCAGTCGATGTCAGCCGCGTCTGCGCGGCGAGCGATGCGCCCTGGGATACACGCAACGACTTGCTCGCCGATGCAATTCGCTCGAGTGTCGATAGGCCCATTGAGGCCGAGGTTCAGATTCGTCGGCTGATCGAACAAGGAATCAATATCAACGCCCGTGTCGGCAATGAGCGGATAGCCCTGGAACTCGCTGCGTACTACGAGGCGCCCAGCGGTATTACAGCAATGCTGCTATATGCGAGCCGGCAGGGAAGGGCGCAGGTAAGTACGCCAAGCGAACCGTTGGTGGCCGTCCCGGCGGCAATGGAGCGTGTACTCAAAATAGAGTTTCGCGGATCAGCGCGCGAATACTTTCGCATCTGGGCAGTGAACCTGTGCCTTACCCTGCTGACGCTCGGAATTTTTTCCGCCTGGGCCAAGGTGCGCAAAAAGCGCTACTTCTATTCACACACCACGCTCGACAACACGCCGTTTCAATACCTGGGTCAGCCGTTGCCAATTTTCAAGGGGCGCATCGTGGCGGTGGCTCTGTTCCTGCTTTGGTATCTGAGCAGTCATTTTTTCGTTGGTCTGATGCCGGTGGTCATCGCCGCCGCCGCCGTGCTCGCGCCGTGGGTGATGGTGCGCTCGGCGGCGTTTAACGCGCGCTACTCCGCTTTCCGCAACATGACCTTCAGTTTCAATGCAACGTACCGGGATGCGGTGGTTACCCTTTACGCATGGGGCTTGATCCCTCTGATCCTGCTCGGTGGATTCATGCTGTGGTGGTGGGAGCGGCCGCAGCTGCTGGGAATCGCATTTGCCGTCTTTGCCTTTTACCTGCCTTTTTGGCTGGCACGGATCAGGCGATTCCTCGTCGGCCACACCCTGTTCGGCGGCATCGCCGGCAAGCTGTCGATCACCGGCGGCAATTTTTACTTTATCTACTTTAAGGCCGGTTTGATTGTCACGGGTCTGTCCATTCTTGCCGGTATCGCCGTGTTCGCGCTTGGCAGGATCATGAACGACTGGGTGGCGAACGAAGCACTGGCCATCCTCGCGCTGTTACCGTTCTATCTGGTTTATGTATTCGCCTACGCCTACAGCCAGGCGCAGACCGGCAATCTGGTGTGGAACAACACGCGGTTGGGGCCGTTGCGATTTCAGTCGATTCTCACCGGGCGTGGTCTGGCCTGGCTGTATATCTCCAACGGGCTCGCCATTCTGTTGTCGCTTGGCTTGCTGATTCCCTGGGCGGTGGTCCGCAGCTTCCGCTATCGCGCATTGCGCCTGCGCGGTCTGATGCAGGGCGAGTGGAGCGCTTTTCACGGTAACGCGGCAAGCTCGGTGCAGGCCGCCGGTGCCGAGGTGGGTGAGATGTTCGACCTGGATTTTTCCCTGTGACCACCGGACAAATCAGCCTCAACGGCATTTACTACGACGGGCATCAGCCAGTCGGCGTCAACGCGACACTAAACATTTCCGGGATGGACGTGACCGTGATGCGGCATCAAGCGGCACAGCATTACCGCCTGCCCGATCTGCAGGTCTCACCGCGCATTGCCCAGGCGGATCGCTTCATCAACCTCCCGGACGGCGGTCAGTTTCAGTGCTCCGACAGCGCGCTGCTGGATCCCCTCCCGCAAGAGATGTCCGAAGGACTGATCGCGTGGCTTGAGGCCCAAGTGGTGGTGGCCGTGCTGGGCATCGGTGCCGTCATCACCGCCATGTTGACCGGCTATTTCTATGGCCTGCCCAGGATGGCGGAACACATAGCCGCCCGCATTCCAATCGAAACCGAGCGCGGCATCGGCGAGAAGGGCCTGGCGTGGCTGGAGGAAAATAAATGGCTTCAGCCCACCAGCGTGGGCGAGGAAACGCAGCAGCTTGCCCGTCAGGATTTCGATGTCCTGCGTCAGGGGCTGACGCAGGAGTCATTTTACCGGCTTGAATTCCGCAACGCCCCGAAGCTCGGCGCCAACGCCCTTGCGCTTCCCGGCGGAATAATTGTGATCACGGATGGGCTGATGGGCCTGGCCAGATCGCGCGCGGAGATTGCCGCCGTGCTGGCGCATGAAATCGGACACATCGAGAAGCGCCACACGCTGCGGCTCATGTTGCAGAATTCTGCGGTCGTGCTCGTGGTGGCGACCGTTGTCGGCGATGCGGCCACACTCGGGGTAGCAGGTGTGCCGGCGGTGCTGGCCCAGGCCAAGTATTCGCGCGAATTCGAAACGGAAGCCGACGATTTCGCCTTTGCGCTGCTCAAGCAGCGTGGCATCTCGCCGGAATATTTTGCAAAAATCATGCTGCGCATGGCCGATCTCAATCAGAAGTCCAAGTCGAAACAA
>Ga0315281_10002896_pt1 | contig 25352 bp, 20 predicted proteins | sample YL17G07_0_MG_FD_204540 | JGI IMG/M metagenome (GOLD analysis project Ga0315281, IMG submission 204540) | Sediment microbial communities from Yellowstone Lake, YNP, Wyoming, USA - YL17G07_0 | ecosystem: Environmental > Aquatic > Freshwater > Lake > Sediment | place: USA: Wyoming | collected... | reverse complement strand
GCCACGCCTACAGCGTCGCGTGCTTCGAGCGCGCGCTGTGGCATTGCAGGTTCACCGCTACCGGCAGTGACGTGATGTGCGTCGGGTAGGTCTCGATGTTCACCGCCATCGCCGTGTTGATGCCGCCGACGGCCTGCGGCCCGACGCCGAGCGCGTTCACCTTCGCCAGCAACTCGCGCTCGAACTCCGCCGTCTCCGGGTCGGCGCTGAACTGGCCCACCGGCCGCGTGATCGCCTTCTTCGCCAGGTACATGCAGTACTCCGACGAGCCGCCGACGCCCACGCCGACGACCAGCGGCGGGCAGGGGTTGCCGCCCGACTCCTCGATCGTATTCAGCACGAACTCGGTGATGCCCTCCTTGCCGCGCGACGGGAGCATGATCGCCAGCCGGCTCATGTTCTCGCAGCCGCCGCCCTTCGGGACGACAATGATATGCAGCTTGTCGCCGGGGACGATCTCTGTGTGGATGACGGCCGGGGTGTTGTTCTTGGTGTTGACGCGCGTCGAGAACGGGTGCTCGACGATCGACGCCCGCAGGTAGCCCTCCGTGTAGCCCTTGCCCACGCCGGCGTTGATGGCGTCCCGCAGGCTGCCGCCGACGATGTGCGCGTCCTGTCCCAGTTCCACCATGACGACGGTGGTGCCGGTGTCCTGGCAGAGCGGGATCATCTCGCGCTTCGCCAGGTCGACGTTCTCGAGGATCTCGACGAGCACCTGCTTCGCGAGGGGCGAGCGCTCGCTCTTCTCCGCGCGCTGCAGGCCGGCGATGACGTCGTCGGGCAGTTCGTGTGTCGCCGTCTGGCAGAGTTCCGCGACGACGCGCGTGATCTCGTCGGCCTGGATATCACGCACGCGCGTGTGGGTGTCGGTGGCCATGTGTACGGTCCTCGCATTCTCTACGGCCCGCGTCCGGGCGCGCCTTACTTGAGCAGCGCGATCAACTCCTTCGTGGCGTCGGCGGCCCTGCGGATCTTCGCCTGCTCGTCGTCGCTGACCGGCATCTCCAGCGTGCGCTTGATGCCGCCCGCGCCCAGCTCGCACATGACGCCGCAGACGATGTCCTTGATCCCGTGCTCGCCTTTGCAGAGTACCGCCGACGGGATCAGCCGGTTCTGGTCCAGCAGTATCGACTCGACCATTTGCACCGTCGCGGCGGAAGGCGCGTAGTAGGCGCTCGACACCTTCATCAGCTCACCGATCTCGGCGCCGCCGCGCATCGTCCGTGCGACGATCGCGTCGATCTTGTCCTGCGACAGCAGCGACGTTAGCGGCAGGCCGCCGATCCGGGCCTGCGACGTGATCGGCACCATCGTCGTGTCGGTGTGGCCGCCCAGCACGTAGGCGTGAACATCGCGGATCGAAGCGCCGGTCTCCATCTGCAGGAAGGCCCGGAAGCGCGCCGTGTCCAGCGCGCCGCCCTGACCGATGATCCGCTCGCGCGGGAAGCCCGACGCCTCGATCGCCACGTGGCACATGGCGTCCATCGGGTTGGCGAAGATGATGATGACGGCGTTCGGCGATGCCTTCGCCGCGTCCTTCACCTTCGCGCGGACGATGTCGGCGTTGCCGTTCAGCAACTCCTCGCGGCTCATGCCGGGCTTGCGGGGCGCCCCCGCCGTGCAGACGATGACGTCGGAGTTCGCCGTTTCGTCCCAGCCGTCGGTGGCCGTGATCTTCGTCTCGAAACCCAGCCACGACGCCGATTGCGTCATGTCCAGCGCCTTGCCGTGATGGAGCGTGCCGGCAAACTGCGGGTCGTCCTGGATGACGACGTCGGCGATGCCTTTTTCGACCATACGCTGGGCGATCGCGCCGCCCGTCATGCCGCCGCCGATGACCGTGACCTTCTTGCGTGTTGCCACCGTGTGTTCCTCCTGCGAACGGGCGCCGCGGCGCCCTGCCTGCGTGCTGTATCTGGTGAACCGCGCCGCACGCCCCCCGAAGGCTCGCGCGGGCTGCTCATCGCCACATTAGCGCGTCGGCGCGCCTGGCTCTCTACTACCGCGCGCTGCGCTTCAGCTTCTCGATGATCGCATCGGCGACCTGCGACGTGCCGACGGCCGTCGGGTCGTTGCGGTCCGGCTTCATATCGTAGGTGACGGACTTACCCTCGACGATCACCTCGCTCATGGCCCGCTCCAGGCGGTCCGCCGCGTCCATCTCGCCCATGTGGCGGAGCATCAGCATGCCGCTGAACATCATCGCCATGGGGTTGACCTTGTTCTGACCGGCGTACTTCGGCGCGCTGCCGTGGATCGGCTCGAAGAGCGCGACGGTGTCGCCGATGTTCGCACCGGGCGCCACGCCCAGCCCGCCGACGAGCCCCGCGCAGAGGTCGGAGAGGATGTCGCCGTAGAGGTTCGGGAGCAGCAGCACATCGAACCAGTCGGGCTTCTGCACCAGTTGCATGCACAGCGCGTCGACCAGCACCTCTTCGTACTCGATGTCCGGGTACTCCTTCGCGATCTCGCGCGAGACGGCGTAGAAGAGGCCGTCGGTGAACTTCATGATGTTGGCTTTGCTAATCGCCGAGACCTTCTTGCGCTTGTTGGCGCGCGCGTATTCGAACGCGTACCTGGCGATGCGCGTCGTGCCGAACACCGAGATCGGCTTGATGCTGATGCCCGCGTCCTCGCGGATCTTGCCCTGGCCGCTCTCCTCGGAGAGCTGGGAGAGCTTCGCCACCCACGGCGAGCCCTTCTCGAACTCGATGCCGGCGTACAGGTCCTCGGTGTTCTCGCGGACGACGACGACGTCGACGTTGGCGTCGGCGAAGCGCGTGCGGACGCCGGGGTAGATCTTGCACGGGCGGACGCAGGCGTAGAGTTCGAGCGACTTGCGCAGCGCCACGTTGACGCTGCGGAAACCGGTGCCGATCGGCGTCGTGACGGGCCCCTTGATGCCCAGCTTCGTGCGGGCCAGGGAGTCGAGCGCGCGCTGCGGCAGCGGCGTCCCCTCCTTCTCCATCACGTCGATGCCGACGTCCTGCACGTCCCACTCGAACGCGACGCCCGTCGCCTCGAGGACGCGCCGCGTCGCTTCGCTGATCTCGGGGCCGGTGCCGTCGCCTGGGATGAGGGTTACTGCGTAGGCCATCTCATGCTCCTGTGCTCGCTCGTGTGCCCCGCGTCCGGGATCCGCGCGTGGATATGCAGCCTGCGTGGTCGGAACGCGAACGCCGGTGTTGGTGCACGGGCCCTTTACTGGTATGAGAGGGTGCCTCGGCCTCGCTCGCGACTGCCCCGCGACGCGGGGCCCGTTGGGCCCGAGCTGAGGTGCTGCTGAAGCGCCCCCAGTATACCCCCGCCACTTCCCTGTCGGAAGCCGGATCCTGGGCTTGCGCCGTCGCGGTGGGAGCGCCGCCGCGCGACATGCAGAGATCCGAGATCACGCGCCCGCGGCGTATGCTGGCGGTGTGCGTATGTCCGTCCCCGCCGGGCGGTCACCGCCCGTGGCGAAGATCGACGGTCAATCAAACGAGGCACCCGCCATGCGCCCGCGCCAGATTCGCGAAAGCGGCCGGAAATGCGAAAAACGCGGGAAACAACGGTCAATCAAAAGGGTCGCGCGGCACGGCTGCGGACCGCGGCACCGCGAGCTTACGCGGCCAATCCGCCGAAGCTGGCGCGGTTCGCTGAAGCGTCTTCCTGCAGGTCGACGAAATACGAGTGGCAGGCGGCATCCAGGTGGCGCCGCGTGAACGCCGGCGACTCGCCGTGGTACATGCAGATGTCCACCACCAGCTCCATGATGTCGCGCGGGTGGCAGCCCTTGAAGCCGCGCCCCGTGCGGTCGTAATACTGGTCGACGAGGTACAGGGCCGCCTCCGTCTCCAGCGGCAGCTCGCGCTGCTGGCACACCCGGGCCAGGATCTCCAGGAACTGCTCCCGCGTCGGGTCCGGGATCTCGATCTTGTGGCGGATGCGCCGGAAGAACGCCTCATCGCCGAGCTGCGACGGGCGCAGATTGGTCGAGAAGATGAGCAGCACATCGAAGGGTACTTCCACCATGTCGCCCGTGTGGAGGGACAGGTGGTCGATGCGCTCCTCCATCGGCACGATCCAGCGGTTCAACAGCTCCTTCGGCTGGATCATCTGGCGCCCGAAGTCGTCGATGATGAGGATGCCGCTGTTCGCCTTCCACTGCAGCGGCGCGATGTAGAACTGCGATTGCGACGAGTAGCGCAACTCCAGGTCCTTGAGCGTCAGCTCGCCGCCGGTACTGATCAGCGGCCGCTTTGAGACCACCCAGCGCCGGTCGCGGCGGCGCTCAATGCCGGCGCTCGCCGGCATGTCGGATGCCCGGCGCTCCATCTGCTTCTCGGATGGGATCTCCTGGTGCACGCGCGGGTCGAAGAGCTTGACGATGATGCCGTTCAGGTCGACCGCGTACGGGATCAAGACCTCCCCCGGTAGCATCTTGCCGACGGCGTTGGTGATCGTGCTCTTGCCGTTGCCCGAGCCGCCGTACAGCAGCATCGACCGTCCCGAGTTGACGGCGGGGCCGAGGGCGGCGCCCACGCTCGGGTCCAGCACCAGATTCGAGATCGCCTGCTCGACGCTCTCCGATGTGATGCGCACCGACCGCACCGACTGGCGGCGCAGCACGTCGAGGTACGTCCCGAACGGCACGGGGGCCGGTCCGATGTACTGGTTGCGGGCCAGCGCCTCCTCCGCCTTCTCCAGCCCCTTGCTGGAGAGCGAGTACTGGTAGAGCTGCTCGCCCATCCCTGAGCTGCCGACGACCTCCGCGAGCTGCTCGCGCTTGAGGAAGGCCAGCACCTCGTCCAGCACAGGGAAGCTGAGCGCGAGCTGTGCGGCGATCTGCCGCGCCGCCGGCCGGCCGGAAAAGTAGATCGATTTGACGACGAGGTCGAGGATCATCGAGAAGTCGAGGCCGGTCTCCTCAATGGTCTGGGGCTGGGTGACGAAGGGGGCCGCGGCCATGTCGTCGGCGGCGGTGTTGCGCGCTGCCGGGTTGCCGTTCAGGGATGTGCGGAGGCTGCCGGCAATGTCGGTGGTCATGCGCCGATTCCCGGGGTGGGCGAAACGCTCACAGGTGCTCCTCGCGCTGTCCCGAACGTCGTTCGGTCACGGGGAGGCGGAAAGAGCGGCGGCTCCCCCCGGATGCCCTCCGATAGGAATATCGGTTCTACGGCAAAAAGCTGCACACGCCGCACGGCAGCCGAGAACGGCGATTGGGAGAAGGATTGACCGGGAAGGGAAAGAAGAACGGGTTGGGGCCAAGGGACGCCAGCCAGGCCCCGCCTCCTGAACGCGCGTCCCCTGGGCCCGTAGCCCCAATTGGAGCACCTCCCCCAGAAGGGAAGGTGTACATCATGCGCGCTGGTTGAGCGCGCGGGAGCAGCTTCGTCGGCTTGGCGTCCGTGCCCAGAGTGCGTGTAACCGCTCAGCGCGGCCCACATGTTGTCGATACTTCAACGGAGACGGTTTCCTCGGCGGCGCCACCTGACGGCTCCGGTCGCCTTCCGTCGAGTGGGACGATTCTGCCATCAAGGCGTGCCGCTGTCAAGAGGCTGCACCGCCTAACATTAGCAGCTAAATCCGGTGACTTGTCGAGAGGGAGGGCCCTTCTCGCCGCGTTGTCTGGGGTTAAACGCCGGGAGGCGGTCGATGAAGTTGGCCAGAATGGTCGCCCTGATCGCGGTCGCCGTCGTGTTGCCGACGCTAACCCTGGCGCAAGCCCAGCAGCCTCCGGCCATCCGGGCAGATATCGCAGGGATCAGGGATGGCGAGTTCCCGCATGCGGTAGCGGTCATCAACCTGGAGGACTCGTCGGGCGCGGCCATCGGCGCGCTGGGTCCCGGCAACTTCAGCGTGAAGATCGATGGCCACAGCGTGCCCGTCGTGTCGGCGGACCTGGCGTCGAGCGGGAACCTGCCTCTTGACGTGCTGTTCGTCATGGATACAAGCGGCAGCATGGCCGGTGAGCCGATCGCCCGCGCGAAGCAAGCGGCGAAGGAGTTCATCCGCGGCCTGTCTCCGAATGACCGTGTGGCGCTCCTGAGTTTCGCCGACGAAGTCCGGCTGATGCAGGACTACACCGTTGACCGTGCGGCGATCGGCGGTGCGGTGGATGGGCTTACGGCACGCGGCAACACGGCCCTCTACCAGGCCACCGCGAACACCGCGATCAAGTTGACCACATCCATCGCGAGCCGCCGCGCCGTGATCTTCCTCAGCGATGGCGCTCAGGACGGTGTGCCACCAACGATCGGCCGCGAGGCGGCGATCGCCGCGGCCGCCGGGATCGGCGTGTCGTTCTTCGCGATCGGTGAAGGACGGAGCATCGACCGGGCGTACCTGCAGCAGTTGGCGGACGTCACCCATGGCCGCTACCTGGAAGCACCGAACCCGGCGGAACTGGGTGCGCTGTACGCGAGCGTCGGCCAGTTGCTGCGCAGCCAGTACGTGGTGACGTTCGACGCGTCGTCGGCTGGGGTGGGAGGGTCGGACGTGACGATCGCGGTCAATGCGGCCGGTACATCTACGACGGCGACTGCCGCTTACAAGCCCGGGGCGGACTTCCAGCCGCAGTCGGTCACGATTGAAGGCGTCGCGGCGGGAGAGTCGATCAGCGCTGTTCGAACGATCACCGTCAGGGGCGCAACGGAAGCGGGCGGCGCACGGGCTTCGTTTTACGTCGACGGTGTCAACGTATTCGAGACCGAGAAGCCTCCCTACGCGTACGTGTTCGACCCGGCGGCGTTTGGCGGCGGCGAGCACACGGTCAGGGTTTCGATTGAGGCCCCGCCTGCCAGGGCTGTCGATGCATCGGTGAGCTTTTCCTCGGTCGTGCCGCCCAAACCCGACATTGGCGGCAGCGCGCCGCCGCTGCCGTTGCTGCTGGGGGGAGGGATAGGGCTTGTGCTGGCCGTCGCAGTCTTCGTCGCGCTGCGCGTTCGCACAGCCCGGCGCGGTGAAGCATCCGATGCGGGGCGCGTCGTCCCGTTCGCCAAGCCGATCCTGACGCGCGGCCTGCCTCCGACCGATCTCGTGGAGGATGATTCGGCGCCGGCGCCGGTCGTCGTCGAGCCGTTGGGGATCTTGATCTCGCGTGGTGGGTCGGATTTGGGGATGGAGTACAGCGTGGGCGGGAATCCCGTGAGCATCGGTTCAGGATCGCGCTGCGCTGTGCGGGTGGAAGACGCCGAATTGACGGCGGAGGAGGCGCGCATCTGGATCCGCAAGGGACACCTGATGGTGCACAAGATGACCCGACTCACTGCAATGGTGGTCGATGGGAGCATGGGCGGCTGGGAGATTCTGGAGCCTGGCGACACGTTCACGATCGGTCAGCACGTATTCGAGTTCCGGCTCCTGCCGGAAGAGGAGCCGGCGGTGGGGGCTGGCGATGGCTCCGACATCCCCAACGTGCTGCGTGACCCCGACGTACCGCCGCGAGCGGTGAACGAGCCGCGGACGTCGAACTTCTCGAACCTCATGCCGCGGAGCGACTAAAGGCGCCGCATCGCCCGGATTCCCTCAAACGAGTTGGTCTACGGCCCTCGCATAACCCTCAAGCGCGGGGTCCAGTCTGCCGATCCTCATTGGGACGTTGGGGAGGACCCCTAAGGGGACCTACCACCCTGATGCCGCCTCCGGCCCGAATGTGCACGGCGGTTTCCCGCAGCAGGGGGAGTGGATCAACGATGGTCAGCATCAACTCCGCGGTCTCGCGGGCGAATGACGACCTGCCGCTCGTCTTGCGAGCGATCCAGAAGGATCAGGACGCGTTCGGCGAGCTCTACGACCGCCACGTCGTGCGCGTCTACCGGCACATCTACTACATGGTCGGGAGCCCGGCCGAAGCTGAAGATCTGACTGCGCAGACGTTCTTGCGGGCATGGGAGGCGATTGAGCGGTATCAGGTGCGGGGCGCGCCGTTCGTTTCCTGGCTCCTGCGCATCGCCCACAACCTGGGGGTGAGCCATCTGCGGTCCAAGCGGGAGTCGTCACAGCTTCACGACGGCATCGTCGATGACAAACTGCGGCGAGACCCGGAGTGGGTGTACCAGCAGACGGCGGAGGAGGAACTGGTGCATGCCGCGATCCTAAAGCTACGTGAGGAGCAGCGGCAGGTGATCATCCTGCGCTTCATTGAGGATTTAGATTATCGCGAAGTTGCCGAGATTATCGGCAAGAGCGTCGCGGCTATCAGGGTCATTCAGCACCGCGCGCTCAACTCGCTCCGAAAACAGATGAAGCAGCTCGATCCGGCGACGTAATCCCGACGAGTCGGGATGGTGTCCGGCGATGGGGAACAGCAGGGCTGCCTACGCGAATGGGGCGCGTTCGACTTCTTCCTGACGTAAAGCGGCCCATCGGGAGGCCGATACCTATACAGCGCAGTGGCCCGATCGGGCCGAATCCGACTGGGGGACTTGCCATGACACGAGCAGCCACACGTTCAGCAGGCGGCCGGACAAACCGGAAATTCCTTATCGTGGCCGTGCTATTCGGCGCCCTGACGGCAGTGCTGTTTTACGCACTGACGTCTCGCGGCGGGACGACCACCACGACCGCGCCATCGGCGGGTGATATCCAGGTGGTGGTGGCGAGGGGCGTGATTCCGCAACGGACAACGATCACGGCGGAGCTGCTGCAAGTGAAGAGCGTGCCGCTCAGCGCGGCTGCCGTCGGCGCGTTCGGCGACATTACCAGCGTGGTCGGCAAGGTCACCCGCTATCCGGTGGCCGCGAACCAGCAGGTGACCCCTGATTCGGTCGTCGACACCACGCCCGGCGCGACGGCAGGGCTGGCCGGCGTGGTGCCCGTCGGTCAGCGGGCGATCTCGATCCAGGCTTCGCAAATCATCAGCGCGGGCGGCCTGATCCTGCCGGGGGACTTCGTGGACCTCGTGTGGTCATGGCCGAAGAACGATCCGCTCACGAGCAAGACGATCTTGCGCAACGTGCAGGTCGTCGCGGTGGCCCAGGCGATCGTCAACTCGGGCCCGGCTCCGGCGGCTACCACGGCAAATGCGGGCGGCAGCGCCGGAGCGGCGCCGATCGCGGCCGATACAGGGAAGGCAGCGCCTGAGGCGGTGACGATCACGCTGCTGCTCTCCGAACAGGACGCCCAGAAGGTCTTCCTTGCGGAGCAGAACGGGACCATTCGCGCGACGCTGCGCAACAAGGGTGACCAGGATGTGGCCGATACGGGCGTGGCCGATGTCGCCCAGCTGGTGCCGATCGACGCCGTGAAGGCGCTGCCGGATGAATTGCGGCCGCAGAACTTCCACCGCTAAGCCAAGGGCAAGTCGATTTGACGTGCCGATGAACAAGGACGTAGGAGACGCAGCCCGATGGCGAGAAACCCAGAGATCGTCACCGTAGACCCGGACCTCGGAAGCCGAGCCGAGACGAAGCGTGCCGTCCAACTGGCGCACTTCACGGTGGTCGGCGAGGCGGGCTACGGCGTCGAGGCTGTCACCGTCGCGAAGGAGACGCCGCCGGACGCGTTCCTGATCTCGTTCGAAGAGCCGATTGCACTGGCGGTTCAGACGATCGAGTCGCTCGCCGATGCCCTGCCGAACGCGCCGACGATCGTCTACTCGTCGCTCTCGGACGCGCAGTCGGTGCGGCGCGCGATGATGGCGGGTGCGCGCGACTTCATCATCAAGCCGTTGAAGCCAGAAGATCTGAGCCGCGCCGTATACGGCGTGCTGGAACAGGAAGAGCGCAAGCGGATGCGCTCAGAGGGGTTGACGTCTGAGACGGCCGCGAGAGGCACGGTGCTGACCGTGTTCGGCGCCAAGGGAGGGATCGGCAAAACGACGATTTCGACGAACCTGGCGGTGACGCTGGCCAAGATTACGGGCGCCAGCGTCTGCCTGCTCGACATGGATACGCGCTTCGGCGACGTGGCGATCATGATGGACGTGGCCGTGGAGGCGAGCATCGCCGACGTGGCGCGCCGCATCGACGACATCGACCGTGACAAGGTCCGCGATTACCTCGTCAAGCACCACAGCGGAGTCTCGATCCTGCCGGCGCCGCTTCATCCGACGGAGTGGCGGAACATGACGCCACAGCACATCGAGAAGATCGTCGAACTGCTGGCGCAGACGCATGATTACGTGGTGATTGACACCCCCGGTACGTTCAACGAGCTGATCGCGGCGACGCTTGAGATGGCGAACCTGATCCTGCTGGTGACGAGTATGGACATCGCCAGCATCAAGGATACGGCGCTGGCCCTGGAGATGCTGCGCGCGGCGGGCGTATCGGAGGACAAGGTAAAGCTCACGATCAACCACTCAACCGCAGCCAATACGCTGCGAGAGGAGGATGTGTCGCGGGTGCTGGAGTACGACGTGTTCTGGCGGATTCCGCACGACTTGAGCGTGTCCAGCAGCACGCAGCTGGGCCAGCCGATTGTAATAGCGAAGCCATATGCCCGCGTGTCGCGCGCCATCATCGATCTGGCGCACGCGCTCACGGGTACCAAGCAGGAGAAGCGCGGGTTCCTCGACCGATTCCTCGGCAGGACCGCCTGACTCCCGGTACGAAACGCATGCTCGCGGTGGGGCGAGCGGCCTGGTCCGAGAGGATTCCGATATGAGTCAATTCCAGTGGCAGTCGCGTAAGGGGCAACCGGGTGGTGCGGGCGGGAATGGCGCGCTCAATCGCCCGGGTCAGCTTTCGCAGAATGTCGTCGCGCTGAACGAACTGAAGTTCACGCTGCACCAGCGACTCATCGAGGAGCTGGACCCGAACAAGCTCGAAGGGCTGGGCAAAGAGAAGGCGCGGGAAGCGGTCGAGCAAGCAGCACGGACGCTTGTGGCGCAGGAGATGCCCGGCATCGTCGGAACGACGCGCGACGAATTGGTGTCGGCGGTTGCGGATGAGGTGCTTGGGTTCGGGCCACTCGAGCCGCTGCTCCGCGATCCGAGCATCTCGGAAGTGATGGTCAACTCGCCCGACACGGTCTATTACGAGAAGGAAGGACGACTCTACCTGAGTTCCGTCCGCTTCCGGGACGACCAGCACATCATGCGCATTGTGGAGCGCATCGTCGCACCGCTCGGGCGGCGTGTCGACGAGTCGTCGCCGATGGTGGATGCGCGCCTGCCGGACGGCTCGCGCGTGAACATCATTATCCCACCGGTCGCTCCCAAGAGCCCCACGGTGACGATCAGGAAGTTCCGCGCCGACAAGATGACGTTCAACGACCTGATCGCCACGGGAGCGCTCACAAACGAACTGGCGGAGTTCTTCCGTGCGTGCGTGCAGGCGAAGCTCAACATCATCATCTCCGGTGGCACCGGCTCCGGCAAGACAACGATGTTGAACGCGCTGTCGTCGTTCATCCCGGACACGGAACGCATCGTGACGATCGAGGACCCGACGGAACTTCAGCTCCAGCAGGGGCACGTGGTCACGCTGGAAGCGCGCCCGCCGTCCCTGGAGGGGCGCGGGGAGGTGACGCAGCGCGACCTGGTGCGCAACTCGCTGCGCATGCGCCCAGACCGCATTCTCGTTGGTGAAGTGCGCGGCGCCGAGGCGTTCGACATGCTCCAGGCGATGAACACGGGCCACGAGGGTTCGCTGGGCACGGTCCACGCGAACACGCCCCGCGACGCCCTCTCTCGCATCGAGAACATGGTGATGATGGCGGGATTCGATCTCCCGGTGAAGGCCATCCGGGAGCAGATGCAGTCGGCGATCCATCTCGTGATCCAGATCGCGCGGTTCCCGGACGGCACCCGCAAGGTGACGTGCGTAGCCGAGGTTTCGGGCATGGAGGGCCAGGTGGTGACGATGCAGGACCTGTTCCGCTTTGAACAGACCGGTGTCGACACGGATGGTCGCGTGCTGGGAGAACTGCGGACGACCGGCATCCGGCCGCGCTTCTCGGAGAAGTTCGAGGCTTTCGGGATCCACCTGCCGTCCGATCTCTTTGCGATTGCGGGGTTGTAGCCATGGACCCACTGGCAGCTGTCGCCGCGTTCTCGGCCATGATCACCGTGATCATCGCGCTCTTCGCGTTCTACGGATCGGCGGTGCCGTCTTCGGCAGCCGTGCGCGGCAGGCTTGAAGGCCTGATGTCGGGCACGTCGGTCATCGAGGGTGCGGGTCCGGCCGCAGCGCTCCGGAAGTCAAGCAGCGCCGGCAGCGTGTTCAGCAGCCTGCTCAGCGGCAAACTGACCGAAAGCCTTGCGCTGCAGCTTGAGCGTGCTGACCTGACGATCAGCCCAAGCGAATTCGTCATTCTGCGCTTCATGCTCGCTTTTGTTGCGCTGGTGGCGCCGCTGCTCTTCCTTGGAACGACGGGCACTGGAATTCTGGTGGGGCTGGTGGCAGCGGTCGTCGGCTACAACCTGCCGAAGTGGTATCTGAAGCGACGCCGGAAGAGTCGGATCGCCAAGCTCAACGCGCAGCTTCCCGAGACACTGACCATGGTTGCTAACGCCCTGAAGGCGGGCTTCGGGCTGTTGCAGGCACTAAACGTTGCTGTGGACCAGATGAGTCACCCGATCTCGACGGAACTCGGCCGCACGATCCATGAGATGAACATCGGTTCGAGCGCTGAGGAAGCACTGCTGGGCTTGGGCGAGCGTTCTGGCAGTTACGACCTGGACATCGTTGTGACGGCCATCCTCGTGCAGCGCACGGTCGGTGGAAACCTGGGCGAGATCCTCGACACGGTCGCGGAAACGATGCGCGAGCGGATTCGCATCCGGGGCGAGATCGCCACGCTGACGGGTCAACAGATGTTGACGGGTATCGTGATCGGTCTCCTGCCCGTAGTCCTCGCTCTTGGATTCGAGGTGATGAGTCCCGGATACATTAACCCGCTCTTCACGACGCTGATGGGCAAGGTCATGCTGGCGGCCGCCATCATCATGGAGACGATCGGCATCCTGATTATCCAGCGCATCCTGAACATCGAGGTATAGAGCATGGAGATCATGGCGTCGGTATTCCTGTTCGGCACCGTCGTGTTCCTGGTGCTTGGACTGTCTGGTGGCGGACAGACGGCGGGCGCAATGGCTGCTCGCCGGCGGCTGGACGGGTTCACCCGCGGGCCGCAGGAACTGGACGAGACGGCGGTGCAGGCGCGATTCGGAGCTCGGGTCGTGGGCCCGCTGGTGCGAGGGGTTGCCAACGCGGTCGGGCGCCTTCTCCCGCGGTCGATGATGAAGGGCGTCGAGACGAAGCTCATGATCGCCGGCGAGCCGATGACGGTCACGGGATTCCTGACGATGGTTGTCGTCACGACGGTCTCGGCGACCGGCTTCGGCCTCTTGATTATTACTGTGTCGGGCGCGTCGATCGGCACCATGCAACTCGGCATTCTGGGCTTGCTACTGGTCATCGGCTTCTACATGCCGTTCTACCTGGTCAGCTCGCGTGCGAAGGCGCGGCAGCACGCGATCACTAAGAGTCTGCCCGACGCGTTCGACCTGATCACGACCTGTGTTGAGGCCGGACTGGGCCTTGATGCGGCCCTGGCCCGCGTGGCGGAAAAAGTCGAGGGCCCTTTCGCGCAGGAACTCACCCGCGCGCTCCGCGACGTGTCGCTCGGCAAGACGCGGCGCGACTCGCTGAAGGAGCTGGGCGAGCGCACGTTGGTGCCGGATCTGATCCAATTTACCAACGCGGTCATCCAGGCGGAGGCCATGGGCTCGTCGGTGGGTACGGTGCTGCGGGTGCAGGCAGAGCAACTCCGCGTGAAGCGGCGCCAGCGCGCGGAGGCGCAGGCCTACAAGGCGCCCGTCAAGATGCTCTTCCCGCTGGTGCTGTGCATCTTCCCGACGCTCTTCATCGTCATCCTGGGCCCGGCGATCATCACGATCATGAACGGGTTTCCGAAATAGTCGCCGCCGAGCTCGATCCGTAGCTGCCGGGCCGTGTGCGCGATACGTCAGCGCCGCGGCCTTCGGTTTTGTGCGCGTTCACTTCTCTCGCGACCCTGACCCGCGTTCCTGATACGATGTGCCGGGATGCAAATGGCACCCTCAGCAGCGGGGAGGTTCACCGTGTTTATTGCCATGAACAACTTCAAGGTCGCGCCGGGCAAAGGCGAGGCGTTCGAGCAGGTCTGGAAGACCCGCGACTCGCATCTGCAGGGCGTACCCGGGTTCGTCCGGTTCGCCTTGCTCAAGGGCGATGCCGAGGGCGAGTACATCAGCCACAGCACGTGGGAGAGCCGCGAGGCGTTCACCAAGTGGACGCAGAGCGAGGCGTTCGTTGCGGGGCACCGGCAGGGCGGCTCGCTCATGGGCGTGCTGGAAGGGCCGCCGGCCGTGAAGCTCTACGACGCCGTCATCGAACAGGAGTTCCCGCAGGCGGCGCGCGCCTGATCCGGAGCGCAGGATGAGTCGCGCGACGCGCGTCGGCGCGCCAAGAGGCTGAGACATGGCCGAACTGCTGGGCGGTCTGGGTGACCTTGCGCGGCTGCGCGATGCGCGGAGGCGCCGCGCATCGTCGTGGGATACGACGGGCGGCAACGCCGACTTCTGGCTGATCGCGCCGGGGGAGACACGCACGCTCGCCGACATGCGCGGGCCGGGCGCGGTGCGGCACATCTGGATGACGCTGGCGTCGCGCGAGGATGCGTATCCGCGCCGGAGCACGCTGCGCATGTACTGGGACGGCGCGGCCACGCCATGCGTCGAGGTGCCGACGGGCGACTTCTTCGGCGTCGGCCACGGCATGCTGGCCGAGTACGCTTCGCTGCCGCTCTCGATGAGCCCGGCGGACGGGCGCGGCTTCAACTGCTTCTTCCCGATGCCGTTCAACGAGCCCGGGCGGATCGACATCACCAACGACGGCGAGCGCCGGCTCATCTGCTACTTCTACGTCGACTACGAGGAGTACCCGCAGCCGCAGGCGGATACGGGCTATTTCCACGCGCAGTGGCGGCGTGAGAATCCGACCGACGGCTGGGGGCGTACCGGCGTGCCGCACACGGACGCCGAACGCGCGGAGGCCTGGCGGCGGCCGAACCTCGACGGCGATGGCAACTACGTGATCCTCGAAGCGGCCGGGCGCGGGCACTACGTCGGGTGCAACCTGAACATCGACGTCTTCGAGCGGCAGCAGAACGACTGGTACGGCGAAGGCGACGACATGATCTGGATCGACGGCGAGCTGGCGATCCGCGGCACCGGCACGGAGGACTACTTCAACACGGCCTTCTGCCCGGCAAAGACGTTCAGCGCGCCATACCACGGGCTGACGGTGTACTCGGGGACGGAAGAATGGCCGTGGTCCGGCAAGAACTCGATGTACCGGTGGCACATCGAAGACCCGGTGCACTTTCGTGAATCGATCCGCGTGACGATCGAGCACGGGCACGCGAACGATCTCTCGAACGACTACTCCAGCACTGCCTACTGGTACCAGACCGACCCGCACGCGCCGCCATCGGCGTATGCGGCGGTGGCCGCGCGGCTGCCCCGGTAGTAAGCTTCTTCGTATGAGCGAGAGCGCCACCATCACATCTGTCCACTTTCGCAACTTCAAGACATACAAGAACTTCAGCGTGGCGCTGCGTCATGTCAACATACTGGTCGGGCCGAACAACTCCGGAAAATCGACCATAGTTGGCGCGATGCGGGTGTTGGCGGGCGGCATTCAGAAGGCGAGAGTTCGGAACCCCGAGAGAATTGTGCGTGCCGACGGCCCGCGATACGGATATCCCATCTCGCGCGAGTCCATACCGATCTCTATGGAGAATGTGCAGACCGATTACTCCGACGCGGAATCGATCGTTACCTTTCGCCTGTCTAACGGGAATAACCTTGCGCTCCACTTCCTCCCTGACGAGTGCATTATGTTCCCTGAAGTGCAGCGAAGCCGGATCACGACTATCGCGGGGTTCAAGCAAGCTTTTCCGATATCGGTCTACGTCGTACCGGTGCTAGGGCCCGTCGAACACGAGGAGGAACTGCTGCAGGAGGAAACGATTCGCCGCGGACTCGCGACGCATCGAGCCTCGCGACATTTTCGTAACTACTGGTACCGATTCCCCGAACAGTTCATTGAGTTCAAGTCCAACGTTGGCACGACATGGCCGGGCATGGACGTTGAGCCTCCGCGGCTCGAAGATCCCTTGGACACCAAATTGACGATGTTCTGCCTTGAGGATCGTGTTCCCCGAGAGCTGTACTGGGCAGGATCGGGGTTCCAGATCTGGTGCCAACTGCTCACACATCTGGTCCGCGGCGTTGGCGCGACCCTGTTCGTCGTCGACGAGCCTGAGATCTACCTCCACCCTGATCTGCAGCGTCAATTGCTGGCCATGCTGCGTGAGCTCGGGCCGGATGTGCTTATCGCGACTCATTCCTCAGAGTTAGTTGGTGATGCGGACCCGTCTGACATCCTCCTCATTGACAAGAAGCGCCAGGCTGCGCGACGTGTGGCGAAAACGGAGGCTGTTCGCGAAGCGCTCGCCGTCCTTGGCTCAGTCCAAAATTCCGCGCTGACACAACTCGCGCGCACGCGCCGAGCTCTATTTGTGGAAGGATCGGAGTTCGCGATCTTGAGTCAGTTCGCTTGGCGGATGGGGCTGGTACAACTTGCAGCCGGCAGAGGAATCGCGATTATCTCGCTCGGCGGATTTCCGCCAGCGGACCGAGTTCATTCAACTTGCCGCGGTATGCGAGAGGCGCTTGGCGATCCTCTGGCGTTCGGCGCCGTCTTCGACCGAGATTTCCGATGCGACGAAGAAGTGGAGGCGATCACTCAACAGCTTCGCGGTGATTTGTCCTTCACGCACATACTTTCCCGCAAAGAGACTGAAAACTACTTGCTCTCCCCCGGGGTCATTGAGCGCGCCATCGACCGCGCGCTAGCCGAGCAGGCTCAGCGTTCCCGCAAACCAAAGAAGCCCTCGGTTGATGTAACAGGAGCCTTGGAGCACATTACGACCTCGCGTAAGGGCTATCTTCAGTCGCAGTACGTCGCGCGCGGGTTGAGGTTCTTCTTCGGCGACCACCGCGATCCCGCCACTTTAGCCGAGGGACTCATAGCTCGGTTTGACGGGGCGTGGACGAGTCTGGAAACTCGGCTTCACATCGTGGGTGGCAAGGAGACCTTAGCGGCGCTGAATCAGCATCTCCAGGCCGAACGCGGCGTGAGCCTCAGTCTCCGAGGCATCATCAGCGCCTTTCAAAGCGAGGAGATACCTCGCGATCTCAAGCAGACGATCCGAGAGATCGAGAAGTTACGCACACATTGAGCGGCACCTTCGAACACAAGCGTGGCGGTCGTCGCCGTCATCACGCCACACCGGAATCCCCCTCTGGCCGCACCGCCGCTTGCGGCTTCCGCGCCGGCCGCGCCGGCCGCGCCGGCCGCGCCGCGTACGTGCGGGCGAGGCGCAGCGCTTCGTGACGCAGCTCCTCGCGCAGTTCGGGCGGCGCCAGTACCTCGACGCGGTCGCCCCAGCTGCGCACCCAGCGCCCGACCTCCATCAGGCTCGCGACGCTGACGGTGAGGATGCAGCCGCCGTCGGCCAGGTCTTCGATCTCCTGCGACGGATGCCAGCGCGACTCCTTCACGCGCCACGTCACGTCCGGCGCAAAGCGCAGCTTCACGATGCACCCCTCGCCGAAGATGATCCCCCACGCGGACGACAGCAGGCTGTCGATGTCGGCGCCGTCGGGAAGCTCGAATGTTTCGGGCAGCTTCTCCGCCGTCACGACGCGCTCGATCTTGAAGGTCCTGATCTGATCGTGCGTGCGCGAGAAGCCGATGAGGTACGTCGCGAAGCCCGCGGCGCTGGGCTCCAGGAAGTACGGTTCGACAATCACTTCCTTGGATCGCTGCTTCCCCGCGGACCGATAGGCCAGGCGCAGCACGCGGTGGCGCGCCCAGGCCTCGGTGATGGTGCCGAGGTTGCGTGAGAAGACGGGATCGATCTTTCGCTGCGAGATGGACTCGGCGGCGGCGCGCACCTGGTCGCGCACGCCTTCGGGCATGATCTCGGCGAGCTTCTTCAGCGCGATCGCGGCGTAGGGGTCGCCCTCATCGCTGTGCCGCAGGAAGAGGCGCGTGGCGATGAGGACCGCGCGCGCCTCCTGTAGCGAGAGGTCGAGCGGCGAGAGCCGCTCAGGGCGCGAGAGGGCGTAGCGGCCCTTGTCCTCGGTCAGGACGATGCCGTCTTCGCTCTGGAGCACCACGAGGTCGCGCTGGATCGAGCGCGGGTGCATGTCCGTCTGGCGGGCCAGTTCAATGACGGTGAACCCCGCCCGGCGGGACTTGAGCAGATCCTTGATCTGCATGAGGCGGACGGAGCGTCGATGTGGCGTCATGGTGGCATCATCCTACGCCAGCGGCGACAAGTTCGGAAGGAATGCGCGCTGACGACAGGGATTGTCGCCGTCGATGGGTACGGTGAGCGTGCAGGATCCGCCCGCCAGCGCTCCCGGAGGTCGCACCGCATGAGTACGAGTCGCCACGTCAAGGAATTTGCGTATGAAGCGGGCGAGGAGGTTGTCCTGCGCCTGGCCGGTGCGGATGCGTTCGATGTGGGCCGGGGGACGCCTGTACCTCCAGCGTGCCTGGCCGCCTGGACGATCGGCACCGTCGTCACCCCGATGCGCCGCGACGGCGCTCCCGCGTACGCCGTGCGGTTCCGGCACCACGGCGCACCGTGTGTGTGCGTCGCGGACGAACGCGCGATCGAGGGCATCGCGTAGCCTCCGCGGCGCACTGTGCGGAGTGCCGCGCAGGGGCTCCGTGCGTTCAGAACATGATGACGCTGCGCGCGACCTCGCCTGCGCGCAACGCGTCGAAGGCGTCGTTGATGCCGGCTAACGGGTAGCGGCGTGAAACGAGCTCGTCGAGCTTGAGCTTGCCCGCCATGTAGAGGTCGACGATACGCGGCATGTCTACGCGCGGGCGCGTGGAGCCGTAGATGCAGCCTTTGAGGACCTTCTCCGAGAGGAAGGCGGTCGCATCGACCGTCACCTGCGATCCGAACGGCGCCATGCCGACGACGATCGCCTCGCCGCCGCGTCGCACCATGTCGAACGCCTGCGTGATCGCTGATGGCAGGCCGATGACCTCGAACGCGTAATCGGCGCCGCCGCGGGTGAGGTCGCGCACCGCGCGTACCGGGTCGTCCTTCGATGCGTCGATGACGTGCGTGGCGCCGAAGGTCTTCGCCATCTCCAGCTTGTTCGCGCGCAGGTCGATGGCGATGATCCGCTCCGCCCCGGCAAGGGCGCAGCCCTGGATCACGTTCAGGCCGACGCCACCGGTGCCGATGACGGCGCAACTGCTGCCCGGCTGGACACGCGCGGTGTTGATCGCCGCGCCGACGCCGGTCATGACGCCGCAGCCGATGAGCGACGCCCGGTCGAGCGGCATGTCATCGCGAATCTTCACGAGGGCGCCCTCCGGCACGACCATGTACTCGGCAAAGCCGGACATGCCGAGGAAGGGCGCGATCACCTTGTCGCCGAGGTGCAGCGTCTGCGCGGTGAGGCGCGCTTCAGTGCAGAGATTCGGGCGGCCGACGCTGCAGAACTGGCACTTTCCGCAGAACGGGATGAAGAGCAGGATGACGTGGTCGCCCGCGGCGAAGGACGTGACGCCGGGGCCCACGCGTTCGATGACGCCGGCGGCCTCATGGCCGAGGACCGCGGGGAGTGGCATGGGCCAGGCGCCGTCGATGAAGTGCAGGTCGCTGTGGCAGATGCCGGCCGCCGCGGTCTTTACGAGCACCTGTCCCTGGCCGGGCTCATCGATCGTGATCTCTTCGATCGGCATTGGCTGCTTGACTTCGCGCAGGACTGCGGCCTTCATCCTGGTCTCCTGTCTGCTACGCCCATGGCTGGAGTACGTCGTTGCGCACCATATGCACGAGTTCATCGCAGCGCAAGCCGTCGATGCGGCCCGCGGCGTCACGCGTGAGCAGCACCGTCGCCGGATCGCTGTCCGGCGCCAGCGCGTTCAGGAGCAGCGGATCTTGTTCGCCGGACGCGACCAGCGGGACGCCCTGCTTCCATGCGCCGCGCCGGGAGCGGATGCACAGCTTGCCGCCGTCCCTGGTGATCTGGATGCGGCCGAGATTCGTGCTCGGGCGAAAGTTGGTGAGCCGTCCCGTCGTGCACTCGAATACGCCCGGCGCGGATGCCAGGACGTGCTCGTCGAGTGGGGCATCTGGAACGGCCGGTGCCGGCGCACCGAGCATCGCCCGCTGGAGGCGGGCGAAGATCGGGCCCGGGCCGTCGAGCATGACGTTCATGTGGACGATCAGTGCGAGATCCTCCTCCGGCAGCACGGCGAGATTGGAGTTCCAGCCGCCGAAGTAGGCGCCGCCGTGGCCGAACGCGCGCCGCCCGGCCCGGCTCCATCGCGAAAACGAAAGCCCCGAACTGACGAGACGGTCGTCCGGGCACCATTGCGGCGCGACCATCGCGTCGAACGTCTCCGGGCGCACGATGCCTCCGTCGCGCCGGAGGAGCGCCGCGGCGTAGCGGGCCATATCGGGCATGGTCGACTGCACGGCGCCGGCGGCGAGCATGCCGTGATGGTCGTTGGCAACGGCTTTACCGCGGACGTTGTGGCCGTCGACCGTCTCCTCGTGCGGGACAGGCCTGCCGGCGCGCTCGAGGAGTTCGCGCGTGTCGTCGCTCGGGGCCCGGTGATAGCCGGTGGTGGCGCGCCCGTGCACCTCGCGCGTGCAGGTCGTGTCACGCATGCCCAGCGGCTCGAAGACGCGGCGCTGCAGCACGTCTGCGAACGGGGCGTCCTCCGCGCGAGCGATGATCTCGCCGAGCAGAGCATAGCCGTGGTTGGCGTACGCCCGCTTCGTGCCAGGCGCCGCCTCGACGATGATGCCATCGGCGTACATCGTCGAAAAGCCGCCCTCGCCGCCAGCGTGGTTGGGGTCGATCGTCGCCGCAAGCGCGTCTGCCGTCGGCGCTTCGCCGACGCCCGAGGTGTGGGTGAGCAGGTGGCGGACCGTCATGCGCTCGGCGGGTCCGTCGAACGCGATCTCCGGCAGGTAGTCGACGACGCGGCCGGACAGCGAGAGCCGCCCTTCGTCGACGAGGGCCATCGTGCAGAGGCCGGTCATCGTCTTGGTGATGGAGGCGATGCGCTGGTGCCGCCCGGGATCCATCGGCTCGCGGCGCTCGATGTCGGCGTAACCGAACCCCTCGGCGTAGACGAGGTCATCGCCGCGCACAACGCCGACGCTCATGCCGGGCAGGTGGTGCCGCGCGATCGCCTCGGCAACGGTCTCGCGTATGCGGCTGATAACGCTCTGCTCAAACTGTGTCATGGGATCCTCGACAAGATGCGGAAGCTCTCCCGCAACTGGGGAGCAGCGTAGTGCGGACGTGAGCCGGGGGCCAGCGTCGAGACCGACGCCGTCGCCCGGCGATGGTCGAATCAGGTGTCTGCGCGCCAGCGGACCTCGTAGAGGCGCACGGGATCCTCGAACCCGCGGAGTTCGGCCTCGCCAAGGTCCGCGAACAAGAAGCCCTTGCCTGCGACGAGTTGACGCACCACATCGGATGTCAGGACGGTACCGGCTTCGGCGCGGGCGCAGACGCGCGCGGCGAGCTGCACGGCGGTGCCGAACAGGTCGTCGCCCTCGACCACGGGTTCGCCGGCGTTGATGCCGATGCGCACACTCACAGGCTCATCAGGGTTCGATTCGTTGTGGTCGGCGAACGCGCGCTGGATGGCGACGGCACAATCGACGGCGCTCGACGCCGTAAAGAAGGACGCCATGATGCCGTCGCCGGTGTGCTTCACGTGGTTGCCGCCGTGCGAAGCGAGCGCCCGGCTGACGATGGCGTTATGGAGGCGCACGAGGTCCTGCGCCGCCGCATCGCCGAGGCGCTGTGTGAAGGCGGTGGAGCCCTCCATGTCGGTGAACATGATGGTGCGGAAGCCGCCGGCAGCCGGCGCCGCGCCCGCATCAGCGGCGTGCGCGTGCTTCGGCCGTTGGCTGGCGCTCTTTGCGGAGGCGGTGGCGTCGCCAAGGAAGTCATCCAGGATCTTGAGCAGCGGCTCGATGTCGCCGGTATAGGGCGAGAGCGAGGAGCCGTCGAGCATGGTCAGCCGCGCGTCGGCGATGCGCGCGGCGAGACGGCGCGGCACGCTCTGGTCGATGAACGCGAAGTCGCGCCGGTGCAGCACAAGCGTCGGCGCCGTCACCTGTGGCAGCAGGCCGTCCACGTCGAACTCCTCGTTCAGCGCCCAGTAGCGCTTCGCGTCGGCGGCGGAGAGGCTCTGCTGCATGTACACGGCGACCTTGTGAGCCGCTTCACCCTCTGACCAGCCGAATACCGTGTGCGCGAGCGTCTCCGTGAACAGCTCGTAGTCGATCTCGATCAGGCGCTCCAACGCCTCGACGACGCCGGCCGGACGCTGGTTGTCGGCCGCGCGCGAGAAGCCGCACCAGAGCACGAGGTGTGAGACGCGTTCCGGATGGCGGGCGGCGTACGCGATCGCCAGCGGCGCGGTGTAGAACGTGCCGAAGAGGGCGACGCGTTCCAGCCCGAGGCGATCGATTACCGCTTCCATGTCGCTCAGCAGCGCGTCGAACGTGTAGTCGGGCACATCCTTGTCGGACAGGCCAGCGCCGCGGTTGTCGTACCGGACGACGCGAAATCGCTCGGCGAGGTGCTCGTAGAAGTGCCGCCAGTCCGGGATCTGCCATTCGAGCTCGACATGGCTCCAGGGCAGCGCCGGAGGCGGCATCACGAGGGGAAGGCCGTCGCCCACGGTGGAGAAGGCGATGCTGACGCCGTCGGCGGTGGTCGCGTACTGAATGCGCGGTTCCATGCGGGTATCGTACAACACGGCGTCCGCGCCCGAGGGTGGCTCAGCAGACCGCGGTGCGGCTCCAGAGATACACATCGAACCCGGTGCCCGGCGCGGCTAGCGCCAGACAGCCCCGCGCTCTGCCCGCCGCCGCGATCTCGCGGAGCAGGTGATGCTCGTTCGTGCCGTAGCGGACATCGTACGAGTCATAGACGATGATGTAGTCGACCCGCCGATGATCCAGGAACGCCAGGTACTCGTCCGCCGAGGAGAAGCTGCGGCGGTCGATGCTCTCGGGGAACGGCTCGGAATCGAGGCGCGCGCCGTTGCGCACGAGATCGTACATGCCGACCTTGCCATCGCCGACGCGGAGGATCCGGTAGGTCGCGCCGGCCTCAAATGCGTCGGAGTGGATGAACGTCAGCAGCGACTCGTCGGGCGATCGCGTGAGCGCGCCGAGCGCGTAGCCGTTGTGGCGGATGGGGACCAGGCCAACCGACAGGGCGATCAGCCCGACGAAGAGCGCTGGCTGGATGCGAACGAGTGGTGTGCGCTGCGCGACGATGCCGATGAACGGCGCCGCGACAACAATGGCGCGCAGGATCACCGTGCCGAAGAAGGTCGTCAGCAGCGTGCGCGTCGACGCGTCTCCGACGGAGGGCGACGCGAGCACGATCCAGACCGCCGGCAATGCGATGACGACCGAGAGCGCATGCGACGCGATCAGCGCACGCCGGTCGTGCTCCCACCACAGCCATGCCAGCACGAGTACGCCCGCGATCGGCAGCATCACCGCCGGATGCGTCGCCTGGGCGGCCCCCATCAGCAGCGCCGCAAGCAGGCGCCGATCGCGGCGCCAGCAGCCGATGGCGGCGAAGAGCATCGCCGCGGCCCAGAGGAACGGCAACTGGCCGAGCAGCGGTGCCTCGACGAGCATCGGGTTGACGAGCAACAACGCGGGCCACCAGTCGCGCCGGATCTCCGGGAACGCCCACCACTGCGTCGCGACGACGCCGATCAGTCCGCCGACGAGCCACAGCGTGACGATCCAGTCGCCGAATACCGGCCGCAACAGCGCCGCGGTCATCCAGGGGATGAACCCGTACGGGAAGGCGAACGCGTCGCCGTGGCCGAGGACCGGCATGTGGAAGGGGATGCCATGGCCGTGCCAGAACCGATCGGCGATGTACCACACGTGGATGTAGTTGCTGAGCGAGTCGTTGGTGACGAAGATGCGGTGCGCGAGGACCAGTGCCAGCACGGCGGCCCACGCGATGGCCGTGGCGAGCAGCGCCGCGTTCGCGGGCGTGCGCGACCATGCGAGCGCCGCATCGCGACGCGACCGCACTCTCCCGCGTCGGTTAGTCTGTACGAGCATGTCGACTACACATCGCGGGGAGGATAACAAGGCGAGCGCGCAGACAGGCGCGCGGGCCGCAGGCTCCGGCCGCCTGGCGAGCGTGTCCGGCGGGGCCGTGGCGGGCACGCTGGTGCTGCCCGCGCTGGCGATCGCCGGTGCTCCCGTGCACGCGTCGGCGCTACAGATGGCGGTCGCGCTGGTGATCGCAGTTGTAGTGGCAGCCGGAATCTCGATGCTGCCCCGGGCGCTGCTGCTACACCTTGCCGGTGGCGCGATGGTGTGCGCGGCCGCCTGGCTGCTGGCGCAGGCGTCGTACCCAGTGGCGGCGTGGATCATCGCGCCAACGCTGGGCGCGGGCGTTGGGCTCGTGACGCCGGCCGCGCGGCGCCGCTCTGATGCGACGATGCTCTTCGCGGCGGCTGTGGCAGCGGTGATCCTGGCGGCGCTTGGCCTCGGTATTGGCCGCGATGCGGCGATGGCTGCCAGCGCTGTTGTGGCCGCCGTGGTCGCGGTCCACGCCGCTTTCGCGCTTGGGCTAGCCTCATTCCAAGTTCGCACGGTCGTCACCGGACTTGCTGCGCTGATGCTGGCGTTCGGCACGGCGAGCTACATTGGCGCGACGACGCCGAGCGCAACGTGGTTCGGTTCGCTGGTCTCCCACGGCCCGCGGGATCGAAACGAAGTGGCGATCACGTTCGACGATGGCCCCAATCCCCCTTTCACGCTGCAGATCCGCGACATCCTCGATCAGCACGGCGCCAAAGGCACGTTCTTCACCGTCGGCAAGGCGCTCGACGCCCGGCCCGACGTATCGAAGGCGCTGCTGGAGGATGGGCACCTGCTGGGCAATCATTCGTATCACCACGATGCGATCCGCTGGCTGGATCCGTCCTATCCGGAGCTGCAGGACACGCAGGATGCCTTCAAGCGGAACCTCGGAGTCTGTCCGGCGCTCTACCGGCCGCCGCACGGCAGCCACACGCCCTTCATGGCGCACGTCGTTTCGGACCACGGGATGACGATGGTGACGTGGGACGTCTCGGCGGCCGACTGGGCCACGGACGATGGGCAACTCGTCGCCAGGCGAGTGCTGGAGAAGGTGAAGCCGGGCTCGATCATCCTGCTGCACGACGGGATCGATGGCAAGATCGGTGCAGACCGCACGGTGATCCTCGAAGCGCTGCCACTCATCCTGGACGGGCTCGAGCGGCGGGGCCTGAATCCCGTCA
>Ga0315281_10002895_pt1 | contig 25362 bp, 20 predicted proteins | sample YL17G07_0_MG_FD_204540 | JGI IMG/M metagenome (GOLD analysis project Ga0315281, IMG submission 204540) | Sediment microbial communities from Yellowstone Lake, YNP, Wyoming, USA - YL17G07_0 | ecosystem: Environmental > Aquatic > Freshwater > Lake > Sediment | place: USA: Wyoming | collected... | reverse complement strand
GATGAGCGTAGCGTGTTTCAATCCTCACCCGTCGCGAACGACGGGTGCAACCGTCGAATACGAGTTCACCGTCTTCGGCGAGATGTTTCAATCCTCACCCGTCGCGAACGACGGGTGCAACAGGGCGTCTTTCGCCTTGCGTCCGGCGCTCACAGTTTCAATCCTCACCCGTCGCGAACGACGGGTGCAACTCCTGATCTCGCCCGCGCGGCACCCTCCCGTGCCGCGCCTCAGATTCAACATCGATGTGTCTGGCCCAGCGGCGCCCCGGTGTGCGCGCGAGATCCCCCCAGACCTACATGTGCGCTCCGCTACGTTCGAAGCTGGGCGCGGTCTGCCCGCTGCGCGGATCGCATGTCTGACACGCCCGCGCCGGCGATCCGCGCTCAGCCGATCAACGTCCCGCCGAAGTCCACGGGCGGCGACAGCCCGAACACCTGGACATGCGTCGACCGCGGCTCTCGCAAGCGGTAGATCCGCAGGCTGTCCTGCATCGGATCGATCTCCCGCAGCAGGCGGTAGATCATCCGCTCCATCTGCACATCCGTGACCGTGCACTCGAACACTGACTTCTGCACCCGCTGTCCGGAGCCGACGCAGATGTTGGCAACGCGCCGCAGGCGGCGCCTCCCCGCCTTCGTGTCGGTTGCCACGTCGTAGGCCACGAGCAGCTCCATATTCCATACCTTCCCTTCGGCTCATCGGTACAGAAACGGCGGGTAGTATTCCAGGTCGCCGCGCAGGTGCCGCGCCAGCAGCCGGGCCTGCACGTGCGGCACAAGGCCCAACGGCACCCGGTCGCGCATCACCCGGTGACCTACGACCTCCTGTTTCCGTTTCTGATATGCCGCGAGCACGGTCTTCCTCGTGTCGTCGTCGAGGTAGACGGCTCCGCCTGGCAAGTCGCGGAATCCGATGGCGCGCACCTGCCGCCGGTTCACCAGGGTCAAGGCCAGCCGGTCCGCTAGCACCGGCCGCAATTCCTCCATCAGGTCCAGGGCCAGCGCCGGCCTGCCGGGCCGAAGCGCGTGCAGGAACCCGACTTGCGGGTCGAGCCCGACGCCCTCCAACGCGCTCACGCACTCCGAGCGCAAGAGCGCGTAGAGGAACGACAACAGGGCGTTCATGCGGTCCCTCGGCGGGCGGCGGGTGCGCCCGTGCGGCCGGAAGGCGTCCCGGTCCTCGCGCACCATCGCCGCGAAGGCGCGGAAGTAGGTGCGAGCGGCATCTCCTTCCGTCCCGCGCACGACGTCGAGGTCGTGCGCGTCCTTGAGCCGGCCCAGCCCCTGCGCGAGAAGCTCCGCGGCGCGGTCGAGCGTCTCGATATCGGCCGGCTCGCTCGCCTCGCGCGCCGCCCGCAGCAGCACCTGACGGCTGTTCTGGAGTTTGCCCGCCACGATCTGACGGGCGAGCCCGCACGTCCGGGCCCCATCGGACAGAGCGAGGTGTTGCGCTCGCCGCAACAGGACGTTGCCGGATGTAGGGCCTTCGACGCGCGCGGCGAAGGCCCCATTGCGTCCCAGCAGCACGACGCTCCTGCCGTCAGCGGCGCAGCGTTCGATGAGCTGCGGACTGACGCCGATGCTGCCGAAGCAGACGATGCCGGAGAGGCGGAGCAGCGGCACGCGCAGCGTCGTGGCGCCGTCCACCTCGACGCGGACGGTGTCGTGGTCGAGCTTGAGATACGCGCCCGGAGTCACGGCGTACAGGACGTTGCCGATCTCAGCCATCACCATCCTCCTCGTCATCAGCGGACGTCGCGTCGAACGGTCGGAAGAGCGCGCCCTGGAAGCCGCGCAGCCGCGCCCGGCCGGCCACGACGCCGGGCAGGCACGATGCCTTCAACGAGCACGGCGGACAGCGGGCGTCGTCCGGCGCGTCGGGCAGCCGCTGTGCGCGGATCTGCTCGTGCACCAGCGCGACCGTCCGCTCGACCGAAGACCTCAGCTCGGGCGTGAATTCTACGGCGTGGCGGCGCCGTGTCGCCCAGTAGAAGAGCGCGCCCCGCGGCACAGGTGCGCCCAACATCTCCTCCAGGCAGAGCGCCTGCGCACAGACTTGCAGATCCTCCGGCCTCGGGGCGCCGCGCCGCGACGCCCGGCGGCGGCCGACCTTGTACTCGACGGGGAACGGCACGCCGCCGTGGAATTCAACGAGGTCGGCCTTGCCGATGAGCCCCAGCCGCTCTGACCAGATCGGCAGCGCGCGCTCGTAGCGGACGCCGGATACCAGCTCGGAGCCGGGGATGTCCACCCGCTCATGGGCCTGCGAGCCGCGCAGCGTGTAGATGTTCTCATCGAACGTCTGCTCGACGTGGATCAGCGCGCACTGCCGTGCGCAGTACGCGTAGTGCTCGATCGCCGAGACGGCGATCAGATCATCATCGAGCGCGGCTGCCGGTGCGCCGCCGTCCGCTGTCATCAGCCGACGAGCCGCGTCAGCGTGACGCCCTGCGGCAGTGCCGCGTCGTCGATGTTCACCGTGTAATCGACGAACTTCCGCGGCGCTTCGACGCCGGCGTTACGGGCGACGGTGACGCGCTCGAAGAGTTCATGTGCGGGCGCGTTGCCGAGCTTGCTCTCGTGGCTGAAGACGTACAGGCCCCGGCACGACATCAGCCCGCGCGAGCTGGAGCGGTCGAGGTCCCACATGCCCTGCAGTGCCTGCCAGAAGAGCGTCAGGTCCTCGGCATCGACGCCAGTCTGGACCGCGAAGTGCGGATTGAAGAACCCGTGTGCGCGATAGAGACCGTAGTGAACGATTGACTTGCGTCCCATCGTGCCGTAGTTCGTCGCCTGGCCTTCAGCGTCACCCCGGTTTACGTCCTTCTCGTTCTGAGCTGGCCCGACGATGCCGATGTCCGTCGGCACGATCGGGTCAATCGAGCGCCCGAAGGTCAGCTGCATCGGACCCCGCACCTGGCCGGCATTGTTTTCCTTCATTGACATCACTGCCCCAAACATCCGGACGTCGAAGAACTCGGCGCACATCCAGCCACGAGCCGTCGTCGGAGGAATTGGCTGCTTCTCGCCAGACCCCTTCTCGGTGAAGATCCGCTTGCGCGTGTCATTCAAGAAGGCACCGTGCTGCACATAGATCTTGAAGCGATCTGTTCCGCCGGCCGTGTCGACGTAATCGCGCACCTTACGCTTGAGCGACACGTCGGTGACCAGGCCTTGCATCGTCTCAGGATCGACGCGGGGCAGGTTGCCGGCATCGGGGTCGCCATTGGGGTTGCCATCGGTGACATCGAACAGCAGCACGAAGTCGTGGCGACGGGCGGTGTCCGTGTGGGTGGCTGTTGTGGTGGTGGTCATGCTCTCCTACTCCTCCGTCTGATCCGTGGTGTTGGTGTCGAGTTCTGCATCATCCTTTTGGCCAGCCCAGCGACGGTGCCGCTCGTGGTAATAGCCCAGGGCGAAGATGCCCTGATCTTCGAGGGTCAACGTCTTCGGGAACGTCTGCAAGCCGTCGGTCACTTCCTCCATCCGACGCTGCAGTGCGACCCAGGCGCCCCGCCGGTCGCGCTCCAGCCGGCTCAGGTGCGGCTGCGCGCCACGCATGAGCCGTCCAAACACCGATGCCGGCGCCGACGACGCGGTGCCGAAGAAGCGGTCGACGATCGTGGCGTTGACGCCCGGCATCGCCGCGCGTTGGATCGCCTCAAGGACGGCGAGCAGCCTGCCGCAACGGTACGCGGCACTTTGTTCTGCGGGGTCTAGTTCCACCATCTCCTCCTGTGTGAACTCGCGGCGCTGTGACAGCAGCACCATCTTGATCAGCGCCGCGCGCTGGCGCGTGACGGACTGTTCGGCGCGATTCCGGCGCACCGCCTGGTACAGCAGGTCGTACGGCAACGGCACGCCCGCCAGGGCCGTCCGAAACAATGACCTTGTGATGTTGGCCGGCGGCGGATTGTTGCGGTCGCCGGTGCGGACGGTCGCGTAGGCCAGCTGGCGCAGGCCCAACGGGTCGCCGATCTCGGCGCCCGCCCTGATGCGCTGCAATGCGAACCATCGCGCGAGGTTGTGCTTCGCCTGCGCGACGGTCGTGTCGATCCAGTCGCGCACGACGGCTCGTCCGCCGGAGGCGGAGAGGGCAGTCGCATAGAAACGCGACATCTCTTCCTCGTCGAGGGCGGTGATGGCGCCCTCCCTGGCGCGTGTCACCGACGTGTAGAGCTGATTCAGGAGCTCGGTGGTGGGTTCGGTGATGATGGTTGCGAACGAGAACTTCGCCTTCGGCTCGCGCGTCCAGAAGACGTACGCGACGTTCCCGACGATGACGCGGTGCGCCGGATCGCGCAACAGTTCGTTCAACGACTTCGTGAAGCGCGCTCCGCACGATTCACACGTCGGAGCGTTGAGCGACGATTCCAGCTTGTAAGACAGGAACGCAGCGGCGTTGAAGCTGATGATCGAGGTGCCACCCATCTGGCCGCCAGGAATTCCCTTGACCTTTTCGATCGTCTCGGCGACACGCCGTCTGCGTGCGCAAACGATGCAGTCAGCTTGCGGCACGTCGAGAGCCTCGGCGTCAATACTGTCCGCCCAGAATGTCTGCACCTCAGGCAGATCAATCACGAACTCGTCGTTTACCCGGAAGGTGATCCGCGCTGACGGATCAAACCCCGCTGGAACGCTGACCTGCGACAAGCCTTCACGCAAAAACCTGGCGACAGCGATCACACGAGGATCCTCCGTCGCAGTAGCGCAACGTCCTACGAATTCGTTGAAGGCTGCATGGCGATCGGCCACTTTCTGCGGATCGGCACCATCACCGCAGAACCCCAAGACGTAGTCCGCCTTGTCCGCAAGCAGGAATGCCCGCACGCCACTTGTCCGCACAACTTCGGGGACATCTCGCCGCTCACCGCGCCTCGTCGTTTTGTCGGTGCCGGCTGTGTCTGTCAGCGCGAGGAAGTTGCCCTCCCCGTCGAGCTCGATGATGTAGCGCACGGGCGCGTTCGTGTAGAGCCGCGGCGGCAGGTCGAGGCGGTCGGCGTACTCATTCAGCTTTTGCAGTAGCATGCGCCGCCTCCTTTCGCTCCCAAGCGGGGACATGGAGCACGCCGCGGTCGAGGCGTGCCTGGAAGAAGCGCGGCGTGAAGCGCCCGCCAGTCGGGTCGTAATCGATATCGTGCAGCATCGTGCCGAGCTCGTCGGTGACATCGATCGGCGGTCGGTCGCCCGCGGGTCCGAACGACGCGGAGAACTCGCGGCAGCCGAGGTACGGCGTCGCGAAGCAGCGGCCGGAGTCCACGCGACGGCGGAACTGGTCGCGGTACTTCGCGACGTCATCGGTGGCATGGGAATGCAGTGCGATCCGGGCGCTAATCCGATATGCGACGTCGCGCAGCGCCAGTGTGTGCCGCTGCGCGCGGTCCTCTTCGGCGAAATAGCCGCCGCCCGTCTTCGCCCAGCTGCGCGCCGCACGCTCGCTGGCGACGCCGTTCACTTCGTTGCGGAGGATCGAGAAGTAGCGGATCTCCTGCAGCACGGCGATCTCCTCGACCTGCCAGCGGAACTCCGGCTTCCAGAAGATGGCCTCGAGCACGCCGCGCGCGGCCGATGGCGTCATGACGGGATAGGAAACCCGCTCCACCTTCATCTCGGGCCGAGTGAAGCAGGCGAAGTCTCCCCAGACCTCGGCCTGCATCGGCCCATCTCTTACGTTTGCGACCATGACGGCTCCTTTCTCACTGTGAGCTAATCCTCCATGACCTGATTTCAATCCTCGTCGTAATCTTTCAGGTAATGGAAGATTACGACGCCTCACGAGGTGAGGAGGCGAATATACGACCACTCCGGTCACGTGTCAATCGGCTGCGTGTCAAACGCAGAAGAAATTGTGATCCGCACCTTCGAGCGTGAGGCCGCGTGTTTCGTCGTAGCGGCCGTCGCCGGACTTCCATACGCCATCGATCACGGGATCGACGAGGCCGCGCGCCGCCGCGCGGTTGATGTCGCGGTGCCGGAGCGACACGGTGTACGGCTGTAGTATTCGCATCAGTTCGCGCCCGCTGCCTCGCCTTGCGCGCAACGATTCAAGTGCCTCATCGACCTTGGCGCGGTCCTCGGTGCTTCCGTAAGGGACGACGACGTCCTCGGTGTCGTCCTCGATCATCTTGAACTTGCTCGCGACGGCTGTGTAGTCGAGTGATTCCCGCAGCTTCTGGATGCCGTCACGATCCGTCGATACGGTCTTGTACAGCCACTTGAACCACGGGCCGATCTCGTCCGGATCGTGGATGCGCTCATTCCAACCATCGGCGGCGAGGACAGTGGCAGTGTGTCTCGTGGCGATCGCATAGGTGCCCGGCGGCAGGCCGCCATCCGCCGGGCGGAAGACAACGACGCGGCCAAGGTGATCGAGCTTGCCCTCGCGGTTGCAGCGGCCCGCCGCCTGGAGGATGCGGTCGAGCGGCCCCATGGCGCGGAACACCATCGGGAAATCGATATCGACGCCGGCCTCGACGACCTGGGTCGTGACGAGCCGGCACGGCCTGCGCGTCTTCAGCCGCGCCTTCACTTCGTCGAGCACGACGCGCCGGTGGGCGCCGCAGAGCAGCGTCGAGAGATGCAGCGCATCCGGGTCGTCCAGCGCGGCGAGCACCGCGAGCGCGTCCTTCTTCGTGTTGAGGATCATCATCGCTTGCGGTTCTGCGCGCAGCGCGGACGCTGCGTCGTCCCAGCTCCAGGGTTCCGTTGGGAAGCTGTACCCGACACGTTGCAGTTCGCGAAACAGCGCGGGTGGATCAGGCGCGATCTCCGGCAAGCCCTGGAAGCGCGCGTGCATGAACGCGGGCTGCGTCGCGGTCGAGAGCAGCACGGTCGCGCCGTAGTCATCGGCGAGGCGCTGAAGTACATCGAGCAGCGGATCGAGGTGATGCACCGGCAGCATCTGCACTTCATCGAGGATGATGACGCTGTCGGCGAGGTTGTGGAGCTTGCGCGCGCCACTCGTGCGCTTTCCCAGCAGGCTCTGGAAGAGCTGGACCGTCGTTGTGACGACGATCGGTGCGTCCCAGTTCTCGGCCGAGAGCCGCTGCCAGTTGTGCTCGCTGGTCGCCGGCGCATCGTGATCGTGGTCCTCGGCGAGGGCGGCACTCGAGTGTTCAAGTACGACCCCATCGGTGCCAAAGATGTCGCGGTATATCTTCGCCGTCTGGTCGGTGATGCTGGTGTAGGGGATGGCGACGATGACGCGCCGCTTTCCGTGCGCGGCGGCGTGCCGCAAGGCGAATGCCATCCCCGCAAGCGTCTTCCCGCCGCCGGTCGGGACCGTCATGCGGTAGATGCCGGGATCGCGATCGCCGGCGTCTTCGCACGCCGTCGCCACGCGCTCGCGCAAGGCCGTGAGCGCCTCGTTTCCATCTGAGGCGAGTCCTGCCCGGTGCTCAGCCAGCTTTGCCGCGAGCACCGCGGGATCGAACGCGCCTGCGCGCACCAGTGATTTCTCGACATCGAAATGCGCCTCCGTATCGAGGAAGTCGGCGTCGACGAGGCACGAGAACAGCATGCGGACGAAGAACTCGCCCGCGATCGCGTTGTCTTCGGCGAAGGCAGGCGCGACGATCGGGATTGCCGGTTGTGCGAGTTCTGGGAGCTCTTCGGTGGCGCGGCGCAACGCCTCATCGATCCGAGATTGAACGCGGTCGTCGGCGAGCCACGTCTTCAGCTCGCCAGGCGACCGCAAGCCGCCATGATGAGCGACGATCGCGAGTTGAAGCGCGCCGCTCAGTTCTGCCGAGTACTGCACCCCCGCACCCTTGTGATCGACGCGCGGGCCGCGTGGACGGGGCTCACCGGGCCGTTGCGGGTTCTTGTCGCACCAATCGAGGTAATCCTGGAAGTCCGGGTGGAACTTGCCAAGGTCGTGGTAGCGCCCGGCCGCACGGGCGAGGTCGCCGGCACCAAAGGCGTGCGCGAACGCCTCCGCCCGGTCCGCGACCGCGTGCAGATGGTCGACGAGGTCGTGCCGTACGCCAAGGCGGTTCGTGCTGTGTGCCGCTGCTGCCATCGACAGACCTCTTCGGACCAGCGAACCACGCACGTGCGACAATCCTTGTCGCGTTCACTGCCAATGATGAACGTGCGGTTTGCTGAACATATCCGAGTGATGGAGCCCCACGATACGCCCTCAGCGGCTCGGGGGCGAGAAGTTCGCACGGGGTCGAATGCTGTGACCTGCCCGATCGTTCCTTGCCACCCGCGGCGCGCGCGCGTATACCGGGGGCATGACCGCTGACGTGCTGCTGACGGACGAGCATCGGCTGCTGCGCGACACCGTGCTGGCGTTCGCCCGGAAGGAGCTTGCGCCGGTCGCCGACGAGATCGACCGCCGCGACAGCTTCCCGCCCGACCTGTTCCGCCGCCTGGGCGACCTGGGCGTGCTGGGCGTCACCATCCCGAGGGAGTACGGGGGCGCGGGGGCGGACCTGCTGTCCGGCGTGCTGATCATCGAGCAGCTGGCGCGGGCCTCGGCGTCGGTGGCGCTGTCGTATGGCGCGCACGCCAACCTGTGCGCGCACAACCTCTATACGAACGGCACGGAGGAGCAGCGGCGCGCGTACCTGCCGGGCCTCTGCTCCGGCGAGTTGATCGGCGCGCTCGCGATCACCGAGCCCGACGCCGGCTCGGATGCCGTCGGCATCAGCACGTCGGCGGTGGCGGACGGCGACGACTTCGTGCTGAACGGGACGAAGATGTTCATCACGAACGGCTCGATCGCCGACGTGTTCGTGCTGTACGCGAAGACCAGCCCGGCGGCGGGCTCCCACGGCATCACGACGTTCATCGTCGAGAAGGGGTTCGCCGGGTTCTCCGTCGCGCGCAAGCTCGACAAGTTCGGGCACCGCGGTTCGCCGACGGCGGAGTTGCGGCTGGACGACTGCCGCGTGCCGCGCCGCAACGTGCTGGGCGCCATCGACCAAGGCGTGACGGTGATGATGCGCGGGCTTGATTGCGAGCGCGTCTTCCTCGCGGGCGAGTCCATCGGCATCGCGGAGGAGGCGCTGTCGCTCTCGATCGACTACGCGCGCCAGCGCGAGCAGTTCGGCCAGCCGATCGGCAGCTTCCAGCTCATCCAGGCGAAGCTGGCGGACATGTACACGCAGGTCGAGGCGGCGCGGGCGCTGGTCTACCAGACGGCGCTGGCCGCGGAGCACGGCCCCGCGAGCAAGGAGGCGGCCGCGGCGATCCTCTTCGCGGCAGAGATGTCGACGCGCGTGGCGTTGGACGCGATGCAGATCCACGGCGGCTACGGCTATCTCAACGACCTCCCGCTCGGCCGGCTCGTCCGCGACGCCAAGCTGCTGGAGATCGGCGCGGGCACGTCGGAGATCCGGCGGCTGATCATCGGCCGCGCGCTGCTGAAGTAGCGGCGCAGCGGCGCGACGGAGGTACGCGATGCCCAAGCTGCGGATCGTGCTCATCGGCGGCGGCAGCCTCACGTGGACGCCGGGCCTGCTCACCGACCTCGTGATGGAACCGGAGCTGGAAGGCAGCACCGCCGTGCTCGTGGACATCGACGAGGCGGCGCTCGAACGGATGGACGCCTTCGCCGGGCGGCTGTTCGAGACAGCCGGGCGGCACTGGAACATCGAGACCACCACCGACCGCCGCGCCGCGCTCCAGGGCGCGGACTTTGTGCTCCTGACGATCGCCGTCGGCGGGTTGGCCGCGATGGAGAAGGACCTGGAGATCCCGCTCAAGTACGGGATCTACCAGACCGTCGGGGATACCGTCGGCCCCGGCGGACTGTCGCGCGCGCTGCGCAACATCCCGGTGATCTTGGACATCGCGCGCGACATCGAGCGCATCTGCCCGGACGCGTGGCTGCTCCAGTACACCAATCCGATGACCACGCTCACCCGCGTCATCACGCGCGAGACGAAGGTGAAGACGATCGGGCTGTGCCACGAGCTGCCCGGCGTGCTGCGGCGGGTGCGGCGGCTGCTCGACATCCGCGACGCATCGATCGATGTGACCGTCGCCGGCGTGAACCACCTGATCTGGTTGCTCGGGTTCCACGTGGACGGCCACGACGGCTACGACCTGCTTCGCCGCCACCTGGCCGAGCACCCCGTAGAGTTTCCCTATCGCGGCGAGCTGCCCGGCGAGGCGAGCAGCGTGTGGCGGGACAGGATGGTGCTGAAGCTGCGGCTGTTCGAGACGTTCGGCGTGTTGCCCGCCGCGGGCGACCGCCACCTTGCGGAGTTCTTCCCGCACTTCCTGACCGACGCCACCCGTCGCGGCGGCGACTACGGCGTGGAGTTGACGACGGTGCAGCACCGGCGGCAGGCGGCGGCGGCCGGGCGGGCGATCGCGGACAGGATGGCCGGCGGCGAGTCGGAGATCCCGCTGCGCCCGTCAGGCGAGGCGGCGGCGGAGATCATCATGGCGCTCGCGTCGGGCACGGGCGACTACGTGCACGTGATGAACCTGCCGAACCGGGGCCAGATCGCGAACCTGCCGCGCGACGCCGTCGTCGAGACGATGGCGCGCCTTGGCCGCGACGCGGCGACGCCGGAACCGTCGGGCGAGCTGCCGCCGGCGCTGGCGGCGGTGCTGGAGCCGCTCGTCATCCGGCAGGAGATGACGGTGGAGGCGGGGTTGCGCGGCGACCGGGCGCTGGCGCTGCAGGTGCTGGCCACCGATCCGCTCGTGCGCGACTTCGCCGTGAGCGAGCCACTGCTGGACGAGCTACTCCGCGCGCACGCGGCGCTGCTGCCGCAGTTCTGAGTCCCGGTTCGAGGAGCGTGTTCCTCGCCGTGGCGGGCGCGGGGGAGTTTGCTCGGCACTTTTCGCTGTTTTCGCGCGGGTGCCTGAGATGGGGCGGTCGCAACGTACGGCGCGGCGAACACCCGCGACGCACCCCCTACTGCGAGACCGAGCGCGAAGCAATGGGCCATTCGGCCTGTTGACAAGCACGCCGCTCCGCAAGAGTATGGCGCTACCGAATGACCCAAAACGCGGTCTGGAGGCGCTATGGAAACGCATTCGCAGACGCGGCACCACCGGGCCGTCGTCACGAGTATCGATACACGGAAACTCGTGCTGTTCGTGCTGGCTGCCCTTGTGCTCGTCGCCGGTTCGGTCGCCTGCGGTGATCCGCTGACGACGGCGCAGGAGACGCAGACGGCGCAGGCCACCGTGGCAACGCCCGTAGCGATTGCGAGCGCACCCCCTACGACCGAGGCGGTTGCGACCGCACCGCCGGCGACCGAAGCTGTTGCGACGGCGACGCCCGCCGTCGCAACAGCCACGCCCGAGCCGGCGCCCACCGTTGAGGACGAGCCCACGAGCGTGCCCGATCGGGTGGGGCACCTGCCGACGCCCTCCTCAGATTCCGAAGCTATGTACCAGGGCGGCCATACCTATGTTGATGGGCGCCCAGCGAGTGGAAAGCTCGTGGCCTTCATCGGTGGCCAGGAATGCGGAAAGGGGCAGTCAGGGTTCATCGCGACTCCGAACGAGGCCGTGCTCAATATCAGGGTCGCGTCGGCTGCGGAACGGGCCGGTTGCGGCGTCCCGGGCGCCACGGTCAGCTTCACGATGGACGGTCAAGCGGTCAACGAAACGGTCGATTGGGCGCCTGGCTTTCAAGATCCCGTGGACTTGAGCGCGGGGCCCGCGCCCGCAATCTACCGCGGGACCTTCAGCCTCGTCGCCGCTTTCAAGTCCGGCCTGCCGGGTGCCAAGCCGTCGTTGATGGTCGTCCCATACATCGATAATCTCGCCTGCGGAGAGGCCGCCGAGACGGGTATGAACCTCGTGGATCACGCCAGGTTCCTGTACCGGGTGCTGGTTCGGCCCGACGAAGTCCAGAACGGGTGCGGCCGCGAGGGGGTAAACGTCGTGCTTCGCCTGCAAGTCGAGGGCGGGCCCACCGTCGAGCTCGCGACGGTGCCCTGGCAGACGCTGCCGGTCGTCCAGTTGCCCAACGTTGACCTGAGAAACGTGGTCCCCCGGCCACCCACCGAGACGCCGCAGTGACGACGAAACGATTGCTTGCTGGAGTACTACTACTTGCCGGGATCGCGGGACTCGTCGCTGTAGCCATGCTCCGTAAGCCCGCCCGCCCGGCAGAGGCCAACCACGCCTGGCAGCACGCGGAGGGCATCGGCTACGACGGCATCGGGCCGGGCTTGGGCTGGGTCAACGTGTACGCAGCGAGCGATACGACCGCACTCTACGCCGAGGCCGTGGTCGCGATAGACAAGTGGCGGGCGTTTCACACCAGCACTGACGAATACCTCTGGTGGCTCCGCCATTCGACCGATCTTTCCGACTTCAACGAACAGCCAGACACCAACGGTGTGTACCCCGGCAATGGCTCCGCCGAGGTCATGGATGCCGGCCAGCATTCGGTGTTTTCGGCGGGCGACTGGTTCTGGCACTCACTCAACTGCCATGACTACTACGCCAACGGTGCCAACTCAGAATCATACGCAGTGACGCTAGCCTCGGACCGGTACGGCACCTTTCGCCACCTTGACAGCCAGGGCTTCTGGGTCACCGATCCCGGCGTCCCCTTCCACCATGCGACGGCTTGCCTCAACCCCGCTCATAACGATCAGAGCCAGGGGGACGCAGATCACCATAACAACCCCGGCACAATCGCGCACGAACTGGGCCATGTGCTTGGCCTCGACCATCCGACGACGAAGGTAGAAGGAATGGCAGGAGAGCGTTGTCCGCTCAGCGGACCGTACACCGGCCTGCAAAGCATCACGTCCTACAACTACAGCGGTTGGGATTACCTCTGGCCCACGGCCGATGGCTACGGGACCCGAGGGCCGACGGCGGCTGACGTCGATGGCCCCTGGGTGTGCAACATCGCCAACGCCGGCGGCTTAGCTTATATCTATGGCGTGCACACCGGCGGGGTTGGCGCGGCGGCGGTGCCGACTGATACGGCTACACCTACGCGGACGCCGACACGCACACCCACACGGACGCCGACGCCCACAGCGACCAGCACGCCCACGCCAACGGCGACCAGCACCGCCACGCCAACGGCGACTAACACCGCCGCGCCAACTGCGACCCGCACCGCCACGCCCACGGCGACCAACACCGCCACGCCGGCGGCGACGTCGTGCCCGGGTGACGTTGACTGCGACGGATTCGGCGACACGCCGGCAACATCGCACCAGGGTCCGGCGAACACCAACCCCGCGGTGGACAACTGTCCGAGTGTCTATAACCCGAGTCAGACGAACAACGATGGCAATTTCATCAACCTGCATGTCTACGGCAAGATTTACGACGACCTGACGCAGGCCAATTCGGACGCGCTCGGCGACGTCTGCGACCCGGACATGGACAACGACGGGCTCTCCAACACCGACGAGTCGAACCTCGGACCCGCTGGCAGCAGCCACACCCTCTGCCCAACGGCATCGGCAGCGACCGATCCGGCCAAAGCAGACACGGACGGCGATCGCGTATTGGACTGGGCTGAGTGCCTGCTGGGCAGCGATCCGGCCAGTGCCGCTTCCAGACCAGCGGATCCGCCCAGCGGCACCGATCCAGATCTCGACGGCCTGACGACCGCCTTCGAGCAGTCCATCGGGACGGACCCGAATGTGGCCGATACTGACGGCGATGGCGTCTTGGACGGTGTCGAAGTCATGGCCTACAACACCAACCCGCTGTCTGTGAACGCGGACGGCGACACGTGCCGCGATGGCAAAGAAATCGCATCGGTCAACTCCGACAACATCGTGAGCTCGATCGACCTCCAGCAGGTGAGTTCGGCGTTCGGGCCGGCGCCCGGCCCGCCGTACATCGTCGATTTCGACATGAACAAGGACGGAAGCATCAATTCAATCGACCTCGCGTTCGTCGCTGCACGCTTTGGGGCGTGCCCGTAGCGAGATGCGATTCGAGCACTGACGCATCCGGATCGGTCGTGTCTTACGGCTTGTGCGTTACGGCCGCGTACGGCTGGCGGCGGCGGGTGCGGAAGCGCTGGAGCGCCACCAGCGCCCACAGCGCCTCGACGATGCCGAACGGGAGCGTGCCGGCCATCAGGCCGTACGCGGCGGACGCCGCGCACGCGAGCGCGAAGGCGAGGACGAACCAGGGCGAGCGATCCTCCAGCCAGTAGGTGGCGAACATGCTGCCGACGGCGGCGAAGCCGAAGACGGTGAGGCTCATTGGCGCGTTGCTCCTCGCGGCGGGCCCCGGACGGCGGCCGCATAGCGGTCCTTGATGTCGTCCGACGATACGGCAACGTGGTGCGGCCTGCAACGGAGGGGACATCGCGCAAACGATCACCGCGAGGGGCGGGTGAGCGGGGCGGCAGTGGGGTGTGACCGGAGCGGTGGCGCGGAGCTGAAGCTCCTCCACTACGGCTCATCCGGGTCGGATTCTGCGATACGGGCGGATTACTCGCTGCGCAGGGATTCTACGGGGTCGAGGCCGGCGGCGTGGTAGGCGGGGTAGATGCCGAAGAAGATGCCGATCACGGCGGACACGCCCACCGTGATGATGATGGACGACGGCGTAACGACCGTCTGCAGGCGGCCGCCCATCAGCGGCTTGCCGTCGGCGAAGGCGGCGGCGAGGACGCCCAGGCCGACGCCGACAAAGCCGCCCATCATCGTCACGGCGACGGCCTCCGTGAGGAACTGCAGCAGGATGTCGCGGCGGCGCGCGCCCAGCGCCTTGCGGATGCCGACTTCGCGCGTGCGCTCGGTGACGGAGACCAGCATGATGTTCATGATGCCGATGCCGCCGACGAGCAGCGCGATGCTGGCGATCGTGCCCATGAAGACCATCAGCCCCTTCTTGATGTCGTCGATCGTCTTCAGCAGCTCCTCCTGGCTCAGGATGGTGAAGTCGTCCTCGGTGCTGCGGTGGCGTTCGCGCAGCAGCTGCGTGACATCTTCGCGCGCCCGGGCGAGCTGCGTTCGATCGTTGACCGAGACGCTGATCTGCATGACGTTGGCCAGCCCCAGCGGGCTGCGATCGCTCGCGATCTTCGCCTGCATCGCCGAGAGGGGGATGAAGATCGCGTCGCCGCGGTCGCTGCCGCCGAACGAGCCCTTCTCCTCCATGACGCCGATCACGCGGAACGCCAGCGACGCGTCGACGCCCTGGACGGCGACGCGCACGGACTCGCCGATCGGATCAGCGTCGCCGAAGAGGTCGTGCGCCACTTTGCGGCCCAGCACGGCGCTCAGCGTGCCGCGGCTCATCTCCGAGTCGTCGATGAACCTGCCGCGGTCGGCGTAGAAGTTGCGCACCCACTGGTAGCTGGGCGTGACGCCGTAAACGAAGGTGTCCACCGACAGCGACGCTTCGCTGACGCGGGCGCGGTAGAAGCTCTGCGGCGACACTCCGTCGACGTAGGGGAAGCGGTGGCGGTCCTCCAGCGCGGTGGCGTCCTGCAGCGTCAGGCCAGTCACGGCAGCCTTGCGTGAGCCGGGCGGGCGGCCGGCGTCGACCGTGCGTTGCTGGATGAAGAGCAGGTTGCTGCCGAGGTCGCCGATGCGGTTGGTGACGCTGCGCGTAGCACCCTCGCCGATCGCCATGAGCGCGATGACGGAGGCGACGCCGATGACGATGCCGAGCAGCGTGAGGCCGGAGCGGAGCTTGTTGACGGTCAGCGCCGTGATCGCCGTCACCAACGTGTCGCCGAAGCTCATCGTCGCAGCCCCATCTCAGCGGACGCCGCCGGGCAGGACGCGCTCGCGCGTGGGCAGCGCGGCGCTCGCGGCGGTCGTCACGGCGCGCAGCACCACCTGGTCGCCCTCGGCAAGCCCGGCCACCACTTCGACGAACTGGCCGTCGCTGATGCCGGCCTGCACCGTCCGCTCCTCCACGACGCCGTTCGCCAGCACGTCGACGACCTGGTCGCGGCCGATGCGGCGCAGCGCCCGCGACGGGATGGCCAGCACGTCCGTCTTTTCGACAATCAGCACCTCCGCGACGCCGCCCATGCCGGTGACGGGGCGCACGGCGCCGGCGGGCACGACCAGCGTGGCCTCGGCGACGTAGGTCGCGACGCCCTGCTCGATCTTCGGAGAGTCGCCCATGTGCTGGATGACGAACTCGTACGGCTGGTTGGGCATGGCATCGAAGGCCATGGTCCCTTTCTGACCGACGCTGACGAACGGCCGGTCGTTCTCGCCGATGATCAGGTTGAGGCGCAGGGCTCCGGGCGTGAGCAGGACGAACGCGGGCGCCGCGGGCGCCGTGTACTCGCCCGGATGCACGTTCACGGCGGCGACGGTACCGCGGAACGGCGCGATGAGCTGCGCGTGGAGCTGGTCGGCGTGCGCGCGGAGCAGCACGATCTCCGCCGCGCGCACCTGCGCCGCCTGAATCGCGACCTCGTCGGGGTCGGCGCCGTCGAGCACGTCGGAGAGCTTCGCATTCGCGGCGGCGAGCGCGTCATCGGCGGCGGCCAGCGCGGAGCCGGCGACCCCCAGGCGCGACGACGTCGCACCGTCCTGCACGTGCTGCAACTGCGCGCGGGCGGCGGCCACGCCGTCGCGCGCTGCGGCTGCGGCCGCCTCGGCGGCCTGGAGCTGCGTGGTGTCCGCGCCGGACTGCAGCCTGTCGAGGGCCTCGCGGCTCGCGCTGAGGTTCGACTCGGCCACGCCGACTGCGTCGGCGGCGGCCGCCGCCGCCTCGACGGCGGACTGGTAGGTGGCGTTGGCGCCGAGCAGCACGGAGATATCGTGCGCGAGGGTGGCGTCGCTGGTGCCGGCGCTGTCGGCGAGCAGGAGATCGAGCGTGCTCTGGGCGAGGGGCACCGTGGCGGACGAGCAGACTTCCGCGCGGGCGGCACCCAGCAGGCAGTAGACCGTGCGCGCGCTCAGCAGCGCCGCGTGGGCGGCCGACACGCCGGACTGCGCGTCGTCCAGCGCGCGGTTGGCTGACGACAGGCGCGCCTTCGCCGACTCGATGGCGGCTTCCGCGGCAGAGATCTCGGCGGATGAGGCGCCGTCACGCAGGCGCTGGAGCGTGCTCTCGCTGTCGGCGAGGACGGCTTCGGCTTTCGTGACGGCGGCCTGCGCCGCCCCAAGCTCGGCGGTGGTAGCGCCGTCCGACAGCGTGCGCGCGTCGTCGGCGGCCTTGTCGCGCGCGGCCTGCGCGGCGGAGACCGCCTGCTGCGCGACCGCGACCTCGGCCGGCCTGGCGCCGTGCAGCAGTTGCGCGAGCTTGAGCTTCGCGAGATCGAGGCTGGCGGCCGCGGCGAGGGCGGCGCCGTCCACGTCGTCGCTCTCGAGCGCGGCGAGCGGCTGGCCGGCTTCGACCGTGTCGCCGAGCTGCACCGTCACCTGCTTGACGCGCCCCGGCATGGCGAAGCTCAGGTCCGCCGACTCCTGCGATTCGACGCTGCCCGACGCCTCGATGGTGGAGCGGATGGTGGCGCGGGCGGCCGTGGCGGTCTCGGCGGGCGGCGCTGTGGCGCCGGCGCTGAACCAGAGGCGCCAGGCGACGATGACGAGCGCGGCCACGGCCAGCACGACCGCGATCCACCGCCAACTGCGGGTCTTCTCCTCGCGGACGGCCGCGGGGGATTCTTCCTCGTCGGCGGGGATGCCGATGACCGGGGCGACCCTGGCCGGCCGGCCTGTGGCACCGGCGCTGAACAGGAGCCGGTAGCCGGCCATGGCGAACGCGGCCGCGGCGAGCGCGACCGCCATCCGCCACCAGTGACGGCGATTCTCGTCCGAGACGGACGCAGGGAGTCGTGCCTCGCGTCGCATCAGCGGCCCCGGGGACGGGTCGTGGGCGCGGCTGCCCCGCGGGCGGCCGGCAAATAGGTACAGCACCATCCTGCAACGCTAGGACACGGCCGAAGCCGCCCGCTAGCGCCAAATGGCCTGCATTCGGCGCTCGGGCTTGACGTATGCGCCCCCCGGCGCCGCGGGCGACCCCCTCACTCCGGCGCCGGGCGTGACATTCGGCACTAGGCGCGGACGGGCCGCGCGAGCGAGCATCGAGCACACGGCATCGGCCACGATGCCAGGGCTGGCACGCGCCCGGCGCGGGAGCGTGCCCCGGGGAGGCACGTTGCACCAGATTCCGCTCCGCGCGCGACCCACGGCGCCGCCGCGCGCGCGCCGTGAACGCCGATGAACGGCGAGCATCCGGCGCCGCTGCCAATTGGCGCGCTGCCGCTGACGGGCTGGCGGCACACCTTCTCGTCGCTCGCCGGCAACCGCGACTTCACGTTCCTGTACGCCGGGAACGTGGGCTTCTTCTTCGGCATGCAGATGATGATGATCCTGAGCGGCTGGCTCGTCATCGAGCGCTGGGACAACCCGGCGTTCCTGGGCTACGTCATGGCCAGCGCCGCCATCCCGATGCTGGTGCTGGCGCCGGTCGGCGGCGTGGTGAGCGACCGCGTCGACAAGCGGAAGCTGCTCCTCGCCACCCAGGGCCTGCTGGTGCTGACCAGCAGCCTGGTGACAGCGCTGATCCTGGCGGACAGGATCGAGTTCTGGCACCTGCTGCTGATCACTCCGGTGTCGGCGGCGGCCTTCGCCTTCAATATTCCGGGCCGGCAGGCGCTGGTCGCGATCATGGTGCCGCGCGACCGGCTGATGAACGCGATCTCGCTGAGCACCGCCGCGATGAACGTGAGCAAGATCGTCGCGCCGGCCCTGGCCGGGCTGCTCGTGGCCCCGATCGGGATCGGCGGCGCGTACGCCGTGGCGGTCGTGTTCTACGCATCGTCGGCCGTGGCCACGGTGTTCCTGCCCCCGGCGCAGCCGCGGCGCCAGCGCGAGTTCACGTTCCTCGAAGACTTCGCGGGCGGATTCCGCTACATCCGGAGCTCGGCGCTGCTAATGGGGCTGCTGCTGTTCGCGACCGTCCCGATGATCTTTGCGATGCCGTACCAGACGCTGATGCCGGTGTTCGCGGACGAGGTCTGGCACGTCGGGTCGATCGGGTTCGGCATCATGCAGGCGTCGGCGGGCGCGGGCGGCCTGCTGGGCGCGCTCGTCGTCGCGAACCTCGACTCGTATCGCCGCAAGGGGACGCTGATGCTGGGGGCGGCGCTGGTCTTCGGCGCGCTGGTGTTCGTCTTCGCGTTGTCGCCGTGGTTCGCCCTCGCGCTCGTGCTGATGAGCGGGCTTGGATTCGTGTCGATGATCTTCATGACGGTGAACAACACGGCGATCCAGATGGTGATCCCGGACGAGGTGCGCGGGCGCGTGATGAGCGTGATGATGATGACGTTCGGGCTGATGCCGTTGGGCGCGGTGCCCGCGGGCATCGCGGCGCAGAGCATCGGCGCGCCGCCGGTGGTGGCGGCGGGGGCGGTGCTGTTCACCATCTCGACGATCGCGATCTTCGCCGGCGTGCCGTCGCTGCGCACGCTGAATCGCGGCATGGAAGAGGGCCGCGCGCAGGAGACGGCCCGGCGGGCGGCGCCGGCGGACGCGGGATCGCTGCCAGCCGCCTCGCGCGCCACCGAGCGGCTGTAGCCGGGGCCGCTACGCGTGCGCCGCGGGAGCGGACGCCATCGATGGCGGCTCGCGGTCCTCCAGGTGGCCATCTTCTAGCCAGACGATGCGGTCGGCGTAGTGGAGCACGCGGTGGTCGTGGCTGACCATGAGGACCGCGGTCCCCATGTCGTGGGCGATCATCTGCAGCATGCCCATCACTTCGGCGCCACGCGCACCGTCGAGCGAGGCCGTCGGCTCGTCGGCCATGATGACGAGGGGGTTGTTGGCGATGGCGCGGGCGATGGCGACGCGCTGGCGCTCGCCGCCGCTGAGGGTCCGCGGGCGATAGTCCTTGCGGTGCGAGAGTCCGAGGATGGAGAGCAGTTCGTTCGCGCGGGCTCGGGCGTTCTTGCCGGGCACCTTCGCCTTCCGCATCACCAGCTCCAGGTTCTGGCTGACGGTGAGCGAATCCATCAGGTTGAACTCCTGGAAGACGAAGCCGACCTTGTGCAGGCGCACCTCGGCGAGCTGATCGCTGTTGAGCGACGAGAGCGGCGTGCCGTCGATGATCACTTCGCCGGAGGTGGGCTTGCGCAGCGCGCCGGCGATCGTGAGCAGCGTCGACTTGCCAGCGCCGGACGGCCCCATCGTGATCACGACCTGGCGCGGCGGGATCTGCAGCGAGATCGAGCGCATCGCGTGGGTCAGGTTCGACTTGTCGCCGAAGGTCTGGCTGACGTTGACCAGTTCGAGTACGGGTGCCTGGCTCTCCATCATCATCTATCCCTTGAATGCCACGGCGGGGTCCACCGCGCCGACGCGACGCGCCGGGACGATCGATGCCGCCGCGGCCATGAATACGGTCACCGCCAGCACCAGCAGGATGTCCATCGGGCGCACGAGCACGATGAAGGTGGCGACCAGCTTGTCCGCGAACCGGCTGACGATCAGCGTGAGGAGCACGCCGAACACGAATCCCAGGAGGCCGGTGACGATGCTCTGGATCAGCACCAGTCCGTACAGATCGCGGTTGTTGAAGCCGATGGCTTTCATCACGCCGAACTCGCGCTGGCGCTCCACCGTGGCGGTGTAGATCGTGAGGCTGGTTATGGCGATGCCGACGATGAACGCGAGGCCCAGGATGAGGACGATGATCGGCACGACGTTGTCCAGGATGCGGTGGCGCGTCGCGGAGGCGAACTCCTTCGACGTGAAGACGGTGACGCCGGGGTTCGACGCGATGACGTCCGACTGGAGCTGCGTGAACGACGCGCCCGGCTTGAGCTTGAACACCCAGAACGTGACGAGGTCGCCCATGTCCAGCAGCTCACCCGCCGACTTCACGTCGATGAACGACGCCTGCGTGAAGGCGAAGTTGCCGCCGCTGGCGACGCCGATCACCTCGAAGGTCTTCTTGCCGCTGGTCAGTGTGTCGCCGACGCCGACGCCGGACGTGCGCGACAGCACGCTATCGACGACGATCTGATTGCCGGTGGGGTTACCCTTGCCCTCGACGATCTTCACCGGGCCGCCCACGCCGGACGCGACGTCGTAGCCGATGAGGTGCGTCTCGAACTTGTCGCCGTTGTGACGGAACTCCATCGGGCGCACGATCATCGGGTGCACTTCCGCGACATCGGCGCGGGCGCGCATCGCGTCGCCCATCGAGTTGGGCAGGATCGACGCGGCGTTGATGAAGTCGGTGGTGCCTTCGCGGGCGACCCAGCCGTCGGCGTTGACGTGCTCCACGAATCCGCCGACCTTCTCGTTCCAGCCCTGGTAGAGCCCGATCAGGACGCTGATCAGGAACACCGCGAAGCCGATGCCCGCGGCGGAGAACGCGAAGCGGGTGCGCTCCGTGATCAGATTGCGCACGGCCAGCAGGATCATGCCACCCCCTTGTGAATGTACGGCAGCGCCGCGCTGAGCGCCGGCATCGCTGCCCGGGTCTCCCGGTATCCCTCGGCGGCGATCTCATCGCCCCGCTGGAAGTCGCGAACGCCGCCGGTGCCCTCGACGCGCACCTCGATGTTGACGTCCGCGCGCTCGTGACTGTACTCGGAGATGCGGTTCAACATGATCTCGAAGGTCCGCATGATCGTCTCGATCGCCAGCGGGCGCTTGGGCTTGTGCTCCAGCATCTCGCGCGGCGACGTGCGCGACGCCGTGAGGCGCACGCCGATGACGATGCCGGCGCCGAGCATGCGGCACTGTTCGACCGGGACCGGCTGCAGGACGCCGCCGTCGACCAGGTAGCTGCCCATCGCCGCGGAGGGCGGGTAGACGCCGGGAATCGCCATGCTCGCGAGGAGCCGCGGCCAGAGCAGTCCGGATGTGAACGTCACCTCGGAGCGCCGGAAGAGGTCGGTGGCGACGACGGCGAGCGGAATGTCGAGGTCTTCGATGCGGAGGTCGCCCGCGAGCCGCTTGAGCTCGTCCTTGATGCCGGCGTTGCTGAGGAACGAACGGATGGGCAGGGTCGGGCGGATAGCGCGCTTCGCGGCGCGCTGCGTCAGCTCGGAGAGCTCATCGATGGACATGCCCGCGGCGATGCCCGCCGCGACGGCGGAGCCGATGCTGCAGCCGGCGACCACGTCGATCGGCACGTCCATCTCCGCGAGCGCGCGCAGGACGCCGAGGTGGGCGAGCCCCTTCGCGGCGCCAGCGCCGAACGCTACCCCGACACGCCGGTTGAGCATGGTGCGTGCCAGCCGGGCAACCGGGCTGTTCGAGCCGGCCCCTCCGCCATCGGGCGGGAGGACCGCGACGACCGGGTGCCCCGCGGCGTCGGAGAGGCGGCGGAGCGAGGGCGGCGTCCACGGCTGGCGGCCGATGACGATGAGCTGGCCGGGCGACTGATGCCCGGACAGCACGTACGTGCCCTCGTGTTCGCGCACGATGTGAAGCATCGACGTCACGTCGGCGGCGACGTGGTGGAAGTCGGCTTCCTCGCCGAGCAGCAGCACCTCGTCGTGCTCGCGCGAGGACCGCTCGAGCAGCGCGGGCAGGGTCGCGTATTCGCTGTCATCGATGGCACGGACGGCGACGCCGGCGGCGCCGACCCCGGCCGCGGCGGCGGCCGCCCGGAGCTGCTGCCCGGCCACAAGCACGAGCACGCGCGGCGACGCGGTCCGCGCCATGGCGGCGGGCAGCCCGGCCAGGGCGGCCATGTCGGCGGGGCTGCAGCAGATCAGGTGTGTGTTCGCGGGGCGGATGCTCAGCAGCCGCTCGTTGGCGTGCTTGAGCCTGCCCGCGAGGATGGCCGAGAGCGCGGCGACCAGGCTGGTCCGGAGCTCTCCGAGGCCCGCAAGGCGGAGCGGCGTCGCGGCGTAGGTCTTCACGGCCGTCGTGGCGACGACGTCGGCGGAAGCCGGCTCGCCCGTCAGCAGCGACATCTCTCCGACGCACTCGCCGAAGCCCAACCGCCCCAACTCGCGCTTCTCGCCGGTCGGGCTAGTGGCCAGCACGGAAACGACGCCTTCGACGATGACGTGGAACTCGGGCTCGAGCGTGCCCTGCTGTACCAGTACGTCGCCGGGCTGATACGTGCGCACGGCCATGTGGCGGCGCAACGCTTCCCAGTCGTCTTCGGCGAGAAGATGCAGGAGGGTACTGGCCAGGGTCCGGTGCTCGATGTTCTGCATCCGGGAGAGCTCCGTCTCGTAGCGATGCTGATCGGCGAGAGCGCGAGGTCAACCGGAGCGATGCCTGGACTCAGTCACCCCACTGACCCCGGCAGCCTGACGCCTGGACTACGAAGATGCGGCGTCAATCGCTGCTGCGCGGTCATTCGTACACGAAACGTGCCAATCTGACAAGAACGAGCCGTGCCGGCGGGCGCCGCGGACGCCGCCCCGGGACATCCCCGGCTATGCGGAGGCCGCCTGGATTGGCGCGGGTCAACTCGCCCGGCGGGCGCGGAGCGCGGGCGAGCGCAGCAGCGGGTGCTTGCGGCGTCGCAGCATCTCCAGCTCCGACCGGTCGGTGGCGTAGGTGAGCACCGTGAGCGCGCCGCGCTCGGGGGCGATGCTCAGCGCGTGGCCGTCGATGTCGAGCATGAGGACGGCGCAGAGGTAATCGCGCACCTTCGCGACGAGATCGCACGGCAGCAGCTCCTGCTTGTGCGCCTCCAGCGTGGCCCGGACGAACTCGACCGCATCCGGGCGGTCGGCCGCCGCTATCTCGAACAGCAGCACCGTGAGCGGCCGCACGCCCTGTTCGGCGCGCACCAACTCGACCTCGAGCCGCGCGAAGAACTGCTCGGCGTCGCTGGCCTGCGGGCGTCCGCCGCCGCCGTGAGCGTCCTCCTCTTCGCGGTCGAGAAACGTCTCGCCGGCGCCGCCGCCGCCCTTGTTCCTGAGCCTCGCGCGCAGGTGCTCCGGCAGGTCCTCCCAGCGCCCCGGCAGCTCGACGACGATGGCGCCGGGCGGCACGGCCTCATCGAGCTCAGGCGTCACCTCAAGGACTTCGCCCGTCAGCGGCTCGACGATCGCGTAGAACGGCATCGTATCCATGCGACCCGGAGGAACGGGCCGCTCCCTCGTCTCTAGCATCGGCCGCGCGGGCGGTGGCTGGTGCGGAGCGAACGGCGGACCGCGGACGGCGGCGGGGGCACAGGAAGTTGTCACCCCCAATAGTGCCTGCACACCCCGGATTGAGACTTCCAAACCCAGACTCCCTTGCTCGCTAGCATCAGCAGCAACTACGATTGGCCAAACGCTTCGTATGGTAGGGAGGTGGGCTATCGCAATCGAGAGCGCACGCGAGTACCCGAACGTCACCGGCAAGCGGATCGCCGCCGCCCTTATCGACGTCGCCATCCTGGCGATCATCTTCGGCGTGATGGCGTGGCTCTTTGGCGATCACGAGACGGTTCGCACTACAACGACCGGCCCCGGCGTTAACCGTCACAACACGACCGCGCAGTTCAACCTCACCGGCCTGGCATCGCTCGTCTACCTCGGGATCGTCATCGTGTATTACTTCGGGTTCGAGGCCACCCTGAGGGCGACACCCGGGAAACTCGCGCTTGGCTTGCGCGTCGTCTCGATGAATGCGGAACCGCTCTCGCTCGGGCGCATCGCGCTGCGAAACCTGCTGCGAATCATCGACGGACTGCCGTTCCTGTACCTCGTAGGGCTCATCGTGATCGCCGCGAGCAAGCACCACCAGCGCGTCGGGGACATGGCCGCGTCGACGACGGTCTCCTACGCACCACCGGACGACATCAACGCCGCTGCCCCCATCCAGTCGCCGTAGCGAGAGCCCCTTCGGCGTTCGAGCAGGCTGCCGCCTCGGCCTCGCGCTGTCCTGCCCCCCCTCGCCGGGCGCGGCGATTCCACGACGTTCGGCACTGGATCGCGCGGCGGCGAGCGGCCTATGGTCGATGGAAATCGGACCGGCTAGCGCCGGGGCAAGGAGCATCGCGATGCCAGATACGAAACGTGGGAGCGGGGGCGCGGGGGAGCCGTCGCGCGACGATCTGCTCGCGCTGCACGGGACGATGGTGCTGATCCGCGCGTTCGAGCAGCGGGTCGCCACGCTCGTGCTGAAGGGCGCGTTCAGCGGCGTCGGCCACCTCTGCGTCGGCCAGGAGGCCGTCGCGGCGGGCGTGTGCGCGGCGCTGCGGGAGGACGACTACGTGACCTCGACGCACCGCGGCCACGGCCACTGCCTGGCGAAGGGCGTGGAGCCGCGCGAGATGATGGCCGAGCTGTTCGGGCGGACGGGCGGCACGTCGAAGGGCAAGGGCGGCTCGATGCACATCGCCGACTTCCGGCGAGGGATGCTCGGCGCGAACGGCATCGTCGGCGCGGGGCTGCCGATCGCCTGCGGCGCGGCGCTGACGGCGAAGCTCATGAAGTCGGGCCGCGTGGCGGTGGCGTTCTTCGGCGACGGCGCATCGAACATCGGCGCGTTCCACGAGTCGCTGAACCTGG
>Ga0315281_10002894_pt1 | contig 25369 bp, 22 predicted proteins | sample YL17G07_0_MG_FD_204540 | JGI IMG/M metagenome (GOLD analysis project Ga0315281, IMG submission 204540) | Sediment microbial communities from Yellowstone Lake, YNP, Wyoming, USA - YL17G07_0 | ecosystem: Environmental > Aquatic > Freshwater > Lake > Sediment | place: USA: Wyoming | collected... | reverse complement strand
GCGGCTGGTTCACCAGCGGTCGCAGCACCACCCGCTCGGTGGCGACGCCGAACAGAACCATGGCGCCGAGGGTGATCAGGAAAGCGACCCAGAAATTGAGGCCGCGCTCGACCAACGAGACGAAGGTGAGCGCCGCGAAAAAAACCATTGCACCCTGGGCGAAATTGAACACGCCGGAAGCCTTGTAGATCAACACGAAGCCGAGCGCCACCAGCGAGTACATCACGCCCGCGAGCAGCCCGCCGACCAGCACTTCGAGAAAGAATTGCCAGTTCATCTTTTTTCGCCTCAGTGAGCAACGCCCAAGTAAGCGTCGATGACCGCCTGGTTGTTCTTGACTTCGTCCGGGGTGCCATCGGCGATCTTGCGGCCGTAGTCGAGCACCACCACGCGGTCGGAAATATCCATCACCACCCCCATGTCGTGCTCGATCAGCACGATGGTGGTGCCGAATTCGTCGTTCACGTCGAGAACAAAGCGGCACATGTCCTGCTTTTCCTCGACGTTCATGCCGGCCATCGGCTCGTCCAGCAGCAGCAGGGTCGGCTCAGCGGCCAGCGCGCGTCCGAGTTCGACCCGTTTCTGCAGGCCATAGGGCAGCCGGCCGACCGGAGTCTTGCGGATGTGCTCGATCTCGAGGAAGTCGATCACCTCCTCGATTTTCCTGCGGTGCTCCAGTTCCTCGCGCTGCGCCGGCCCCCAGTACAGCGCCTGCTGCAGGAAATTGCATTTCATCTTCAGGTTGCGCCCGGTCATCAGGTTGTCGAGCACGCTCATGCCCTTGAACAGGGCGATGTTCTGGAACGTACGCGCGATGCCCTGGGCCGCGGCAGAATGCGTGTCCATGTTGTGGCGCGTCTCGCCGTGGAAGCTGATGACCCCTTGCTGCGGGTGATACACACCGTTGATCACATTGAGCAGGGAACTCTTGCCCGCGCCGTTGGGACCGATGATGGCGCGCACCTCGTGCTCGCGCACATCGAAGGAAACATTCTGCAGCGCCTTCACCCCGCCGAACGCAAGCGAGATGCCTTTCAGGTCGAGAATCACGCCGCCTATGTTTCTATGCTCGCTCATTCCGGGTTCGGCTCAAGCCGCCGCCTCCGCACCACCGTACCGAGTTCCACCAAACCACTGTCGGCGTCCGGCGGCAATCGCGGCCGGTCGCATCCCCATTGCATGGGGCCCCTGCTCCCTGCTCATGCCGCCCTCTTCGCCGCGGAGGGCGGAAAAGTCTTCGCTTCCATGATGCGCAGGTCGGCGCTGACCTTGCCTGAGCGCCCGTCTTCGAACTTGACCTGGGTTTCGATGAACTGCGAGGTTTTGCCCGAATAGAGCGCGTCGATCAGCACCTGGTATTTCTCGGCGATGAAGCCGCGCCGCACCTTGCGCGTGCGCGTGAGCTCGTCGTCGTCGGGGTCGAGTTCCTTGTGCAGTATGAGGAAGCGGTGCACCTGCGAGTCGCAGAGCATCGCGTCGCGCGACAGTTCGGCGTTGGCTTTTTCCACGCACTCGCAGATCAGCTGGTACACCTCGTCGCGCTGCGCCAGGTCGGTGTAGCCGGAGTAGGCGATGTTGCGCCGCTCGGCCCAGTTGCCGACCGAGCCCATGTCGATATTGATGAAAGCGCATACCATGTCGCGGCCATCGCCGAAGGCCACCGCCTCGCGGATGTGGGAGAAGAACTTGAGCTTGTTCTCGATGTAATTGGGCGCGTAGATCGCACCGCTCGCCATCTTGCCCACGTCCTTGGCCCGGTCGATGATCTTGAGGTGGCCGTCCTCGTCGAAAAAACCGGCGTCGCCGGTGTGAAAGTAGCCCTCGGCGTCAATCGACTCCGCGGTCGCGTCGGGACGTTTGTAATAGCCCTTGAGCATGGCCGCGCTTCTCACCAGCACCTCGCCCTTGTCGCCGATCCTGACCTCCACCCCCGGCACCGGCTTGCCGACGCTGTCGAATTTGATCTCGCCGTCGGGCTGCAGGCACACCGCAGCGCAGGTTTCGGTCGAGCCATAGAGCTGCTTCAGGTTGATGCCGATGGAGCGGTAGAAGCGGAACAGGTCGGGGCCGATCGCTGCGCCGGCGGTGTAGGCGACGCGGATGCGGCTCATGCCGAGCACGTTGCGCAGCGGCCCATAGACGCACAGGTCGCCCAGCGCATAGAGCAGCCGGTCGCTCAGGGCGACGCCCGGCTTGCCGTCGAGGATCTCCGAGCCGCAGCGGCGCGCCACTTCCTGGAAATAGTGGAACATCCGCCGTTTGATCGCGCTCGCGTCCTCCATGCGGATCATCACCTGCGTCAGCAGATTCTCGAACACGCGCGGCGGCGCAAAATAATAGGTCGGGCCGATCTCGCGCAAGTCGGTCATCACCGTATCGCCCGATTCCGGGCAGTTGATGGTGAACCCGGCAACCAGCGCCTGGCCGTAGGAGAACAGGTGGTCGCCGACCCAGGCCATCGGCAGGTAGGAGAGGATGTCGTCCTGCGGCCCGAGGCTGTCGAATTCGACGCCGCTCTTCGCCGCGGTGATGAACGCGGCGTGGGTCTGGCACACGCCCTTGGGCTTGCCCGTGGTGCCCGAGGTGTAGAGCATGATCGCCACGTCTTGGGGGTCGCCCAGAGCGATTTCGGCGTCGAGGAATTCGGGATGGTCGCGCATATGGGCGCGGCCCATCCGCTGGATCTCGTCCAGGGCGTGCGTGAACGGCTGGTTGTAGTGCCGCATGCCGCGCGGCTCGTCGTACATGATGTGCGCAAGCCGCGGGCAGTTTTCCTTCACCTCGAGCAGCTTGTCGACCTGCTCCTGGTCCTCGACGATGGCGAACTTGATCTCGGCGTCCTGCAGCACGAACAGCAATTCCTGCGCCACCGCGTCCTGGTACATGGGCACAGGCACGCCGCCCAGGCACTGCGCCGCGGCCATGGCCCAATACAGGCGCGGCCGATTGTCGCCGATGATCGCGAGGTTGTCGCCGCGCTTGAAACCGAGTTCGGCCAGCCCGCAGGCGAGCGCGCGCACTTCGTCGGCGACCTGGCCCCAGGTCCAGGTCTGCCAGATGCCGAGGTCTTTTTCGCGCACCGCCGGCTGATCGGCGCGCACGGCCGCCTGATGCAGCAACAGCCGCGGAAACGTATCCGAAGACCTTTCCGACATTGGACCCTCCTCCAACGCATTCGCTTCGCTCGGAAGCGTTCTCGGTCTTATTGTAGCCTAAACGCTTTTTCCGACATAAGCACCGGGGGAAGCGCGGCCGGTGTTTCGTCCGGCCGCGCCGATGCCGGATTTCAGCCTTCCTTGGAGCAGTCCCTCGGGGTGAGGCCCTTTTCCTTGGCGTAAGCCATGGAGGAAGCTTCGACTTTCGCGCGTACCAGTTCCTTCTCGGGCGCGATCCAGTCGGAGATCGACTTCCACTGCTTGCCGTCCCACTGCTGGAATTTGATCATGCCCGAACCTTCGTGGTCGGCGCAGGAAATGACGGTCGGCGGCATGAAGCCCTCGGCGCCCAGTTGCTTGAGGCGGGCGTTGTCGAGCCTCAGGTGCTCCAACGCCCAGCGCACCTGCTCGCCCGTGACCGGCTTGCCTTTGCCGTATTTTTCCTGCGCGATGCGGATCGCCTCGACCGTGACCATGCCGCCGATCAGGCCGCGGTTCCAGTAAATGGTGCCGATGCGCGACTTGTCGTCGAGGCTGCCTTTGTTCTTCTTGTAGACATGCTTCACCACGTCCTGGACTATCGGGAAGTTGCCGCCGGTGGCGGAGAAGGTGGCGGAGATGTAAGTCTTGGCGGCATCACCGGCGGGGATCACGTCCTCCTCCGATCCAGACCAATGGATGCCGATCACTTTGTCGCGCGGATAGCCCACCTTGGCTGCGGTTTTGATCGCGGTGGGCACCATCACGCCGGCTGCCCAGAGCAAGGCGAAGTCGGGTTTTTCCTGGCGCACGCGCAGCCATTGGGCCTGCTGGTCCACACCCGGTGGCGGCACCGGCACCAGCAGCAGTTCGAAGCCATATTTCTTGGCCAGATCCTCCAGCACCGGGATCGGCTCCTTGCCGAAGGCCGAATCGTGATACACGTGCGCGATTTTCTTGCCCTTCAGCTTGTCCATGCCGCCCAGCTTCTGGCCCATATACTTGATGATCACCGTGGTCTGGTTCCAGTAATTGGTGATCATCGGGAAGGCATAGGGAAACACGCGGCCGTCGCTGGTGTCGGTGCGGCCGTAGCCGATGGTGACCAGCGGGATCTTGTCGGCCACGGAGCGGTCGAGGATCGAATAGGTGATGCCGGTGGACATGGGCTGCACCAGCGTGCCGCCGGTCGGCCCTTTATTCTTCAGGCGCTCGTAGCACTCGACACCGCGGGCGTTGTTGTACTCGGTCTCGCACTCTTCCCAGGTGATTTTCACCTTGTTCACGCCGCCGTCGCGCTCGTTGATCATGGTGAAATAATCGACCATGCCGCTGTAAAAACCCGAGCCGACCGACGCGAACTGGCCGACGCGGTAGCCGACGATCGGCACGAACTGGGTGTTGTCCTGCGCCAGCGCGGGCAGGCTGCCGGCGGCACAAGCGAGCGCGGCAATCGCGGTTATTTTCCTGGAAATACAGAACATGGTGGATCCTCCTGTTTTCGGTTGCCGCGGAACCGGGAAAGGAACGCGGCGGCTACATTTCGTCGTGTCCGGCCCGGCACACTCTGTGCCGATGATTGTACGGCGGCAATCCGGCAAAGACAACAATCGTTGCCGTCCTTCGCTCCCGCGAGGCGCGGCACAGATGGTGAAAATGATCATCGCGCGCCGGATGACGGGAGGCGGCACCTGAGCCTGCCCGAGAGCGTGCCGCCGAATTCGCGTATCCTCCCGCCTGCATGGCTACCTTGTATCTGGTCCGTCACGGCCAGGCCTCCTTCGCCGCCGAGAATTACGACCGCCTGAGCGAACTCGGCCGGCGGCAATCGGTCTGGCTCGGCGAATACTTCGCCGAGCGCGGCATAGTATTCTCGCGCGCGGTCTGCGGCACGCTCGAGCGCCAGCGCGAAACGGCGCGCGCGATCCTCGAAACCATGGGTTCGGCGCTGACCGCCGCCGAGCACCCGGGCTGGAACGAGTATTCGGGCGAAGCGCTGTACAAGGCCTACCTCGGCGACGAGTGGGCGAATGCGCGCGCCAAAGGCGATGTGCGCTCGGTCTACCGCACCATCAAGGCGGCGCTCGCGGCCTGGTCGGAAGACAAGCTGCCGGGCCCGTTGCCCGAATCCTGGGGCGGCTTCGGCGAGCGCATCGCGGCGGCGATGCGTAGCGCCTGCGCCGATCTGCCCAATGAAGCCAATGTGCTTGCGGCGACTTCCGGCGGCGCCATCGGGCGCGGGATCTCCGACCTGCTGCAGGCGCCCGCGCAGACCGCGATAGAGCTCAACCTGCAGTTTCGCAATTCCGGCTTCTGCGAGATCTTCTTCAGCCCGCGCTCAATGCGGTTGATCAGCTTCAATTGCGTGCCGCACCTGGAGCGTCCCGACCGGCGCGAAGCGATCACCTACTCTTGATCAATGGAGCCGCGGCTTCTTCAGGAAATCGTTGCGGTCGGCCGAGCGCACGTTGAGCCGCAGAACGTCTCCCTGGCGCGCCAGCATCAGGGGAACCTCGACACCGGGGCCGCCCAAACGCCACACCTTGCGCAGGAAATCTGCGAGACTGCTCGTGCGCTCGCCGGCGACCCCAAGCACCAGATCGCCTGCCTGCACTCCGGCGCGCTCCGCCGGGCTGCCCGGGGCGAGGCCGCCTACGATCAGGCGCCCCTCGTCCTGCTGTGTGTACATACCCAGCCATGGACGCGGCGTGCGCGCCGCGCGCCCATGCGCGAGCAAATCCTCGAGGATGGGTTCGAGCAGATCGATGGGAACAAACATATTGCCCTGCTCCGCTTCCTCGCCCACGGCCTCCTGCAACAGCAGCGAGCCGATACCCACGAGCCGCCCGCTCGCATCGACCAGCGCCGCCCCGCCCCATTGCGGATGCGCCGGCGCGGTGAACAAAGCGTCGTCGATCAGATATTCCCAATAGCCGGCGAACTCGTGTTTCGCGATCACCCTGGCCTTGAGCGCATGCGAGCGCCCGCCATGGCCGATGACATACACCTCGTCGCCGGCAACCACCGCGGCGGAGGAACCGCGTTCCAGCATTGGCGCCCGCAGATTGCCCAGCGGCTGCACCAACCCGAAGCCGGTGGCCTGGTCGTATGCGAGCGCATGGCCGGCGACGACCGTGCCGGCATTGGTCGTAAGCCAGATGCTCTCGGCTTCGGTGATCAGGTAGCCGATGGTGAGCACCAGCCCGTTCTCGCGGATCACCACGCCGTAGCCGATGCGTTCGGTGCCGAGTATCCCGCCGGTAAACGCATCCTCGGGTATTTCGGCGCGCAGCAGCACCACCGCGTCCAGCGCCTGCGCGAGATCGAAGCCGACCTCCTCCTCGCGCGGCTGCAGGGATTCGTCAAAAGCCCAGGGTTTCGTATCCGACATAAGGGAGCGATTTTGCCACGTTGCCGGCTTGTCGGCAGACAAGCTGGGCCTCAAACGGGGGATTATTGCGGCTGCGATCCGTAGGCATGGACAACAGTTTATCCCAGGCGCGGGGTATTATTGCGGCCATCCGACTACAGGAGAGCCGCAGCGTGTTTCCACTGATCGAAGTTTCCGGCTCCGCGCGCGAGCGCGGGCAACAGCACGGACGGCAGGCGAAGGCGCGCGTCGAGCACTCGATCGCCACCTACGCGCGCCTGTTCGCCTACTGCGGCATCGACTGGCAGGGCGCGCAGCGGCTGGGCGCGGGGTATCGCGAGGTGATCGGCGATCTGAATCCCGCGCTGCTGGCCGAGATCGAAGGCATCGCCTCGGGCGCCGGCCGGCACGTAGACGAGATCCTCGCGCTCAACGCGCGCACCGAAATCCTGCCGCCGAGTTATCCGGGTGATCCCCATGCGGATCAACGCAAGATCGCCGCCGCCAATGCCAAAAGCGGCGTGCCGGACTGGGGAGAATGCACTTCCGTCGCGGTGAAACCGGCGCGGAGCGCGACCGGCACGACACTGCTGGCGCAGAACTGGGACTGGCTCGGTGCGCAGCGCGCCGCGCTGGTGCTGCTGCGCGCGCGCGACGCCGGCGGCGCGTCCTGCCTCACGCTGACGGAGGCGGGCATGCTGGCCAAAATCGGCCTCAACCATCGCGGCTTCGGCGTCTGCCTCAACATCCTGCGCTCATCCGACGACGGCAGCCATACCGGCGTGCCGGTGCACGTGTTGCTGCGCGCGCTGCTCGATTGCGACAGCGTGGCCGACGCGGTGGCGTTTGCATCCAGGCTCAGCTTCGGCGCTTCCTCCAACGTGCTCTGCGCCGATGCCGCAGGCGACACCGCTGCGCTGGAGTTTTCGCCGCGCGGCCTGGAGGTCGTGCGCGGCGCGGAGGCGGCACTGTGCCACACCAACCATTTCCTTTCCCCGGCCGGGGCAAGGCACCAGGCTTCGCTCGCGTCCAGCCTGTCGACGGTGCCGCGCCTCGAACGCATCACCGCGCTCACCGGCGCGCACAAAGGAAAATTCTCGCCCGCCGACCTGCAACGGATGCTGCGCGACGAATCCGACGGCTACCTGTCGATCTGCCGCAGCCCGGACCCGTCACTCGCGTCCGAGGTCCGCATCGAAACCGTCGCCTCGGTGGTGATGGACCTGGGGGAGCGCGTGATGCACATCGCGCCGGACGTGCCCTCGCGGGTGGATTACCTGCCGGTGGCGCTGGGCGAGACGGTGCCGGTCTAAGGTCTGTTTATTGCGATCTGTTCGGCATCGGCCTGACTTTCCTGAACATCAAGGGCGATGTGCTCAACGCTCTCCAACAACGCTTGAGCCAGTATCAGTCGTCTTCACCGTAGCGGCCGACGGCCAGGCGTATGACGGCGCTCCCGGTGTCAGGGGGCAATCGGCCCGCGGACCAGTAGCCATGCGGCTATCCGGCAACCAGCCAGAGCCGGTATTCGCGTGTAGACTTCCGCGCAGTCTCGTTTGGGAGAGAGCAATGAGCAAGGTCCGTCGCAAGAAGTTCCTGGTAACCATGGCCGCACCGCTCACTGCGTCGCCGCACGCTCGGGCCGGAGCCCGCAATGTAGCATGTAGAGGGGGCAAGACATGTTGAAGCGATTCACGGCCGTCATCGTGGCGGGCGTGCTGGCAACTGCGGCCACATGGGCGCCCCAGTTGCACGCGCAGGCATATCCGAGCAAGCCGATCCGGGTGGTCATCGGCTACGCGCCCGGAGGATCGGCGGACGCGGGCATTCGTCCGCTGGCCAAAGTGCTCGAGGTCTTGCTGGGCCAGCCCCTGATCATCGAGAACAAACCCGGCGCGGCCGGCAGCGTGGCGATGGAATTCATCGCCAAGGCGCCGGCCGACGGCTACACGCTCTACTACTTCGACAGCGGACCCCTGACGGTCGCGCCGCACCTGGGCAAGGTCGGCTACAACAGCATCAGCTCATTTACGCATCTCGGCCATGTCTGCGGCAGCGGCAGCATGCTGGTGGTCCATCCGTCGACGCCGTTCCACAGCGTGGCCGAAGTAATCGCGGCGTCGAAACGCGAGCCGGACAAGTGGAGCTACGGCACTTCCGGCGTCGGCGGGCCACATCATCTGTCGGGCGAATATTTCAAGAGCGTCAGCGGGGCGAACCTGCTGCACATTCCCTACAAGGGCGGCGGGCCGGCGATGACCGACCTGATGGGAGGCCAGCTGCCGATGCTGTTCTCGTCCCTGGGCCCGGCGGTGGGCGCGGTCAAGAGCGGCAAGATACGGGCGCTGGCGGTGACCTCCCTCACGCGTTCGGGTGCGTTTCCGGATGTGCCGACCATGGACGAACTGGGCTTGAAGGGATTCGATTCCACTGCCTGGTACGGGCTCCTCGGACCGGCCAGCCTCCCGCCCGAGGTAGTCGCGCGCCTGACGCAGGCGCTCGCGAAGGCGGGCGAGGACAAGAACCTGCAGAAACAGCTCAATGCCACCGGTTGCGATGCGGATTTCCTGAGCCCCGCGCAAACCGTCGACAAGATCAAGGCCGATTTCGCCAAGTGGGGGCGCGTGGTCAAGGAAGCCAATATCAAAGCCGATTGAAACGTCCCTTACTGGGTACCCCGACTACGCCGGCGTGAGGATGTGAATCACCCGGCTCGCAATCATGTCCTTGGTCTTTGCCGCGTACGCCGCCATGTGCGGCGCGGCCGCGTGCGCGTTCAGCGCGTCGATGTTTTCCCATTTCTCGATCGCCAGAAAGGTATCCGGGCCGTACTTGGTTTGCGACTTTGGACCGTCCGCGACGTCGACAGCGGCGCCGTACTCGATGCAGCCCTGCTCGGCCCTGACAGCTGGGATGTTGGCGCGGAACGCCTGCAGGATGGACTCGCGCATGCCGGGCTTGGCGGTGATGACGGCGACGACGTGGATCATGGTTTTCTACTCCTCGTTTGAACTGCGTGATGGATGAGATTTTTGTTTCGCATCCGGAAGCGGAACCGGAAGCGCGGCATGGACGATTCCCCTACGAGACCGGCAGCGCGACGACTTTCCCGAACGCCGGGCGCGCGGAGATGCGCGCGTACCACGCGTCGTAGTTGGCGAGTTTCGGGCGCTCGAAGGCGATGTTGTTCACGAGATAGACGACTCCCCCGAACGCGATGTCGGCCATGCTGAACTGGTCGCCGGCAACGAAATTGCGCCCGGCCAGGGCGGCATCCAGGCGTGCAAGCAATTCAACTATCTGCTTTGAGCCGTCTTCGATCTCCTTCATGTTGCGCTGCCCGGGCGGGGTGCGGACCAGGTTCATGAACACCGGGCGGACGGTCGGCGACAGCGTGGTCGCGCACCAGTCCATCCAGCGATCGGCGTCCGCCCGGACCCTGAGATCCGCCGGCCACAGCGTGCCCGCGGCGTGCTTGGCCGCAAGGTAGCGCACGATTGCGTTCGACTCCCACAGGATGAAGCCGTCATCGTCGATCGTCGGCACCAGGCCGTTCGGATTCAGCTTGCGGTACTCCGGCGTGTTCACCACGCCGAAGGCCAGGCCGGCATCGATGCGCTCGTACGGCAGCCCGATCTCCTCGCACAGCCAGGTGACTTTCTTCACGTTGGACGAATTCGCGCGTCCCCATATTTTCAGCATACGGCCTCCCTGATTTGGATGTTAATGATCTCACGCGCCTGGAGTAACTGACAAAACGAGGGGACCCTCCCATGCGTCTGCTCGCTGAAATTCTCCCCGATGACCTGGAGTAACTGACAAAACGAGGGGACCCTCCCATCGCGCTCCCCTGAATCAGGCGCCTGGCGGTAATTCTGTCAGACCTTTTTTTGCATTCGCGCGCCGGTTATTTCATGAATCCCGGCAGTAACAGCGAAATCGCCGGAAACGCGACCAGTATCGCCAGGCGGATCACATCGGCCCACATGAAGGGCATGACGCCGCGGTAGATGGTCGAGATCGAAACGTGCGGTATCAGCGTGCGCAAGACGAACATGTTCATGCCGACGGGGGGGCTGATCAGGCCGATTTCCACGATCACCACGATGATGATGCCGAACCAGACCGGATCGAACCCCAGGTGCACCACCAGCGGGAAAAACACCGGCACCGTCAGCAGCACCATTGAAAGCTCCTCCATCGCGGTGCCGAGCACCACGTAGATCACGCAGATTGCGACAACCACCGCGAGGGGATGGATCTGGAACTGCTCGACGAAATGCTTCAGGTCTCCGGGCATGCTGCTGTAATTGACGAAGTTCGCGAAGATCAGGGCGCCGATCAGGATCATGAACAGCATCGAAGTCGTGCGCGCGCTCTCGACCAGAATTTCGAACAGCACGCGCCAGTCGAGCGAGCGGCGCGCCAGCGCAAACAGAAAAGCGCCGAAGGCGCCGACGCCCGCGCCCTCCGTGGCGGTGAATACGCCGCCGTAAATTCCGCCCATGACCAGGATAAACAGCAGTGCCACGCCCCAGATATTCTTGACCGCAGCGAAACGCTCCGCCCCGGAGCAGCGCTCTCCGGGAGGGCCGGCCGCCGGATCGCGCCAGGTCATGTACTGCACCGCCCCGCACAGCAGCACCGCGCCCAGCATCCCGGGCAGCACCCCGGCGGCGAACAGCTTGCCGATGCTGGTATCGGTCATGATGCCGTAGATGACCATCAGGGTGGAGGGCGGGATCATGATGCCCAGGGTGCCGCCGCCGGCGATGACGCCCGTCGCCAGCACGTCGGAGTAACCGAACCTGCGCATGGGCGGATAGGCGACCTTGGCCATGGTGGCGGTGGTCGCGATCGACGAGCCGCAGATCGCGCCGAAGCCGGCGCAGGCGAGCACAGTCGACATCGCCAGCCCGCCGCGCCGGTGCCCGATGAAAGTATAGGCGGCCCGAAACAGCTCGGTGGACATGCCGGCGCGCGCGACGAAGTTGCCCATCAGGATGAACAGGGGCACCACCGACAGGGTGTACGAAAATCCGGTTTCGTAGACCACCGACGTCACCGAGGCAAGCGCGGAATTCCAGTTGCGCAGCAGGCCCAGGCCGACGAAGCCGACGATGCCCATCGCCATGGCGATCGGAATGCGCATCAGCGCGAGCACGAAAATCGCGGCGAAGCCGAGCAGCGCCTCAGTCATGCGCCATCGCTTTACCCAGGCCCGTCACGCCGCGCCCGTCTCGCGGGTTTCGTCCCGCGGATCGCGCCGGCGGGAGAACACCAGTGCCAGGTGGATCAGCGCGGTGACGAAAATGAGCAGGGCAATCGCGTAGACGAAGGGCGCGAGTTCGATCCTGAGCACCGAAGTGGTATCGCCGTACGCGGCCAGTTTCGACGCCCTCTGCCACAACAGCCAGCCCATGCCGGTCATCACCGCGGCGGACACGATATGCTCCAGCGCGCGCAAGGCGCGGTAGATTCCGATGGGAAGATGGCGGTCCAGAAAATCCATCACCACGTGCTCCTCGCGCCGCGACACCAGCGGCAGGGCGGCGAAAATCAGCAGCACCAGCATCAGTTCGGTGATTTCGAAACTGCCCCGCAGCGGCGCGTTGAAAATGTAGCGCAGGACGACATCGACGAAAGTGATGGTCATCATGCCGAACAGCAGCACCCCGGCGATGACCCCGAGCAGCGGTTCAATGGCGCGGTCAAGGCGCGCCAAAGCGCTCCTGATCATCGCGCCTGCAAGCGGCCGGAAACGGCTGCGCGTTTCATTTTTTCAGTTCCAGCCTTCGTTCTATCGGCCATTCGACGCCGCCCGAATGCGTGACCGCGCCGAGATTCGCCGGGCCCACCAGGCGCGCGTATTTTTCCAGCGTGCCCGCGAGCCGTTCGGCGCGGCGCGGCTTCCAGGCGGCGCGCCGGCGCTTCAGTTCGGCCGCGCTCACCTTGAGCGCGATCGTCTGCGCCGTCGCGTCGATGCGGATGGCGTCGCCGGTTTTCACCAGCGCGATGGCGCCGCCTGCCGCCGCTTCGGGCGAGGCGTAGCCGATCATCATGCCGCGGGTCGCGCCGGAAAAGCGGCCGTCGGTCAGGAGCGCGACGCCCTCGCCCATGCCCTGGCCATAGAGCAAGGCGGTGATGCCCAGCATCTCGCGCATGCCGGGCCCGCCCCTCGGGCCCTCGTTGCGGATCACCAGCACATCCCCTTTTTTGTAGCGCCGCGAGCGCACCGCCGCCGCAGCGTCCTCTTCGCACTCGAACACGCGCGCAGGCCCCTCGAACGCGAGCGACTTCAGGCCGGCGATTTTGATCAGCGCGCCGTCGGGGCACAGATTGCCTTTCAGCACCACCACGCCGCCGCTCGGGTGCAAGGCGCGCGAGCAAGGGTGCACCACCTCGCCGTCGGGGCGGGGCGCGCGCTTCAATTCCCGCGCCAGCGTTTTCCCGGAAAGCGCGAGGCACTCCCCGTGCAGATAACCGCCATCGAGCAGCGCGCGCAGCACCACCTGGACGCCGCCTATGGCGTGCAGGTCGCGTGCGAGGAAGCGCCCGCCGGGCTGCAGATCGGCGATCAAGGGCGTGCGCGCAAACACGGCGCCGACATCGTCGAGGGTAAAGCGGATGCCCGCTTCGTGCGCAAGGGCTGGCAGATGCAACGCCGCGTTGGTCGAGCCGCCGGTCGCGGCGACGGCCGCGCATGCGTTCTCCAGGCTTTTGCGCGTCACCAGATCGCGCGGCAGCGGGCCGCCGTCACGCAAGATGCGCATCACGGCAACGCCCGCCCGGCGCGCCAGGGCGAGGCGCTCCGAGTATACGGCCGGCAGCATGGCCGATCCGGGCAGCGCGAGACCCAGCGCCTCCGATACCATCGCCATGGTATTCGCGGTGAACTGGCCGGGACAGGCGCCGATCGTGGGCGCGCATTCGGTCTCGATTTGCGCGAGTTCCTTCTCGGTCATGGTGCCGGCGAGAACCGCGCCTACACCTTCGTAGGCGGTCTGCACCGTGACCGTCCGGCCGCCGAGCGTTCCCGGCAGCATCGCCCCGCCATACATGAACACCGCGGGCACGTTGCAGCGGATCATGCCCATCATGATCCCCGGCAGCGTCTTGTCGCAGCCGGCGAAGCCGACCAGCGCGTCGTAGGCGTGGCCGCGCATCACCGCCTCGATCGAATCGGCGATGATCTCACGCGAGATCAGGGAGAAGCGCATGCCGCGGTGCGCCATCGACAGGCTGTCCGCCACCGAGACCGTGGTGAACTCGCGCGGTGTGCCGCCGGCCGCGGCCACCCCCAGTTTGGCGGCGTCCGATTGCGCCCGCAGCGGCAACGAGCAGGGCGTGTTCTCCGAATAAGTGCTCATGACCCCGACAAAAGGCCGCGCGATGGCGTCGTCGTCGAGGCCCATGGCGCGCAGAAACGCGCGGTGCGCCGCGCGGTCCAGGCCTTCGACGGCAATGCGCGAGCGCGTTCCCGTCGGGCGCGAGCGCGTTCCAAGCGGGCGCGAGCGCGTTCCCGGCTTGGAAATCGGGCGGGCAGGTTTACGGCGTGCCGATGGCATGTCTATCAGCTCCGTTCATTTCAATCGATGTCAAAGGGCATCGAGATGGCCGCGCACCGGCGCGCGGCCGGCGACGCGAACCGCACTGGCAGCGGCCGCGCCGATCTGATATAAGTCAACGCCTGCGCCGCCGGAAGGCAGCGGAAAATCCGACAGAACACGAGGAGGAGCGTCATGCGCACACTTTCAAGATGGGTAAGCACCATGGGCATGCTGGTGCTGTCCCTGACCGCCGCGCCGGCACTTGCCCAGACCGAAATCAGTATATCAAGTTGGGTCCCGTCATCGCATTTTCTGAACAAGGATTTTCTGACGGGATGGACGCAGGAAGTCGAGAAGGCCACGAGCGGCCGCGTCAAGTTCCGGTTCCTGCCCAAGATGGTGGCGAGTCCTGGCGGCCATTTCGACGCGATCAAGGACGGGCTTGCCGACCTGACGTTCATCTCGCATAGCTATACACCCGCGCGGTTTGCGTTGACGCGGTTCGGCGTGCTGCCTTTCGGCGGCAACAACGCCGAAGCGCAGTCGGTCGCGGTGTGGCGCATCTATGACAAATACCTCGCCAAGGCCAACGAGCACGCCGGCGTGAAACTGCTCACCATCTATGCCCACGGACCGGGGATCGTGTACAACACCAAGCGCCCGATCAACCGGCTGGCCGACCTGCAGGGGCTGAAATTCCGCGTCGGCGGCGGCATGGCAGCCGATGTCGGCCAGGCGATAGGCGCCACGATCCTGCAGAAACCCGCGCCCGAATCCTATGAGCTGCTGTCCCAGGGCATCGTCGACGGCGTGTTTTTTCCGGCGGAATCCCCGGTGTCGTTCAAGCTGGAGAAGCTGCTCAAGTATGCCACCGAGTTTCCGGGCGGCCTGTACTCCGATACCCATGCGGTGATCATGAACGAGGCGAAGTTCAACAGCCTGTCCAAGCAGGATCAGGAGATCGTGATGAAACTCGCGGGCGACCACATGGCGCGACTCGCGGGCAAGGCCTGGGACAAGTATGGCGCGCTGGGCGAGGCGGCGATGAAGGTCGCCGGGATTCAGGTTATGAAAGCGCCCGACGCCCTGGTTGCCGAAGTGCGCGAACGCACCAAACAATTCGAGGCGGACTGGATCAAGGACGCGGCGGCGAAGGGGATAGACGGCGCCAAGGCGATGGCCGCCTTCCACGAGGAACTGAAAAAACTCGAAGCCGGCAAGTAGGCGGGCGGCGGTTTGGGCATGGCCGTCATATAATCGGGCAGCCCGCAACTGCCTCGCGGCAATGGGACCATCCGCAAAGGGAGAACACCATGCCACCACTGCAATCCCGTTTTCGCGTCGCGCTGTTTATCGCGGCCGCGTCGATGAGCGCGTTTGCCGATTCGATGTCGCCGGTTGGGACGTGGAACACCATCGACGATGAAACCAACCAGCCCAAGTCCCTGGTCCGCATTACGGAAAAGGACGGCATGATTTCCGGAACGGTCGAGAAAATCGTCGACCCCGCCAAGCAGGACTCGAAATGCGACGAATGCGCCAGCGACGATCCGCGCAAGGGCAAACCGGTGATTGGCATGACCATCCTGACCGGTTTGAAAAAAGAAAGCGATAACGTCTATGGCGGCGGCCAGATTCTTGATCCCAAGAACGGCAAAACCTACAACGCCAAGGTGACCGTCATCGACGGCGGAAAGAAGCTCGAAATGCGCGGCTCGATTCTGTTTTTCGGCCGCACCCAGACCTGGATCCGGGTGAACTAAAAAAAACCGTCCTGACTCTGTCCCGGTTCCTTGCCACCGGGGCGCGGGTCACGCCGGCCTTGCCGCGCCTGGCGAAATAGGCTGTATTGCGGCATAGCCGCTATCATGGCGAAGCTGGCGGCAAGATCAGGACTGCCGCCGGGAATCTTGTTTCTCTTCTCATTTCGAGATCGTGATGAGCACCGAAGTGCGCCACGGTTACTGCGCCCTGTGCATCTCCCGCTGCGGCTGCGTGGGCACGCTGGTGGACGGCATTCTGACGCGCGTCGATCCCGATCCCGCCCATCCGACCGGCCAGGCCCTGTGCGTCAAGGCCAAGGCCGCGGCCGAAGCGGTCTATGCACCCGAACGCCTCCACTATCCACTGCGCCGCACCCATCCCAAGGGGGCGGCCGATCCCGGCTGGACGCGCATCTCCTGGGATGAAGCGCTGGATCTGGTGGCCGCCAAGGCCCGCGCCTCGATTGCGCTGCACGGCCCCCAGGCTCTGGCCTTCGGCGTAGCCACGCCCAGCGGCACTGCGGTCGCCGACAGCTTTGCCTGGATTCATCGTCTGGCCCACGCCTGCCACAGCCCCAACCTCGTCTTCGCCACCGAGAACTGCAACTGGCACAAGGATTTCGCGCCGGCCTACACCTTCGGCGCCGGCATAGGCATGCCGGATTACGAGCACGCCAACTGCATCCTGCTGTGGGGTTTCAATCCGGCCACCTCCTGGCTGGCCCAGGCGACAGCGGTACAGCAGGCACGGAAACGCGGCGCCAAGCTGATCGTGGTCGATCCGCGCCGTGCGGGCCTGGCCGTATCTGCCGATCTGTGGCTGCGGCCCCGCCCCGGCACCGACGGGGCGCTGGCCCTGGGTCTGACCCATGCCTTGATCGAGGCCGGGCGTTTCGACCGCGACTTCCTTGCGCGCTGGAGCGACGCGCCCTTTCTGGTGGCTGAAGACAACGACCGCCTGCTCAGCGGCGTGGACCTGCGCCCCGATGGCGACGCCGAACAGCCGGTGGTCTGGAATGAGATGACAGGCACGGCCCAACCCTGCCCGCGCCGGCCACCCAACGCCGATGGGCAAGCGCGTCCGGCCCTGCGCGGCCGCCATACGGTCGAGACCTTGCGCGGGACTATCATCTGCCGTCCGGTATTCGATCGTCTTGCGGAACGTTGCCGCGCCTGGCCCGCGGCCCGCGTCGCGGAAGTGACCGGCATCCCCGCCGGACAGATCGAAGCAGTGGCGAAACTTATCGCCGACAGCCTGCCCCTGTCGTTCTTCACCTGGACCGGCACCTGCCAGCACACCAATGCCACCCAGACCGGCCGCGCCATCGCCGCGCTCTACAGCCTGACCGGCTGCCTGGATGCGCCGGGCGGCAACGTCTGGTTCAGCAAGCCGCCGCTGGCCGACGTCATGGGCTACGGCTGGGTCGCGCCGGAGGAACGCGCGCTTACCCTGGGCATGGACCAGCGACCGGAAGGGCCGCCGCAGAAAGGCTGGATCACCAGCCGCGACCTGTTCCGCGCCGTGGTGGAACGCAAACCCTATCCGGTGTCCTGCCTGATTTCCTTCGGCAGCAACTTCCTGCTGTCCAAGCCGAACACGCGCCTGGCGACAGAGGCTCTGGAGCAGCTTGAATTCTTCGCCCTGGCCGAACTGGTGGACACTCCCGTCGCGCGCTATGCCGATGTGCTCCTGCCGGTGTGCAGCGCCTGGGAACGCGAAGGTCTGCAAGCCGGGTTCCAGGTGAGCGCAGCAGCGGAAGCCCATGTGCAACTGCGGCCGGCATTGGTCCCGCCCCAAGGGGAGAGCCGTTCCGATACCTGGATCGTGTTCGAACTGGCCAAGCGCCTTGGTCTCGCGGAACAGTTCTTCGGCGGCGATGCCGAAGCGGCGCTGTCGCAAATGCTGGCCCCGACCGGCCTCACGCCGGATAGTCTGCGCGCCGCCCCCGGCGGCATCACGCTCGCGCTTGCAAGCTGCTACCGCAAATACGAGCAGAGCGGCTTCTCCACTCCCAGCGGACGGCTTGAATTCCACAGCGAACGTCTGCGGCTTGCCGGCCTGGATGCCTTGCCCGATTACGTCGCTTCCAGCGTCCCTCGCGACGCGCGCTTTCCGTTGACCCTGACCACCGCCAAGTGGCCCCAGTACTGCCACAGCCAGCAGCGCAACCAGCCCTCCCTGCGCCGGCGCATGCCCGAACCCCTGGTGGAACTGCATCCGGCGACAGCGGCGGCGCGCGGGATTCGCGAGGGCGACTGGCTGGCAGTGGCCACATCGATGGGAACCATGCGCGCCCGCGCCAGGCTCGACCGGCACCTGGCGCCGGAGGTGGTGTGCGCGCAGTACGGCTGGTGGCAATACGCGGACGGGGCGGGAGACGCCAATCGGCTGATCGATGGTGAATGCTTCGATCCGGTCGCGGGGTCCAACAGCCTGCGCAATTTTCCCTGCCAGGTGTCTGCGCTCCCCGCGTGAGACGCCGAAGTTGTCGTTCGCTGTCGGGCAGCGTAACTACGCCGTGCGGGGCCCTGCATGCGCGCCGGTGTGCCGGCGCGAGCCAGAGATAGGCCGCGTCGTAGCAGGCCGTGCCGCTCAGCCAGCGCCGGCAACGGACGATTTCACCCGCCGCGTTACCCCGAATCTGGTATCGTTTCTTTCGGAAGCGGCGTGTCGCGCATTTCTTGTTTTCAATTCGCGATCCAGGAAAGCCGAAGGATTCCCGCATTCCGTCCGTCCCGGTCGCCTCGCTCGATCTGCGTCGGCAGGGATCTGTCGATAATCGTTTTTGGAGGTATGCGCCATGGCGAAAAAAAACTTATTGTCTGCCTTGATCGGCATCGGCTGTCTGGTAACGGCTCCTGCAATGGTCTCTGCCCAGGAAGTGAAGTACGAATTGAAGGTATCGGCAAAATTAAGCGACGTCCTGGTCGAGAACACCGGCAAGCGCGTTGCACTCAAGCTGGTATCCGGCGAGGAAGTCGAAGGGACGGTCACGTCGGTGGGTAACGCGCTGGTGCATGTTTCGAAACTGACCGGAAAGGAATTCTACGACGCGGTCATCGGCCTGGACAAGATCACCGCGATCAGAATGAGGATGCGCGATAAGTAGCCGCCCGTCTCGAACGGCAGGGCAACATGAAAACGCATGGCGTTGTGGGAGCAGGTCGCTCATGACCGATGTTGTCCAAATTGACCTGTAGCGGTTGCCGGGCAACTCCTCGCACTGAACGCAGCGCCGCTCGGCGAACGGATATCCGGACCATGAAAGAGTTGATCAACAACATTTTGCTTGGGGGGCTGACCGCGCTCGTTCTCTATGGAATCTTTGCCGCCGGGCAATTCATCTACCGGAACCATCAGGAATCCCAGGCGCGCGAATCGGGCTTTAATCGTTTCCTTTCCAGGTTGCCGGAGATCGGTTATCAACGGCTGCCGGCGCCCTTGGCGGACCAGGAAGAAATCCGCCAGCTCCTCGAACGCTATTACGTCCTGCGCAATACCCGGCATCCCATCCTCGAACTCAAGGCGACCGGCGCCTACGGCACGACGCTTGATTCGTTCCCGGCATATTTCCTGACGGTGTACCAGAAGATCAGCCTCTTCGGCACCGCGCCCGGCGCCGGTCAAAGCAGCGGCCGTTCCGAGTTCCAGGGGACGGTGGTGGCGGTGCGCATGCCATTGCGAATTTCCGGGCGCGTAATGGTTTACCGGCGGCCGCAGACGGAAGACGACGATGAGTGGGACTGGCGCGCCGACGCTTCTCCGCTTGGCGTCCGATCCTACCCGCTCGAAGCGGGTTTGGCCGCCGATTTCAGCGAGGCGTTGATGGTCCGAAGCACCGGCAAGGCCGCATCCCTTTCTCCGGCGGTGCAGGGATTGCTGCTCGGGAACAAGGATCTATTTTTCAACGCCGCTACGCGTCGCTCGGCCCTGGTCATGGACGAACACGGCTGGGCGTTTGTAAGTGACATCCTCACCGCCGAGTCGGACTTGAACAAAGTCGTGGCGTTGCACAGGGATCTGACGCAGGCCTTAAAGGCAGCCGACCGGTCCATCAAATGAGCGCCACAGCGCTCGATCGGGAACAGCAGCAGCACCCCGTTTCAGCGGCGCCACCGCGACACTCGAGGACCGGCGCTTTGATTACAATGAGCGGCGGTTCATCGCCTTGGGGATGTTGCGCGCGGAACGGGTGGTAATCGCCATCGCCTATACAGTCGAAGAAATCCGCGTGGTTCGCACAACAAATCACCGCCGCGGCGCCTGCTGCAGCAGCTCCGCGAGATTCTGTTTGTAGAGCCTGGCCATGCCGGTGGTGCCGTGACCGCGTGTGTCCGGGCCGCCGGGGATCAGCACGTAGCGACCGTTCCTGACGCGCTTGATCTCGCGTTCCATTACGCCCAGCTCGGGCGGGTTGCGCTCGTCGTCGGAGGAGTTGAGCGCGAGCACCGCGGCCTGGATGCGATCGAGGCCCGGCGATGGATCGTAGTCGTAGGACGATTCCCACTGGTACAGCACATCGTTGGCGTCGCCGCGGAAGGGCTCGGCAAGTCGCTTCGCGATGAACTCGTCCCCCCTCGCCGCGCTCGGCGCCTGCTTGTACAGCGCCTGGTTGCCGCCGATGGTGGCGAGGCCGTAGTAGAGCAGGTGGTTCTGCATGCCGCGCGGCTGCGCTGTGTAATTGCCGCCGTTCCACTCCGGGTCGTTGCGGATCGACTGGGTGAGCATGCGGCGCAGCATCCAGTTGCGGCCCGACATCGCCACCGGCAGGCAGGCCATCGGCACCAGCGCGTCCATGAAGTCCGGGTAGCGCCCGCCCCAGATCCAGGCCTGCATGCCGCCCATGGAATTGCCGAGCACGAGGCGCAGGTGCTTCACGCCCAGGCCCTCGGTCACGAGGCGGTACTGCGCCAGCACCATGTCGTCGTAGTTGTAGCGCGGGAACTTCGCGCGCAGGCCGTCGGAGGGCCTGGTGGATTGCCCGGTGCCGAGGGCGTCGGGGAGGATGATGTAGTAGCGGCTCGCGTCCAGCGGCTGACCCGGACCGAACAGCTCGTCGGCGAAGTCCTTGGTCAGCATGCTCGCGCCCGAACCGGTGGTGCCGTGCAGTACCAGCACCGGCTCGCCCGTGGGCGCGCCTATCGTGCGATAGTGCAGCTTCAGTTCCGCGAACACCTCGCCCGTGTGAAAGCGGAAGTCGCGCGCCACCCAGTCGCCCTGCGTCGGTTCGGGGTAACCCGCGGCAAACACCGGCAGCGCGGCGTAGAACAGGAAAGCGAACAACAGCGTTGCGATACGGTTCGATGATCTCATGGCTTCCTCCGGGGGTGACTGGCGATCCGGCCTGCCGCCGGCCTTAACCAACTGGATCGACAGGTAATTTAATATTGCTCTTATCGCGCGTCTGGCCGCTGCCAAACACCGCGCCGGGAAATATCTTACACCCGCACGCGGACACAACGAAGGACGCGAAATCCCAGGGCGCGAGTCTGATCCAGTGCTCGTTCTACCGTTGACCGAGCGGCACGCACAGGCAAAGAGGGCCGCGTAACACTTCAACGTATCGCTGCGGGCGGGGAATCCTTGGAAAAATGTCTTGCTCCAAGAGGGTCAAAGTGGGGTGTTCCGGATTGACAGCGCCTAGACCGCCGGCCCTTCGGTTTCGATCTCCCCGCGCAGGTATTCGACCACATGCCCCGCGATCGCCACGCGGTCGCCTTTAAGCTCGCACAGCAGATCGCCGCCGCGCGTGGAGAGCTGCTTCGCAGTGAGTTTGTTTTTTCCCAGGCGCGCGGCCCAGTAGGGCGTTAGCGTGCAATGCGAAGAGCCGGTGACCGGGTCCTCGGGGATGCCGGCGCCGGGCGCGAAAAAACGCGACACGAAGTCGACTTTGTCGCCGGGCGCGGAGACGATGATGGCGAACGCATCGAGGGCGGCGACGCGCGCAAAATCCGGGCGCAGCGAGCGGACCTCGGATTCGGCGTCGAAGATCGCCAGCAGATCACGCGCCAGGAACGCTGCGCGCGGCCGCGCACCGAGCGCGGCAACCAGCGCATCCGTCACCGCGACCGGCTTGCCGGGACGGGCGGGAAAATCCATTTTCAGCAGACCGTCGTCGCGCGTCACAACCAGTTCGCCGCTCTTGGTGCTGAACGCGAGCCGGGCCTGCGACGGAAAGCAGTACCTGAAGACGACGTCGGCCGCTGCCAGCGTCGCATGACCGCAGAGGTCCACCTCGACCGCGGGCGTGAACCAGCGCAGCGGCGAGGCGTCCGGCCGCGGAATCACGAACGCGGTCTCGGCGAGATTGTTCTCCGCCGCGATGGCCGCGAGCTGGCCGTCCGGCAGCCATGCGTCGAGCAGCACCACCGCGGCCGGGTTGCCGCCGAACAGGCGTTGCGTGAAAGCGTCCAGTTGGTAAAGAGGCAGTTTCATGAATCATGCTCCGCTGGTTGAATCCGCAGTCTACAGAAGACGCGGCGCTGCGTTGCGCCCTCGTGCCGGTTCTCCAAAATAATCCGTCTCCGACTCCTTTGTATTTTTTGCATTCCTGGGGTCTGCGCGGGATTGCATTTGCCACGGTTTGTCTATAATCAAAATATCCCCCGCGCCAAGGAGACCATCATGGGAATCGCAATGAAACTGAGTGATTACCTCGAAGCAAACGAAGTGCCGTACGAGGTGGTGTACCATTCCCACAGCGGCAATAGCATGCAGACCGCCAGAGCATCAAATGTGCCAGCGCACTGCCTGGCCAAGGCGGTCGTGCTCGAAGACGACACCCATGCCGTGATGGCTGTGCTGCCGGCATCACGGCGCCTGCAACTGCGCAATTTGCAGGCGGGCAACGGTCACGCCCTCCGGCTCGCAACCGAGGCGGAGCTAAAACGCCTGTTCAGCGACTGCGAACCGGGGGCGGTCCCGCCGGTCGGCGTGGTCTACGGCATCGAAACCATCCTGGACGACAGTCTCATGGAGCAGCCCGAGACCTACTTCGAGGCGGGAGACCATGAAACGCTGGTGCGCATGAAAACAAGCGACTTCATCGGCCTGATGAAAGGCGCACGCCACATGGCGCTCAGCTCGCAGATGGACGAGGAGCGCCGCCCGCTGTTCTGAGCACGCAAGAGCTACACCGACGATAGGAGTTGCTATGCCTACTTACGAGTACCGTTGCAAGGACTGTGGCCATGAATTCGAGCGCGTCGAGCACCTGAGCGAACACGAGGCCAAACACGAATGTCCAAAATGCGGCGGCAAGAACACGGAGCCGGTGATGGCGGAGTTTTTTGCCAAGACTTCGCGGAAAAGCTGACTCGCGCCGGTTTGATTGCGGCAAGTAATTTCCTTTGTCCTTTTCTCCAGCTATCGCGCAAGTTTCATATCGTCAGGCCGCCGGCGGCGTCTTCCGGCCGCCCTTGGCCTCTTCGGCGATGATCCGCTCGCGCTCCTGCGAGTGCATGTCGTTGATGCGCTGGATGGTCGTACGAATCGGCGCGTCGCGCTACCGGCCTAGCGGGGCAATCGACTCCCTGTAGGCGTGCCAGGTCATGTGCCCGATGAGCGGGACGGCGACCACCAGTCCGACGCAATACGTGGCAAAGCCGAGGCCGGCGAACAGGACGATGAGCGCCGCCCAGGTCAGCATCGGAACGAAGTTCGTGCGCAGCGCGTCGAAGCTGACGATGGCGGCCGTGATCGCGTCCATGTCGCGCCGGTCGAGCAGCAGCGGCAGGGACAAGGATGTGGTGGCGAACACGAACAGCGCGAGACCGGAGAGGGCGACCGCGTACGCCGCCGCGAACATCCATGCCTCGGGCAAATCCCAATTGATCTGGCCGTTGGGGAAGAACATAGCGACGATCACCACCGACACGCGTATCCAGACGGCAAGCAGCAGGGTGAGGGCCAGCGCGTAAAAGCCGACGGCCGGAGAATTTTCCCTCCAGGCGATCAGCGTAGGCGCCAGGCGCACGCGCTGACCCGACTCCCGCTGGCGGCTGATGGCATAAAGGCCGATGCAAAGGAACGGGCCGATCAGCAGAAAACCGGTCGTCAGCGCGATGCCGATTGCGCCGGCGAAGAACCGCGTCAGCAGAAACCCCATCACGGCAAGCACGACACCGTAAAAGAGGCTCGCCGCCGGCGCAGCCGCGAGATCCGCCCAGCCGGCCGCGAGCCAGCGGCGAACGGCGCCGGGCGCCAGGGTATTTACCCTGGGCCAGACGAACTCCAGCTCCGCGACATTTTCCGGCTCTTCCATGGGTTCGAAGTTTATCCTGAGTCCCGGGAAAATGTGCAGCGCCGCGCGAGGTGGTACCCGCCGCCCAGAAGCCCGATGACAACGATCAGAAAGACAACAACGATCGCCGGGGTGAGGTGCTGTTCGACTTCCTGCTGCGCGGCCTGCCCAGCCTCAGCGTGCGGGCTCCAAGGTCAAGGTGCTGCGCGTATGCGCCGCCACGTCGGCGTCGCTCAGGTGCTCCGGTTCGGAGCGGCCGTGGATGAAGGCGTCGGCCTGGTCTGAGAAATGGGCGTCGAACAGCACGCCGCTTTGACCCACCGGGTTGATGCCCCGGGCCCGGCCGGGGTCGGCGAAATCGATGACGCGCCGTGTGGACGGTCCTATGGTCACCGCCCAGGGCGCCGGGCCCACGCTGCTACCCAGGTAGTTGGGAATTTCGCGGCCGCCCGGCGCGGGCATGGGGCCGACGTCGAACAACTTGTCCAGCGGCTTTTGCTGGCCCAGCGGATGCCTGTGCGTGAGGGTGTGCGCCTTGCCCCAGGTCCAGCCCGCGGGGTCCGGCCCGAACGTTTTCTGCAGGTGGGCGATGGCGGCGCGCCACGTGAGCTTGACCGTATCGGCCCGGGTCTCCTTCGCCGGCGTCTTGACGTTGTCCCACCAGGGAGACTGTTCGTCGGCGGCCAGCAGGGGCAGGGCAAAGTCCAGCGCGCGCGTCCTGAGCAGGTTATTGAATTGGACCTCGCCCAACTCGTCGGACATGGACGCGGCCGCGAGTTCATACAGCAATTGGTTGAACAGGGTGGGCATGGAACTTTCCAGGGTGTGACCTCCATCCCAGGCGGCGAGCTGTTCCAGCAAGGCCCTTTCTCCCGGCTCGCTCACAACTTCGCGCAACACGGGCAGCAAGGGTGTGAGCACGCGCGCGGCATAGCCGGTGTGGACGTCGAGTTGCAGCGCCTGACTGCGGGCCGTGTCCCACTTCACGCCGGGTACCCTTAGATATTTATCCAACTCCCGGGCCCGGTCCCACAGATTGAAGTAGCCGGCGACGGGGACGCCGCTGCCCGGGGCCGGTTGCTGGTTCGCCGTAACGATGTAGCCGCGGCTGGGGTTTTCTTCTTGCGGGTTTTCGCTGAAAGGGCGAAATCCGATCTTGTCCGACTCCGGGCCGCTGCCGTCCAGAATGAAGCTCGGGTTTACCCCGGGCGGCCGCACGGGCAGCAAGGCTGCGGCCCACCAGGCGATGTCGCCCGAGGCGCTGGCCCACATGATGTTAAGACCCGGCGCGTGGAGCTTGCTCGACGCG
>Ga0315281_10002893_pt1 | contig 25375 bp, 16 predicted proteins | sample YL17G07_0_MG_FD_204540 | JGI IMG/M metagenome (GOLD analysis project Ga0315281, IMG submission 204540) | Sediment microbial communities from Yellowstone Lake, YNP, Wyoming, USA - YL17G07_0 | ecosystem: Environmental > Aquatic > Freshwater > Lake > Sediment | place: USA: Wyoming | collected... | reverse complement strand
GCGCTGTGAGCGAAGGCAAGCCGGTCCTTGCCTTCCTGGACGACGAAGGCCGCAAGATCATGGATGAGATCAGGTTTCCCGCGTTGGGCGAGATCCTCAACCCCTCCTGGTCGCCGGACGGGAAACGGATCGCTTTCTCCGGACTGAGCGGCGGCTATACGGACCTTTATATCTACAACCTTGAGACAAAAGAGCTTCGGCCGATGACCCAAGACGCGTATGGGGACATTCATCCGGCCTGGTCACCCGACGGCCGCTGGATCGCCTTTGTCACCGAACGGTTCACGACCCAGCTCAGCATCATGAGCTTCGGGAATTATCAACTGGCCCTGATGGACCCCGAAACGGGCGAGATCAGGCCGCTGAACACTCTCAAAGAGGGCAATAGCACCAATCCGCAGTGGTCGGCGGATTCTAAATCCCTCTTCTTCCTCTCTGACCGGAACGGCATTTCGAACATTTATCGGCTGGATGTCGCGTCCGACGCTATCACCCAGGTGACGAACCTCTACACGGGCGTCAGCGGGATCACGCCCCTAAGCCCGGCGATCTCGATCGCGTCCAAGTCCAATGACATGCTTTACAGCGTCTATGACGAGGGCAACTACAGCATCTATTCGATCGAGCCGCAAGACCAGCTTGCCGGCAAACCGGTTCAGGAACTGCCGTCGGCTTTCACTCCTGCCGTCCTCCCTCCGAAAGACCGGCAGGGCTCCGAGATCCTCGGGCTGCTGAAAGCTTCGAACTACGGGCTGCCTGACGCATCCAAGTTTTCCGTCAGCCCGTATAAGCCGAAGCTGAGCCTCGATTACGTCAGCCCGCCGCAGGTCGGCGTGGGCTATGACCGCTACTACGGCGCGTACGGCGGAGGCGGTGTCGCCCTCTACTGGAGCGATATGCTCGGTTGGCACAACCTGATGACCTCGGCCCAGGTCTACAACCGCCTTATGGATTCGTCGTTCCAGGTCGCCTATATGAACTCCAAAAACCGGATGAACTACGGATTCGTGGCCCAGAGGATCCCCTATGTCTATGGAGGTTATTCGGCCGGCATTGACGGGGACGTATACATCGAGCAGGAAATCGTTTACCGCCAGATCTTCTATGAGATCGGAGGATTCGCCTCTTATCCCTTCAGCCAAATGAACCGGTTCGAGCTTTCCGCCGGATATGATTACATCCAGTTCAATAATGTGATCTACACAAGCGCCTATGATGTCTATTCAGGCATCCCCTTAATGGTTGACGAACGGACCGATCTGCCGTCGCCCCCGGGAATCCACATGGTTTATATCGCCCCCGCTCTCGTCTATGACAGTTCATTCATGGGCGCCACTGGCCCCATCCTCGGCCAGAGCTACCGGCTTGAAGCCTCGCCGACTTTCGGCACGCTGAACTACTATACGCTCCTTGCCGACTACAGAAAATACCTCATGCCCGTCAGACCTTTCACCTTGGCCTTCCGGTTCATGCATTACGGCCGCTATGGGAAGGACTCGGGTGATGACCGATTGTGGCCCATGTTTCTCGGTTACGACTGGTATCTCCGGGGCTACGATTGGAATTCATTCTCGGACCAAAATGAATCTTTCGACATGAACCGGCTCTTTGGAACCCGGATGATGATTGCTAATTTCGAGCTTCGTTTTCCGCTCTTCGGCGCCCTCAAGCTCGGAAAAGGTTTCTATGGCATCTTCCCCGTGGATTTCATCGCCTTCTATGATGTCGGTTTAGCCTGGGGCGGCCAACCGATGTTTGCCACCGATTATTCAACCGATGGTAGCCAAGCAAGTTCGATCAATAGCAATCCCTGGTTTATGAGTGGAGGAACCCGGAAACCCATATCCAGCATGGGAGTCGGCCTCCGGGTGAACGTTCTCGGCTATGCCGTCCTCGGCGTTAACTATGTCAAGCCTTTCGACCGGCCGGACAAAGGGTGGTACTGGCAGTTCAGCTTCTATCCGGGATTCTAGAGAAAAGCACGGGGACACATCACTTTTTTTCGCAAAACGAGTGATATGTCTCCGTCTTGATAATTTTCTTTAGCCTTATCTCAGCCTTTATAAAAAAATCCTTCAACAAGAGGACTGATTTCCTGTATCATATGAAATCGAAAAGCATGGCGAAATCCTTTTTCAGAGGAGGTCCCCGGATGTCCAAACGCGCTTCGGGATTCCTGGTTTTGCTGATCTTGCTCCTTACTGCGGGATTCACGGCGCCTTCCAAAGTGCCCGAGCCGAAGATCCCCTTCGATCCTGAGAAATATATCTGCTGTCGAGCCTCCGGTCCCGTTCAGATCGACGGGGACCTCGACGCGGCGGTCTGGTCTAAGGCGCCCTGGTCGGACAATTTCGTGGACATCGAAGGGCCGCTCAAGTCCAAGCCGCGCTACCGGACAATGGTCAAAATGCTCTGGGATGATGACTATTTCTATATCGGCGCATACCTCGAAGAGCCAAACGTTTGGGCGACGTTGACCACGCGCGATTCGATCATCTACCAGGATAATGATTTTGAAGTATTTATCGACCCGGACGGCGACACCCACAATTATTATGAGCTCGAAATGAACGCGCTCAACACAGTCTGGGACCTCTTTTTGGTCAATCCCTATCGCGACGGCAGCCCGGCGAATATCCACGCCTGGGACATCCAGGGCTTGAAGACGGCGGCCAAGGTCAATGGGACGCTCAATGATCCCAGGGATAAGGACAAGGGCTGGTTCGTCGAGATCGCTATGCCCTGGGAGATCCTCAAGGAAGCCGCATTTCCGAAATCGGCGCCGAAGGTCGGCGATCAATGGCGAATGAATTTTTCCAGGGTTGAATACAGACTGAACGTCGTAGACGGAAATTACATCAAGGCCACCAACCCGGCCTCCGGAAAGCCCTTGCCCGAGGATAATTGGGTCTGGTCGCCGATGGGCCTGGTCAACATCCATTATCCGGAGATGTGGGGATATGTCCAGTTCTCGGGAAAGATCGCCGGTCAAGGCCGGGATTCGTTAAAGGAAAAGCCCGAGGAGAAAGTGAAATGGGCCTTGCGCAAGATCTATTATGCCGAATGGGCCGCGCGGGCCGAAAAAAACGTGTTCCTGAACGATTGGAAGGCCCTTGGGCTGAAAGAGAAAGACCTCAAGATCAAAGGCTATTCGTTTCCTCCCACGATCCAGACGACCGAAAGCCTTTTTGAATCCGTTTACAAAGGGGAGGCGGGCGACGTCTGGCATATCGGCCAAGATGGAAAAGTCTGGAAAGATTGACGGACCGAACATTCGATCGGCATCACGTTTGATTTCGACACGATCATCGACCGCCGCAACACCGGGACCGGCGATTGTGAACTCCCTATAGATTTTTTTGCTTCCAAGCGGATATATTAAGAAGAACGGTTCTCGGCGGAGGAGAAGATGAAGAAGACATCAGTGAGCGCTCTCACGGGCCTAATAGTCTTATTGATTTTTTCCTGGGGGTGCGGCCGGAAGGCCCTGCCGACGTCCGGCGCGGACGCCGTCGGCATGTCGGAAGAGCGGCTGAACCAGGTCCACGCGATTATCAAAGAGGCCATCGCCCGCAAGGAATTTCCCGGCGCCGTTCTGCTCGTCGCGAGAAAAGGCAAGGTCGTCGTGCGCGAAGCCTACGGCGAAAGCCAGTGGGTTCCCGACCACAAGCCCATGACGGCCGATATGATCTTTGATCTGGCTTCGGTCACGAAACCGATCGCGACGGCCACGTCGATCATGATCTTGGCCGAGCGGGGAAAGATCTCCCTGTCGGACCGGGTCAAAATGTATGTTCCGGAATTCGCCCCGTACGTCGATGACTGGAACGAGGCCGGCGAAGACGCGCGGATCTTGAATCTCCTGACCCATACGTCGGGCCTTCCTCCGTACACGGATGCGGTCGAAGCCGGGAAAAAATTGGGAAATCCCTGTTCTGTGGACGACCTGGTCAAATATATCGCCACGTTGAAGAAGACAAATCCTCCGGTCGCGGAATTCCATTATAGCTGCCTCGGCTACATCACGATGGCTTATATCGTGAAAAAGGTGACCGGCCAGACGATCGATGTCTTCGCCGAGGAGAACATCTTCAAACCTTTGCGGATGAAACACACGTTCTATAAACCGGCGCAGAAATTTCTGCGCCTATGCGTGCCGACCCAGGTCGTTGAGGGCAAGCCTCTCATCGGCGTCGTCCATGATCCGCTGGCCCGCCTCCAGGGCGGGATCTCCGGCAACGCAGGGCTTTTTTCGACGGTGGACGACTTGGCGGTCTTCGCCCAGATGGTCCTTGGCAAGGGAGAATTCAAAGGCGTCCGGATCCTGAGCCCGCTCGCCGTGGAGCGGATGACCTCAATCTATCCCAAGGCGGAGTTCTCCGGCCGCGGACTCGGCTGGGACTTGAGCTCAGCCTATGCGACGAACGGCGGTGACATTTTCGGGCCGCGCTCGTTCGGGCATTCCGGATATACGGGAACGTCGATTTGGATCGACCCAGAAACCGAAACCGCTGTCATTTTCCTGACCAACAGCGTTCATCCGGAAGACAAAGGCCAGATCATTCCGCTGCGCAGTCGCGTGGCGAACGTTGTCGCCGCGTCGATCATTAAAAAATAGGGGGGAGACATGAAATGGATTTTTGTGGCCCTCAGCTGCTTCGTCCCGTTGGCCTTCATCTCCGGGGGACGGGCCGGAAGAGTTGCCTCGCCGGCCGAGATCTCTATCGTCAAAATTCCTCCGACGGCCGGCCATAACCGTCACTATATATCCAATCGAGAACCGCTCCTCCCGAGCCCTTTCATAAAACTTCCGATCGGCTCCATCGAACCTAAAGGATGGCTCCTCAGCCAGCTCCAGCTCATGCGGAACGGCTTTTCGGGCCGCTTGAAAGAACTCAGCAAATTCTTGGGATCGGGAAGCGGCTGGCTGACCCTCAAAAACAAGGGCTGGGAAGAAATGCCTTACTGGCTGAAAGGATTCGGCGACCTTGCCTATGTTTTAGAAGATCCGGCGATGATCGCTGAGGCGAGAACATGGATCGATGAGGCGCTCGGCAGCCAGCAGTCCGACGGTTATTTCGGCCCGCCCGACAACAAAAAGAACCTCGACCTCTGGCCGAACATGCTCATGCTCTTCGTCCTCCAGAGCTATTATGAATACTCGGGCGATCAGCGCGTCCTCCCTTTTCTGTCCCGATATTTCGGCTACGAGCTCGACCTGCCGGCCGGGAATCTTCTTCCGGGAAGCTGGCAGAAGCTCCGCGGAGGCGACAACCTGGAGAGCGTCTATTGGCTTTATAACCGGACCGGCAAAAAATTTCTGCTGGACCTGGGGCGAAAGCTCTTTGAGCGGACCTCTGATTGGACCTCGCCGATCCTGACGCCCGAGCGCGAAAAGACGGAGAGAACGAGCTCATTCTACCATGGCGTGAACATCAGCATGGGTTTCCGCCAGCCGGGCGTTTATTTCCAGCAGTCCAAGGACAGAAAATATCTGGATGCGGTCGAGCGGAATTTCAAGCAGATCATGGACGAATTCGGCCAACAGCCCGGCGGCATGTTCGGCGCGGATGAGAACATCCGGCCCGGCGCCACTGACCCGAGGCAGGGCGCGGAAACCTGCTCCATGGTCGAATTCATGTATTCTAATGAATCCCTTCTCAAAATCACGGGCGAGCCGCGCTATGCGGAACGCTGCGAGGAGATCGCCTTCAACTCGCTTCCGGCCGCCGTCATGCCTGACCTCAAAGGTCTCCACTATCTGACCGCGCCTAACCTCATTTCCTGCGACAGCTCGGCCGAGCACGATTTTCAGAACGGCGGCACACTTGTGTCTTACGATCCCTGGAGCTATCGCTGCTGCCAGCACAATTTCGCTTTTGGCTGGCCGTATTTTTCCGAGCATCAGTGGATGGCAACTCAGGATGAAGGGTTGGCCGCGGTCCTCTTTGCGCCCTCGCAGGTGAAGGCGAAGGTCGGCCTGGGCGAAGAAGTCCGGATCGCCGAGGACACGGCGTATCCGTTCGGCGATTTCATCGATTTTACGGTCTGGACCTCCAAGCCCGTGGATTTTCCCCTTTACCTGCGAATCCCAGAATGGTGCGCGAAGGCGAAAGTTTTTCTGAACGAAGACGACCTGAAAGCCGCGGCGCCCGCGTCGAGCTATGTCAGGCTTAAAAGAACTTGGAAAAATGGGGACCGGGTCCGGCTCGAGCTGCCGCAGGAGATCGAGGTCAAGACCTGGCCGAAGATCGGCGGCTCGGTGTCCGTCCGCCGCGGACCGCTGTGGTATTCGCTCAAGATAGGCGAGCAAGTGAAACGTTATGGAGGGACGGATGCCTGGCCGGCTTATGAGATCCTTCCAACGACGCCCTGGAATTACGGCCTGGCTGTGAACCCGGCCGACCCGGATGCGTCCATCTCGCTCGTCCGTCAGACGACGCCGGCCTATCAGCCTTTCACCGCGGACGCGGCGCCGATCATCCTCAAAGCCAGGGCGAAGCGAGTGCCGGATTGGAAGGAAGAAAGGCGAATGGTTGGGAAGGTCCCGCCAGGCCCGCTGAAAACGAGTGCGCCCCTGGAGGACATTGCCCTCATTCCCATGGGCTGCGCCAGGCTGCGCATTTCCGTTTTTCCGATAGTGCAGTAATGGTTACGATGCGGGTCCTGTCTCCGACCAGCCCCGTCGTCCTTGCTCCACTCATCCCCCCGGGACTCCTTACTCTGGGGGCGACAGGACGCCCCGGTTGACGCCGCCCGCATCGCTTTAATAATATATTTTTGAGCTAGGAGGGGAAATGAAAGCATTCAGAAAGTGTTTGTTGTTATTTTTTTTCTTGTTCCTTGTCCGCATCGGCGTCTCCGCCCAAACTCTGAATCCCCGTGATTACACGGCCCATCTCATCGGGCATGCCCATATCGACTTGAGCTGGCTGTGGCGCTGGGAGGAGACGGTTCACGACGTCGCCGTCCAGACATTCAAGGGCACGCTGGAACAAATGGACAAGATGCCGGGGCTGACGTTCGCCCAGAGCCAGGCCGCGATTTATGAGGCCATCGAAAGGAATTATCCCGGGCTTTTCCTGACCATCAAAGCCAAGATCAAGGAAGGCACGTGGGTCCCGGTCGGCGGGATGTGGGTCGAGCCCGACCTGAACATGCCCGACGGAGAAGCCCTGGCCCGGCAACTTCTCTACGGGAAAAGATATTTCCTGGATAAGTTCGGCGTGGATGTCAAAGTCGGCTGGAACCCGGATTCCTTCGGCCACAATTGGCAGCTTCCCCAGATTCTGGTCAAGGCCGGCCTCAAGTATTATGTCTTCGGTCGGTGCGCGCCGGAAAAAACGGCCGCGTTCGTCTGGCAGGGAAAGGACGGCTCCGCGCTTCTCTCCTACGTGCCCCAGGGCTGGTATAACGTAAGCCTGAAGAACGGCGTCAAAGACGTCGTTCTGGAAGCGGCCAAGATCGGTCCCTTGAAGGATTATATGATCCTCTACGGTGAGGGCGACCATGGCGGCGGTCCCAGGGATTCGGACCTGGAGGCGATTCAGAAATTCAAAAAGGACAAAGGCCATCCTCGCCTGGAGTTCGTCACACCCGAAGACTATTTCAAATTGATCGAACGGCAGAAAAGCGATCTCCCCTCATTTGCCGATGAATTGAATTTTATCTTTCCCGCCTGTTACACGACCCAGGCCGAGACTAAGAAGAACAACAGAAAAGGCGAAAACCTGCTTTTGACCGCGGAAAAATTTTCTGCCTTATCCATCGCCTCGGGCTTTAGGGATTATTACCCCGAACGGGACATCGATGAGGCCTGGAAGATCGTCCTCCGCAACCAGTTCCATGACATCCTGGACGGCTCGAGCATCGGGCCTGTTTATGACGAGGTCCGCGGCTTTTATAAAACGGCTTTCGATCGCGGGAAGCGGGCCCTTGACTTCTCGCTCGAAACTATCACGAACAGTATCGACACAAGGGGAGAGGGCATCCCCTTGATCGTTTACAATCCTCTTTTCTGGGAAAGGACAGAGCCCGTCGTCTGTGACATACCCCGTCCGAAACAGCCGGGGGCGTTTAAGATCCTGGATTCTCAGGGTGCCGAGGTTCCGTTTCAAGCCGTCCCAACGCCGGCCAAAAGTGGCCCTGCGCCTTTACGCATCGTTTTCGTGGCCGAGGGAGTGCCGTCGTTCGGGTATGAGATATTCAGGATCGTCCAGGCCGAAAAAGCCCCTGTGTTCGCCTCATCGCTGGCTTCGGCCGAAGATTCTCTGGAGAACGAATTTTTCAAAATCAAGCTCAACCCGAAGACCGGATGGCTCGCAAGCGTTTACGACAAAACCAACGGCCGCGAAATTCTGCAAGAACCCGGTCATGTCCTCCAGGCGATCGTTGATGAGCCCGAGAACATGTCCGCCTGGGAGCTTGGGCTTAAGGAGAAATCCTGGAACATCGGCGAGGAAGGCGCCCGGATCAATCTCCTTGAGTCGGGACCTGTTCGGGCCGTCATCCGGGTCCAGAGCCCATTCCGCAGGTCCCTATTCACGCAGGACATCATTCTCTATCAGAAGATTGCGCGCCTCGATTTCAGGGTTGGGTTCAACTGGCAGGAGCGAAACCTGATGATCAAGGCCGCCTTTCCGCTGAATATAAAGAGCGACAGAGCAGAGTTCGAGATTCCCTATGGTTCCATATCCCGAAAGACGGACGGCATGGAAGTTCCGGCGCTGCGCTGGGTGGATTTGAGCGATGAATCCGGCAGTTTTGGCCTCAGCCTCCTCAATGATTGCAAATATGGATTTGACGTCAAAGACAATGTCATGCGGCTTTCAGTCATCCACGGCGCCACGAACCCGGACCCGGAAGCCGACCGCGGCCGGCATGAATTATATTATTCTCTCTATCCTCATCGCGGCGACTGGAAGGAAGCCCAAACCCTCCGGCGCGGCTACGAATTCAACAATCCGCTTCTGCCAAGAATTGCCATGGCCCATCCCGGGACACTGCCCAAAAGCCAGGCCTTCATCAAGGTCGGGCCGGAGAACGTCATTCTTTCTGCCTTGAAAAAAGAAATGGGATATGACAACCGCGGCCTAATCCTCCGTTTCTATGAAGCCTTCGGCCGGAAAACAGAGGTGAAGGTCGAACTGCCCTGGCCGGTCGAGGCCATGGAAACCGATCTTATCGAACGGCCGGTTCATAAGATTGAGTCGAAGGACAAGACATGGACCCTTTCCCTTGGGCCGTACGAGATCAAAACGGTCCGCATCGTCCCCAAGCCGGGTCAACAAAGCCCATGATGACCCGGGGGGAGAGATTTCTCGCAGGGAACAAGGAGATTTCGTCCTTCTCGTCGAGCGCGGCCGTTTCATGCCGGCTGTGGGCCACCGCGTCCCGGCCGACGCTACGGTTGAGAATTATCTGTATTATTTAGGGAAGAAGAAGGAAATTCTTTAGTGTTCCTCCTTCATAATTTTTTAGACATAACAGGATCCGCCCTTTATATTAAGCGCTCCCGCGCCTTGAAAATATTTAAAAAATCATCATAATAGTTAGCTCATATATAATATCTGGAGGCCTTTATGACAAAAAGAATCACGATCGTTTTCTCTCTTTTCATCTGTCTTCTGGGGCTCAGCCTTTTCGCCGAGGCCCAGGACATATTGAAGGAGACCAAGAGCGAAGTGCCAGAGCTCGCCGCGTTTCACGAGATTATCTATCCGATCTGGCACACGGCCTATCCTGAAAAGGACTATGCGGCGTTGAGAAAATATGTCGCCGACATCAACAAGCTGGCCGCTCCCATCTACAACGCCAAGCTGCCCGGCATATTGAGAGACAAAGAAGCCAAGTGGAGAGAGGGCGTGGGCATTTTTAATAAGGCCGTCGATGAGTATAACGCCGCAGCTTCCGGCAAGGACGATCAAGCCCTCTTAAAAGCCGCCGAAGCGCTCCATTCCAAGTATGAAGCCCTGGTCCGGACGATCAACCCAATCCTCAAAGAAGTCGATGAATTCCATCAGGTCCTCTACGTCGTCAATCATCAATATGCTCCGAACAAAGAATACGATAAGATCCGGGAGGCCGCCCCGGAACTTGTGACCAAGGCGGATGCGATCACGAAGGTCGCACTCCCCAAGAGACTCGAAGCGAAAGCCGAGGCCTTTCAAAAGGCGGCTGCCGAATTGTTGGCTGCGGTCAAGGAACTCGAGGCCGCCAGCCGTGCCCATGACCACGACGGCATGCTGAGCGGCGTGGACAAGGTCCACCTGAAATACCAGGCGCTCGAGAAGATATTCGAATGATAATCAGGGATAAATACATAAGCTTAGTATATTAACCGCGAGCCGCCCTGCACGATTAAGGGCGATCGAAGTAATTCTTTTTCCGGGGCGCCGGAAAGTCGATCAGGGGTGGCGTGGCGAAGGGGCTCCCCGCCCGCGCGCAGCGGCCTGGCCGCGAGCACGGCCGGGGAAGAGCCGCGACAGGACCCCGCCCGAAACTGGCCTGACACCGGAAAAAGAATTGCTTACAAGGGCGATTAAAAAATTGGGGAGGGGAATTATCAATTAACCCGCTTTCGCTTCTTCGACCAGAATCTGAAGAATTTCCAGCTCGTCCGTATCGAACCAGATCTTAAAGCACGACAGGCATTTTTCGACGGGCAAGAAGTACTGATAATTGAACGGCCGGGATGTCATTCGATAGCCGCAGTTCGGGCAGGGAATAGGCGCTGAGAGGCGATCGCTGATCTTTAAAATGTTGATCGGATTCAGCAAAAACCGCTCGCGGAAATCAGCGGCTTTTGTCCGCAGCGATTCGGAGAATCCGATCTCCGTCCGGGCCAGGATCCTATTCATGGAATCCTCGTCGACGAGCTTTCCCGTGCATTGCCGGCATGATTTTATGGACACGCCTTCATAAAAGCTGTCCGAGAGGAGGATGCGGCATCGAGGGCATTGATCCTTTTGGCCCCGGCTGACGAATCGTTTTTGCGAGGGCCTGATCACGATAGGCTTTTCCTCTCGCGCGGGCTCGATCTCTTTGGCCCTCTCCCGCCTCATCTGCGTTTCCCAGACTTGCCGGATCACATCGGAAGGATTCACATTCGCCATTTCGGCCAGGAGTCTGATCCGCTGCATCAGCGGCGGGTGCGTTCCGCTCCAATGTTCGGCGCCGGCGTCTTCTTCGCCTCGTGATTCGGGAGAGACCATGAAAAGGGGAGCATAGGTCAGATTGAAATCTCCCACGAATGAATTCTTGACATGGGCCTTATAGATCGCCCGGGCCAGGGCGATCGGATTGCGGCTCAGCTCGACGGCGGCCGCGTCAGCCAGGATTTCGCGTTCGCGGCTGATGAATCGGCTCAACAGGCGCATGAAAACCGCCGAGACAGCCAGATTTTTGCTGCTTCCACCTTCATCACCGGCCGAGAGACTATCACTTAATCGCTCGAAAAAGTCGGCCAGGCCGCAGACGAGCGTCAGATAAAAGGCGTCGCCGTGCGTGATGTGAGCCAATTCATGAGCGGCCACGGCTTCGAGCTCGTCCCGCGTGAAATCGGCGAGCATCCCTTCCGTCAGGGCGATGCAGGGGGTCCCATCGGGCTCGATGAGGGCCAAGGAATTGATGGTATGGTCGGAGATAACGTACGGTTTGACATAGGTAAGCCCGGCCGCAAGCCCCATTTCTTCGACGACATCGGAAAGCTGCCTGTGATAACGGTCTCGAATCTCGGGCTGTTTCGCGGAGAGCCTTTTCAGGATAAAGGCAGGGCCGTTCTTCCGGGCGTCATAGTATTGGAAAGCCGCGATGGCTATAGAGAAAACAAACGACAGCCCCAGAAGCCCAACGATATTGGATACGGAGAACGAGTGGGGCTTGGCAAAGATCGCTCCGATCGCAAAATTGATAGCGAGAAAGATGATCCCGATGGCAGTGATATAAAAAAGAAGCAGAACAGTGAAAAGGGCAAGGCTCTTCTTTTTCTGCTGAGCCTCGACTTCGTAAAAGCTTTTGACGGATGGACGATGCATTTTTGCTATTATCCTATTTGAAAACGGAGGCCTTGACAAGTTCCGGCCGAGGGAGACCGCTGCCATTTGCTTTAGGGGAATTCGTGTGTTATAAATCTTTCTTTCTAAATGTCATAATGACGCGCAAAATATTTCTACGGAGGGTATTATGAGCAAGCTCAAGTTTTTTGTGTCTCTTCTAATTCTCATGCTGCCGCTGGGCATACTCTATGCCATCGACGGCAGCGACACCAAGCTCTTGACGCAGCCGGCGATCGGAAAGACGCACATCGCCTTCGTCTATGCCAACGACCTCTGGGTCGCCGGCCTCGACGGCAAGAATGTCCGCCACCTGACAACCGACCTGGGCATCGAAAGCTATTTGGCGTTTTCACCGGACGGCAGCTTGATCGCCTTCAGCGCCCAGTATGAAGGGAATATGGATGTCTATATCGTGCCCGTCATCGGCGGTGTTCCAAAGCGCCTGACCTGGCATCCGAGCGCGGACCTCGTCCAGTGCTTTGCGCCAGACGGTCAGGCTGTTCTTTTTGCCTCTCCCCGTTCCAGCTACACGGGTGCCCACCTCCGTCTTTACACTGTTCCCATCCAGGGCGGATTTCCAGAACAATTAAAAGTGCCCTATGCCTATCGAGCCGTTTATTCGCCGGACGGGAAAAAAATCGCTTACAATCCGCTTCCCGACGCCTTCACCCAATGGAAGAACTACCGCGGCGGCCGGAACTCCGTCATCTGGATCTTAAATACCGGCGATTACTCCGTCGAAAAGATCCCTCAACCCGAGGGCCGGTCGAATGACCCCGGCCCGATGTGGATCGGAGAGAAGATCTATTTCCTCTCGGACCGGAACGGAGAATTCAACCTGTTCTCTTACGACACCAAGACCAAAGAGATCAAACAGCTCACGGCTTACAAAGATTATCCCGTCCTCAGCGCTTCGGCCGGCGGTGGAAAAATCATCTACGAGCAGGCCGGTCTTCTTCATATCTACGATCCGCAGGCCAACAAAAGCACGCGTCTCACGATCGGCGTTACGGCCGACCTCAATGAGCTCCGCGAGCGCTATGTGAAAGGCGCGCGGTGGGTGCGGAACGGATCGATCTCTCCTTCGGGGGCAAGGGCCGTCCTGGAATTCCGGGGCGAGATTGTTACAGTGCCCGCCGAAAAGGGCGATCCGCGCAACATAACCCTAACGCCGGGCATCCACGAGCGTTCTCCACTCTGGTCGCCCGATGGAAAGTCCATTGCCTATTTTTCGGATGAATCGGGCGAGTACGAGCTCCATGTCCGCAGCCAGGATGGGAAGGGGGAAACGAAAAAATTCAAGCTCACCGGCGCCGGCTTCTATGATTCACCGGAATGGTCGCCGGACGGCCAAAAAATTGTCTTTGCCGATAATTCCTGGAGCCTCTCCTGGATCGATATAAGGACCGGCGCGGTGAAAAAGATCGCTTCAGAATATCTCTACGGACCTTCGCGGGCCCGGACGATTTATTCCGCCTGGTCGCCGGATTCCAAATGGCTTGTTTACACGCTGAATTCCACGACCTACATCCAGAAAGTTCTGGCGTATTCCATCGAGCAGGACAAGTCGTACCCCATCACCGACGGACTGAGCGAAGTGAGTGAGCCGGTCTTCGACGCTTCAGGCAAATACCTCTATTTCTTCGCTTCGACGGATGCCGGCCCGGTGAAGCAGTGGTTCGACCTGTCCAGTGCTGATATACGCATGACCAGCTCGATCTATGTTGTTGCCCTGACGAAAGAGGCCCCGAATCCCCTCGCCAAGGAAAGCGACGAGGAGAAGGGGACGCCGCCGGACAAGCCGGCCTCGGATAAAGCTGTCCAGGAGAAGGTTTCACTGCCAAAAACCGACGTAAAAGGCGCTCCCGCCGAAAAGCCAAAGGACGAAAAGCCGAAGGATGCCCCAGCCGCCAAGCCGGCCGACGCGTTCAAGATCGATTTTGACGGCCTCCTTCACCGCATCCTCGCCCTGCCGATTCCCGCGGGGAGCTATAGAAATCTGATTGCGGGCGAGGCCGGCCAGATTTATTATCTTGAAAATCCTTCGGGCATCGGCTCGGCCGCAGCGCCGGGCCCCGGTGGAGGCGCAACCCTCCACAAATATGATTTCAAAGCTCGCAAAGACGAAGTCGTCCTGAGCGGTATTTCCGGGTTTGAGCTTTCGGCCGATAAGAAGAAAATCCTCTACATCTCCAGCCAGAACTGGTTCATCACCGGACTTGCTCCCAAGCCTCAGCCCGGTCAGGGCAGGCTCAATATCGACGCGATCGAAGTCAAAATCAATCCGACCTCCGAATGGAAGCAGATCTTCGACGAGGCGTGGCGGATCAACCGCGATTATTTCTATGCGCCCAATATGCACGGCGCCGACTGGCCGGCCATGAAGAAAAAATATGAAGTGTTCCTGCCGGACCTGGCCTGCCGCAACGACCTCAACCGTGTCATCCAATGGATGTGCTCGGAGCTTGGCGTCGGACATCACCGCGTCGGGGGAGGGGATTCGCCGTTCGAGATCAAATCCGTTCCCGGGGGGCTGTTGGGAGCCGACTATTCCGTCGAGAACGGCCGCTACAGATTCAAAAAAGTTTACGGCGGATTGAACTGGAATCCCGAGCTTCGCTCGCCACTCACCGAGCCCGGTGTCGATGTCAAAGCCGGCGAATACCTGCTGGCCGTGAACGGCAAGGACATCCGTCCGCCCGCCAATCTATATGCGATGTTCGAGAACACGGCTGGCAAGATCGTCGAGATCACGGTCGGTCCGAACGCGGATGGTAGCGGCGGCCGGACCGTCCAGGTCGTCCCGATCGCCAGCGAGTCCGCCCTCAGGAACCGCGATTGGGTCGAAGGCAACCTTAAGAAGGTCGAGCAGGCAACGGGCGGCCGAGTGGCATATGTCTATGTCCCGAACACGTCCACGCTCGGCTTGATTTATTTCAAGCGCTATTTTTATCCCCAAGCCGAAAAGGACGCGATCATCGTCGACGAGAGGTTCAACGGCGGAGGCTCGCTGGCCGACTACTACATCGACCATCTGCGTAAGCCGTTCGTGAGCTACTGGGCCATGCGCTATGGCGCCGACCTCAAGGCGCCAAGCGCGTCCATCGACGGGCCGAAGGTTATGCTCATCGACGAAATGGCCGGCTCGGGCGGCGACCTGCTGCCCTGGATGTTCCGCAAGTTCAAGCTCGGCCAGCTCATCGGGAAACGGACCTGGGGCGGGTTGGTCGGGACGCTCGGCTTCCCGGTGTTGATGGACGGCGGTTCCGTGACCGCGCCCAACCTGGCCATCTTGACCGAGGAGGGCTGGGTCGTGGAGAACGTCGGCGTTCCGCCTGATATCGAAGTTGAGATGAATCCGGCCGACGTTATCGCCGGACACGACCCCCAGCTCGAAAAGGCGATTGAGGTCGTGATGGACGAGCTCAGGAAAAATCCGCCGAAGAAGTTCCAGCGGCCTCCGTATCCGATCCGGATCAGAAAATAAACGAAATTCTTTTATTGGCGGACGCGTTCGGTACGCGTCCCCCGTGTTTTTGGGAAGTCGGTCATTGCGGTCGGCCGAAGAGAGCGCGGCGATCTCATATCTTATTTGCCGCGGCCGTTTCTTTGAGCTTTTCGTAGAGAAAGGCTGACCGGATGTAAGCCCCGCCGGCGTTCTCTAAGTCCTTCTTTTCTAAAAAGGCTGCAGCCTGGTTTTCGATCTCGCCGGCATACTCATAGAGCCAGGCATCGGCTGACGCCGCGCCTTTCTGCTCGACGTCCTTTTTGAGGCCGCCGGCGAACTGGCGCAAGGCTTCGACACAGCTTTTGTCATTCGCGCATTGAGGACAGATGGCGTAGAGCTTTTCCAGGATCTGATAGAGGGCCTTTGATCCGGAGTAATCGTTCTTGGCGAAGGCCTCGTCGGCGTTCGTTTCCTCGTACCGGGCAAGGCGAAAGAGAAGATTTTTATCCAGATTGGCCTTCTGCTGGGCTTGGGATTTCGCCGAGGCCATGGAGTCTTTCGCTTTTTGAGCGGCTTCCCGTTCGGCGACAAGAGACAGGAGTTTCTGCATGTCGCCCTGGACCTCCGGACCGCTCGGCCTGCTGCCCTCGGAGTTTCGCGGCTTGCCGAGTTTTTTTTCCCTGTTGATCCTTTCGACGACATTGTTCCAGGCGTCCACGTAAGGCCCTTTTTCAGGAAGGATCCCCTTGATGGTCTCGGTCAATTTTTCCAGGTCTTTGATATCACGGCCATCTTTGGAACTCAGGTATTTCGAGATCTCGCCGCCCATCCGGCTCCAGAGGTCTGGCCCTCCGCCGCTCCCGAGCTGGCCTTGAATGTCTCCTCGGGGTGGCGAAGGCGGCCCGGCGGGCATCTTTTCGGAGAACACAGCCCGCCCGGAAGGTCGCCCGGTTTTGGGAACATCCCGGCCGGTCTTTTTGAGCGCTATGACGACGACTATTAGCGCGCAGAGAAGGCCCAAAACCGGAAGGATGACTTTTCTCAACTGGAACTTGACCGTAATCTCCCGGGAACCGCGCGGTTCGCTCTTCGAGATTTCCTTGATGGCCGCCGGAAGGCCCTGCTCGATGCGTGTCAGGTCCTGAAGAAGCTCGTCCGCGCTCTGGTAGCGCTTGGTGCGGTCTTTTTCCAGGCACTTGAGGATCATGCGGGCGAACGATTCGGGGATGAGAGGATTCGTCTCGCGCGAATCGCGCGGCTTCTCGTTCTTGTGCTTGATGGCAATGCTGAGGGGTGTCTCTCCCTCGAAGGGCACTTTTCCCGTGGCCATCTCATGCATGATCACGCCCAGCGAATAGAAATCCGTGCGGGCATCGACGTCCTTGAGATCGACCTGCTCGGGCGACATGTATTCCGGCGTCCCGAGCATGACGCCCGAGCCCGTGATGCCGTCGGCTTCCATGAATCGGGCGAGCCCGAAATCCATGATCCGGGCGTTGCCCTCGCGGTCGATCATGATGTTCTGCGGTTTGAGGTCGCGGTGGACGACGCCCAGCCGGTGGGCTTCGGCCAGACCTTCACAGACCTGCTTGGCGATGCTGACGGCTTTCGGTGGGACGATGTAGCCGGCCCTCCGGATGAATTTCTTGAGGTCCTCGCCCTCGACACACTCCATGGTGATGAAATGGGCCAGCCCGAACTCGCCCAGGTCATAGAGGCGGCAGACATGGCGGTGGGAGATCTTGCGGGCGAACTTAAGCTCGTTCTTGAACCGGTCGACGGCTTTCTCGTTGAACCCGATCTCGGGCTTGATGAGCTTGAGGGCGACGACTTCCTTGATCTTCTGGTCATAGACCTTATAGACCTTGCCCATTCCCCCTTTCCCCAGCTCCTCGATGACTTCATAGCGGTCGGCAAAAATTGTCCCGCGAGACAGGTCTTCGAACGGCGTCACCATGGTCTTAGTGTAGGACAGCGTGGCGCCGGCGATATCCGAGGGGAGGGGCGTGGCGCAGCGGTGGCAGAACCGGCTGTCGGGAAGGTTATCGGCCTGGCAGGAGGGGCATTTCATCGCATGTTCCTTTTATGAAATTAACATGGGCTTTTCTTGATGTCAAATAGAAGGCCTGGGGTAGAATCTCGCTCCCGCCTATCTCTTTCCTAATCTCTCTAAAATTGCATCTTTCCATGATCTGAATCTTTCCATAAGTATATACGTAGAATGCTCTGGTTTCGTTGGGTTTGGGAGCGGGTAGATATTTCCCTGCGAATATGGTATTTTTCCCGCCTGGAGAATGGAACGATGAAACCAACCCTTGTCCTTCTCGCTGCCGGCATCGGCAACCGCTATGGGGGGCTGAAACAGATGGAAAAAGTCGGACCTTCCGGTGAAACCATCATCGATTACTCCATCTATGACGCCGTGCGGACCGGATTCGGAAAGGTCGTCTTCGTCATCCGGAAAAGCATCGAGGAGGAATTCAACGAGGTTTTTCTGGCCAAGTTGAAGGGCAAGCTCGACATCGATTATGTTTTTCAGGAGCTCAAGGATGTTCCGGCGGGACTCAAAGTGTCTCCAGACAGGGTAAAGCCATGGGGAACCAGTCAGGCCGTGCTCGTTGCCGAACCCAAAGTGAGGGAGCCGTTCGCGGCGATCAACGCCGACGATTTTTATGGGCGGCAGGCATTCGAAGTCATGGCCGATTTTCTGGGAGGCTTAAGAAATGGCGCCCGTTTATATTCCCTTGTCGGGTATCAGCTCGGCAGCACGCTTTCCGCGCATGGCTCGGTCGCCAGAGGCGTCTGTGAAGTTGACAAAGCCGGAATGCTGAAAAGCATCGTCGAACGGACGAGTATTGAAAAAACGACGGACGGAGCAAGGTTTAGGGATGAGACGGGGCATGTCGTCATTCTGAGCGGCCGGGAAACGGTCTCGATGAATTTCTGGGGTTTCACCCCATCGTTCTTCAAATATGCCAAAACGGAATTCGGGTCCTTTGTCAGAAACAACATCAACAATCCCAAAGCCGAGCTCTACATCCCCACTGTCATCAACAAGCTTATCAAAACCGGGAAGGCCAGAGTGAAGGTGCTTGAATGCGGCGAGAGATGGTTCGGCGTGACCTATAAGGAGGACAGGCCTCAGGTTGTCCAAGCGATTCACCAGCTTGTGAGCGCCGGGAAGTACCCCTCGCCCCTCTGGGGATAATCCTTATTGTGTCATCTCTTTTATCTCTTCACGAGCGGCGATGATGTCCCGTGGCTTGCTACGGGGAGCCGCTCGAGAGGAATCCAAGGGGGAGTCGCCCCCTTGGTCGAAGGGCGGAGTGGGACACCCCGCCCGAGCCTCGTTTCTAGCGCAGATCTCTATGTCCCTACGAGAATTCATGGCAAAATGCTCCTTGGAAAGAAGGCAGGGAGCGAAGCGACCGTTGGAAGGAAACCCATTGTCAGGGTTTCCTTCCAAGAGTGTCCGGCCGGGTCTTCCCGGCGCCCGTTGGAAGGGGTCCTCCCCTCCAAATTGACGGGCCGAATCTTAAGATTCCTATACCAGACCGCATCCGTGTGGTCCTGGAGCACGATATGCCCTTTCCGTTTGTCGGCAAAATGGGCGATGTCTTTATACTTGCTTTTAGCGAGAAGGCCGTCGAAGAGCGGCGTGCCCACATCGAATTCCAGGACTTTGACTCCATTGAGCCAGTGTTCACCATGTTTTCCGATGAAGACGATCTTGGCCGAGTTGAATTCGCCGACCAGCTTCAATTTTTTGTTTTGCGGGCCGATCAGATCGTAAAGGGCGGCCGCCGTCCTGTTCGGGCCGTTTTTGGCGTCCGGATGCTTGTCATCGTCCAAGGTCTGATATTCGAAGCCCAGTGCGGCGTGCGTCGGGGGTTTGGCCACGGACATTTCCTCAGAGACGTTGTATTTCAGGCCCGAATTTCCGGCCGGGCTGATCTTCCATTCGAACGAAAGCTCGAAATCCTCGAACTCATCGATCGTCATGAGGTCGCCGCCCTCGAGGGGCTGGCCATCTTTCTGGAGGGGGACGTCCTTGCTCGGCACTTTTTTGATGGCGCCGTTTTCGATGATCCAATGAGCTTCGGGAACGCGGTCATAGCCCAGGCCCCGCCAACCGTTGAATGTCTTTCCATTAAAGAGAAGGATCCAGCCTTGGGCTTTTTCCTGGCCGGTCAGGATGTTGGGGGCTTGGGGCAGCGTCTTTTCTTTCTGGGCCGCATAGACGGCAAGATTCCAGGATCCGACGAGAAAAATGAGCAAGAGAAGTTTCCTTTGACGTCTTGTTCGAGTCATGGCTGTCCTCCTTTTCATGACAAAATTTACTATAGCAAAACAAAGGAATTCTGTGTATATATAAATTGACAGGTCCGCAGAAGTATGTGGACCCAAAAAGGAGAGGGCATGAGGAAAATCACGCGCAGGGAATTCATGGGGAATACGACCAAGGCATCTCTTTCGGCGACAGCCCTGGCGGCCGCAGGCCTGGCTCCTACGGCCATGGCCTTTGCCGGGCCTCAGAAGAAGGCTGCGGCCAGCGATAAGATCCGTGTCGCGTTGATCGGGAGCGGCGGACAGGGGAAAGCCGACCTGTCGGCGTTTCTGAAAATCCCGGAAGTCGAGTGTCCGGCCGTCGCCGACATCGACGACAAGCGCATCGCCGAAGGCGTGAAGATAGTCGCCGACGCCCGCGGCAAGGCGGCCGAAGGTTATAAAGATTTCCGCAAGATCCTCGACCGCAAAGACGTCGATGCCGTGATCGTCGGCACGCCCGACCACTGGCATGCCCTGGCGACGATCTACGCCTGCCAGGCCGGAAAGGATGTCTATGTTGAGAAGCCTCTCGCGACGACCATCGAAGAGGGGCGGGCCATGGTGACAGCGGCCCGCAAATACAACCGCATCGTTCAGGTCGGCACCCAGCAGCGGAGCTCGAAGCATTTCCAGGATGCCCGTGAGTTCGTCAAATCCGGCAAGCTCGGCAAGATCCGGATGACGCGCGCGTGGGCCTATCTCGATTGGAAAAGCAGCCTTGGCAGCCCTCCCGACGAGCCGGTCCCGGAAGGCGTCAATTACGACATGTGGCTCGGTCCGGCGCCAAAGCGGCCCTTCAACCCGATGCGGTTCCACCACAACTTCCGCTGGTTCTGGGATTATTCGGGCGGCTTGGCCACGGACTGGGGCGCCCACATGATCGACGTGGTCATGTGGACCATGGGCGAGGAGCCCCTCGGGGCCATGGCCATCGGCGGGAAATACGGCTTTCCCGACGACATCCGCGAAACGCCGGATACCCAGCTGTCCGTCATCGAATTTCCGAGTTTTTCGCTTCTCTGGGAGCACATGATCGGCTGCGGCGTCGGGCCGTGGCAGAGGGAGCACGGCTGTGCGTTCCACGGAGAGAACGGGATCTTGGTGGTCGACAGGGGAGGCTGGGAGGTTTATTCGGAAACCGACCAGTTTAAGCAGAAGGAGCGTGTGTTCCGGATGATGCCCACGCCCAGGCAGCCGGGCTCGGGCGATTTTCATTTCGAGCATGTCAAGAATTTCATCGCCTGCGTCAAATCGCGGCAGGTCCCTACAGCGGACGTCGAGATTGGGCATAAGTCCGTCCTCGCTTGCCATCTGGGCAATATCGCGGTCCGGCTGAAGCGGTATGTGAAATGGGACGCTCGGAACGAGCAGATCGTCGCTGACGCAGAGGCCCAGGCCCTCGTCGGGCGGCCTTACCGGAGTCCCTGGGTCGTGCCGAAATAGATTGAAAGCCAAGAGAACGTATCCTTCCAAGTCCCGCTTTAATAAAGAGGGAGAGAGGGATTAAAACTATAAAAGATGAGGAATAACATGCGAAAGACGACCCGCAGGAATTTCCTGAAAGCCGCGGGCGCGGGATTGGCCGTGCCCGTGATACGAGATCGTCTCTTTTCCGCTCAACAAACGCATCCCGATTCACTTTTAATCCTGCAAAAATATCGCTTCGAGCTCGGGATGGCCTCCTACACCTTCCGTGCCTTTGGCCTCGATGATACCCTGGCCATGACGAAGAAACTCGGACTGCGAAAGATCGGATTCAAGAGCATGCATCTTCCATTAGAGAGCACTCCGGACGAGATCCGGGCCGTTGTGGCGAAAGTGAAGGACGCGGGGCTGGACCTTTACGCGGGCGGCGTGGTCTACATGAGAACCGAGGCGGAGGTCAAACAGGCCTTCGAATACGCGAAAGCGGCCGGGATGAAGATCATCGTCGGCGTTCCCAACCATGAGCTGCTGTGGCTGGCCGAAAAATGCGCGCAGGAATTCGACATCAGGCTCGCCATCCACAACCATGGCCCCACGGACAAGCTGTATCCGACCCCCGAAAGCGTCGTTGAGAAAGTCAGAAATCTCGATAAGCATGTGGGACTTTGCATCGATATCGGACACACGATCCGATGCCGGATTGACCCGGCCGATTCGGTTGAGCGCCTGTTCGAGCGGCTGCTCGACGTGCACATCAAAGACATGACGGCCGCGGCTGTGGAAGGCGGCCCTGTCGAGATCGGGCGGGGCGTGATCGATATCCCCAAGTTCTTGGGGACGCTCATCAAGCTGAATTACGCAGGCGTGGTCAGCCTTGAGTATGAGAAAGATGAAAAAGATCCTCTGCCCGGCGCTGCCGAATCGATCGGGTATGTCAAAGGGGTATTAGCGGCGCTATGATCGAAGGAATCGCCTGCGCCCGCGCAGGATTGCTCGGCAATCCGTCGGATGGCTATTTCGGCAAGGTCATCGCCATTTCCGTTAAGAATTTCAGGGCGCATGTTTATTTAGAAGAGAGCGCAGATCTCCGCATCGTCCCTTCCGCCGATGAAGAAGAACGCTACACAATGATCGATGACTTCGCCGGGCAGGTCCGGCTCTATGGCTATTACGGCGGCGTCCGGCTGATCAAGGCGGCGCTTAAAATATTCTACGATTACTGCCGGGCCAACGCCATCAGGCTTCACCAAAAGAATTTCGCCGTCCGCTATGAGTCCATGATCCCCCGCCAGGTCGGCCTCGGCGGCTCAAGCGCCATCATCACGGCGGCGATGCGGGCCTTCATGAGATTTTATAGAGTCGAGATCCCTCTCGAAATCCAACCTTCGCTCATCCTCAGCGCCGAACGGGACGAGCTCGACATCAACGCCGGGTTCATGGACAGGGTCACCCAGGTGTATGAGGGCTGTATGTATATGAATTTGGATGCCGGGCTCATTAGGGAAAAAGGCCACGGAATTTACGAGCGCCTCGATGCCTCGCTTCTTCCAAGTCTATATTTAGCCTATAAACATTCTCTGGGAAAAGTCTCGGGCCGGGTTTTGAACGAAATTCGGGCGAACTACGATAAAGGCGACCCGCACACCGTGAGCACGCTCGAAAAGATCGCCGAGCTTGCCGAGAAAGGGAGGGAGGCGCTTCTCGAGCAGGACCACGAAAAACTTTTCCAGCTCATTGACGAGAACTTCGATTTGCGGCGCTCGATCATGACCATCAACCCGGCCAATCAGGAGATGATCGATACGGCGAGGCGGTGCGGCGCTTCGGCTCATTTTGCCGGATCGGGCGGATCAATCCTCGGGATGTATCGCGGAGAGGATATGTATGGCCGGCTGGCCGTAGAACTGGGCAAGGTGGGGGCGCGGGTCATTAAGCCGATTATAACCTAGTCGTAATCCCCCCTAAATTCCGCTTTAATAAAAAGGGATAGAGGGAGATTAGAAAAAAGCTCCGGACCTAAGGAAAGAGCCGGGCCTCGCCCTTTAAACAAAAGGTTAATGCTTATGTAGCTTTCAATCAATAATTCTCGGCCAGCACTTCATAGAAGGCCTGAGGATGATCGCAGGCCGCGCACTTATCGGGAGCGTCTTTTCCTTCGTGGATGTAACCGCAGTTCCGGCATTTCCACTTCACAACGATGTCCTTTTTGAAGACCTTGCCGTTTATGATATTTGCCAAGAGCTTCCTGTAGCGCTTTTCATGATGGGCTTCGACCTCGGCGATCTCCTTGAACTGCTTGGCGATCTCAGGGAATCCTTCTTTCTCGGCCATTTTTTCGGCCTCTTTATAAAGCTTGGTCCATTCGAGATTTTCACCGGCCGCGGCGGCTTTGAGGTTAGCCGCCGTATCGCCGATCACGCCGGCCGGATAGGATGCTGTGATCTCAACTTCGCCGCCTTCGAGCAGCTTGAAGAAGCGCTTGGCGTGCTCTTTTTCGTTCTCCGCGGTCTCGAGGAAGATCTCGGCGATCTGTTCGTAGCCCGCCTTTCTCGCGACGCTGGCGAAATACGTGTAGCGGTTGCGCGCCTGAGATTCGCCGGCGAACGAGGCCAAAAGATTCTTTTCCGTGTGCGTTCCCTTGATGGATTTGGACATGAGAGACTCCTTTATGATATAGCTTACGCTTTCCACAGCCCGTGCAAATTGCAGTATTCACGGGCCGAGACTTTGCCTTTGACGCAGAAGACGGCTTCCGGGGCCTGACCGGGTTTTAAGAACTGCCGGTAGACGATGTTTCCGTCGATGACTTCGACGAATTGGATGTAATGCTTGTCCTCCATCGGGTGGGGGACGGCGCCGACCTTGACCTTGACGCCGTCGGCGGTCTTTTCGATCACCGGAACGTGCTTTTCTCTGGACGCGTCGACGGTATTCTCGGTCAAGAGGTTCATCGGCTGGCCGCAGCAGACGAGCTCGCCGCCGCCGACAAAAAGCACTTCGACCATGTTGCCGCAGACCCCGCATTTGTAGACCTGAAGTCTTTGACTCACGTTAGGCATGTCAATTCCTCCTCGATAAGTTTTGTTTTCTATGGTCTTTCGTCAGGCATTCCTTGCAGATGCCTTTGAAATAGCCGTGAACTTCGCTGATGCGATGGCCTTCGAATTCGCCGCGCCGGCTGTTGGCGCAGGCGAGGTCGAGGTCGATGATGCGGCCGCAGCGCTCGCAGAAGAAATGATGGTGGGGCGTAGTGTGGCCGTCATACCGGACTTCGGTTGGATCGATGGTGAGGGCGGTCACGATGCCTTTTTGGGCGAAGAGCTCGAGGGTGGAGTAGAGGGTGGTTTTAGAGAGGGTCGGGACGGATTTAACGAGTTCGTCGTGGAGAGATTTAATTGTCGGATGGGTCCTCTTTTCGAAGACGGCCCCGAGGATCGAGAGCCTCTGGAAGGTCGGCTTGACGCCCTTGGAAACGAGCATGTCTTTGAGATCACCCTTCTTTGTAATCATTACAAACTGGATTGTATACAAATAGAGGCTTTTTGTCAAGAAGACAACTTACGGCTTGTATACGCCGTATTCCCGGAAGGCTTCATACATGGCTAGGATGTTAGCGAGGGGGACGTCGGGGCCGATTTCGCCGCAGGCGATGATCCCTCCACGGGGCGTGCCGCAGGCTTCGAATGTCCTCTGGACTTCTTCTTTGACTTGGCTCGGCGAGCCGAAGGGAAGCACATTCTGCCGGTCGATATCGGTCCGGACAGCGAGGCGGCCGCGAACGTTTCGGGCTGTCCAATCGAATTCAACTACGGCGATCTGAAAATTGATGACGTCAACTCCGATTTCGATGAGGTCGCCTAAAATATCGTTGATAAAGCCGTCGCTGTGGAACCAGACGTCCTTGCCGGCGGCCTTTGTCCGGGCGAACATTTCGGCATAACGCGGTTTGAAAAGACGCCGCCAGGTTTCAGGCCGGATGATCAAGCTGCGTTGTGTTCCCCAATCATCGCCGAAGTGAAGCCCGTCATACTCAAGCTTGTTCCATCTGTCGATCCAGCGAAGGTTGAACGCCAGAAGATCGTCCAGGAGGCGCATGAATTCCTTGGATTCAGCGGCG
>Ga0315281_10002892_pt1 | contig 25378 bp, 24 predicted proteins | sample YL17G07_0_MG_FD_204540 | JGI IMG/M metagenome (GOLD analysis project Ga0315281, IMG submission 204540) | Sediment microbial communities from Yellowstone Lake, YNP, Wyoming, USA - YL17G07_0 | ecosystem: Environmental > Aquatic > Freshwater > Lake > Sediment | place: USA: Wyoming | collected... | reverse complement strand
TGGAAGGAGAGTCGGTCGAAATGTTTCCTGAAGTCGCCGAGACCAAGTTGCCCGCCGGTATTCGAGCGGGCAAGCGGAAATACACTGTTGAAGACTATCTCGCCATCCCTGACGAGTACCCGCGCTATGAATTGTTGGAGGGAGAATTAGTAGAAATGGTCTCACCGACTTCCCGCCATCAGATTGTTTCTCGGCGGCTATTCAAAATCCTGGACGCCTATTGTGACGCAAAAGATTTAGGCGAGGTGCTTTATGCCCCGCTGGATGTGCTTCTCGCCCGCCAGGTCGTTGTCCAGCCCGACATTTTATTTATTGCCAAAGCCCGCACCGCCAAACTCATCGGCGAGCACATTACTGGCGCACCGGACCTTGTCATTGAAATCCTGTCCCCGACCTCCAGCACCCGCGACTTGAACCAGAAACGCAAACTCTACGCCCGGTATGGTGTGCCAGAATACTGGATTGTTGACCCCGACGACCAGACTATCGAAGTCCAGCGGTTGCAGGGCAAAGTACTCTCTACTTTGGGGATTTATGAAAAGGGCAAAAAACTCACCTCCCCCACTTTCAAAGGGCTGGCGGTGGACATTGGCCGGGTTTTCGCCGATTAACCGCCTGAACCTTTCGCCTGGCGGGTGAGTAATTCTCTAAATCCCGAACCCACTGCTCCCAAACTGCCTATGAGTGATGACGCGCAACTTATCCGGCGACTGCAAGCGGGCGACCTCGAAGCCCTCGGGGAACTCTATGATCGGCACCGGCTGGCGGTCTACCGCACGGCGCTGGCCGTTACGCGAGATAGCGCCGCCGCCGAGGACATTCTGCAAGAGGCGTTTCTGCGCCTGTACACCTACGTGGACCGGGTGAACACCAGCCTGCCGCTGATGCCCTGGCTCTACCGCATCACCGTCAACCTCAGCTACACCTGGGTCACCCGGCGCAATAAATGGCGCGCACCGCTCGAAGATTTCATTGACCAACTCATCGGCCCGGTGAAATACCACCCGGAGCCGACCGCCGAGCGCAACGCCGAATTGCGGGTGATGCAAAAAGCCATTGACAGCCTCGCCTTTAGCCAGCGCGTGGTCATTGTGTTGTATTACCTGAACGAGCTGAACCTGCAGGAAATCGCCGACATCCTGGGCTGTCCGGTAGGCACGGTGAAATCGCGCCTGCACTACGGGCGGGAAAACCTCCGGCATCTGCTGGAGGGAAATGCGCCCGGCGCGGAGATTCAATATGAATTCACGTGAGTTGGAAACGCGCGACGAATTAGGCCGCCAGATTCGAGGCATCTTGCGCCAGAGCGTGGCTCGCGCTCGCCCGGCCCTGCCCTGGCGCGCCCGCCTGCTGGCCCGCGCCGCCGAGCAACGCCGCCACCAACGCTGGCTGGCCCGGCAACTCTTTGCCCGGTCCGTTGCCAAACCCTTGTTGGACAACTGGCAAAACGTGGCGTGGAATCACTTTGCCTACTTCAACCTCCTCTGCAATTTCGGCCTCACCACAGCTTTGTATCACCAACTCCGTTAGGCTCGTGGCCGCGCCTGCCTCGCCCCTCCTCCAGGTTGAAAATCTTTGTCCGCTGGCTGGCAGTTCCCGGAGCGAGGGGCCGGCCGCGCTCTCGTTGACCGTGGCGCCGGGGGAACACCTGGCCTTCCTCGGCCCGCGCGGGTCGGGCAAGACCGCGCTCGCGCGGACACTCGCCCTCGTTCAGCCGCCCGCCGCGGGGCGCCTCCTCTTCGCCGGGCGCGACGTCACCCGCCTGAGCGGCGGAAAACTCCGCGCGCTCCGTCAGCAATTGCAATTCGTCGGCGGCAGTCCCCTGCGCAACCTCCCGCCCAACGTCACCGTCCGCGAAGCGTTGCTCGAACCGTTGCAGATTCACCGGAGCGGCTCAACTCAGGAACGCGAAGCGCGCGCCGTGACCGTGGCCGCCCTATTGGAACTCAACCCGCTACTGCTCGGGCGCAAAGTGAGTCTCCTGTCCATCGCCTTGCGTCAGCGCGTCTCGGTGGCCCGCGCCTTCATGCTCCAACCGCGCCTGCTGGTGTGCGACGAACTCAGCGAGCGCCTTGATCCCGCCGCCGCGCGCCCTTTGCTCGAACTCCTCGCCCGCGCCTGCCGCGTCAGTCAATTAGCGTGGATTTGGACGACGACGGACGCCGTCCTCGCCGCGCAATTCTCCGACCGGGTATTGCAAATTCAGCCCGGCCGCCTCAGCCCGGCGTAGGGCCGGTTTTATCGAACCGCGCAAATGCGTGGGGTCAGATTCTCGGCGAGAGTTGACGCGCCTTTCCCCGCCCGCTATACTCGCGCCGATGCGTCGCCGACTACTCTTGTGCGCTCTTCTTTTTTTGCTCGTCGCCTGCACTGCGCCTAAACCCACACCCACTCCCCCGCCGCGGGTGATTGTCATCACTTCGACCCTCTCCTCTTCGGCTACACTGGCGCCCACGGCCACGCCCGCGCCTACGGCCACGCCCGTCCCCATCGAACTCGTCGTCTGCCAGCAGGACGAACCGCTTTCCCTCTATTTATATGGAGACGACGTCTCCGCGCGCCCCGGAATTTTCGCGGCCCTCTTCGACGGCCCCATCGATTCCGTTGGCTACCGCTATCAGCCGGTTATCCTGCAACCCCTGCCGAGTCTGGAGAACGGGGGTCTGGAAATACGCGACCTCCTGGTGCGGCCCGGCGACCGGGTCGTGGATTCCGCGACGGGCGCGGTCGGGCCGTTAGCCGCAGGCGCCCAATTGACTCAAGCCGACGGGAGTCTCGTCACCTATACCGGCGACCAACCCGCGCGCACCATTCAACTCGTCGCCACCTTCACCCTTCAGCCCAATTTGCATTGGTCGGACGGCCAGGCGCTCACCGCCGACGACTCGCGCTTCTCATTTGAAGTGGCTTCCACCCCCGACACGCCCACCAGCAAATTCATCATTGACCGCACCGCCAGCTACGAAGCGATTGATCCGCTCACCGCGCGCTGGACCGGCCTCCCCGGCTGGCGTGACTCGGATTTCTTTTTGCGCTTTTGGTTTCCCCTGCCGCGCCACGCGCTCGGCCAACTGAGCGCGGGCGAATTGCTCAAAGACCCGGGCGCGACACTCAGGCCTTTGAGTTGGGGGCCGTTTATGATTGAAGACTGGGCGCGCGGCAATCACCTCAGCCTCACGCGCAACCCCTACTACTTCCGCGCCGCCGAGGGCCTCCCCCGCGTAGACCGCGTGACCTTCCGCTTTGGCCTCGCGCCTGATACGATTGTGAATGAAATGCTCGCCGGGCGGTGTGACATCGGCTCCGCGGTCACCGATTTCACCGGGCAACTGCCCTTGTTACTGCAGGCCCAGGACGCCAACACCCTCGCGCCGCAATTTGTGTCGAGTCTGGTCTTTGAGCATTTGGATTTTGGCATTCAGCCTAGCGAGGATTACTCACGCGGCGCGGGCAACGCGTTATTTCAAGACGCGCGCGTGCGGCAGGCGATTGCCTATTGCCTTGACCGCCCCGCCATCGCCGCTCAACTTACCGGCGGCCTCGCCGAAGTGCCCCCGGCCTACGCGCCCGCCGCGCACCCGGCTTACACCGCCGCGGCGGTGACGCAATATCCGTTCGACCCGGCGCGCGGCCAGGCTCTGCTTGACCAGGCCGGGTGGCAAGACCACGACGGCGACGGGGTGCGCGACGATGGCCACGGCGCTGGCGGCCGTAAACTTTCGCTGGCTTACGCCTCCGGCCCGGAGATCAGCCTCTTCCGTCAAACGCTGGCGACGCTCATCCAATCCCAACTCCTCGTTAATTGCGGCATCGAAGTCCGCCCGCAGTTTTATGCGCAGGAAGACCTCTACAATCTGTGGCCGACCGGGGTGTTGTTCGGGCGCAAGTTTGATCTGGGCGAGTTCCCGTGGCGCTCGGGCATCGAACCGCCGTGCGAGTTATATCTCACCGAAGCCATCCCCACCGACTTCAACCCCGGCGGCGCGAACGACACGGGCTACAGCAATCCGGCTTTCGACGCGGCCTGCCGCGCCGCCCGGGACGCTTTGGATGAGGCCACGCGCACCGCCCGACACGCTGAGGCGCTGGCGCTCTTCGCGCAAGACCTGCCGTCTCTCCCGCTCTTTACCCGCCTCAAAATCGGCGTGGCGCTCCCGCGCGTGAGCGGCTACCAGCTGGATGCAACGGCGGACTCGGACTTGTGGAACATTGAGACGATTGGCCTCCCGCGCCCTTAGTCAAGACCCTAAGGGTCTTAAAAACCCTTAGGGTCTGGCTGTCTGAACCTCCCGCCTGTCTCAAAAGTAAACTCGATCAAGTACAGCGCTACCTTCAGAGTAGTGAAGTGTATCCGGCGAGCGTAGGCCAGCCGTGGGAGAAGCGTCCAGCAATCGCGGGGGTGCATTTCAAGTTAGGGCGGATTGTTGGCATTAGGCATGGGTCATCGCACAATGATCGGGGAAGTCGGGGCTTCGGTCTAATCCGCTCAATAGGCGTTAGCGTGCGCCCCCAGCCGGGGAGCGGGAAAAAGTTCGGGGTCAGCCAACTTGTTGGGGTGCGGATTGGAGCGACCCAAGATTGAAATGCACCCCAATCGTGGGCTTCGCTTGACTCGCGGTTAGAGCGTGTGCTATAGTTCCGCCGCTATCCCTAAATTAAAAGTGTAGTAACTGCCTAGCCCTATTCCCCGCTTTCAGCGGATAAGAAGCCGCTACGCGAAAGCGGATATGGGCGGCGCTCATCCGTTTTTCCGCTTGAATAATCCGCTGAAAGTTATGCGCCTGAGCAGTTACCGCCCGTACAAATTGTGGAAGGAGGTGGTCGCTAGCAATTAATCCTCGGCTCCAAGCTATACCCCGATTCGTGCAACACCTTTAGTTTCCTTTTGAGGAGGAGAGAAAAATGCTTAAGAGCAAGAAATGGGCTTTGCTGGCTGGCCTCATGATCATCAGCATGGTCGTCGCCGCGTGCCAGCCTCAGAATGTTAACGTCCCCGTCACTGTCGTCGTCAAAGAGACGCAGATCGCAGTTCAAACGGTCGTGAGCACCGTGGAAGTCATGCTCCCGACTGAAACCCCCGTTCCTTCGTACACCACCCCGCACCCCATCCTCGGCGACGTGCGCGTCCGGCAGGCCATCGCCTTCTGCACCAACAAGCCTGAATTGATTGCCTCCGTGTATGGCTTTCTCACCCCGGAGCAACAGGCCAGTCTGGTCATGGACACCTTCGTCCCGACTTCGCACTGGATTTACCACAAGCCCACCGAGTCGTATAGCTTCGATGTGGCGAAGGGCGGCGCGTTGTTGGACGATGCCGGTTGGAAGCTCGCCGAAGGCGCGACCTACCGCGCCGACGCCAACGGGAACCAACTCACCCTTAAGTTCAGCACCACCACCGCGCAATTCCGCCAGACGTGGGCGGCCGTGTTTGAGGCTCAGATGAAAGCCTGCGGCATCCGCATCCTGCGCTTCCACGTCCCGGCCGCCTGGTGGTTCGGCGACACCACCGGCCTCTCCCACCGCGACTTCGAACTGGGCGCGTTCGCGTGGGTCGGCCAAGCTGACCCCGCGAGTGCCTCGCTGTATGGCTGTGACCAAATCCCGCGGCCCGAGAACGGTTGGGCCGGCCAGAACTACATGGGTTGGTGCAACGAGGCGGCCAGTTCCGCCTTGAAGCAGGGCGATGCCACGCTTGTCCGGCAGGATCGGATTGACAAGTACGCCACCGCCCAGGAAGAGTTCTCCAAGGATATGCCCAGCCTGCCGCTGTTCAACCGGCTGGATACCACCGCGACTGCGGCGGATTTCGTCGGCTACCAGTCGGCCCCCGCCGAGCAATACCCGATGTTCAATGCGTGGGAATGGGAGCGGCCCGGCAAAGTTACCATCGTCGTCGGCCTGAGCCAGGAGCCCGCCTCCCTCTACTGGGTGGTCGAAAACGCCTACGTGGCTGTCGTGGCCTCCTCTTTCATCTATGGCCGCGCTTACACCAGTTTGAACTATGACTTCAAGGCCAACGTCTACTACAAAGACCTGCCCACCATCGAGAACGGCGGCACGAAGTTGAACACCGTCGAGGTCAAGGCCGGCGATAAGGTCGTAGACGCCGGGGGCAACATCGTGACGCTTGACAAAGGCATGAAAGTCAAAGATGCCGATGGCAACGAAGTTGAGTTCGACGGTAGCACACCCATCAAGATGCAGCAACTGGCCGTCACCGGCTCCTTCGCGGATGGCCTCAAATGGTCGGACGGGACGCCTGTGACCAAGGATGACATCAAACTCTCGGACGATATCCAGTGCGACAAGGACTCAGGCGCGATCAACTTCATCCTCTGCGACCACACCGCCTCCCGCGAGTACGTCAACGACACGACCGAGACCTACACGCTCCTGCCGGGTTACCTCGACCCGACCTACTTCATAGACTACCTGCCGGGCGCCTTCCCGGGACACCGGGTCATCGAGAGCGAAGGCACTTACAAGGGCAAGACGCTCGCCGAGGTCCCGGCTAAGGATTGGGCAACCCTGCCCGAGGTTTCAGAATGCCCCATGGGCTACGGCCCGTACACCATCGCCTGCGGCGACTGGGTGAAGGGCCAGAGCCTGACTCTTCAGGCCAACCCGAACTTCATCATGGGTGAGCCGAAGACCAAGACCATCGTCATCCAGATCGTTCAGGACACGAATCAACTGCTGGCGCAGTTGGTCTCCGGCGATGTAGACGTCATCCTGTCTGAGACCACCCCCGGCGAAGAAAAACCTCTGGCCGACGCGCAGACTGCGGGCACGGTCAAAGCGTACTTTGAGGCGGGCGCGACGTGGGAACACATTGACATGCAACTGTACGTCCCGTTGCCCACTTCGAAGTAAGTTTGTGAACCGGTAGACCTGTCAGGTCTGCACTGCTCTTCGCCAGACCTGACAGCCCTGTTCCTGCAAGCGGGCGTCGCGCGCCTGTGAACCTTTGCGGGGCAAGGCCAGTAATCTCTCCGGCAGGCGACAGATCAGGCAAACGTCCGTTATCGCCTGCCCGGCGCGCGATTAAGAATGAAGTAACAAGCGTAGCGCAGGTCTCTGTGCTACGCTTGTTACTCAATAAACCGAACTTGAGAGAGCGAGGCAGACATGACGAATTACCTCATCCGGCGCGTGATCCAAATGGTCATCGTTCTGGTTTTTTCCGCCATGGCGAGTTACGCTCTGTTGAACCTGGCGCCGGGCGGGCCGTTGACGGGTTTAAGGGAAATCACCGACCCGCGCAAGAAGCTCAACGAAGAGGACGTCGCGCGCATCCGCGCCTATTTCGAGTTGGATCTCTATCTGCCTTATCGCTTCACCCGCTGGCTCATCGGCGAGCCGCGCGGCCCTCTGGTCATCGCGGGCCAAACCTATTTGGCCGATTTCCAGGTGGGTTGCCGCAAGCCCGTCGAGGAGAGCGTTCTGTTGCCCAACGGCAAATCCGAAACCCGGTATGCCGGCTGCAAGGAATACGTGACGTTGGGGAACCTCGTGGGCCGGCGCACCAGCCGGGGCATCTTCCTCGGCGACTTCGGCAACTCCTGGAGCATCCTCCGCGACCGGCCCGTGTCCATCCTGCTCGGTTCGCGGATACGGTACACCATTCAGCTCATCGGGATCTCCAGCCTGCTGGCCATCCTCCTGGGCGTGCCGTTGGGCGTCTATTCGGCCATCCGCCAGTATTCGCGATTTGACTATACGTTTACGACGCTGGCCTTCATTGGGTCGTCCATGCCCACCTTTTTCTTCGGCATCGTCATGATCCTGACCTTCTCGGTGTGGTTCAAGCAGATGGGGTGGTTCTACCTGCCGCCGGGCAACGCCGTCGGCGCGCGGGATTACGTGATTCCATTGCTAGGCGCCATCCAGTCCAAGTCGTTTACCGATCAAGCGCTCCGGATGATTATGCCGGTCACCGTGTTGACCATGATTGGCATCTCCGGCTGGAGCCGGTTCGTGCGCTCCAGTATGTTGGAGGTCATGCGGCAGGATTACGTGCGGACGGCGCGGGCCAAGGGTCTGTTGGAACGGGCCGTCATTATGAAGCATGCCCTGCGCAACGCCCTTATCCCGTTCATCACGCTCGTCGTCTTCGAATTGCCGGCCATCTTCGGCGGCGCCATCCTCACCGAGACTATCTTCAACTGGCCGGGTATGGGGCGCTTGTATTTTGATGCGCTCGGCCGGAATGATTATCCAGTGGCGATGGCCTACTTGTCCATCACCGCGGTCTTGACTGTCATCGCCACGTTGCTGAGAGACGTCCTTTATACAGTGGTTGATCCTCGCATCCGGATGAGCTAGTTTGCAGACTTATTGTAGGAGACCTCCTCATGACCGCTACTACTCCGAACAAAGTCGCCGAAATCCTCGCCGCGGAGGAGATGCCGGAAGAGCAGAGCCAGATCCAGCTCATCATCCGCCGCTTCCGCCGCCACAAGCTGGCTGTCTTCTCGTTGGGCCTCGTCGTCATCATCTTCCTGATTTCGACCTTTGCCAAGCAGATCGCTCACATTGCGCCGGATGCCATTGAGGTCAGCAATCCATATGCCGCGCCTTTCTCGCAAAGCGCGGCCACGGGGCTAAAGCACTGGCTGGGCACGGATAACCTGGGCCGGGACTACTTCTCCCGCGTCATCTACGCCGCGCGTATTTCGCTCACCGTGGCGGTGACGTGCACCCTGTCGAGCGCCATCATCGGCGTCGTCATCGGCGCGGTGGCCGGCTATTACGGTGGCCTTGTAGATGCCGTCTTGAGCCGGTTCCTTGAATTCATGCTCACCATTCCGCAGTTGCCCCTATTGCTCATTGTGTCCTCGCTCCTCCTGCAAAACCCAGACCTCCTGCCGGTCCCGCAACCCTTAATCAAGTTCATGGGGGCCATCATGCTCATCCCAGATGGTCAGGCATTACAGGCCATCGTCATCATCTCGGTGTTAGTTGCGTTCGGCTGGCTCACCGAAGCCCAGTTGATGCGCGGGATGGTGCTCGCCCTGCGTGACCAGCAATTCGTCGAAGCCTCGCGGGCGATGGGCGCCAACGACGCCTACATTATTTTTCGGCACATGATTCCAAATGCGTTGGCGCCGATCATCGTGGCGGCCAGTTTGTCGCTGGGGGGCTTCATCATCCTGGAGGCCGCCTTGAGCTTCCTCGGCTTTGGCATCCAGGACCCCACACCCACCTGGGGCAATATGCTGGCCACTGCGGAAAGTTATATGTTCGAGCATCCGTGGCTCCCGCTCATTCCGGGCCTGCCCATTTTCATCTGTTCGCTCGCTTTCAACTTCGTCGGCGACGGCTTGCGCGACGCGCTCGACCCGCGCCTAAAACTGTAAGCTTCACCCAGTCTAACCGTGAACCACACCTGATGCCTGACACCCGTTACCCGCTCTGGATAACGGGTTTCTTTTAACTCGGCATTTTGACTGAGGAACGGTATAATACGCGCCACTCGCGGCGGGGGCGCAAACCCACAAACCCATCGGCGATTCGAGGACTACATGGCGGCACCGGACATCCAAGCGAAACCCGACGACAACATTCTGGAAGTCAGAAACCTCAAGACCTATTTTTACACCGAAGACGGCGTAGTGCAGTCGGTAGATGGCGTGGACTTCACCGTGCGGCGCGGCGAGGTGCTCGGCATCGTGGGCGAGTCGGGGTGCGGCAAGAGCGTCACCGCGCTGTCCATCATGCGCCTCATCGGGATGCCCGGCAAGACCCTGGCGGGCGAGATCATCTTCGATGGCGAGGACTTGCTGAAGATTCCCGAATCGGAGATGGTGCATCTGCGCGGCAACCGCATCTCGATGATCTTCCAACAGCCGCAATCCTCGCTTAACCCGGTCTTTCGGGTCGGCGACCAGATCGCCGAAGTGCTCGACATCCACCGCTCGCTGGGCAAAGAAGACGGCTGGCGGCGCGCGGTGGATCTCCTCAAGATGGTCGGCATCCCCGACGCCGAGCGCCGCGCCACCGCTTACCCGCACGAACTTTCGGGCGGCATGGCCCAGCGCGTCATGATCGCCATGGCCCTCGCCTGCGTCCCCGAACTGCTCATCGCCGACGAGCCAACCACCGCGCTTGACGTGACCATTCAGGCGCAAATCCTCGACCTCATGCACGAACTGCGCACCAAGATGCAGGCCTCCATCGTCCTCATCACGCACGACCTGGGCGTGGTCGCCGAAATGTGCGAGCGTGTGGCGGTGATGTACGCCGGCCAAATCGTCGAGCAGACCGACGTGCAGACCCTCTTCGCCGAGCCCAAGCACCCGTACACCAAAGGCCTCATCGGCTCCATCCCGGTCCTCGGCGTGATCAAAGACGAACTCGATACCATCCCCGGCTCGGTGCCGAACCTCATCAACTTGCCGCTCGGTTGCCGCTTCGCGCCCCGCTGTCGTTTCCGGGTGGAGTACAACCTCGCCATTTGCACCGATAAACTCCCCGAACTCAAGTCCGTCGCGCCGAACCACCTCGTGCGTTGCTGGTTGTATCATGACACCGAAGGCCACACTGCCCCGCTGGCCGGGAAATAGAGGAGACCTGCATGGCCACACCGCCGATGGAATGGAAAGTCGAAGAGAACGGCAACCACAAGCGGGATATGGTTGAGGTCAAGAACCTCGTCAAATACTTCCCGGTGCGGGGCGGCTTGCTCCAGCGCGTCGTCGCGTGGGTGCAGGCGGTGGACAACGTCTCGTTCACCATCAAAGAAGGCGAGACCCTCGGGATGGTGGGTGAATCGGGTTGCGGCAAAACCACCGTGGGCCGCACCATCCTGCGCCTCGTCCCCGCCACCAAAGGCGAAGTCCTGTACGAGGGCCAGGATGTCTTCAAGGCTAACGCGCGTGATCTCAAAGCCTTGCGCCGCAATATGCAAATCATCTTCCAGGACCCGTTCTCCTCGCTTGACCCGCGGATGCCCGTCGGCGAGAGCATTGCCGAAGGCTTGCTGGTGCATGGCATGGGCACGCGCAAAGAGCGCTTCGAAGTCGTCATCAACACCCTCCGCAAAGTCGGCCTCGAAGACTATCACGCGCGCCGCTACCCGCACGAATTTTCCGGCGGCCAGCGCCAGCGCATCGGCATCGCCCGCGCGCTGGCCTTGCGCCCCAAGTTCATTATTTGCGACGAGCCGGTCTCCGCGCTCGACGTGTCCATTCAAGCGCAAGTCCTCAACATCCTGCGCGAACTGCAAGGCGAGTTTGGCCTGACCTATCTCTTCATCGCTCACAACCTCAGCGTGGTCGAACACATTTCCGACCGGGTGGCGGTGATGTACCTCGGCAAGATGGTGGAACTCGCCGACCGCGACGAGTTGTACCGCAACCCGCTGCACCCGTACACGCAAGCCCTCATGTCGGCCATCCCCGTCCCCGACCCCAATCTCAAGCGTGAGCGCATCATCCTCAAGGGCGACGTGCCCAGCCCCCTCCGCCCGCCGGCGGGGTGCCGCTTCCACCCGCGTTGCCCGGTGGCGCTGGCCCACTGCTCACAGGAAGAACCGGAATTCAAAGAAGTCAGCCCCGGCCACTTCGTCGCCTGCTGGCGCGTGGAATAACCCACCAACACCAACCTGCCGGGTCTCGCAGACTCGGCAGGTTTTTTTATCGGCCCATGCTCGCCTCGCCTCCCTCTAACTCCAGCCTGCTCCAGCGCGTCTTCGTCCGCGACGGCAAACTGCATCCGGCCTGGCGGGTCGCCCTCTATCTGCTCGTCGGCTTCGTTGGCTCATTCTTCGTCCAATTTGCCGTCACCCTCCTGTATGTCCTCGCGGCCATGGTCGCGGGTGGCGACTTGGGGCAAATTAGCGCCGAACTGGCCTCCAGCAATATTCCTCAATGGCTGTTGGTGGTGCTTGAAATTCTCGGTTTGGGGTGGGTGCTGCTCGTCACTTGGGCCTTTCGCCGCTGGCTCGATAAAGCGCCCCTGCGCGATCTCGGCTTTGCGCCCGCGCGGCTGGGACGCGAAACGTTGTGGGGCCTCGGTCTGGGGTTGGCCTCCATGTTGTTGATTTTGGCCGCGCACCTCGCCCTCGGCTGGGCCGATACCCATCTGAACGCTTCCGGTCTGTCCATCACCGGCACGCTCGGCGTGACGGCTCTCGTATTGGTCCCGGCGGCGGCCATTGAAGAAATCATCTTTCGCGGCTATTTCTTGCAAACATTGGAGAACTGGCCGGGTTGGCGGCCAGCCGCCATTATCTCCTCGCTCTTCTTCGGTTTGGCGCATATTTTTAATCCCGCGTTTGGCTTCCTGCCTTTCGTGAACATCGTCCTCGCGGGCTTGCTCTTCGCCCTGTTGTATCGCCTCACGCGGCGGTTGTGGCTACCCATCGCTTATCATTTCATGTGGAACTTCGCGCAAGGGCCGCTCTTCGGCTTCCCCGTCAGCGGTCTGGGCTTCGGCACGATTCTCAAAACCGAAGTTCACGGCCCGGCGGTGTGGACCGGCGGCGCCTTCGGCCCCGAAGGCGGGTTGATTGTGACCGGTGTGTTGGCGCTTCTGATCGTAGCGCTCGGCGCGTGGGATAAACGGCAACAAAAGCCGATGGCTGATAGCCGAAGGGCAGGCGATTAGCCACGCGAAGTGGCCATTTGCTCGCCTCCCGCCTTGTGCTACAATCCTTGCAGTTCATCAGCCAGCCTCTTTAGTCGGCGACAGCCTCGCCCTGAAGCCGCCGCCGTCCCCTCTAAACACCTATGGCCGCTCGACGCATCCTCCTCGTTGATGATCACCGCGAAGCCACCCGTATGTTGCGCGCCGCCCTCGAAGGGCTGGGGCAAGACATCGTCATCATCGAAGTCCACACCGGCGAAGAAGCCATCCTCGAACTCGGGCGCGGCCCGGTGGACTTGATGGTGTGTGACGTGAAGCTCCCCGACATGAACGGCCTCGACGTGCTCAAGCGCGTGCGCCGCGTGAACGCCGGAGCCTACACCGTGATGATGGGCCTCCCCGAAGACGCGAAGTCACAGCAATACGCGCAAGTCATGGGGGCCTCGACTTACCTCAAACAACCCGTCACCCTCGCCAACTTCATGCCCGAAGCCGAGAAAGCCCTCGGCGTGAAAGCCGCGCCGCCCAAACCGGCCGCCGCCACGCCCGCCGAACAACCCGCCTCCATCGGCGACCGCCTTTCCACTCTGCGGCGCGACCTGGGGGCCAACGCCGTCTACCTCATTGACCAGCAAGGCAATAGCATTATGAGCGCCGGTGAGGCCGCGCGCCTCGACACCGCCGCCGCTTTCAAGTATCTGGTCGAATCATTTGGCTCGGCGCTGAAACTCTGCCAGCTCCTCGGCGGCTTCATCCCCAGCAACGTCGCGTTCTTTGACGGCGACGATTTCGATCTCTACGCCGCCAACGTCGGCCAGTTCTACGCCCTGGCCATCGTCTTCGACGGCGACCGGGGCGCGGGCCAGATGGGCCCGGTGATGCGCTATGGTCGGCAGTGCGCCGACGATTTGCTCAACTCGCTGGTGATGATGGAAGGCGGCGGGCCGTCGCTCGTCTCCGTGCCGCCCGCGCCATCACCCGCCAAACCCGCACCGCCGCCGCCCGCGAAGGCCGCGCCGCCGCCGGCGGCCAAACCTGCTCAACCTGTGCCCGCCGGTGAGTCCCCCATTGCCCTTGCCCGCGCCGCCGCCGCCGCCAAAGCCGCGGCCCCGACTTCCAAAGCGCCGGTGATGGAAGAGAAGCCCATCGTGCCGACCCTCAAGCCCCTCAGCGATGACGAGTTTGCCAAACTCGCCGACGCCCTCGCCCAAGGCAAGCCCGCCGCCAACGCCGACTCCAACTCTTTTTGGGACGTGACCGCCGACGAAACTACCGCGCCTGCCGGGGACGCCGCCCCCGCCGCCAAACCCGCCGACGCCGCCTCGTTCTGGGACACGGCCGTGCAAGAAGAAGAAAAGAAGGGCGACTCTAAAACCATGTCCCTCGAAGAAGCCGCCAAACTCGGCCTCATCCCCAGGAAATAAACGCCTCGATCCAAACCCAACGACGCGCCATCGGCGCGTCGTTTTTTTCTCTTGACTCAAAATCATTATGATATAATTTGCCCGTTCACTGAGGCGTGGTGCAATGGTAGCACACCGGACTTTGGATCCGTGAATCTTGGTTCGAGCCCAGGCGCCTCAGCCTGATTGCCGCGCCGCCGGGGGCAACCTCGGCGGCGCATTTGCCCCTCGATGGCCTCCGCTCTCACCGAGCCTGTCCACTGTTTCACCTTTCACTCAACTGAGGAGAACCCATGTCGCTCGCTGTCGTGATTCTTGCGGCGGGGCAGGGAACCCGCCTGAAATCCGCGACCCCCAAGGTGTTACACCCCCTCGGCGGGATCCCGTTAATTGAGCACGTTTTGGCCGCCGCCCGCGCGGTCAGCCTGGAACCCCCGACGTTGGTCGTGGGCCACGGGGGCGACGCCGTCCGCGCGGCCCTCGGTGACCGGGCGCGGTACGTCACCCAGAGCGAGCAACTCGGCACGGGCCACGCCGTCCGCCAGGCCGAGGCCCTCCTCCAAGGCCACAGTGACCGGGTCCTCGTCATGTATTCCGATATGCCCCTGCTCGAGCCGGAGACTCTGCAAGCCCTGGTCGAGACGCAAGCCCGCAACCCCGGCCCGCTCACGATGCTCACCTGCGTCACGGCGCGCCCCAGCGATTTTGGCCGCGTGGTGCGCGGCACGGAGGGCCGGGTGCATTCGATTGTCGAGGCGGCGCAGGCCACGCCCGAGCAACTCCGCCTCACCGAACTCAATGTCGGCTTCTATTGCTTCGAAGCCGACTGGCTGTGGAGTCACCTGCCGCTCCTGCCCCTCTCGCCTAAAGGTGAATACTATCTCACCGACATTGTGCATCTGGCCGTGTCGGAGGGCCAGCGCGTGGCTTCGGTGACGATTGAAGACGAGACCGAAATCATCGGCATCAACACCCGCGCCCAACTCGCGCAAGCCGAAGCCGCTCTGCGCCAGCGCGTGAATCAAAAATGGCTGGACGCGGGCGTGACCCTCATTGACCCGGCCACGACTTACATCGAGCCGACCGTGCAACTCGGGCGCGACACCGTCATCTGGCCGAACACCCACCTGCAAGGGCAGAGCATCATCGGCGAACAGTGCGTCATCGGCCCGAACACCATCGTGCGCGACACGACGATTGGCGATGCTTGTCACATTGAATGTTCCGTCGTCGAAGGCGCGTCCCTCGCCGCCGAGGTTCACATAGGCCCGTTTGCGCACCTGCGTTCCGGAGCGCGGTTGGAGCGCGGCGTCCATATGGGCAACTTCGGCGAAGTGAAGAACTCCACCCTCGGCCCCGGCGTGAAGATGGGCCACTTCAGTTACCTCGGCGACGCGACGATTGGCGCGAACGTGAATATCGGCGCGGGGACGATCACCTGCAATTTCGACGGCGTGCAGAAAAACAAAACCGTCATCGGCGACGACGCTTTCATCGGCAGTGATACGATGCTCGTTGCGCCGGTCACGCTCGGCCACCGCTCCCGCACCGGCGCCGGCTCCGTCGTCACCAAAAACGTCCCGGATGATTCGTTGGCGGTCGGCGTGCCCGCCAGAGTCATTAGAAGGCTGAAGGCGGAAGGATAAAGGATGAAGATTTCTTTCACTCATCCTTCATCCTTCACCCCTCATCCTTAACCCTGCGTGTCTAGTCCCGCTTTTTTCATTTTACTTTTTCTCTTCTTCACCAACGGCCTGCTGGCCGCGGCGCGCTCGGCGTTTGTGAACGCCTCGAAGACGCACTTGCGGCAGATGAAGGAAGAGGGCGTAAGCGGCGCGGCGCTGGCCGTGCGCGTGGCCGAGGGCGCCACGCCCCTCATCACGACGCTGCGCCTCGCGCAAGCGACCTGCCGGTTCTTCATCGCCGGGTTGGCGGCGTTTCTCTTTGAGCCGCGCCTGGCCGAGGGCTTTCGGCAATGGCCCGGCCTCGCCCCGCAAGCCGATTCCATCGCCCTGCTCGTCATCATTTTGCTGGCCGCGTTGTTCGTGGTCAGCGTGGGCGAATTCATGCCCGAGGCGTGGGTCCTGCGCGCCACCGAAGACGCCGCGATTTCTTTCGCGCCGCTCGTCGCCGGTCTCGAATGGTTGCTGGGGCCGCTTGTCCGCCTGACGGTGCGCGCCTCCGCGCGGGTCGCCGCGCCCCTCGCCGGCCAGCGCGTCCCCCTCGTCACCGAAGAAGAAATCAAAACGCTGGTGGATGCCGGGGAAGAAGGCGGAGCCATCGAGGAAGGCGAGAAGGAGATGATTTACTCCATCTTCGACATCGCCGACACGCTGGCGCGCGAGATCATGATTCCGCGCATTGACGTGCTGGCGCTGGAGGTGGAGACGCCCGTGCTCGATGCAGTGAACACGGTCATCGCCGTGGGCCATAGCCGCATTCCGGTTTATCAAAACAGCATTGACAACGTTGTGGGCCTGCTCTACGCCAAAGATTTACTGCGCGGGTGGCAGAGCGGCGGGCAAACCGCGCAACTGCGCGATCTGTTGCGCCCGGCTTATTTCGTCCCCGAAACGAAGAAGGTGGACGACCTGCTGGCCGAACTGCAACAAAAGCGTATTCACATGGCCGTGGTGGTGGACGAATACGGCGGCACGGCGGGGTTGGTGACGCTGGAAGATATTGTGGAAGAGATCGTCGGCGAGATCCGTGACGAGTACGATGTGAACGAGGAGTCGTTGTTCGAGAAGACGGGTGAGGCCGAATATATCTTCGACGCGCGCATTGCCATTGACGAGGTGAATGAACTCTGCCACTTGCAGTTGCCCAACGCCGATAGCGATTCGCTCGGCGGCTTCATCTACGGCCAGCTGGGCCACGTGCCCGCGCCGGGGGAGCAAGTCCTGGCGGGCGGAGTGCAGTTCGAGGTGCTCACCGTCACCGGCCGCCGCATCCGCAAAGTCCACGCCTGCCGCCTGCCGCCGAGTGACGAGTCGGCGCGCGAGAACGAAACCGGCAATTCGCCCGCTCAACCATAGCGCAAGTTATAACTGGCGCCTCTCTTTTCGGAGACATGTTATGCCCGACTCTTTCCCGCTCACCGACGCGCAAGCCCACGACCTCGTCGCCCGCGCTATTGACGCGCGGCAGTGGTCGTACTCGCCCTACTCGCATTACGCGGTGGGCGCGGCCTTGCTCACCCTCTCGGGCAAAATTTACGATGGCGTGAACGTGGAGAACGCGGCTTACCCCGACACCATCTGCGCCGAGCGCGTGGCCGCCGTGAAAGCCGTCTCGGAAGGAGAACGTGAATTTGTGGCGCTGGCCGTCGTCACTGAAAACGCGGGGATGCCCTGCGGTTCGTGCCGCCAGTTTTTAGCGGAGTTCGGCGTGGAAACGATTGTCTTCATAGCCGATGCTAAAGGCGAAATTGCGAAGCGCACTACCGTGAAGGAATTGTTGCCGTATTCTTTCGGTGCGGTACAATTGAAGTAGAATTAGCTCATGGCTGACGAACAAAAACTTCCACCTGAATCCAATCCGCCACCCGCTGGCACGGTCAATCTCGGCGCGAGCGACAACGCCCAGATGAACATCGGCGGTGACGTGGCCGGGCGCGACGTGTTGAAAAGCACGACGACCAACGTCGGTTTCGGCTTCAAAGAAGTCCAGCGCCTCGTCATCACGGTCGGCGTGCTGGTGTTCGTCACGGCGCTTATCTTTTTCTCCGGCGGCATTGCCGTGGGCGTGGTGGCCTTCAAGGCCCTCGCACGACCCGTAAATTCGCAAAACCCTGAGGCTGCGGCGCGCTTTGAGGGGTTCGTCACCGAGTTGCGCGGGTTGCAATCCGGCCAACCATTTATTTTTCAATTCAAAGAAGAAGAAATCAGTTCTTATTTTCGCCTGACCCTCGCGCCGCAAATTGGCGTGACCGACGGTAAGGTGCGCTTGCTCGACCAGCCGGGCAAGTTGGTTGTCGGCGGAGAGGCCGCGCAGATTGGCAACTTGCCCTTCATCGCCGCCTTTGATGTGGTGGACACGCCCGGCGCGCCGCTTAAACTGACGAGCGCGGCGGTGCACATTCTCCAAATTAAGGACTCCTCCTTTGGTTGGGTGTTTGTGCCTACGTTTGCGTTGCAATCTATCGCCGACAAGCTCAATCACATCTTTACCAACGTGCAAATTAGCACGGTGGAAGTAAACGCCCCGGCCCCCGACCCGGTGTGGACGGTGACGGGCGTGGGACAGTAATATGGACTGCTGCGCCCACAATCAAGGCCTCGCCAAAATCTTCGGCGAAGACAATGCCCGCTCCGAATTGAAGTTGTATTGGAAGAAGGGTTTGGACAAGCACGCCCGCGCTATTGTCGAGAGCCTCAACGCGCGGGGCGTGCAAGGCGCGACTGTGCTCGAAGTCGGCGCGGGCCTCGGCGGCCTGCACCTTGAACTGCTCAAACGCGGGGCCGCGCGCGCCACCGACGTGGACGTCTCCGCCGCGTACCTCTCCGCCGCCCAAACCGTCTCGGACAAATTGGGATTGCGCGACCGCGTGGATTATCGCCTCGGCGATTTTGCCCGCGACGCCGCGGCTGTGCCGAACTCGGACGTGGTCATCTTGCACCGGGTGGTGTGCTGTTATCCTAACATGACACAACTCGTAACGGCGGCGGCGGAGCACGCAGGCCGCTTGCTCGCGCTCAGTTTTCCGCGTGGCGCCTGGTATATGCGGCTCGGCGAGAAAGGCATGAACTTCTTCATGCGCCTCAGCGGTTCTGGTTATCGGTTCTACGTCCATCCTCCGGCAACCATCCTCGCCACCGCCTCTGCTGCGGGGATGATGCTCGTCGAGCAAAAATTCTCCTGGCCCTGGCAAACCGTGATTTTCGAGCGGGCTTGACCACGCTAGTCTGCACCGGCGTCTGTTCGCCTACGTTCGGAAGACCCTCGCCACCCAAAAGCTCGGGGCGGTGTTATTCCACGGCCCAGCCTGACTCATCGGTTGCGAGACAATGGTGAAGGTCACCACCTGCCCCGGCGCGCCACAACCTGCGTAATCCGCCCCATCGTTGGCGAAGACATCCACTACCTACGCTACTTGCCCTTGATAATTTTGGGTGAGGCGTTGCCCACACGCTTTGCCGTTGATGCGCGCGATGACCACTGGACCCGTGCTAAAAATCGGGCGGCGGAATATAGCGCCCGTCGTCGGGCTGGCTGGCGTAATAGTCCAGCACCCGCTGGTAATAATCAATTTCCTCGGCGGCAAAACCTTTGCGCTCCATGAAGGCAATTTGTTCAGTGTAAGCGAAGACTTCGGCCTCTTTGCTCGAGACTGCGCCGACAGTCGCAAACTGATAGCAGTGCGTGGCTTCGTGATAGAGCATGGCGGCGGTCATCATCACCGACATATCCCAGCGCGCCAGCGCGCGGACGGCGCACCCGCCGCCGGACAGGGGGCGGGCCAGCGCGCGGTGGGCATAGGGGCTGACGGTGATAAGCGTCACGTAAGCCTCCACGCGCTGATAGGCGTCCGGGTCGTGCGCCTGCAGCCAGTCAAGCGCGGCCCGGATGCGCCGGGTGAAAATCGCGCCGCCCCGGACGCGGCCATAGACCGAACTCAGCGCGGTCGTAGTGAGCGCCGGAGCAGGGAAAAGCAGAGTTTGACCGGCTTGGATAGTCGTCGTGACCGGCGGATTGGCCGTCACCAGCGCCGCATCGGCGGCAGTGGGGTGAGCGGCGACCCCGGCCATTGAGTCGCCAAGCATTGGGGTCTCGACTGTGTTTGCTTGAACCGGCGCTATCGTGTTCAGGGCAATGAATAAACTTACGATGACGATCCACAGGCGGCGCATGGCACAAACTCCTTTGAGTCATCTACTATGAATGAAGGCCCGGCCTCCCCCTGAATAAGCCGGGCTTTCTCCCCCCTTAACCGCCCCCCTTGAACACCCACAGCCAGGAATTGGTGAAGGTGCAGGTGGTCTCACCGGATTCCTGCCAGGCCATATAAGCGATAGACCCCTGTGTGAGTGTTCGATCGGTATAAGCCCCCAGACGCTCGTCGTTGGCGTACACTTCCAACTTGTCCCCGTGCGCGATGACCGTCACCTGGTTTGTCGCGCCCTGTTTAGAGTTCAGCGCCGAGGTTGGCAGAGGTTCACCAGTCAGAGTTTTTTGGAAAACCCCGTTCTTGTAATACTCGATGTCCCAGAGTGGCAGACCATCAAGTCGCATCAGGTAAATACGGTAATGCTTGCCGCGCTCAAGGTCTCCATCCGAGCGGAACATCAGGGCGCACCCGGCCAGGCCGGTGGAGGTCTCCCAGGTGACGTCGGTGTGCAGGACAAAGTCGGCGGCGCTCACCTCGGGGAAGAGGGCTTGCCGGTACTGTCCGTCGTAGCCGTGCGTGTTGATGCGGGTAGATTCGTCCATCCAGCCCAGATAGCCTTCGCTGGTGGAGAGATCATATTTCTTGAGTTCCTTGTCAATCAGGGCGATGACCGGCGCGGCGGTCTGCGTGGCTTGGGCGGCCCGCGTCGCGGCGACATTCGGGGTGGCGGTCGGTTGGGGCGTTGCTGTGGGCGGGATGGGCGTGTTGGTCGGCGGGACCGCGGTGTGGGTGGCGGTGGGCGGCGCGACCGTCAGAGTGGCCGTCGCCGGGATGACCGTCGGCGTTGCGGCTGACTTCCCGCACGCGCCCAACAGCAGAGTGGCCAGGATTACGAGGTTGATCGCATAACGAGATTTGTTGGCATTCATGGGAGTTACTCCTTTTAGATTGACGATTCGCCGTCATCGTTTCCGGTGAGGCACTGGCAGGCGCGGTAGAGAAAAAGCAGGCCCAGCCCGACGAGGACAAAATTCTTGAGCGGAGAATGTGAGTGCATCGTCAAGCCCGCCCAAGTCAATGGGCCGCCTAATGAAAATAGAAATCAGGTTTTCATCATAGTGTTTACCCTCCACAAGGAAACTTTGGCTCATGCAACTTTGCAGGTGTTGCAGGACAAGTTTCAAACTCGTCCTGCGCTGATTGCGCCTCTAAACTGACATGAGCAGAAACTTTTCATGCTTCATAGTAATCTTCGGGCGTGAAGAGTTCGTGAATTGAACGTGCCTGAGTTTGTCATTTAATCTGCTTCTGCAACTTTCCAATTTCCGCTTTGAGCGTCTGCACTTCCTGAGAGAGTTGCTGATTGCGGGCCTCCAGGGCGGCGTTAAGGCTCTCCAGTTTCTGAAAGTTGCCCGCGCCGCAGTTCCGGCTTTCGGCCAGCAGGACGAGCAGATAGCCAATGATGCCTAGCGTGATAACCCAGGGGGCCTGGATGACGAGCGCCGTGATCGAACCCATCCCCAGCACCACCCACGCTTGCCAACTGCGAAGATACCATCGGCTGGTCCACACCCTCTCTTTGGATTGCGTCCCTCCAGTTGATCGGGTTTTCTTCCGGGAAGGGAGTTGGACAGATTGAGGTGTAACTTGAGTGGCTGAGAGTGAATCGAGCGCTGGCGCCGCAGCCATGGGCGCGGCACAAGCCGTAGCGAGGACAGCGGCCAAAGCTTTTACTTCAGCATTCCGGCTCTGTTTGAGCGCCGCAATCACGGGTGAGCTTTGCGGCGATTTGAAATCATCTGAGCGTAAGATAAGATGCTTGTCTTTATGAAATTTTTTCCAGAGGCCTGGGTCAACGGCTAACGCTTTGAGCGAGAGATAAATGACCAGCGCCGAAAAGTTGTCAATTTCCAAATTGAAGTCGGCCGGGGTGCGGCGCGGGTGTTGATAATGGACATGGCCGATTTCAAGCCCGGCCCGGCCCGCCAAACCGGGCACGAAAACGCCGTCATAGTCCACGAGCCTGAAATCGCCCTGACTGACGAGGATGTTTTCATGTTGCAAGTCGCCGTGGGCGATTTGATTTTGCTTAAGACACCGCACGAGTTTAGACCACTGAATAGCCAGATCGTGGAGGCGCTTAGTATCCCGCTTGAGAGCCAATTCTTCGATATAGTCATCCAGCCTGACCCCATTGACCCATTCCATTTTTACGATGGGATACCAGACGCCGTTGACGCGCATGCCATTGGGTTGGTATTCAAACGCGGCCAGCATAGACAACGCCTTGCCGTTCGTATGCTGATGCAAGCGGGCATAGCGCTCCTGATGGTCGCTGACGCGCGAGGTAAAGCACCGCACCGCCCGCGCGCCCCCGGGCGTTTGGATGCGAAAGACCGTGGCAAACTGGCCTGACCAGGGTATCGGCAGTCCATGCCGGTTGGCGTGAATCATCCCGCCCTTAAGTTCCGTGTCGGCAAAACACAGCTTAGGGTTTAAGATGGCTCTTTGATAAGCGTCGGGCAGAGGCAATTGGGACATACAATCCGGCTATTCAGCTTTCTGAGCGGGTGGCGCTTCATGGATGTGAATGACCAGCAATGACGTGTCGTCATTCCGGATTTGTTTGTCGCGGCGGAGCTCTTCAACAAGCGTATTGAAATCCGCAGGACTTTTGAGGTCTAAGAGAGTTCGCCAGGCGCGCGCGTTAGACTCGATTTGCTTGAGGAGCCACACGGCCAGCGCATCCGTCGTCAGGAACATCGTCTCGCCGGCGTGATACTTTCCGCCAAATTCCTTCATGTGCTTGAGCATGGTTTCTGGATTGGGGTTGATGCTGGAGAGGGCGATGGGGGCTATGCCAAACTCGCTGGAAAGGGTTGAGGGTTGGTAGTCGTAAATATCCCCGTCGCTGAACAGATGAAAGAAATTGCAGTCGCCAAAAGCAATGCCCTGCCATTGCGGCTTATCGGCGAAAAGGTGTAATCCCAGAAAGGTGGCCAGGCCTCCCGTCTGGCGGGCTTTATTTAGCCCATGCCAGGGAATGCCTTCCCAATCTATGCTTGCGGCCCATTGCTCTTGCCGAGCTTTAAGCCAATCCCCAAACCAGGCTTTGATAGCGAGCGACGAAAAAGAGTTTGGCGGGCGGCTAATAAGCCCCTGGACCAGCAGGTTCGCCCACAATCTTTGAAAGGCCGAGTCGGTTGCGCCGTCGGCAATGGCAAAAAGACGCTTATCTTCATCCCAACCCAGAGCGTCTTCACACTCGTCCAGCCGACTGCCGTCTTTGGGGACCTGGAACGCCCGGATGGTGAAGGCCATGGTGGTCCTCCGGTTTACTTGAGTTCCATGGGCCGCGTGCCGATGTCCAGGAAGCGAATCACGTCCACCAAGTCGGCCTGAAAGACAAAGCCTCGTGACTCTTCGGCAATCGAGAACTCTTGTTTCTTGGCGAACTCGACCATCGTCGGCGTGAGCGGGCTGGACATGGCAAACATTTTCTTGCCATATTGGTCCGGAATGCTTGAGTCGCTTTCGGGAAACAGCACCGGAGAACTGACCACCGAGGAAATATGGCAATTGAACAACAGGACATTGCCATCTTCAGTAGCCAACTGCCTCAAAGCTTGCGCAGACTCGCTTGGGTCGCCGTCCGTCGCTTCGCCGTCCGTCAGATTGATGACGATGGGCGGGAAGGCTGCCTGGTGGTTGCTAATCCACTGGCTCACTAAGCGGTGCGCCTCTTGCAAAGCTTTCACCATGGGCGTGTCGGTGCTCGCCACCGGCTCAAACCAAATTGGAAATTTAACCGGCACGTCTATTACGCCGCCCGCGCCATCGGGCTGTTTCATCACGCGGTCTTCCATCCGGGCGGGAGCATTGCCAATCGCGCTAATCGTGAGAATTTCCTGCCCGGCCAGCGGGCCGCTTAAAGCCGGAGCGACTGCGCCTTCCTGCGCCCCGTAGCCTAAAATGGCAATCTCAAAATAGTTGCGCGTGGTTTCGCCTTGTGAGCACCGGATGACCAGATTGCTCAACATACGGTTAATCGCGTCGGCCACGCCAGTGGCTTTGCTGGCGCGGGAGGCCTGTCCCCCGAAGTGGCCTTTCATAGACCCGGATTGGTCGAGCAGGAAGACAAACAGAGCGGGGTTCGTGCGGCTGATTTCGGCTGTGTACGACATTTTTACCTCCGGTGTGTGGTGAACTGACGCCTTTCGGCGTTGTGTTGTTAGACATATCGCCAGGTATGCGAGCTACTACGTTGTTTTCAGACTCGGAAGCCGAGAGCGCCGAGCCAGGCCGACGAAGCGCCTTGCAGTAAGTCACTGTTCATTTGGTTTCCGATGACGATAAGTAGCCCGACGCTAAAGGCGATAACCGCATTGAAGACCAGCCCGAGGATGGGGAAGACTTTGTGGCGGTCTCTCTGAAACAGGCCGACGACCCCTAACGCTACTCCGAAGAAGCAGGCTGGAAAGGCGGCGCAAATCAACAACCCCAGGATGCCTAACAGGAGAGATGGCTCTCCGGCAAAATCGGGATTGACTGCGCTTAAAATTCCGGTCAGCCCGATAATCATAAATTCACCGACCCCCACCACCAGCGCCCAGACGAAGGAAACAATTCCAAAACCGGAATGCTTGCGGGGCGGGAGGGCCGCGCCGGGAAGGGCTGGCTGAGCGTTCCCGACTGCGGCATTGTCGGACGGCGAAGACGCCGGGATGACGATCCCGCGCGACACAGGCAAGTGGGGTTGAGTTTGAGCGAGGCTTTCATCAAAGGCGGTCATGGCATAGGCTCCTTTCTGAGGCCCATCTTCGCTTTCAGCATAGCGCGTGGGCGTGAAGAGTTCGTGAACTGAACGTGCTTTGGGTCGGCAAAAAAAAGACCCGCCGATCTCTGAGATCGGCGGGGTCTGATGCGCTAGCGGGTTGCGTTTAGGTTCTACCCTTTCACTTTTTGCATTTCGGCTTTCAAGGCTTCGAGTTCTTGGGTCAGTCGCCGGTTCTCGGCCTCCAACCTGGCACTGCGCGCCTGAACTTCTTTCAGGCCGCTCACCAGCCGGTTGTGTTCGGCACGCAGGGTCCGGTTTTCCTGCTCGGCGTGGGCGAGCCGGATGGAGCCTCCGCCGCCACCGGCCTCGAACAGCAGGACGAGCAAATAGCCGATGACGCCCAGGGCGATAATCCAACTCTGCTGAATGACCAGCGCCGTGACGACGCCCATCATCAGCACGACCCACGCCTGCCAGTTGCGGAGATACCAGAAGGGTTTAGGTTTGGTCATGGTGGCCTGCCTCTTGCCCGGCTTATGCGCCGACCAATGACCGATATTACTCCAAGTTGTTAATAAAACCAATTGCTTTGCCGCTGTCCGCCTCAACGACGAAAACCAAAATTGCCGGCAGAGGGAGATTTCTCGGAGCCAAGTTCGCGACGGCGCTCGTTGAACTCCTCCGCCGACAAGGTGCCTAAATCCTTAAGCCAGATCAATCGCCGTAAGGCCGCCTCGGTCGGGGTTACATCCATATGGTCAAGATAAACTTCCCTTAAAT
>Ga0315281_10002889_pt1 | contig 25394 bp, 21 predicted proteins | sample YL17G07_0_MG_FD_204540 | JGI IMG/M metagenome (GOLD analysis project Ga0315281, IMG submission 204540) | Sediment microbial communities from Yellowstone Lake, YNP, Wyoming, USA - YL17G07_0 | ecosystem: Environmental > Aquatic > Freshwater > Lake > Sediment | place: USA: Wyoming | collected... | reverse complement strand
CGCTTTCTCCTTACATATTCCCGATATGCGCGTCGAAATCGTCAAAATCTGTCCTCGCTCTGCCACCGTTTCGCTATCGAACACCTAAGTCCGACAGGCTCCTAGCGGCTGGAACCGGCCCTCGTTTCCGCCAGTGTCTTTTCATCGCGATGTTGGTCTCGCGTTTCGAATCGCGCGTTTCGAATCGTGTCTTTTCGAATCGTTGACAACCCGGGGAGCGGGACATAGCATTGCCATCCCCGACCGTATCGACGCCCGCAGTCCGCGTCATGTTTCATTTGAATGCCTGGTTCATTTGAACGGGTCGGCGTAACGTTCAGGGCGGATGTGATGTGAATGCGCGAGCGCCGCGTCGCCGCGCCTGACAATACAAAATTCATCGGGAGGAAGTCATGCGTGTATCGCTCTTGAGGGCTCTGTCGACTGGTGCCATTGCATTGCTTCCGGTCTATTCCGCCGCAGCGGAGTCGATTCGCATCGGCCTTATCAGCGAGATCACCGGGCCGAATGCCGAAGCCGGCAGCTATACCCTCAACGGCGCCAAACTCGCGGTCGACGCCATCAACAAAAAGGGCGGCATTCTGGGCAAGCAGGTTGAACTGGTGATCGAAGACAACCAGTCCACCAACCCCGGCACGGTGCTGGCCTTCTCCAAACTCGGCGGAAACCAGGATATCCCGGCGATCATTGGCCCGATTCGCAGCACTCAGATCCAGGCTGCTTCGCCGTCGATTCAAAAAGCCGGCATTCCGACCATGATCGGCGGCACCGACCCGAGCCTGACTCACGTCAACAACCCGTGGGTATTCCGCTGCCGGCCCAACGACACGTTTTCTTCGCGAGTGATTTCGGACTTCGGCGTGACCAAGCTGAAACTCAGGAAGTGGGCGATCGTGCACTCGACCGATGCGTTCGGTTCCGGCGGTCAGAAGGCGCTTATCGACGCATTGAAGACGCTCGGCGTCGAACCGGTGCTGATCCAGGGCTACACCAACAATTCGCAGGACTTCACGCCGGTGGTGCTGGCGATCAAGAAGTCCGGCGCCGACATAATCGGCACCTATATGACCAACTCGCAGGACCTCGGCATCTTCGCCAAGCAATTGCGCCAACTCGGTGTAACCGCGACCTGGGTCGGATCGCCCTCGATTGTCACGGACACGGCCATGAAGCTGGCCGGTGAATCGCTGCATGGTACCTATGGCATAGCCGACTTCAATCCGGATGCCAATGCCGAGGCCAAGATCTTCGCGGCCGCATACCGTGCCAAGTACAATCTCGAACCAGACGTCTATTCTAGCTGGGCCTACGACGCGCTGAATGTGATCGCCACGGCCATGAATTCCGTGAAGAGCGTCAAGCCGGACGATATCCGCAAGGCCATCCTCGGGCTGAAGAACTGGAAGGGCGTCGAGGGCAATTACACGTTCGACGAAAACGGCGACGGGCTGCGCGGCTACAACATCGTCAAGAACGAAGGCGGCAAGGTCAAGTTCGTCGAACACATCAACGTCGACAAGTAAGCGCGCCGGCAACAGGCCTGCCGGCATCTTCGCTGACGGCAGGCAGATGAACAGGGGAGACGACGCGCCGTGGATGCGCTAGCCAATAATTTCCAGGTGCTGTTCCAGGGCCTCGCGCTCGGCAGCATCTATGCGCTGGTTGCGCTGGGCTTCGTGCTCATCATCCGCGCCACCAACGTCGTGAATTTCGCGCAAGGCGATTTCGCCATGCTCGGCGCCTACATGATGGTCGCCTTCCTGGTCAGTGTCGGCCTGCCTTATTGGTTGTCCTTCCTGCTGGCGCTGGTGGGAATGGGCGTGTTCGGACTCGTTTTCAATTACGGGGTGTACTACCCGCTGCGCCATCGCGGGTTCCTGCCGGTGATCATTTCCACTCTGGGCGCGTCGATTTTTCTGCAGAACACGGTGCTGGCGATCTTCGGTGCGCAACCCAAACGCCTGGATAATGTCATCGCCGGCGGCATGCAGATCGGCGCGGTGTTTCTCGACAGCCAGTACCTGGTGATTCTCGCGGTAACCATGGTGATGGTCGCATTCCAGTTTTTCTTGTTCGAGCACACCATGCTGGGCAAGAAGCTGCAGGCCACGTCGCAGGACAAGGATATGGCGCGCCTGCTCGGCATCCCGGTGGCGCTGATGATCGCCATCACCTTCGTCTACAGTTCCGCCCTCGGCGGATTGGCCGGCGTGCTGGTGGGCCCGGTGCTGTTTGTGTCGATCGGCATGGGTTCGATCATCGCGCTGAAGGCGTTCGCCGCGACCATCATCGGCGGCTTCGGCGACGTCAAGGGCGCCATCGTCGGCGGCCTCTTCATCGGCGTGATCGAAAGCTTCGCAGCCTTCTACATATCCGTTCCCTATAAAGACGCTTATGCCTTCCTGATGCTGTTCCTGGTGCTGGTGTTGCGGCCGCAGGGCTTCTTCGGTGAAAGGGTTGCCGAAAAAGCATGAGGACGCAATCTCTCGAAGCGCCGCGCGCGCGCCACGTCTCGCCCTGGCCGTTCATACTCTTTGCGATTGCCGTCGCCGTACCGCTGCTGCCTTACTACACCCATGTCAGCCACTTCGTGCTGTCGATGTTCATGCAGGCGACCACGTATGCGATCGCGGTGCTGGGCATGGTGGTGGTGCTCGGCTATACCGGGCAGATCAATCTCGCACAGGCCGCGTTCTTCGGTTTCGGCGCCTATGGCGTCGCGCTCGGCACGGTGGCCCACGGCATGTCGTTCTGGCTTTCGCTGGCGATCGGCATCGGCATTGCCGGGCTCGCCGGTGGCATCCTCGGCATGACCACGCTGCGCCTGGGAGGCCACTATCTGGCGATGATCACCATCAGCTTTCAGCAGATTTTCGATCTGGTGGCGGTCAACTGGATTGGCGTCACGCGCGGGCCTGACGGCGTCGCCGGCATTGCGCGGCCGTCGCTGTTCGGATACGAGCTATCGGATGATCGCGCCTATCTGCTGCTGTGTTCGCTGGTCCTCTACGCGATGATGGCCGCAGTCTGGTATCTGCCGCGGACGCGGCTCGGTCGCGCGATGCGAGGCGTGCGCGAAAACGAACTGGCCGCGGAAGTCGTCGGCGTGCATACGCTGAGAACGAAGATCATCGCGTTCACGCTGTCCGCGGCGCTCGGCGGTGTCGGCGGAGGCCTTTACGCGGGCGGCTTCGCTTATATCAGTCCCGACAATTTCAACTTCCAGCGCGCGGTGGAATTTCTGTCGATGGTGCTGCTCGGCGGCGTGCAGTCGCCGTTCGGCGGCGCACTCGGCACCACGCTGCTGATTCTGCTGCCGGAATGGCTGAAGGAAATGCCCCCCAGCCTGCAATTCATCAAGGATGTGTACCTGGCGATCTACGGCCTGGCGGTGATTCTGATCATGGTGTTCATGCCCGAGGGCATCTGGGGCCTGCTGCGCAACAGTTGGATGAAATTCAGGACGGCGCCGCCGGTTGATACCTCCGGCATCACACCGCTCAATCTCGATATCGCCGTAACGGAAACAACGCCGCTGCTCAAGCTGGAAGGCTTGCAGAAGTATTTCGGCGGCCTGCATGCCGTGGACGGCATCGATCTGGAAGTCGCGCGCGGCACGGTGCATGCGCTGATCGGGCCCAACGGTTCCGGCAAAACGACCATGCTGAACGTCGTCAACGGCATCTACAAACCGACCGGCGGCCACATCATCATCGACGGCAACGATGTCACGCTGAAGTCGCCGCATGAGCGCGCGGCACACGGCCTGGGCCGCACCTTCCAGAACATCCGCCTGTTCCCAAGCATGTCCGCGCTGGAAAACGTGATCGTGGGCGCGCAGCGCGACAACAATCCTATCGAGCCCGGCGCCAAGGCTCTGCGCGAGCGCGCGATGTCGGCGCTGCAGTTCGTCGGACTTGCCGATAAGGCCGACACCATCGTGCGCAGCCTGCCTTATGGCCACCAGCGGCTGGTCGAAATCGCGCGTGCCCTTGCCGGACACCCGAAGCTGCTGCTGCTCGACGAGCCCGCAGCCGGCTTGAACCAGACCGAGAAAATGAACCTGGTAGAGTTGCTGAAGAAGTTGCGCAGCGGTCATGGACTGACCATTTTCCTCATCGACCACGACATGGGACTGGTGGAAAAAGTCTCGGATCGCATCACCGTGCTCAACTTCGGCAAGAAGATCGCGGAGGGCACGCCGCAGGAAGTGCTGCGGCATCCGGATGTGATTGCCGCCTACCTGGGAGACGGCAGTGCCGCTGCTTGAGCTGAAGAGCGTCGCCAGTTACTACGGCAGCGTGCAGGCGCTCAAGGGCGTGAGCCTGCGCGTCGAACAGGGCGAAGTGGTCACGCTGCTCGGCGCCAATGGCGCCGGAAAGAGCACGACGCTGCGCACGATATCCGGGCTGCTGCGGCCGGCAAGCGGCGAGATCTGGTTCGAGGGCCAGCCCATCCACGAGATGGCGCCGGAAAAAATTGTGCGTCTGGGCATTTCGCACGTGCCGGAAGGACGGCGGATTTTCCCCGGACTCACCGTGCGCGAGAACATCATGCTCGGCACCTCGAGTCGCGGGCGCTTGCCGAAGAAGCAGATGGACGCAGAGGTCGCGCAAATGTTCGACATCTTTCCGGTCATCAAGCCATTCGAGGATGCGCTGGGCTGGACGCTCTCCGGTGGCCAGCAACAGATGCTGGCAGTGGCGCGCGGACTCATGGCGAAGCCGAAATTGCTGCTGCTCGACGAACCGTCGCTCGGACTCGCGCCGGTCATCGTGCAGCAATTGTTTGCGACCATCCGCGTAATCCATGCCCGCGGCACCACCATTCTTCTGGTCGAGCAGAACGCGAACATGGCATTGTCCGTCGCCCATCGCGGCTACGTGCTGGAAACTGGCGAAATGAAAGTCGAAGGTTCGCCCAAGGAATTGCTGGGCAACGAGGAGGTTCGCGCCGCGTACCTGGGCGGCCACGGCTGACGCGCCGCCACATGCGTTTGTTTGCGGGTTTACACTGGCGGCGTCACCGTTTGCGCAGGAGATGTGCCGTGAAGTCCATCCGCTGGTTTGCCGTCCTGCCGGCCCTGCTGTGCGCCGCGGCGGCCGCACAGACGACAGTCGGGGAAGTCCGCAGACAATGGCCGGATTTCCGCTATCTCGATCCCGGCCAGTTGCGCGAGCTTCCCGCGGTCGTGCGCGCCGACATGGAAAAGCTCGGTTGCCGCGTGCCGAAGTTCATCAAGTGGGATGCCCGGCACAATGTCATTCAGGGACAGTTTTTCAGGCAAGGGCAGACGGACTGGGCGGTGCTGTGCCAGGTCGGCGACAAGACCGGCATTTTGCTCTATCCGCGTGGCGCAGCCACCGAGTTGCCGATGCTGCGCAGCGAACCGACCGATCCTGCCCGCACGATTCATGTCGTCAGCGCTTTCGTCCTGCAAAAGCGCGCCCTACGCGATCATCCCGACGAGCCGCCTCCGGCATTCGATCATGACGGCATCGAAGACGGGCCCATCCAGAAGCCCGGCCGCGTGATCTATCATGGCGACGACGAATGGGCGGAGTTTTGAAGACGCAATGAAGCGCGTGTGCGTGTTCTGCGGCGCCAACGCCGGCATTCGCCCGGCGTACGGCATCGCGGCGCAAGGCTTGGCCGCTGTGCTGGCTCGTCACGGCCTCGGATTGGTTTATGGCGGCGGCAACGTCGGCCTCATGGGCGTGCTTGCCGATTCGATGTTGCAGGCGGGTGGCGAGGTTATCGGCGTGATTCCGCAGTCTCTGCTGGCGAGGGAAGTTGCCCATCGCGGTATCACCGATTTACGCGTCGTCGATACCATGCATCAGCGCAAGGCCTTGATGAATGAATTGTCCGACGCGTTCATTGCGCTGCCCGGCGGCTTCGGCACCCTGGATGAGTTCTTCGAAATCCTCACCTGGTCGCAACTGGGCATTCACGGCAAGCCCAGCGGATTGCTGAATGTATCCGGCTATTACGACAGCCTGCTGGCGATGCTCGACCATGCGGTCACGGAAGGACTGCTGCGGCCGGCGCATCGCGCACTCGTGATTGCCGATACCGATGCAGATTCCCTCGTGCAACGCCTCTTTTCCTTTTCCACTGCACCGGGCGGGAGGCGCCCGCAAGCGGCGGGGAACGTTGCGTAACTTGCCGGATCAGTTCGCCCGCAAAATGCGCAACGCGGCGCACGCGGCGCCGTAACCATTGTCGATGTTGGTCACCACCAATCCCGGAGAGCAACTGACCAACATCGCGCGCAAAGCGGTTTCGCCGCCGTGAGCCACGCCGTAACCGACCGAGGTCGGCACACCGATCACGACATTCGATACCAGGCCACCGATCACCGTCGGCAGCGCCGCGTCCATGCCGGCGACCGCGATGACGACTTTCATCTTGCGGATCTCCTCGATGCGCTCCAGCAAGCGCCACAGCCCGGCGACGCCCACGTCGCTGATCTCGGCGGCGGGTTCACCGTAGAAAAGCAGCGTGCGCGCGGCTTCACGACTGACCAAGGTATCCGAAGTACCGGCGGCAACGACCGCAATTCGCGTCTCGGTGCTCAGTGCGTGCGTGCCGCCGAAATAACCGGTGCGCGAGAGCGGGTCGTAGTCGATGGCAGCGCGATGGCTTGGCGAAAGGCCCGCGAACTGCTCCGGCAGCAGGCGCGTGAGCAGCATGTGCCGGCCCTTTTCCCGCACTTGATCGAGGATCACGGAAATATGGGCAACCGACTTCGATGCGCACAGCACCGCCTCTTCCAGCCCGGTGCGGGCATCGCGCGCAAAATCCAGCATCACGTCTTTGTGCAAAGTCATAAATTCAAACTTAACCGCAAAGACGCGAAGGCGCAGAGGTAACGCAAAGAAAACCCTTCCCGGGCAAGAACCTTTGTGCAATACCCCTGCAGCATCAATTTTCGAATTGGGTTTCGCATTTCTTTGCGTGCATTCCTTTGCGCCTTCGCGCCTTTGCGGTGAAGGGTTTCTCTAGGCAGCGTCGCGCTGCAGGCGAACGAGAAACGCGCTGCCGGTGCGATAAGGCGCCAGCGCTACCGGGTAGTCGAATCCGCCGTCGCGAAACAGCGTGCCGACATCGTCCCTGAGCGCTTCGCGCGCTGCGCTGTCGAGCGCGGCGAGGTTCTGTTCATCGAGCTCGATCACAACACCCTTGGCGCGCACCCGGCAACGCACGGTACGCGGGGCAAGCGATTTCGATATCAGCAGTTCCGCGGCATGCACCAGCTTGAGCATGTCCGGATCGATCGCGATGCCGGTTTCGATGCGGCTCGACAGGCAGGGTGAGGAAGGCAGTTCGGCGACGTCCGCGAGATCGAGATGGCGCGCGATGGCGCGCACGGTTTTCTTGTCGATGCCGGCTTCGACGAACGGATGGCGCACGCCGTGGTTCTTTGCCGCGTCCAGACCCGGGCGGTATTCGCCGAGATCGTCCAGGTTCGTGCCGGCAACAATTTGCGCCTTGGTATGCGGCGCCAGTGCGCCATAGAGATTGGTCTTGCAGTAAAAGCAACGGTTCACCGGGTTTCGGCGATAGTTCGCATCGCCAAACTCGCCGGCGTCGACTACCGATAATTTCCAGCCTTCGCGCGCCGCCAGCGCACGCACGCGATCGGTGGCTTGCTGCGGCACCGCTGGAGAAACGGCGTGGAACATTTCGACTTCGCCGCGCAAGCTGCGATGGGCGAGCGTTGCCAGTGTCAGGCTGTCCACGCCCCCGCTCACCGCAACCGCGGCGGGACCGATGTCACGAAGGATGCGTTCCAGTTTCGCCAGACTGGCCTTGACGCCGCTCACTTGGGATCCTTGCGCAAACCAAGCTGTTCGGCTTCGCGCCGCAGTCTCCCGCGCTCGGCGCGGCCGCCGGTCACATTCAACAAGTCATCAGCCTCCACTTTCGCGGTCTTCCCGCGCGGGCGCTCGGCGACCTTCACCCGCATCTGCCGCCCGGCCGCTTCGACCGTAATGCCAGCGCGCGCGAGCTTGCGGCGTTGCATGACCTGATAACGCAGGCCGATGGTCGTGGTCTCGCTGAAGCAGGCATCGAATACACCCTCCATGTCCGCGACCTCGGCGAGCAACTGGATATGCATGGTCACCCTGCCTTTCTTGCCGAACGCGGGCGTTTGCAGCACATCCAGCACCGACGGGTGCGAACGCAGCTTGTCGAGCGCGATGGCAAGATCCTCCGGTGTCTGATCGTCGACCTCGAATTGCACTTGCACGACCTCGTCTGCGCCGTGAGTCTCCTGGACATCGTCGAACGCCAGAGCGCGCAGCACGTTGCTGATGCCGGGGAAAGTTCGTGTGCCAAATCCGATACCGGTGCGCAACAGCCGGCGCGAACGGCGCGACGCGGCCTGAGTGCAGCCCAGATGGCGCAAAATCGCCGCACCGGTCGGCGTAACGCGTTCACCCTCGATGCCGTCATCGGCAAATTCGAATCCCTCGAGCAGCAGCACGGTGGCGGGCGTCGGAATGGGCAGCATGCCGTGCGCCGTCTTCGCTCTGCCGCGGCCAAGGGGCAGCGTGCTCACCGACCACGAGGTGGCCGCCCCGGCATTGATCGCAGGCGCTGCCTCGATTGCAGGCAAGGCATCGATAGGAGCCAAGGCATCGATCAGATAGGCCGCGCCGACGATGTCGGCAATCGAATCCCATTCACCCAGTTCGTGGAAGCTGATGGTATCGATGGAGTGGCCGTGGACCTTCGCTTCCGCTGCGGCCAGCAAGCTGAAAATCCCGATCGCGCGGGCGCGTACCGCCGGGGTCAATGCGCAGGCCTGCAGATGCGCTCGGATTTCAACAAACGGCGTGTGCGGATGATGATGTGCGGCAACCATCACTTCGGCCGCGCGCGGTTCGATCACTCGCAAGCGCAACCCGGTCAATGCATGGTCTTGATGCTCCGCCAAACCGACGTGAACTTCGGCGGGCACTCCGGCGTCGCGAATCGCCGCCAGCATGCCCCCGCGCAGCTCGGGAAACGCGTCGAGCATGGCGGCGATGAACATATCGCCGGCCACGCCTCCCACCGCGTCGAGATGAATATGCATGCCGGAACAACCTTGAAAGCCGCGGCGACTAGGCCGCCGCGTGCTCGCGGTGCTTGCCCAGCATCGGGTAGAGATTGCCCTTGGCGTCGAACTTCAACGGCTCGGGGCTGCCGACAATTTCGAACAGCGATGGGTTTGCCTTGATAATGGGCAGCATCGGCTCGGAAACCTGGATGTCCATGATCTCGAGCGTGGTGGCAATGCGCACGATCTTGGTGTCCTGCGGCTTGACCCTGACCACCGTCTTGACGGCCAGCCGGATCGCGTCTTCGTCGGTGTTCATGATGATCGGAATTGCGCCGCCGTCCAGATACGTCGAGGTAATGATGTTGGCGTAAGTCTTGGCGACATCGAGTTCCTTATACAGCTTCATGGTGGTCACGTCCGCGCCGCCGATGCCGCAGGCGTTGCCGTGAGTTTCCGGCGTCAGGCCGAGCACGGCGATCTTCTTCACGAAGGGTTTCATGTTCCATTCGATGAAGCGGCAGTTGCGCCCGGTGATGTTGGGGTCCATGCCCGAACCGGAAATATTCTTGCCGATTTTTTCCACCACCAGCACATCGATCTCGTCGAATTGCAGGCGCGGCATCAGTTCCTTGGCCTTGGCCAGCAATACCGGTTCGCGTTCGAAAATCTGTTCGGACGGCACGATCTCGATGATCGCGGTTTCGTCCGCGGCATTTTCCACCATGGCGACGCCGAACAGGACGTTCTTCCTGGCGAGGATGAGCTTCGCGGTTTTCGGCAGCAGTTCGCCGAACATGTCCATGCCGTAGGTGTGCAACGTGGTGGCGCCGATGATCTTGCCCATGCCGATGGCCAGCATCTTGACGATGCCGGATTCGATCGGCGCACGGAAGTTGGTATGCGGCTTGACGCGCGGGATGATGACGACTGCGTCGGCTTCGGCAGCCTGCTTGTCCATGTACACCGGCATGCCATCGTCGAGCTTGCCCAGTTCCACGACGTCCATGCTGGACTTGATCGGGCAACCGACATAGTTCTCGGTGATGCCATAGCCTTCCAGCACTTCGCGCTGGCCTTCGGCGGTGGCGCCGCCGTGGCTGCCCATCGCCGGGAATATGAAAGGCCTGGCGCCGAGCGCCTTGAGTTCAGCGACCACGGCCTTGGCACATTCGGCGATGTTGTTGATGCCGCGCGAGCCGCAGCCGACGGCGATGGTCATGCCCGGCTTGACCCTGGCCCGCACTTCGGGGCGCTTGAACTGCTCGACGACCGTCCTGGTGACGCTGTCGAGTTTCTTGGTCTGGAACTTCTGGCGCACATGCACCATCCGCGGCAGGGCAATATTGAGTCCGCCGGCCATGTTGACTTCGATGCGATCACCAATCATTTCAGCATCCTCCATCCAGGTTTGGTTGTTGGCGCCGCCGGCCCGGATTCGGCCATACAGCGAGCAGCGAACATTTTACTCCAGCGTGCCCTTGCCTAGACAACCGTCAGTTCGCGGTACACGTCCAGGTATTGCCGGGCGCGGGCTTCCCAGCTGAAATCCCGCTGCATGCCATTCTTCTGCAATTGCCGCCAGATTCTCTGGTCGCCGTAGACGGCGACGGCCCGGCGGCAGTTCTGCAGTAGCGTGGCCGGGTCGAGCGGCGTGAATACGAATCCGCTCGCCGTGTGATTCTTCAACGTTGCCGGCGAGCAATCGACCACCGAATCGCGCAACCCGCCGGTGCCGTGCACCAACGGCGGCGTGCCGTAGCGCTGGCTGTACATCTGGTTCAGCCCGCAGGGCTCAAATCGCGAGGGCATCGCGAACAGGTCCGCGCCGGCTTCGATCTGGTGCGACAGGCCCTCATCGAAGCCGATCTGCACGGCGATCTTGCCGGCGTGACGTTGCGCGAGCGCCTGGAAGCGGCGCTGCAACGCCGGGTCGCCGGAGCCGAGGACGGCCAACTGCGCCGGCAGCATTACGAGTTCGTCCGCGATGTCGGCCAGCGCGTCGAGGCCTTTCTGTTCCGTCAACCGGCTCACCACCCCGAACAGTGGCGTGCGCGGCGCGTCCTGCAGGCCCATGCGCTGCTGCAGCGCGCGCTTGTTGTCCTGCTTCGCGGCCAACCGCGACGCGTTGTAATAGCGCTCGATGTAGGGATCGGATTCCGGATCCCAGGCATCGACGTCGATGCCATTGAGAATCCCCGTCAGCACGCCTTTGCGTTGCGCGAGCAACCCCTGCAAACCCATTCCCAGCGGTTCGCTCTGAATCTCCTCGGCATAGCTCGGGCTCACCGTGGTGATGCGATCGGCGAATTGCAGTCCGCCTTTGAGGAAGGACAGATTGCCGTAATACTCGACGCCGTCGATGGTAAACGCCTGCGGCGGCAACCCCAGCCGGTTGGCTGTCTGTGCCGGAAAAATGCCTTGGAACGCGAGATTGTGGATGGTCATGACGGCGCGTGCCCGCGGGCCGCGCACATAGGCCAAGTAGACCGGCGTAAGGCCGGTCTGCCAATCGTTGCAGTGAACGATGTCGGGCTTCCAGGAAAAAAACGGCGAACCGGGTGTGGACAGCAGCGCGCCAACGTAGGACAGCAGGCCGAAACGCAAAGCGTTGTCCGGCCAGTCCGCGGCAGAGCCGTCCTGATAGGGACCACCGCTGCGATCGTAGATCGAACACTCGATCACCAGCAGCGGCACGCCCGAGGGAAGTCTGGAGGCGATCAGCGTCGCGGCAGGAACACCGGGCAAGGCCGGCAATGTCGCGGCGCGGCCCCTGGTCTTGAGCGCTTGCATGACCTGCGGATAACCCGGCACGAGCACGCGAATATCCACTCCGAGCGCGCTGAGCGCCACCGGCAGCGCGGCGCTGACATCGGCCAAACCACCGGTCTTGATCAGCGGCGCGACTTCGGATGTCGCGAAGAGAACCTTGAGTTTCTCGGGGTCAGCCATTTTTCTGTCGTGAATGTCGTGAATGTCGCAACGCCTTCGGCTCGTCCGATGCCGTCATGAAGTAATTGCGATATTCACGACATTCACGGCATTTACCGCACTTCGCAACGAAGGATGAGCGCCCCCAGAGGCGGCAGCGTGATGGCGGCCGATTGATCGTGGCCCATCCAGGGGAAAGGCTGCGACCGAATAACGCCCGCATTGCCGGCGTTCGAGCCGGCGTAGAAGACCGAGTCGCTGTTGAACACTTCCCGCCAGGCGCCGGATTTCGGCAAACCGACACGATAGCCGTGCCTGGGTACCGGCGTGAAATTGAGCGCCGCCACGATCGGCGATCCGCTGCGGGAGCGGCGCTCGAAACACAAAATCGACTGATCCGCGTCATTGCAGTCGATCCAGCGGAAACCGTCCTGCTCAAAGTCCAGCTCATGCATTGCCGGCTCGTCGCGGTACAGGCGGGAAAGGTCGCGCACCATGGTCTGCACGCCGCGGTGCCAGTCGATGTCGAGCAGCCCCCAGTCGAGTTCCCCGCCCGCGCGCCACTCGCGTCCCGGCGCAAACTCGTTGCCCATGAAGGTCAGTTTCTTGCCGGACGCAACAAACTGATAAGCGAGCAGCAATCTCACATTGGCAAATTTCTGCCAGGCGTCCCCCGGCATTTTGCCAAGCAGCGATCCCTTGCCATGCACCACTTCGTCATGCGACAGCGGCAACAGGAAATTCTCGCTGTAGGCGTAAATCTGGCCAAAGGTAAGCTGGTTATGATGAAAGCGGCGGTGTACCGGATCGTTGCGCATGTACGCCAGCGTGTCGTTCATCCAGCCCATGTTCCATTTCATCGAGAATCCGAGCCCGCCCAGATAGACCGGCCGCGATACCATCGGCCAGGCCGTGGATTCTTCCGCGCAGGTCAGCGCCCCGGGGAAATCACGATGCACCATCACATTGAGTTCGCGCAGGAACTCGATTGCTTCCAGATTTTCGCGCCCGCCGTACTTGTTCGCAATCCATTCGCCGGCCTTTCGCGAGTAATCGAGATACAACATTGAGGCGACCGCATCGACGCGCAATCCGTCGAGGTGGCACTCCGCCAGCCAGTAGTGCGCGCTGGAAAGCAGGAAGCTCTTCACCTCTTTGCGGCCATAGTTGAAAATGTGCGTGCCCCAGTCCTGGTGCAGGCCCAGGCGCGGATCCTCGTGCTCGTAAAGCGCAGTGCCGTCGAAGCGCGCGAGTGAAAAGGCGTCGGTCGGGAAGTGTGCCGGCACCCAGTCGAGCAAGACGCCGATGCCGGCCTGGTGGCACGCATCGACGAAGGCTTTGAAATCGTCGGCCGCGCCAAATCGGCTGGTCACCGCGAAATAGCCGGTGGTCTGGTAACCCCAGGATTCGTCCAAGGGATGTTCGGAGATCGGCAACAGTTCGATGTGCGTGTAGCCCATCTCGACGACGTAGGGGATGAGGCTCTGCGCCAGTTGGGGATAAGTATAAAAATGCCCGTCGGGGTGTCGCCGCCACGAACCGGCGTGAACTTCATAGATATTGATCGGCGCGTGCAGCCAGTCCCAATGGGCGCGAGCGCTCATCCACTCATTGTCGTGCCACGCATACTGGTCGGCGACAACCTGCGCCGCGGTGCCTGGGCGCAGTTCGTGAAAACGGGCGTAGGGATCGGTCTTGACGAAGACCTCGCCGGTTGCGCGGTTGCGGATCTCGTATTTGTACAGCGTCCCCGCGCCGATGCCGGGAATGAACAGCTCCCATACGCCGCTTAACCCGTGGGCCGACATCGGGTGTGAACGCCCGTCCCACCGATTGAATTCACCGACGACGCTGACTCTCGCTGCATTCGGCGCCCAGCAGGCGAAGCGCACGCCACCGACGCCATCGCACTGCTCCAACCGGCTGCCGAGTACCCGGTAGGCTTGTTCCAGGCGGCCTTCGTTGAACAGGTACAAATCGTCCGCGCCGATGGCCGGCAAGAAGGTGTAGGGATCGTAACTCTCGAATTCCCGTCCCGATTCGCTTATCCGCAACACGACCGGTTGTGCCGGGGGATCGGCACCCTGCCACGCGAACACGCCTTGCGCATGCACCCGTTTCATCGCTACGAATCCAGCGCCGGTGCGCACCGAAACGCCCGCGGCGTAAGGCCGGAACACGCGCAACGACCAGTCCCGGCCCACGCGGTGCAGGCCGAGCACGCTGAACGGATCGTGGTGGCATGCGCCGACCAGGGCCTCCAAGTCATCGGCTGCTGGTAATTGGAGAGAGGGGATCATCGTTGGGGTGGCGGGTGGCATCAGGCACCGTCAGGGAACTCGTGACGAGGGACGATGCCGCGTCTATTATAAGCAGAGCCCCTCGCTTCAGGTCTTTACTTTAAAGGCGGGCCGTAAATCCGGCGGCGAGCCCACGGACCGCGGCCCAACCCGGCGCGGGTAAGCAGCCCGCTGAACTTTCGCTCAACATCGGTATCGGGAAGATTTCATGATCGACAACGACCTCAATGTCCGTTTCGTCAGTGTTCCGACCAAGAATACCTACGCCCTGGTGCTTGCCGGGGGACGCGGCAGCCGGCTGAAGAACCTGACCGACTGGCGCGCCAAGCCGGCCGTTCCATTTGGCGGTAAGTTCCGCATCATCGATTTTCCCTTGTCGAACTGCGTCAACTCGGGGATTCGCCGCATCGGCATAGCGACGCAATACAAGTCGCACAGCCTGATCCGGCACGTCCAGCGCGGCTGGAGTTTTCTCGACGGCCGTTTCCAGGAGTTCGTCGATATCCTGCCGGCCTCGCAGCGCACCGCCCAGGAGAACTGGTATCTCGGAACAGCCGACGCGGTGTACCAGAATCTGGACATTCTGCGCGCCTACGAACCGGACTACATCCTGGTGCTTGCCGGCGACCATATTTACAAGATGGACTACGGGAAAGTGCTGGCCTATCACCTCGCCAAGAATGCCGACATGACGGTGGCCTGCCTGGAGGTTCCCCGCGAGGAGGCCACGGCATTCGGCGTCATGGCGGTGAACGACGACTGGCGCGTCACCGATTTTATGGAAAAACCGGCCAACCCGCCGTCCATCCCCGGGCGGCCGGACATGGCGCTCGCCAGCATGGGCATCTATATCTTCAACGCGCCATTTTTGTACGAACAGCTCGCGCGCGATACCATGAGCCCCGACTCGAGCCATGACTTCGGCAAAGATCTCATTCCGCTTCTGGTGCCACACTATCGCGTGTACGCGCAGCGTTTCGACGACAGTTGCGTCGGCCAGCGCGACAAGGCCGCGTACTGGCGGGACGTAGGCACGGTCGATGCGTACTGGGAATCGAACCTCGATCTGACCCGGGTCACGCCGGATCTCAACATGTATGACAAGGAGTGGCCGATCTGGACCCACCAGGAGCAATTGCCGCCGGCCAAATTCGTGTTCGATGACGAAGGCCGGCGCGGCGGCGCAGTCGATTCGGTCGTGTCCGGCGGCTGCCTCATCAGCGGGACCACTGTGAGGCGCTCGCTGCTGTTTTCGAATGTGCGCGTGCACAGTTACGGCAGCATCGAGGACTCGGTGATCCTGCCGGAAGTCGTCGTCAACCGGCATGTGAAGCTTCGACGCACCGTCGTGGACAAGGGTTGCGTCCTGCCGGAAGGGCTTACGGTCGGCTTCAATGCGGCGGAGGATCGCCGGCGCTTCCATGTTTCCGAGCGCGGCATCACGCTGATCACCCCGGATATGCTCGGCCAGGAAGGCCTCCATCAACGCTGAGCCGCGCCTGACGCGCGACGCGGGCAGGCGCCGCGACTTCGATACGCCATGAGCGACCGCAAGAAACTCGACCTCGTAATCCTGTGGCACATGCACCAGCCGGACTTCCGCGATCATGCCAGCGGAGAATTCGCGCAGCCCTGGGTGTACCTGCACGCCATCAAGGACTACAGCGACATGGCCGCGCATCTCGAAGCGCACCCGGGCATGCGCGTGGTGCTGAACTTCACCCCGGTGCTGCTCGACCAGCTGGAGGATTACACCGACCAGTTCGCCAGCGGTCGTTTTCGCGATCCGTTGCTGCGCCTGCTCGCGCAGCCGGACCTGCAGCAACTCGATCAGGCCGGGCGTAATCTCATCCTGGCCAGTTGTTTCAAGGCCAACCATCAGAAGCTGATCGAGCCCTACCCGGCGTACCAAAGACTGCTTGATTTTTTCCGGCTGGCGCAAGGCCATGGTGACGCCGGTGCTGCGTATCTGTCAGCACAATATCTCGGCGATCTGTTGACCTGGTATCACATCTCCTGGATGGGCGAAACGGTGCGCCGTCACGACAACATCGTGCCCACGCTGATCGCCAGGGCGCACGGCTTTTCTCACGACGACCGCATGCGTTTGCTCGAAGTCATCGGCCGGGAGGTGCGCGATGTCATTCCGCGCTACCGCAAATTGTTCGAGGCGGGTCGCATCGAACTGACCACCACGCCGGAATACCATCCGATCGGTCCGTTGCTGCTTTCCTTCGAAGTCGCGCGGGAAGCGGCCCCCGGCGCGCCGCTGCCGCAAAGTACGAATTATCCGGGTGGACAAAGCCGCACGCGCGCACAGGTGGAGGCCGCAAAACAAAGCCATGCCCGGCGCTTCGGCCGGCCGCCGCGCGGCATGTGGCCGGCGGAGGGCGCGGTGTCGCGCGAATTCGCCGATTTGCTGGCGCACGCCGGCTGCGAATGGATGGCCAGCGGCGAGGGTGTCCTGGCCCACAGCCTGCTGAGCAGCGGCGGCACCCTGCCCGAGCGAGCGGAATATCTTTTCAAGCCCTACCGTGTTGCCAGCGGTCAAACCGCGATCACCTGTTTCTTCCGTGACGATCGCCTGTCCGACCTGATCGGATTTGAATACGCGAAATGGCACAGCAAGGACGCGGCGGTGCATTTCGTCGCCACGCTCGAGAACATCGCGGCCAATGCGGGTGGGGGCGCGCGGCCGGTTGTCAGCGTGATCCTCGACGGCGAGAATGCCTGGGAATATTACCCTTACAACGGCTTCTACTTTCTCGACGCACTCTACGCAGCGCTGGAAAAACATCCGCACATAAAAACCGCGACCTTTGCGCAACTGCTCGATGAAAAACGCGAACCCGCCCTGCTGCCTGCGCTGGTGGCCGGAAGCTGGGTATACGGCAACCTCGCCACATGGATCGGCAGTCACGACAAGAACCGCGCGTGGGATCTGTTGTGCGCAGCCAAGCGCAGCTTCGATGCGATCATCGCAAGCGGCCAATTGAACGACCGGGAAATCGAGATGGCCACGCGCCAGCTCGCCGATTGCGAGGCCTCCGACTGGTGCTGGTGGTTCGGTGATTACAATCCCGCGGAATCGGTGAGGGCGTTCGACGAGCTCTACCGCCGCAAACTCGCCCATCTGTACCGGCTGCTGAAGCTGCCCGCACCGGCCGAACTCGACATTCCGGTCAGCCGCGGCAGGGAAGACTCACAAGCCACCAATGCAATGCGTCGAGCATCCTGATATGGAATCGAACAGCCGCATGAACAAGACCGTTTCGCTGCTCTTCGGCGTGCACGCCCACCAGCCGGCCGGCAATTTCGAACACGTGATCGATGACGCCCACGCGCGTTGCTACAAGCCTTTCCTGGATACCGTCTACCGCTATCCGCGGTTCAGGCTTTCGGTGCATTTCAGCGGCTGGCTGCTCGACTATCTGCTCCGGCGCTATCCGGACGATATGGCGAAGCTGCACGAAATGGTGGCGCGCGGCCAGGTGGAAATGTTCGGCGGCGGCGACACCGAGCCGGTGCTGGCATCGATTCCGGAACGCGACCGCCGCTCGCAGCTCGCGGCCTTGTCGAGCCGGCTCGAGGACTGCCTCGGCCAGCGCCCAAACGGCGCCTGGCTGACCGAGCGCGTCTGGGAATCGTCGGTGGCATCCGCGCTCGCCGATTCCGGCATTCGCTACGTCACAGTCGACGACTATCACTTCCTCTGCGCGGGCAAGCACGTCGAGGAACTGAGCGGTTACTTCTCGACCGAAGAAAGCGGCAGCCGTCTCGACCTGTTTCCGATCTCGGAGGCGCTGCGTTATCGCATTCCGTTTTCGACCGCGCCCGAAACGATCCGGTACCTCGAATCGCTGGCCACCGAGGACGCCGGCGCGGCGGCGATCTACTTCGATGACATCGAAAAACTGGGCGTCTGGCCGGAGACCCACCAGTGGGTCTACGAAAAGCAGTGGCTCAAGCAGTTCATCGAAGGTGTGCTCGCCTCGCCGTCGATCGAGCCCGCGCTTTATCGCGACTTCCATGGCGCCCGGCGCACCCGGGGAGTGGTGTACCTGCCGACCACCTCGTACATCGAGATGAACGAATGGACGCTGAATGCCGACCGCGCGGACCGCTATGCCGAGCTGGTCAAGCGCGAAAAGGACCACAATCGCTACGAGCAGTTGAAACCCTTCCTGCGCGGCGGCATCTGGCGCAACTTCATGTCGCGTTACGCCGAATCGAACTGGATGCACAAGCGCATGCTGCAACTTTCCGCGCGCGTCGCCGACCTCGGCGCCAAGGCGACGGCACGCATGCGCGAACTGTTGCACCTGGCGCAGGCCAACGACGCTTACTGGCACGGATTGTTCGGCGGCATCTACCTGCCGCATTTGCGCTGCGCGGTATGGAATGCGCTGGTCGAGCTGGAGGCGCTGCTCGACCAGGCCGCGCCTCGCAATTCGACCGCCCTCGATCTCGATCTCGACGGTTACGATGAATTCTTCCTGGGCAACGACGTCTTGCAGGCGGTCATTCGCGACGACGGCCTCGGCGCCATCCATGAACTGGATGCCTACCGGCTGCGCCACAATTTCGGCGACACGCTGGCGCGGCGGCCCGAGCATTACTATCGCAAGATCCGCGATCAGGGCGCCGCCCGGGACGAGCATCACGGCGACGGCATCGCCTCCGCGCACGATCGCGTCCATTTCCGCCATCCGGTCTCGGCCGAGGATCTCGACCCGGATGCGCTGGCGCGCGTGCTGTTCGTCGATCGGCAGAACGGGCAGCCGGTGCGATACCATCGATTGTCCGTGCAGGGCGCTCGCGCCGAGTTGTCGGCGAAGGGCATCGCCAAGACCATTTCCATCGACGACAACCGGCTGAGCGTCGAGTACAGGCTGGACGCCGCGGCTGCGCCGCTGCAAACTGAGATCAACCTGGCCATGCCGAGCTGCGACGGTTTTCTTGGCCGCTTCGTGGTGGACGGCGAAGTGCCGGGAGGGTTCGGACAATCGTTCACCTGGGAAGGCATCCAGGCAGTGACGCTCGAAGACCGCGTGCTGCACGGGCGGATTGTGCTGAGCTGCAGCCGGCTTGTAACGATCAGCGCGGCGCCGCATCAGACTGTTTCCCAATCGGAGGACGGGTTTGAAAAAATCATGCAGGCCGTCACACTCAGAGTCTCGATGCAGCCGCAGGCAGCCGAGGCATGGGACCTGATCCTCACGGTGGAACCCTTGCCCGATTGACAGGCGGCAGGCAGGGCGCGGCACGAACCATGTCTTTGCGGGACTGGGCAGTGTAATCGATTTGCCGCAGGGTAATTTCAATTCAACGATGCAAGCTTAAGGAGAAGCGGGATGAATCGCGAAGAGTATGTCGAACGGATGAAGAAACAGATCGACGAATGGAACGTGAAACTGGCTAAGTGGGGAGGCGAGGTACAGAAAGCCCAGGCCAATGTGAGAACGCAATACGAAGCGCAGATCAGCGCTCTGGAAGAACAGCGCGACGAGCTCGTCAAACGCCTGCACGAAACCCGCGACGCCAGCCAGACGGCGTGGATGGAAGTGAGTAAAGGAGCGGAGAGCGCATGGAAGACCATGCAGTCGAGCTTCGAGAAAGCGTGGTCCGAGTTCCAGAAGAAGAAATGAAAGGCTAGCCGAGCCGGGCCGCGAGGTAATCGATCGCCGAGTCGAGCGTCGCCAATTTGCGGTACTCGGCCTCGGGAATATCGACGCCCAGCTTGTCGTGGAGCCGGATGACGACGTTGAGAAAGTCGAAGGAGTCGATGTCGAGCTGCTCGCGCAGCGGCCGGTCGCCGCGCAGGCCCGCATAGTCGCCCTCGGGCGCGATGGCGCAAAGCGCCTCGATGAGGGCGGCGCGGATGTTCTCCCGGGTCATGCGAGCTTCTCCGGTTCCAGCAGCAGACGTTCGAGGGCGCTCAGAAACAGCGCGCCGCGATGGCCGACGCTGGCGCGGTGATCGGCGGCCAACGTGGCGCGCAGTGTCTGGCGCACGACAATGCTGGCGCCGTCCGCCCAGGCGCGCGGCAGTACTTTGCCGAAGCCCACCAAGGCGACCTGCGGCGGATAGATGACGCCGTACACTTCCTCGACGCCCTGCTCGCCGAGATTGGTGACGGTGATGGTTGCATCACTCAGTTCCGAGCTTCGCAGGCCGCCGCTGCGGGCGCGGGTGATCAGGTCGCCCAATGCACGCATGATCTCTGCCGCATTTTTCTTTTCCGCGTCGTGAATCGCCGGCGCCACCAGACCGCCCCCACGCAATGCGATACCGACGCCGAGATGGACCGCCGGCGCCATTTGCAACCGTCCGTCGCGCCAGTGCCCGTTCAGTTCGGGAACCTCCGCCAGCGCCTGTGCCGTCGCGCGCAGCAGAACCGCCGCAAACAGAATTCGCTCGGCGACCGGGCGACCGGCGTTTTGCTGTTCCAGCCAGGACAGCGCCCGGGTCACGTCGATGGTTGCGCCCAGATAGTAGTGGGGGATTTCACGCTTGGATTTCGCCATGGCCGCGCCGATGGCAGCCCGCATGGCTGCAGCCCGGTCGGCCTCCGCAGCCTTTCCCGGTGTCGGAGGACGTGCCGGCTGCGCTGCGCGCTCGACATCGGCAAGCGAGACGACACCGTCCGCAGCCGATGCCGCGACCCGCGCCACATCCACGCCGAGTTCCGCGGCGCGACGGCGTGCCGCCGGGGAAACTTTCACCCTCGCTGCGTGCGCGGCGCGGGCCACTTTCTCCGCCGCCAAGGCAGGCGCGAGCGCCGGCCCCGCCACCGCCGGGGCGGCCGCTTGTGCAGGAGCCGCGGCTTCGCCCTCGCCGCGCAGCAGCGCGATCGGCTCCCCGACCGGGACTGTCGTGCCCGGTTCGACCAACAGCCGGTCGACGATGCCGTCCTCCCAGATCTCGATGTCCACCGCGCCCTTCTGGGTTTCCACGACGGCGACGATGTCGCCGCGCTTTACCGTCTGTCCGGGCTTCATGTTCCACTCGACCAGCGTGCCCGCTTCCATATCTGCGCCCAAGGACGGCATGCGGAACTCATGCATGGCTCATGACCCCCTGCGCTGCCGCAACGATGCCACTGACCTGCGGCAGTGCCGCCTGCTCGAGATGCCGCGCATACGGAACCGGCACTTCCCGGCTGCATACGCGGGCAACCGGCGCGTCGAGTTCATAGAAGGCTTTTTCCATGATCCGCGCTGCCACTTCCGCCGACAGGCTGCCGCTTTTCCAGCCCTCGTCGACGATCACCGCGCGCCGCGTCCGGGCCACGGACTCCAGGATGGTTCGCTCATCGAGCGGACGCAGCACGCGCAGATCGACTACTTCGGCGCTGATCCCGGCCTGCGCCAGTTCCGCGGCGGCCTGCAGCGTCTTGCCGAGCGTGCCGCCGTAGGTGATCAGGCTCAAATCCGTGCCCTCGCGCCGGACCGCTGCGAAGTCTAGATTGACCGCGCCGGCGTCTTCCGCCAGTTCCCCTTCCAGGTTATAGAGCATCAGATGCTCGAAAATGAGCACCGGGTCCGGATCCTGCAAAGCCGTCCACAGCATGCCACGCGCGTCTTCGAGGGTGGCGGGTGTGACGATACGCAAGCCCGGAATATGCGCATACCAGCCTTCGAGGCTGTGCGAATGCTGTGCCGCCAGCTGGCGGCCGCCGCCGGTAGCCATGCGGATCACCAGCGGCACGCCGACCTGCCCGCCGGACATGTGCCGCAGTGTCGCCGCATTGTTGAGGATCTGATCGAGCGCCAGCAGGCTGAAATTCACCGTCATGATCTCGACGATCGGCCGCATGCCCGCAATGGCCGCGCCGATGCCGGCGCCGACGAACGCCGACTCCGACAGCGGCGTATCCCGCACCCGTTCCTCGCCGAACTCCTCGAGCAGCCCCTTGCTCACGGCGTAGCTGCCGCCATAGCGCCCGACATCTTCGCCCATGAGAAAGGCCCGCGGCTCCCGCCTCAGCGCCTCGCGCAGAGCATCCCGCAGCGCCTCCCGGTAAGTCGTGCGCGTCACGATGACTTCTCCTCATTCGAGGGCGCAGCGCGCGCGTATACATCGAGTTCCAGATCTTCGACCGGCTCCAGAGACCCGGCCTCGGCAAACGCCACCGCCTGGTCGATCTCTGCTTCGATGCGGGATCGCATCGCCTCGATGTCGGCGGGCCTGATCGAACCCGCTGCCTCGAGGCGCGCCGAATGGGTGGCGATCGGACAATGGCGCTTCCACATTTCCACCTCGGCCTTGTCGCGGTACAACTCGGGATCGAACATCGAGTGGGCGCGGAAGCGGTATGTTTTCAGTTCCAGGAAGTAGGGAATGCCCAACCGCCTCACGGTGTCGACGGCCTCCCGTGCTGCGGACCACACCGCTTCCACGTCCATGCCGTCGACGCTGGCGGCGGGCAAGTTGTAGCTCGCCGCCTTGGTGCACAGATCGGTATCGGATTCGGAGCGCGACAAGGCGGTGCCCATGGCGTAGAGATTGTTCTCGCACAGAAACAGCACCGGCAATTTCCACAACGCCGCCAGATTCAACGTCTCGTGGAACTCGCCCTCCGCCACTGCGCCTTCGCCGAAGAAGCAAGCGGTCACGCGGGCGCGCTTCTGCATCTTGTCCGCCAGCGCAATGCCTGCCGCGACCGGCAGGCCGCCGCCGACGATGGCATTGCCGCCGTAGAATCGACGCGAGACATCGAACAGATGCATGGAACCGCCGCGACCGCGGCTGCAGCCCTCGCGCTTGCCGAACATTTCGGCCATCACGGTCGCGGCAGGGATGCCGCGGGCGAGCGCGTGACCATGTTCGCGGTAGGTGGCGACCACGGCGTCCTCGGCGTCGAGCGCGGGCATCACGCCGGCCGCAACGGCTTCCTCGCCGATGTACAGATGCAGAAAACCGCGGATCTTCCCCGCGCTGTAGAGTTCGGCGCACTTTTCCTCGAACCGGCGGATACGCAGCATCTGCTCCAGCAGAGCGAGGGACTGCCCGAGCGGCGCTGTCACGCGCCCGACTCCAGCGTCGACGTGTCGCCTTCCGCGAGACCAAGTTCGCGCGCCTTCAGCAGGCGCCGCATGATCTTGCCGCTGCGCGTCTTGGGCAGCGTCGGCAGGAAGTCGATCTCTTTCGGCGCCACGGCAGTCCCCAGGCGCTTGCGCACGAATGCGAGCAGTTCGCGCTGCAGTTCGGGCGACGCAGAGAACCCTGTCTTGAGCGACACAAAGGCTTTCACCACTTCGTAGGCGACCGGATCGGGCTTGCCGATCACCCCGGCTTCGGCCACCGCGGGATGCTCCATCAACGCGCTTTCCACCTCGAACGGACCAATCAGGTGCCCGGAAGACTTGATGACGTCGTCGGCGCGTCCGATGAACCAGAAGTAGCCGTCCGCATCGCGTCGCGCGAGGTCGCCGGTCAGGTACCAGCCGTCCGCGAAGCACTTCCGGTAGCGCTCGTCCTCGTTCAGGTAGGCGCGAAACATCGACGGCCAGCCGGCGCGCAGCGCCAGTTCTCCCTGTACATCCGGCTCGCTCACCACCTCGAGGCTCCCATCCGCCGATCGCTTGAGAATACCGGCTTCCACGCCCGGCAGCGGGCGTCCCATGGAACCGGGCTTGATCGGCATCGAAAGGTAATTGGCGATCATGATCCCGCCGGTCTCGGTCTGCCACCAATTGTCGTGGATCGGCAGGTCGAATGCCTCCTGTCCCCACAGCACCGCCTGCGGGTTGAGCGGCTCGCCCACGCTGGCGATGAAGCGCAGGTGCGGATACGCACGCCGGCGCGCCGGCGCAACCCCGCCCTTCATCATCATGCGCACCGCAGTGGGCGCCGTGTACCAGACGCTCACCTGTTCGCGCTCGAGGATTTCGTACCAGCGTTCGGCATCGAAGTCGGCCTCATCGACCACGCAAGTCGCGCCGATGCTGAGCGGGGAAATGATGCCGTAGGACGTGCCGGTCACCCACCCCGGGTCGGCGGTGCACCAGAAGATATCTTCGGGGTGCAGGTCGAGCGCGAAGCGGCCGCTCACGTGGTGGGCGACGACGGTCTCGTGAACGTGCAGCGCGCCTTTGGGCTTGCCTGTGGTGCCGCTGGTGAAATGCAGCAGCGCTGGATCTTGCGAATCGGTCGGCTCGATCAGGTAATCGGGCGATGCCCTTGCGTTTAATTCCGCGAAATTTAGGGTTCCGTCCGGAGCCGGCGATGTCTCGGCCTCGGCAACAATCAGCACATGCTTCAGCGTGGGAATTCTTGCCCGTATCCCGGCGATCTTCTTTGCATAGAGCGACGCCGTGGTGACCAGCACCTTCGCGTCGCCGATGCGCATGCGCGTTTCGATCGGTTCCGGCCCGAATGCCGAGAACAGGGGACAAACGACACAGCGCGCCTTGAGCGCGCCGAGCACTGCGACATACAACTCGGGAATGCGGCCCGCCAGAACGAACACGCGCTCGCTCTTGGCGACGCCGAGTTGGTGCAACACGTTTGCGAACCGATTGCTGAGCTCGCGCAGCTGCCGATAACTGAAATCGCGGGTCTCGCCATTTCTGCCGAGCCAACGGATCGCCAGTTTGTCGGCGGTGGCGCCCAGCGCGTGGCGATCCACCGCTTCGTGCGCAATATTCAGCCCGCCCGCAGGCAATCCATTGAGCAGGCTGCGCGCCTTCAGCCAGGAAAACGACGCGCACGCCTCTTCGTAACGGCCGAGATTAGGGTCCCTGTATTTCGATCGTGCCTTTTCAATGACGGTTGGTGTTGTCATGCCCCGGCGCGTCCGATCGCGATCGACGATTGTGCCAAGATACCAAATGGAGCGGGAGGGCCATTGACATAGGTCAACGTAAGCACTGGCCAGCCGGGCCGGCTGTTAACACGGTTCAACTCCGGGGCGGCAGGAAGTCCTGTGCCATTTGCCCGCCTTTGCGGCAGTGCGCGGCTGCTGTACGCTTCCATTCACAATCGAATAAATACAAGCGGGGAGAAGCATGGGTAATAAGAAGAAACCCGAAGAGCTGCGCAGTCATCGCTGGTATGGCGCGCAGGACCTGCGTTCCTTCGGACACCGTTCGCGTACCTTGCAGATG
>Ga0315281_10002888_pt1 | contig 25400 bp, 20 predicted proteins | sample YL17G07_0_MG_FD_204540 | JGI IMG/M metagenome (GOLD analysis project Ga0315281, IMG submission 204540) | Sediment microbial communities from Yellowstone Lake, YNP, Wyoming, USA - YL17G07_0 | ecosystem: Environmental > Aquatic > Freshwater > Lake > Sediment | place: USA: Wyoming | collected... | reverse complement strand
ACTAGCGCTGGCGATTCTTTTCCTGGCAGGCCTCTCCGGGATCGCCGCGCCCATCCTCGCGGCGAAAGACAAAACCCCGCCCGTCGACTCCAATGACGCAACCTTGCGCCTCTATCAATTGCTCGATAATTCCCGCGGCGGAAAACTCTCGGGGTTCTTCGTCGTCGCGGACGTTTACAAAGATCCAAGCAGTCCCGACGAAGAACTGCAACACGTCCTGCGCGCGGAGTATGACAAGGATCGCGGGTTTGCCAAGCTGAACCTTTACGTCCGCAGTGTTGGGAAGATTGGGCCTGAGCAGATGAAGATGTATACGCCCAAGGAACTCTACGACTTTGGGAACTCGGACCAGGAAAAATTCATGAAGACCGACCCGGGTCAATTCGGAAGGTCAGGCGACAATTACATGCGCGCCCAAGGCGACGGTCCGCTCGCCAGTGCTCCCATCACGGATGACGTTCGCAAAGCCTACGACTTCTTTGTGTCGCAGCACTTGCTGCCCGCCCTGCAGAAGAAGTAAGCCCCCTGTATTTTCTCCGCTGAAATTAAGATTGCCGGCCTCACTACTGGGCCTGCGACCAGATGCGCTCAAATTCCTCTTCAAAGCGCGCCACACCGGTTGGGGCGGAAATAAAGACGGCGTTTTCGAAATTGTAATTGTCGGCACTGGTCGTCCAGTTGAAACTTCCCGTCACCGCCAGACGGCCATCAAACACCGCAAATTTATTGTGCATGATGGAGCGGTTGCCCTTGTAGCCTTGGCTCAGCCGGATCGCGATTCCCCTGGACTGGAGGAAGGGAATCTCCGAGTGCGGCTCGTGCGATTGGCGCTCGTCGGCCACGACACGAATCTCCACGCCTCGCTGTTGGGCGGATTCGAGTGCCGAGGTAATATCAGCGTGGGTCATATCGTAGATTGCAATATGCAGGGTCCTCTGGGTGTGGTTGATGGCGGCAATGATGCGGTCCGCGACCCGGTCGCGGTCGGAAAAATACGGTCCTTCGAAGGGCGCCGCGCCGGGGACCGCCACGGGCGCCGCCTCGCGCCGTGTTCCGGGAGACGCACGCTTGAGGTCGGGATAAAAGCGGGCGACGGCCACTCCCAGCAGAATCACAATCGCGCCGATGAGAGATTTGGATCGTCGCATGTCAGTTCGAATCGGTAGCGCCGGGCTTCAGCCTGCCTGCGGTAGGCAGGCCCGGCAGGGTTCTACTTTTCCGGCTTTTCCGGCACGCTGCCGCCCTAAAGGGCGGCGCTACTTCGCAAGCACCAGGCGCTGATAGCTCGAGGGGTTTTCGAGGCGGACGTGGAACGCCTGCCCGCTTTTGGAAGCGAAGACGATGCGCTCCGGGTCCTCGTCGGGAACTTCCTTGCCCGGCGCCGGAAAGACTTTCTGTGCGCCGAACGCGAGACCGATTTCGTAACCCTCCGAGAACTTCGCGCCGTCAAAATACGAAACCGGAATGGCGATGTCGCCCGAAAAACCTTGGGAAGTTTTCTTCCATGCCGTTTTAATCTCCTGACCGTAGTTGTGCGGCTGAGCGCGCGGCGGAAGATAATCTTCGTCCGAGAAGACGCTCGGCTCGACTCCCGCGAAATTGCCCGGACTGAAAAGCCAACGGTATTCGTCGCCCGTGGGACGCGTGCTCTGGAAGTTCTTGCGGAAACCGGCCTCGATCATCAGCGAGAACACATCGCCGTTTTCGATGGCGCGGCCGATAAAGGGTTGAAGGAGCGCGGGGTCGATGATTTCGACGCCGACGTAGAGATAGTTGTCATCCCACCCAAACGCCGCACGCGCCGAAAACTGTTCCGGGCCTTTCCACAATTTCGATCCGGTTACGATCTGTCCCACGTCGCTCAGGGTTTGTACCTTGCCGCTCTGCCATTTGGCAAAATCGCCGTCCAGAGCCAGGGGGCGTGCGGCGCGGCTGGCCGTAAGCGCGTCGAGGTCCTCGCGCCACTGGAGCTTTCCGTCGGGCAGTTTCTGGAACGCCGGGTCTTCTTTCAATTTCGCCAACCGCTCGCGGGTTCGTGTGGGAAACGGCGAGAGCTCGGCATGAAGCTTCTGGAAGTTTCCGCGCATCTGGAGCCCCTTGAGGGCGGTCTCAAGCTGCGCGATCTGGCGTTCAATTTCGGCGACGTCGATCGCGTAACGCCTCCCGTGAAACAACGGCGTGAACACATTCTCGTCCCACCAGTAGTCGCCATAGATTTTCAAAATCGGCGCAAGCAGCCGCGAGCTGTCTTTCCCGTACTGGTCCGCGACGGCGTTGTCGAGCGAGCGCTGCGGGTCGTAGGCGCCGGGATTCCACAGGTAATCGGCGATGGTGGCCAGCGGAATCATGGAGGCGCGTGGCTGGTTCATGGGATTCGAAACCATTCCCGCGGCGGCCTCGGGGAGGCGCGCGTCGCGCCCGTGCAACGGGCCCAGGTGGACGCGCCACGAGCGGCCATCGTTCACCGGAAAGTTGTCCCAGACCAGCGGCTTGCGGCGCAGGAACTCGCCCCATTCCTTTGCCTGTGCCAATGTGATGGCGGGCGAGGCGACGTTTGGCCCGGTCCAGACGATGGCGACGTCGGGATTCACCGCCGCGCCTAATTCGCGAATGTAGTCCCGGCTGCCCCACTCGTTGGTATAAGTCGTGGGCGTCACCACCAAGCGATTCTCCGCCGACTGCGCTTTTAGATGTTCGTCAAGCTTGTTGATGATTGAGGCGTGCGCCGCGGCGAGAGTCTGGAATCGCTCGCGGTCCTGCGGGTTTTGGAGCTCCTGGGGCACGTCATCCAGGAACAGCGCAAAGCAGGAGACGCCCAGTTTTCCCACACTGGCGAGCTTCTGGGTGAGCACGCCAAAATCCTGCTCGCTCGAGTAGGTCATCGAGAGGCCGGGGCTGATGGCGAAACAGAAATCCACAAAGTTGGCGCGCGCCGTCGTGACCAGCTCGCCCAGACGCTTCTGCTGTTCCGGCGGGTACGCTTCGCGCCAGAGCTTGCGGTGGTAGGGGTCGTCCTTGGGAGCGTAGTAATAAACGTTCATGCCGTGCTGGCCTTCAAAGCGCAACATCTCGAGCCGGTCCTGGTGACTCCACGGCGTGCCGTAGAAACCTTCGACAATCCCACGCTCGGGGAAGGAAGGAAAATCCGCCAGTGTGACGGTCATCCCAGCGCCCGATCGTGCCGTCGCGCTGAATTTCGGTGTGGGGAACAGGCTAGCCGAAACATCCGCGGGCGGCAGGCGGAGCAGGTCGGGGACGCGCATCAGCGCCTGATGGAATCCCGCGGGCGTGGCGGCAGTCATGCGGATTCGATTGGGTACGGTGCCGCGCGGGTAGGTGACGCTGAGGTCGTAGCCCTCGCGCGCCAGCTCCGGCGTCAGGGACTTGCCGCTATCGCCGGTCAAGCGGCGCAAAGTCTCACGATAAGCGGTGAGGTCTTTTTCCTGGTTCAACTCGAGGGTGAGATCGCCGGGACGCAAAGTGACGCGCGCCGCGTCTTTAGCGCTTGCGAAGAATCGAATCAAGGCCTGGTCGTTCGCGGCCAGGGCCTCGACCTGCCGCCGGACTCGCGTGTCCAGATCGTGGCTGGCAACCACCGCCCAGGTGTGGCCGGCGCGCTTCGCGCCTTGAGCGAACGACGCCACAACAGTGACAATACCCAGCAGTAGAAGTCTTATGCGCATATTATTGTCTTATAACGACACGCCGCGACGCTGCTATGGCGAGCCGGCGCGCGGGCGTTGCGTTCCCGCGCGGCGAGGGGCGCGGCCTTCCGGCTTCTTGGCCGCTTCCGCCGCCACCGCCCAGAATTGCGGGTCTTCGGTGCCCAGCCGCCAGGCGGCAAAGCCGCCGAGATGGTTCCGCCGCACAAGCTGCAGTTTCTCCTTGTAGCTTCGTCCGTCATCGTACCAGATGGTGTGCAGTTCCTGCCCGTCGCGGAACTCGAACCACGGGGCACGCCAGCGCTCGTCCCACTGCACTTCGACTCCGGGCCGCTCAAGCAGCGGACTGATGTCGTCGTGAGTCATGGATCGCGAGAGCATTCCGGAAGCCGTCTCGACCCACTCGCGGCCGTAGAAGGGAATTCCGAGCAGCAGTTTGCGTTGCGGTACGCGCGGCGCGGCATAGTCAATGGCCGCCTGCATCCAGGCGTGGCCGGCCACGGGTCCGGGCGGCGTGCTGTTGGAGTGGTGGTCGTAGGTCATCAACACCATAAAGTCAACGGCGCGGCCGATGGCCCGGAAGTCGAACGGCGCGCCCCATTCGCCGGTGCGAAACTCCGCGGCGCGCGTGTCGGGATAGGCGTCGGAAAAGCGTGGCACGACGGCGATGCTCAGCAGGCGTCCGTCGCGATGCAGGCGCGCCGCCGCGCGCTGGACGAACTTCGTATAGAGCGGTTTGTCGGCGGGATCAACGTATTCGAGGTCGAGCTGCCAGCCGACAAAATTCTCGCGCCGCGCCAGGTAGGCGAGATAACTGACGGCGCGCTCCTGAGCCTTGGGGCTGCGCAGTATCGCGCTGGCAATCGAGCGGTCGAAGCCGGGATTGACGACGAGCGGCATGATGGGCAGGCCGGCGCGGCGCGCCGCCTCCGTCACCGCAGGGGGAACTTCGCCGCGCACCACTCCGTCCGCCTCGACCCTAAAGCACTGCGGGCCGACCAGCGTCATCTCCGCCGCGTGCTCCGCGAGCGATCTTGTTCCACGGGAATCGTCGAAGTAGTAATACATCGCGAGCGGCCTCGCGCCCATCACTCGCCAGCGCGCTCGCGCGAGCGCAGTTGCCTCCCGGCTTTTGGCGGGCGCTGGCGCGCGAGCCTTCTCGGCCGCAATGGCGAAGCCGGTCGCGGCGAGCAGGGCCAGCAAAACCCACACGAGTCGAGCGATATATTTCATGCGGAAGACCGTCGTCGCCATAAATTCCAGAGAAGATAGGCCGGGACTCCGCTTCCCATCAGCACCAGGCCCCACAGGGAATCAGCGCGCTGCTCGACAAAAGTGTTCACGAGCAGCGCTGCTGACAGAATAACAAAAATCCCGGGAACGAGGGGATAACCCCAGGTGCGATACGGGCGGGCAAGCGCGGGCTCGCGCCGGCGCAGCAGGAAGATCCCCGCTGTGACCAGCATGTAGAAGAGGAATTCCGCAAAGATCACTTTGGTGTAGAGCCCCTGATATTGGCCGGTCAGTGCCAGGAGTCCGGCGATAATCGCCTGCGCCGCAATCGCCACCGCGGGCGTGCGGAAGCGCGGATGGAGCCCCGCCAGCGCCTGCGGAAAGAGCCCGTCGCGCGCCTGCGCATAGGGGATGCGCGAGCCGGCGAGGATCGAGCCGTTGAGCGTGGCAAAGGCGGAAATCATCACGCCCACTGCCACGAAGGCTCCGCCCGCGCCGCCCAGGAACCGGCGCGCCGCGTCCGCGGCGACGGTGGTGGTATTGGCGACCTCGGCGGGCGCGAGCACGTAGAAATAGGCGATATTCACAAGAATGTAAACACCGCCCACCACGAGCGACCCCACAATCAGCGCGCGGGGAATGTTGCGCTGAGGGCTTTCGACCTCTCCCGCCACCATGCTGAGATTGTTCCACCCGTCGTAGGCCCACAACGCGGAGACCGTGGCCAGGCCGAACGCCGAGAAGAACCCCATCGGTGCGCCGGAGCTGAACGAGCCAGCGAAGTGCGCGAACGACCCGTGTCCGAGTGTCAGGCCCAAAACGATCAGCAGCGCCAGCACGACCAGCTTCGAGGCGGTGAAGACCGTTTGCACTGCGCCGCTGCGCCGCACGCCCAAAACGTTGAGCGTCGAGAGGAGGATGATCATCACCACCGCGCCGATCTGCAGGCCCGTCAGGCGGAGCGTGACACCGCCCACCAGCGGTGCCTGCCACACTGCTTCTCGCATTTGGGGAAAGAAATAGCTCAGATAGATATTAAATCCTGTGGCGATGGCCGCGATGGAGCCGGTCTTGGCCACGAAGAATTGGGTCCAGCCGTAGAGGAATCCCATGAGGGGGCCGTAGGCGCGGTGCAGATAGACGTATTCTCCGCCCGCCTCGGGAAGCGCCGCGCCCAGCTCGGCGTAGCCCAGCGCGCCAAAGAGGCTCAGTACGCCCGCGAACGCCCACACCAGCAGGACGCGCCCGGGGGAGCCCATCTGTTGGAGCATGACGCTGGGCACGACGAAGATCGCCGTTCCAATCATCGTGCCGGCAACCACCGAGGTGGCGCCGAAGAATCCCAACCCTTTGACGAGCTCGCGATTTTCAGACATGTCGTGCACTCAGGCGGAATTTGCGGGAATGAAGAATTGTGAATAGTGAATGGTGAATGCCCTGTCCATTACGGCCCACCCGCAATCTTGTGGATCCAATTCACTATTCACCATTCACTACTTACTATTGGCTGTCTCAGACCCACCGACGAAGGAAGTCGCGGCCAAGCCGACGATAAAGGTGACGCACGTTCCGATGGCGGCGTACCACGTCCAGGCGATGGAGGTGAGTCCCATCACCGCGAGCAGCGCCGCGAGTCCGGCAAAGGCTCCTAGGGCCGTCCCGAGGCCCGTGGCGCGCCGGGTGAGCACGCCGAGGAGAAAAATTCCCAGCATGCTTCCGTAAGGGACCGAGGCGATGGTCAGCGCCAGCTCCAGCACGCTGCGATGCATCCGCTGGGCGAGGAAGGCGATGAGGATGAGGACGATTCCCCAAACCAGCGTCAATAGGCGCGAGACTCGCAGGTAATGGTTCTCGTCTGCGCCGGGGCGCACGAAGGGTTTGTAGAAATCCATCACGGAACTCGAGGCCAGGGAATTGAACGCCGCGCTCAGGTTGGCCATCGCCGCCGCGAGGATCGCCGCCACGACCAGCCCCGCGAGCCCCACGGGCAGTTGCGTGACGACAAACGTGGGAAAGACCTGGTCGGCGCGGGTGAATTCGGTCGCGGGCGGGGAGCGGTGATAAAAGGCGAAGAGGACCGCGCCCGCAATCAAGAACAGGCTGAATTGGAAAAACACGATCACGCCGCTGGCGATGACCGCCACCTGGCTCTGCCGCAGGGTGCGCGCCGCGAGCAGCCGCTGGACGATCAACTGATCGGTGCCGTGGCTGGCGGTGGAGAGAAACGCGCCGCCAATCAACCCCGACCAGAAAAGATAAGGTTGATGCCAGTTGAAAGTAAAGTCGAACACGGCAAGCTTCTCGCCGTGGGCAGCCGCCATGGCGCTGACTTCAGCCCAACCACCCGGCAGCGCTTGGAGCGCCAGCACCACGGCCAGCGCTGTCCCCGAGAGATAGATGACGAGTTGAATGACGTCGGTCCAGATCACCGCCGTCAATCCGCCGCGATAAGTGTAAAAGAGCGTGAGCGCGGTAATGATGACTACAGCGGGCAACACGCCGGTTTTGAAGACGACTTCGATGACGATGGAAATAGCGAAAACGCGCACGCCTTCGGCCAGGGCGCGTGTCACCAGGAACAGTCCTGCGGTCAGAATCTTCAGCCCGCGACCGAAGCGTTGTTCGATGAGTTGATAGGCGGTGTAGAGCTCTCCCGCAAAGTAGCGGGGAAGCAGGACGAGAGCGACCACGACGCGCGCCACGAGATAGCCCAGCACGAGTTGGAGGAATCCCAAATTCGATTGGAAGGCGATTCCCGGCGTGCTGATGATGGTGAGAATGCTGGTCTCGGCGGAGACGACCGAGAAGGCGATGGCCCACCAGGGCAGGCGGCGCCCCCCCAGGAAATAATCGCGTAGCGTGCGCTGACTTTTTCCGAAACGCGCACCAAAAAGGGTGATGGCAATCAGGTAGGTCACCACCACCCCGAGGTCGATCCAGCCAAAAGCCATGCGCGCTCCTGAGCAATCAGCCATCAGCTCTCAGCAGGCGCCCCTTCACGCCTCCGGTCTTGCTGACTGCTGATGGCCGAAAGATGGCGGCGAACTTGCGGCGAGTCTAGCGGAGGGTTACGGGGTAGTCAAGAAACCTGCGGAAGGCAGAGTGGATTAATGGGCCCTTGTGGATCAAGGGCCGGGCGGTCTCTTGCTGAGGCGCTCCACGCAATGGGCGACGATGTATTTGCGCACCTGTTCGGGCATGCGGCGGTCGAGGCAGATTTCACGGAGGTCGGGGACGGCCATGTCGGGGACAAACGCCAGGACTTGCTGGAAGGGGGTGTGGGGGTTGCGAATCATGGCCAGCCGCAGATAATAGCGATGCGACCATTTCTCATGGTTGGCGATGGTTTCCACGACGGCCTCGGGGAGCGAATCGAGCGACAGAACTTTCATCAGGTGGGCTTCGGTGAGGAAAGGATTCTGGAGGGCGGCGAGGAGCAATTCGCGGTCCTCGGTGGCCAGCAATCCGGCGGCGACGCGTCCCGAGCAACGACGCGCCAGGGTGATTTTCTCGCCGCGGGGAATGGTCGCCACTTTCTTGAGAATGGTCCCTTCCGCCACCATCTTCACATCGGTGGGGACGGCGGGCGTTTGGCTGACACGCACCAGGTCGAAGAGGTAGAGGAATTTCAAGATGGGCAGGGAAACCAGGCGCGGAGTGCGGGGATGGCGTGCCAGCGCCAGTTTGACGCCGTAATTGCGCGCCGCTTCCTTGTGCACGGCGATCTCGCGCAGAACTTCCGCCGGCAGGTCTTTGCGCTCAAGCAGGCGCAAGAGGTCACGTTCCTGTAGGTTGGGATTGCGCGCCAGCGCGACGAGCACCTCCTTGGCCGTCTCCTTGAAGAACGGCTCGAGTTGGTGACGCGGCGCGGCGGCGGCTTTTTCCGCGCGTTCCACCATCTGGTCGGAGGAATCCTGCCTAGCCATCGTAGCTTGATTGTAAACATGGCATCAGGCTCGCCGCAAGCGTTCCTCCGCCAAGGATCGAAGGCTGGCCACAGTGCAGGGGTTCTGCGCATCCAACCGAGTGTGCCGGATGCCGGGGTGTCTCCTCGGCGTGGGGGCAGGGGGCAAGCGTCTGCCGGAGACGGACGGTGCTTCACCCTGCGCGACCGCCACGAGGTAAAGGGAGCCGGGGTTAATGACCGCCGTCAAATCTCACGCCGGAACCCGTTCCCAGAGGGGTACGAAATGGCATTTTTGAGGGTGGGCATCAGATTTTGCTTGAAAAATCTTGCAAGTCCTGATATCTGGAGTGCGGCATCTGAGCAGTGGGTCGCCGGCGCTACGAGTATCCAGCCGAGGGAAGGCACCTGCGGCGGCCGGTCGAGATGGCTCCCAAATTCGAAGAACCACACCCTATAGACATGAGGTAGTCGTGCGATGAGCATGAAGATAACAACTGCGTTTCTGACCTTAACCATCCTGGCGAGCATGGCCTTTCTCGCTTCCCTCACGGGGAATCGAAGCCTGGGACTCGGGCCTGCGCTGGCCTGGGCAGCGCCCCAGCAGCCGGCGGAGGGGCAGAAGCCGACGACGTGGAGCAGCCGCGAGGAGTACGACGTCTATACGGCCATGGCGAATGAAAAGGATCCCACCAAGAAGCTCTCGCTCGCGGAGGCCTTCTTGCAGAAGTACCCCAACTCGTTCGTTCGCGACACCGTCTACGTCACCATGATGCAGGCTTACCAGCAGTTGGGGGATGGGAACAAAGCGCTGGAAGTCGGGCGCCGGGCCCTTACCGCCAATCCCGATAACATCGACGCGCTGACGCTTAGCGCCTATATGTTTCCGTTCGTATTCAAGGGGGATGACCCCGAGGCGGCCACGAAACTCTCGAACATCGAGAACGATTCCAAGCACGCGCTGGACCTGGTGCAGAAGATGCAGAAGCCGGCCAACGTAAGTGACGAGCAGTTCAACCAGGGTGTCAAGGCGCGGCGCGCGCTGTTCAACGGCATGCTGGGATTTACAGCGTTGCAGAGGAAAGATTATGCCGCTGCCATCGCGTCGTTCAAGGCGTCCGCAGAGGACAACCCCGCGGACGTTTACACCTTTTATCGCCTGGGCATTGCCTACATTTCCAGCGACCCGCGCGACTACAACAACGCCATCTGGAGCCTGGCGCGGTCCGCGTCGCTGGCCAAGGCCGGCAACAATCCCGCCGGGGCGGAGATCGAGCGCTATCTGAAACAGGTCTACATCAATTACCACGGAAACGACCAGGGCCTGGCCGACGTTCTCGCCCAGGCGGCCACGTCACCCTTGGCGCCGGAAGGCTTCAAGGTGGCCCAGATGGAGACGCCCCAGCAAACGGGTAACGCCAGCATCGACGCCTACAACCAGACGTTCTTCCAACTCAAGCTGGGCGGCGACCGAGCCCAGAAACTTTGGGACGGCTTGAAGGGCCAGCCCTTCGGTGTGGGCGGGTTCGTCGAAACCGTGGAGAAGGGAACGGATGCCGGAACCTACCTCGTGCGGATCGATATCCTCGACCAGTCCAAGAGCGCGGACGGGGTGTACGACATCGAGTTGCAGGACTCCTCGCAGCCTAACGTGAAAAACTTGAGCAAAGGGGACGCGGTGCACTTCCAGGGGTTGATCGCTTCCTACGCGGCTGCCCCCAACCTCGTGATCACGCTGAGCGGGGGAAAGATCAACGACGACGATATTCCTGAGCAGGCCAAGGTGCAGCCGAAGTCCAAGCCCGCGCCCAAGCCGAAGGCCAAGGCTCCGGCACGCAAGGCCGCGCCAAAACGGAAGCCGGCGTAAGGGCAACCATAGTAGGTTAAGTAAGATTTAGTTATATGCTATCTCTTAAAAGTATGGCCGCAAGGGCGAGCCCCTGCGGCCTTTGCTTTTTCCCGGGGCTTCAGCGGCTGGCGCGGCGGGGGCGCCGGGGCTGGCGGTCGAGTCGCAGTTGTTCCAGCTTGCGGCTCAGGGTGTTGCGGTGGATGCCCAGGGTCTTGGCGGCCTTCGACTGGTTGCCGTTGGCCTTCTCCAGGACCCTGCGAATGAAGCGTTTTTCGAACTCGCCGACGGCGTCTTCGTAGTCGATGTCATCCTCAACCATTTGGTTGATGAGCGCGTCGAGTTTCTCTTTCACGGTTGAACTCCAAGCCGGGGGATTTCCCGGATGTCCACGGCTAATTTCCCGTGGCTTTCTTATCGGTCTGAATGAGCGCCTGGCGGAATCGTTCGTAGCCGGCCTGGAATTCCGCTTTCAGGTTGGCCGGCATCAATAGGACGATCACGCGCGCGCCGGCGCTGACGTAAGGCGCGAGCAGTGAGCGCTGCACGACTTCCGGCTTGATGTTGAACGCCAGCAGCGCCATAAGCAGAATCGAGTCCACCACCAGGCCTCGCACCAGCCCGAAGATGCCGCCCAGGAAACGGTCGAACCACTGCAACCCGGCCGTCTTGATGAGCCGCTTCGCCAGGGCCGAGGCCAGCGCGCCAACGATGAGCGTTCCCACGAACAAGGTGAGAAAGCCCAGGCCCAGCGCCACCTCGTGCGAGCGCGTCAGGTCGTCGAACCAGAGGCTGGCCCGCGGGTAGCCGAGCGCGGCAACCACCAGCGCGGCGACCAGCGCAGCCAGCGCGATCAGTTCCCGAACGAAACCCTTCAGGATGGCCGCAACCACCGAAGCGACGACAATCACGCTCAGAACCCAATCGAGCCAGTTCCCTGTGCCCATGGCGCTTCGGAGTTGCGGACAGAATCTCTAGTGCCGTTCCAACTTGTTACAGCAAATCGTTACGTGGACTGGGGCTGCCCTGACGCGACCTTGCGGGCCGGATGGTTAGCCTCAGATAGTTGGAACGGCACTAGTTGAGCGTGTGACCCGTCAGCAGACGATACGCTTCCCGATACTTGGCGCTGGTTTTCTCCACCACCTCCGACGGAAGTGGCGGCGGCGGCGGCTGCTTCGCCCAGTGCAGCGATTCCAGGTAATCGCGCACAAACTGTTTGTCAAAAGACGGCTGCGGCCGGCCGGGCTGATATCCTTCCTTCGGCCAAAAGCGGGAAGAATCGGGCGTGAGCGCCTCGTCAATCAGCAGGATCTCATCCCCGCGCCTGCCCCATTCGAATTTCGTGTCGGCGATCAGGATGCCGCGCTGCTCGGCGAATTCGCGCGCCCGGAGATAGAGGTCGAGCGTGGAGTCGCGCAGCTTCTCCGCCGCGGCCTTGCCGACAATCTCGACCGTCTGCTCCCAGGAAATGTTCTCGTCGTGGCCCGTAATCGCCTTGGTGGCGGGCGTAAAAATCGGCTGGTCGATCTTCGCCGACTCGGTCAGGCCCGCGGGCAGCCTTACGCCGCACACCGCGCCCGTGGCTCGATAGTCTTTCCAGCCCGACCCGGCGAGATATCCGCGCGCCACACACTCGACGGGGAAGGGCTGGGACTTCTTCACCAGCATCGAGCGGCCCTCGAGTTGGTCGGCGAACGGTTGCAGTTCGGCGGGATATTCGGCCACGTTGGCGGTGATGAAATGGGTGGGCACGGCGTCGCGGAAAAAGTTGAACCAGAAACATGAAAGCTGGGTCAGCACGCGGCCCTTGTCGGGAATGCCCTCCGCCATCACCACGTCGAACGCGGAGAGCCGGTCGGTGGCGATGATGAGCAGCTGATCGTCATCGACCTCGTAGACGTCGCGAACCTTTCCGCGCGAGTGCAATTTGATGCCGGGCAAATTTGTCTCGCGGGTAACTGGAGGATGAGTTTGTGCGGCCATGGAGTTTTAGGAAGGGACATTCTAGAACAACGCGAGGGCTTGTCAACGGAAAAAGCGGAGAGGTTTCACGCGCGAATTTCCGGAGAAATGTTGTCCGTGGTGTCCGCGTGCGATGGACTTGACTTTCGGAGTGAGAGAGTGTAGCGCCGACCTTTAGGTCGGCAGCTTGCGACGGTGCCGGGCTCGAGCCCGGCGCTACCAAACCAAAATGCGTCGCTTCTCGTCACGCGGGGACGGCGACGGCTTCGGCCTCGCGCTCCGCCTCGTCAAAGCGCACGGAGACGAGTTTCGAGATGCCGGCCTCCTCCATCGTCACACCGTACATCACCTGAGCGATCTCCATGGTGCGTTTGTTGTGGGTGATGAGGATGAACTGCGTGTGCCGGCTCATGGACTGAATCATGCGCGTGAAGCGGTCCACGTTCGATTCGTCGAGCGGCGCGTCCACCTCGTCGAGAATGCAGAACGGGCTGGGCGTGTAGCGGAAGAGCGCGATCAAAAGCGCCAGCGCCGCCAGCGCCTTCTCGCCGCCGGAAAGCAGCAGGACGTTCTGCAGGCGCTTGCCGGGCGGCTGCGCCGCGATGTCGATGCCGCTGTCGGCGTCGGCTTCGTCGCTCAGGCGCATCTCGCCGATCCCGCCGCCGAAAAGCGTGCGGAACGATTCGGCGAAGTAGCCGTTGATGGCCTTGAAGGCTTCGAGGAATTGCTGGCGCGAGACCTGGTCGATTTCCTTGATGGCCTGCGCGGTGTCTTCGATCGAGGCCAGCAGGTCCTGGCGCTGGGTCTCGAGGAAGGTGTAGCGCTCTTCGGCCTCCTGAAGTTCTTCGAGCGCCATCATGTTGACGGGGCCAAGATTTTCGATGCGTGTCTTGAGCTCGCGCACCTGCTCTTCGGCGGCCACGAGGGCCTCGCCCGCGAGGGTCTGCTCCGGCGTCAGCTCCGCCAGCAGGGCCGCGGGTTCGGCGTGGAGTTCCTGGCGGCACTGCTCGACGTGATGGTTGCGGTCGGATTCGGCGCGCGCCAGCGCGATTTCCGTTTCCGAGCGCTTCTCGCGGCGCGCATCGAGTTCGGCGCGCAGGTTGTCGAGTTGCGGGGTGAGTTCATCGCGGCGGGCGCGCACGCCGTGCGATTCCTCGTCCAGGACGCGCTGTTCTTCGCGCGCCGCAACTTGCTCCTGTTCCAGTTCGGTCAGGCGCGTTCGGCTCTCTTCCGATTCCAGCGCCAGCAATTCGCGCTCTTCCGCCCAGCCGCGAATTTGCTCTTCCAGACGCGCGCGGCGGGAGCGGATTTCTTCGATTCGCTCGCTCAAACGGGCGCGCTCGGTCTCGAGCGCGCGGGCGCGCTCTTCCAGCGTGCTGGAGCGCGTCTGCGCTTCCAGGAGTTCCTGGCCGAGTTTCTCGATTTCGCCGCGGAGGTCGCGGAGGGCGGTCGTAGCGCGAGGGAGTTCGTCCTCGCGCTCGACACGTTCCGCGGCGGCGGCGTCGAGTTGGGCGCGAAGCTCCGCCTGGCGCGCCTGATTGGTCTGTCGCTCGGATTCAAGCGCCGCGGCTTCGTCGCGCAGAACGCGCAGCCGCTCACTGGTGCGGTCAAGCGCTTCGCGCGTCTGCCGCAATTTCTCGTCGGCGAGAAGGGCTTTCTTGTCGGCTTCGATCTTCGCGGCGCTCAAATGGCGAAGTTCCTCGTCGAGCTGCGCGACCCGCGCCGTCACCTCATCCAGGGCAGCTTCGGCTGATTTCAGTTGCGCTTCCAATTCCACCACGCGGCGTTCCAGTTCGCGGAAATCGCGCCGCAGCGCCAGCGGCCCGGCGCTCTTGCCTTTGCCGCCTGCTACCAGGCGATGGTGATAGTGCTCGCCGCTGGGCGTCAGGAAGTGGCACTCGGGGAATTCGCCCGCCAGTTGTTCGGCGGCTTCGGTGCTTTCCACGACGTAGGCAGTCGCCAGCGCAGGCAGCGCGACGTCGCCGTTCAGTCCCAAGGACGATGCAAAGCGCACCAGTTCGCGCACCGGCGCGACCACGCCGCGCGCCCCGCGAACTTCCGTGTCATGATCTGCGTTCGAATGCCCGTTGGAAGGAATGTGGGTAACAAAAAACGTCGAGCGGCCCGTGCCTTCGCTCTTGAGGAGCGAGATTCCCGAGCGCGCTTCTTCGTGACGCTCGACGACCACGCAATCCAATTCGTTCTTGAGGAAATCCTCCACCACCTCTTCGTAGCCGGCGGCGACTTCGACAAAATCCGCCAGCACGCCGAGAGGATGAAACCCGTTGCCCGAGCCGTTTCCGGAAAGCAAGCGGCGAACACTCTCGGTGGAGTAGGCATGGCGGGCGAGCGACTCCTCCAGGGCCTGCTTGCGTGCTTGCGCGCCGGAGAATTCCTGACGGAGATTCTCGACCTCCGCGCGGCGGGTGACCTGCTCGGCGCGGGCTTGTTCGAGGGCCGTGCTAGTCTCCGCCACCGCATGAGCGAGCCCGGCCAAAGCGCCCTGGTCGCGCTGCTGCGCCAGCCCGAAAGCCTCCAGCTCGCTTGAGAGGCGCTGATGTTCCTGCTCGACTGCATCGCCTTCGGCGCGGGCGCGCGCCGCCTGGCGATCGAGCGCCAGGCCCATCTCCTCGGCCTGCACAAGCTGGTTGCGCAATTCCGCCAGTTGGCTCACGGCTTCGAGCAGCGCCTGCCGGCAAGCCTCGACCGTGCTCTCGCCCTGCATGAGCTGGGCTCCGAGTTCTTCCTGCCGCGCCAGCATTTGCCGCACGGCCTCTTGCGCGGCGGTCCAATCGAGCTGGAGTTGTCCGGTCCGCAGAGCCTGGGCTTCGGCTTCCTGCCCAAGAACCGCGAGCTGCGTTTGAAGCGCTTGGCCTTCCGAAGCGGCTTCGGCGCTCCGTGCTTCCAGCCCCGCAATCTGCTGGCGCACCTGCTCCAGGCGCGAGTTCAGCCGCTCGCGTTCCAGTTCGCCTTGCGCGATCGCCTCACGCAGTTCCGTCAGCAGTCCTTCCAGCTCATCGTGCCGCGAAGCCGCGGTCTTCTGCTCGCGGTCAATTTCGTCGAGCCGCCCGGCCGCCTCGGCACACGCCGATTGAAGCGCCGCCGATTCTTCACGCAGGCGCTGGCATTCGCTTTCCAGCGTCATGAGGCGGCACGTCAAGACGATCTTCAGCTGCCCGCGCAATTCCTCATGCAACTCGCGATAACGGCGCGCCTTCGAAGCCTGGCGCTTGAGCGAGTTCACTTGCTTGGTGACTTCCTCCAGGATGTCGGTGATGCGGCTCAGGTTCAGGCGCGAAGATTCCAGCTTGGCTTCCGCCAGACGCTTGCGGGTTTTGAATTTCGACACGCCGGCGGCTTCCTCAATGATGGAGCGGCGGTCGGAAGGTTTGGAACTCAGGATCTGGCCGATGCGCCCCTGCTCGATGATGGCGTAAGACTCCGGCCCGAGACCGGTGCCCATGAAAAGGTCCTGGATGTCGCGCAGGCGGCAGAGTTCGCCGTTGATGAGGTATTCGCTTTCGCCGGAGCGGAACAGCCGGCGCGTCACCATGATCTCGCCCGCGCGGTGCCGAAGCGCGGCAGGGCGCGCAGCGAGCGCTGCGCCGTCGCCGTTCGAGCCCGCGGCCTCGGCAACAGCCTCAGAATCGGGCGCTTCAGATGCGGAGAAGAGATTTTCGGTTTCTTCGGGAAGACCCTCGCCGGCTTGCAGGTATTCGGGATCGATCAGCGTGAGGCTGACTTCCGACATGCCGGTCGAGGGACGCGCGCTGGTGCCGTTGAAGATGACGTCGGCCATGCGCTCGCCGCGCAACGACCGCGCGCTCTGCTCGCCCAGAACCCAACTGATGGCGTCCGACAGGTTCGACTTGCCGCACCCGTTCGGTCCTACGACCGCGGCGATGCCATCGGCGAAGTCCAGGCGAGTCTTATCCGCAAACGATTTGAAGCCGAGGAGTTCGACCCTTTTCAGTTTGTACAATTCACATACCTCCCGAACAGACCCCCACAACGCGATGGGTCAGAGCCGTCGAGAACTGGACACCAAAGCACATGTCGGAGTCTGGCAAGGGACAGGCATACCTGCCGGGGAACATTCCGGTTGGTTTCGCCGCCGCGGCGGCGAAGGACGCGGGTGCCTGAACCCTGCTTCTATCGACTCCGTCATGCCATCTGGCGCAAAAAGGTATGGCTGACGCGAGGATCCCCGTAACGTCAAGAGAAAACTAGCACGAAGAAAAGGGCTTGTAAAGGGGAAAACCACAAGATTCTGGGATATTTTTCGGAGCCCGCCCTATAGGTGGGGGGTAGCGGGTTGGTGAATAACCCCGGTCTAAAATTGGCCTGGAGGGCGAGTCAGGCCTTGCTCGCCGGTGTCACCAGATGCGCGTCCATCCGCTCCAGAATCAGCTTGCGCATCTCCGGCAGCTCGACGTGCGGGCAATCGAATAATTCGATTCGGCAATCCGCCTCGCGGCCGTATTGGCGATAGAGCGGCAACAAATAGTCGCGCACTTTCTCGACACCAGCGGGCGGGGTCAAATCATCCTGGCGGCCGTTCACGCTCAAGCGCGCGCGGGGAACGATCAACTCGTTGATCTGGGCAGTTGAAAACTTGGTGAGCAGGCGCGGCACGTAATAGTAAATTCCGTGGCCTTTCAGATTGTCGATTCTGATGAGTTCTTCGAATTCGGTGAGGCAGCAAACGTCAAGACAAAGCCTGACGCGGGAATCGAGCGCCGCCAGCCACCAGGCTTTGGTCGAGCCCATCGACATGCCGAAGGCGCCCAGCCGCTTTGCGTCAACCTCCGGGCGACTGGCGAGATAGTCGAGCGCGCGGAATTCGTCGAACATCATCATGCCGTAGAGAACTTGGCCGCGCCAGAGCATCAACTTGAAGGCGTCTTCTTCTCCGACCTTGCCGACCTTGGCGTGCTTCCGCTCGCCGAAGCACCAGCTATCGATGGCGAGCGTGACCAAACCCTTCTCCGCGCAGACCGACGCGTAGGCGGGCTGGGCCTTGTCGCCGATGAGGAGCTGCTCCTTGCCCAGGTCGTACATCCCTCCGTGCCAGTGGATGAAGAGCAGGCCCGGCGCGGGCTTCTGAATCTTGTCGGGAATCAGCAGCAGGGCGGGCACGGGCTCGGCGCCGTTCAGGTCGAGCGCCAGGCGTTCGAGCGTGTAGCCATCGTGCTTCTCCGTCTTGATAAGCTTCGCCGGCTCGGGCTTGTGTTGCCACGGCAGGTCGCCAAGCAGACCCCACAATTCCTTGCGGCGCTTCTCCTGGTACGCGGTGAACTCCCGCGCGCTTCGCTCCGCCGCGCGGACGGCGGGCAAAGATAAGCTCGCTCCCGCGGCCAGCATCTGCGCCGATGTTTTCAAGAACTCTCGTCGTTGAATGGCCACTTCCCACCTCCCAGCCCACGCGGTTCGACGTGCCTGCGGGAGTAATTTACTACAAAACCCTCGCCATGATGCACGGCTCGAGCTGCACGGGTGATTGCGCCCGGGCCCTCGATGACCTGAAGGTGGCGTTCCGCGAAGTCTTCGGCCGGCAGAAGTGGCTCGGCTGTGGCGGCGGGCTTGATCCCGGCAGATGCGTTGTCAGCGCGTTGCCGCCCTGAAGGGCGGCTCTACACGCGGCGCTACGCGGGTTTCCAGCGTGGGATGGGTTTGCGCGCGGCGGTGGCTTCGTCGGGGCGGGCTGCTTGTGATCTCGGGGCGGTCGCTAACGTGTCGCATGATTGTGTGCTAGGATGAGGCTGATGCAAATCGAGTATACGGTTCAGATCTGGAGAGAAGGGAAGCAGTTCATCGCGCACGCGATGCCGCTGGACGTGATGAGCGCAGGCCCGTCGCCCGAGGAGGCTCGCCGGGCCGTGGACGAGGCGGTTCGCCTGTTCGTGTTGACCGCGAACGACCACGGGACTCTGGAGGAGATTCTCGGCGAGGCCGGATATGAACTGAGAGACGGCGTGTGGACGCCCCCTCCCGCCGTCGCCTTTGAAAAGCAATCCACGGCCGTGGCCGTCTGAGCATGCCGCGCATTACACCTCTCCACTGGAAAGACCTCGAAAGAGTTTTTCTCGCCTGCGGTTTCCGGTTTGCCCGCCAGGAAGGCAGCCATCGCTCCTACGTCAAAGAAGGGGTCTTAAGGCCCATTGTTATTCCGACCTATACGGAAGTTCCCGTATCGATTATCCGCAACAATTTGAAAACCGCAGGGATTTCGCGCGACGACTATTTTCGCGTGCTAGAGCGAGTTCGTTGAAGCGATTTGAGCCTTCCGCGAAATCTTCGGCCGGCAGAAGTAGCTCAGCGGTAGCGCGCCGGGCTTGAGCCCGGCAGATGCGTTGTCAGCGCGTTGCCGCCCTGAAGGGCGGCTCTACACGCGGCACTACGCGGGTTTCCGGCGCAGGATGGGTTTGCGCCCCACAGGTTCCCAAGGTTGCGCCGATAGTGGCCCCACCCGATGAGTGGGAATCAGTGGGTGACGGAATTCAGGAGCGTTCGGTCAGCAGCGGATTGACCACGCGAAGAAACCGGAACTGGTGGAAATCCGTATCGGCAGTACGAATCTCCGCGATGCCATGCTCCTTCATCACGGCAGCGATGTGCAGGTCATGCACCTGGTTTCCCGAGAGGTCCGGATACTGGTTGGCGAGGTCGCGAAGGATTTCCGGGTGATGCTCTGTTTCTGTCAATACGCCGAACGAAGGTGAAGTAAACAGGCCCGCAACGAAGTCCCAGGCGTTGGTCAGAGTAAGCGGGTTTTCAAAGATTCTGGGATGAGTTGCCACGCGCAAGAACTCATAAAGGATAGACCAAGTGACAAACCAAGCCTCTGTATTCGAGCGCCAGCGCCGCAGCATCTCCTTGGCGGCGGGGTGCTGGGGAGCTCGCCGGTTCGCCGCGTAGAGCAGGAGATTCGTGTCGGCGACGAACAACGCTAGCCCCTTTCCATCGCTTCGTAGACTGCATTCCTGTCGGCCACATCCACTCGTGCCTTCCCCATATCAAACGTGGGCAAGGGCGGGAGTCGCCGGGGCCTTGGGTTTTCAGCCAAGCCTTTGCGGAGGAGCTCCGCGACCAGGTCGGAGAGGGTATCGCCACTTTCCAGCGCTCGCCGCTTAAGTCGCCGGAAGAGCGGGTCGGGAATGAGCAAAGTCGTCTTCATACGGAAAACCATAGCGCATGTACGGAAAGCTGTCAAGCACCGATGGAAAGATGGGGAGCGGTCTACTTTACGGTTTCCAGCGCAGGATGGGTTTGCGCGCGGCGGTGGCTTCGTCGAGGCGAGTGATGCGCGTCGTATAAGGCGCCTTGAGGACGAACTGCGGGTCTTCCTCGATTTCCTGCGCGACCGAACGTAACGCTTCGACGAACTCATCGAGTTCCGTTTTGCTGGCGCTCTCGGTGGGCTCGATCATCAGCGCGCCGGAAACAATGAGCGGGAACGCGGTCGTGTAGGGATGGAATCCGTAATCGATTAAACGCTTGGCGATGTCCATGGTGCGGACGCCGCGCGCCGCTTGGCGCTTATCGGAGAAGACGCACTCGTGCATGGAGGGCGCATTGTAGGGAAGCTCGAACACATCTTCCAATCGCTTCCGCACGTAATTGGCATTGAGCACGGCGTCTTCCGTCGTCTGCTTCAGTCCATCGAAACCGTTGGCGAGAATATAAGCCAGCGCGCGCACCGCCATCCCGAAATTGCCGTAGAAGCTGCGCACGCGACCGATCGTCTTGGGGCGGTCGAAATTGAGGCGATAACCACCATCGGCGGCATTTTCCACAGTTGGGGTGGGCAGATAGGGTTCCAGGAATTTCCTGACGGCCACCGGGCCTGAGCCGGGTCCACCCCCGCCGTGGGGAGTCGTGAACGTCTTGTGCAGGTTCAAGTGCATGACGTCCACGCCGAAGTCGGCGGGCCGTGTGATGCCCACCAACGCATTCATGTTGGCGCCGTCCATGTAAACCAAACCGCCGCGCGCGTGGACCAGGTCGGCAATCTCTCGAATCTGCGTTTCGAAAACTCCCAGCGTATTGGGATTGGTCAGCATCAGTCCCGCGACTTCGTCCGTCAGGGCGCGGTCGAGTTCGGCGAGGTCCACGCAACCCTGCGCGTTCGACTTGATGTTTTTGACTTCATAGCCTGAGATCGTGGCGCTGGCGGGATTCGTTCCGTGCGCGGAATCGGGAATCAGAATGTATTTGCGCGGGTTGCCGCGCTCCGCGAGGCAGGCGCGAATTATTAAGATGCCCGTCAGTTCGCCTTGCGCGCCCGCCGCGGGCTGGAGCGAAACGGCATCCATGCCCGTAATCTCGGCGAGGCAGCGCGCCGTCTCGTGCAGAATTCGCAGGCAGCCTTGCGCGAGCGATTCCGGGGTGTAGGGATGATCGGTCGCCAGGCCCTCAAGGCGCGCCACGACTTCGTTGACTCGTGGGTTGTACTTCATCGTGCAGGAGCCGAGAGGGTACAAGCCTGTATCCACTCCGTAGTTCCACGTGGAAAGGCGCGTGAAGTGGCGGATGACGTCGAGTTCGGACACTTCAGGAAAACCATCAACGTCGGCCCGGAAAAACTCCCGACCCAGCGATTCTTCCGCCGAAACGGCGGGCACGTCGAGGGGCGGCAATTCCACACCGGACTTTCCCGGGGAAGTGCGCTCGAAGATCAAGTCCTCATTGCGAGTGACGTGCGGTCGCGCGTTGCGAATGCGGTTTTCCATGATTCAGCGCTCTCGTCCCACGGAGGCAGAGTGCAACTCCGCAGTGGAGCCTGATGAATTCGTGAGCCTGCCGAACTGGCGATAGACTTCCACCATGCGGTCAATCGCTTCCTTACCGACCGTTTCCGTGACGCAGACCAACAGGTGATTGGCGAGTTCCGGATAGAACTTTCCAAGGTTGAAGCCGCCGATGATTTTCTCTTCCCGCAGCGCGGCGAGTAGTCCTTCCGCATCGCCGGGAGTTTTGACAACAAACTCATTGAAATGCGGCGCCGCGAAAGGCGTGGCCGTGCCCGGGACAGCGCGAAGCAACTGGGCGGCGTAGTGGGCCTTGGCCAGATTCTGCGCGGCCAACGCCTTCAATCCGCGCTTGCCCAGAAGGCAGAGATAAATCGTGGCCGCGAGCGCGCACAGCGACTGGTTCGTGCAGATGTTGGAAGTTGCCTTCTCGCGGCGGATGTGCTGCTCGCGCGTGGCGAGCGTGAGGACGAATCCGCGCCGGCCCTCCGTATCCTGCGCCTGTCCAATCAGTCGGCCAGGCATTTGGCGGACGAATTTCTCTCGGCTGGCCAGAAATCCCACGTAAGGCCCGCCGAAAGCCACCGGCACGCCAAATGATTGCGCCTCGCCGCAGACGATATCGGCGTCGCTCGGGGGTTGAACGATTCCAAGCGACAGTGGCTCCACAATCGCGACTACGAGCAGCGAGTTGTTCTGATGGGCCATTGCCGCGATTTCGCTGATGGGCTCGAGCGAGCCGAAGAAATTCGGGGACTGGACGACCACCGCAGCGGTTTCCTGTTTGAGCGCCACTTCCAGTTGTGCGATATCCAACTGCCCGGAAGGTGAGTACCCAACCTCAACGACCTCGACGCCCTGGTGGCGGACGTAGGTGTCGAGCACCTGGCGGTACTCGGGGTGAACGGTCCGCGCCACCACGACGCGGTCGCGGCGGGCAATGCGCAGCGCCATCAGAACCGCTTCGGTCGCGGCGGTCGAGCCGTCGTAGAGCGAAGCATTGGCGACTTCCATGCCTGTAAGTTGGGTCATCAGGGTTTGGAACTCGAACATCGCCTGCAGCGTGCCCTGGGCAATCTCCGCTTGATAAGGCGTGTAGGCCGTGAAGAATTCACCGCGCGAGAGCAGGGCATCGATCGAGACGGGGCGATAGTGCGCATAGGCGCCCGCGCCGAGCATCGAGACGTATTCACGGCTGCTCTGCTTGGAGGCTTGGCGAAAAAAGTCCAGAATCTCCGGCTCAGAGAGCGGCCCGGGAAGATTCATCGGACTTTTCAATTTCAGTTCGTCGGGAATCTGTTCGAAGAGTTCGTCCATCGAGCGGTGCCCCGTGGCTTCGAGCATGGCCGCCCGGTCGGCGGGGGAATTGGGGAGATAGCGCATTACTCGCTCTTTTTCTCTTGGATGTAGGCTTCGTAGTCGTCGGCGGTCATGAGGCTCTCGATTTCGCGCCGGTCGGTAAGACGCACGCGAATCAGCCAGGCGTCGCCGTGGGGATCGGTGTTGAGAATCTCGGGGCTGGACTGGACTTTCGCATTGATGGCCGTGACTTCTCCCGTGACCGGGGAATAGATTTCCGAAACGGCTTTGACGGATTCGACGGTCCCGAAGGACTCATTCGCGGCCACATGATCACCCGCCTTGGGAAGTTCCACAAAGACGATATCGCCCAATTCCTTCTGCGCGTGGTCGGTGATGCCGATGGTGCCGATGCTTTCGTCCACACGAATCCATTCGTGCTCTTTGGTGTAAAGAAGTTCCTGAGGATACATAATGGCTGTTACTCCTATCCGCTTATTGCGGTGCGCGCCTGCGCGGACGTTCAACCGGAGCGTCTCTATTTCGGGCGCTTGTAGAAGGGCAAGTTTACCAGCCGCGCCGTGACCGCCTTGCCGCGAATATCAATCTGGATTTCGCGTCCAACCTGGGCGAATTCCGTCGGAACATACGCCAGTCCAATGTTCTTTCCCAGAAACGGCGCCGGCGAGCCGCTGGTGACCTTGCCAACGACTTTACCGTCGATCAACACATTGTAGCCGTCGCGGCCGATGCCGCGCTCGGTCATCTCAAATCCGACCAGCTTTTTCTTTGTTCCTTCCTGGTGCTGTTTGAGGAGAATGTCGCGCCCAAGGAATTCGCCCTTCTGGAGCTTGCAGATCCAGCTCAGGTTGGCTTCGAGCAGCGTGGTCTGCTCGTCCAGTTCGTGGCCATAGAGCGGATAGGCCGCCTCGAGGCGGAGCGTATTACGCGCGCCCAACCCCACGGGCATCAATCCTTCCGGTTTCCCGGCCTCCAGCATCGCATTCCAAACGCGCTCCGACTCACTGGGAGGGAAGTAAAATTCAAAGCCGTCTTCGCCCGTGTAACCCGTGCGCGCGAGAAGCCCTTCCACGCCGCAGCAAGTCGCCCGGCAAAACCAGTAGTAGCGCAGCCTCGGCAAGTCGGCTTTCGAAACCTTGGCCAGGATTTCCTCCGACTTCGGTCCCTGGAGAGCGAGTTGAGAGTACTCCGACGAGACGTTGCGCACCTGGGCGTCGAACGTGTTGTGCCGGACAATCCAATCGAAGTCCTTGTCCGTATTGGCGGCGTTGACGCATAGGAGGTAGTGATTCTCGGCGAGGCGGTGCACCAGGCAATCATCCACCGCGCTGCCTTGGAGATACATCAGGGCGGTGTATTGCGCCTGGAAATCTTTGAGCCGCGCGACGTCGTTCGAGGTCACATACTGGAGCAGTGCCAGCGCCTCGCGCCCGCGGACCTCGATCTCGCCCATGTGGCTGACGTCGAACAGCCCGGCGCGCGTGCGCACGGCGAGGTGCTCCTGCGTGATACCGGCGTATTCGACCGGCATCTCCCAGCCGCCAAACTCCACCAGGCGCGCGCCCGCAGCCTTGTGGACAGCGTGGAGAGCCGTTCGCTTCAGTCCGACCTCCGCCGGCGTGGACAAGAGCATCCCCTCAGAAAAAAGGCGATTCGAACAAGGACAGCCAAACTAACACAGCCCGTGCGAGAGGGTCAAGGTAACGGAAGATGGGGTAGTGGTGCAGTTTGGTTTTTTCAGACCTTGTTTGGATGGTTGAGGAAATGCTTGCGAATATCCTCTAATTCCTGAGTCAACGGCCAGCAATCGGCTGCAATTCTAACTTTTTCCCGCTGCCCTTATTTATGATTCTGCACTCTAGGGTGGTAGCCACGTTTGATCCAACAAGTCGAATACGTGCAATATATTCCCCTGGCTTAAACTCGTATCGCGTATCCCTCCAGCCATCATATCCTTTCTCCACCGTATCATTCGTAGGAGTGTAGAACGCATCTTCGGCGTCGTATTTCATCGCAATGTCAAGTAACACTTCGATCCCGTTAGGCTGTATATCCTGCGATTGAAGAATGTCCGCACTCTTTCCAGCCTCAGCTGGACCCGCAGAATGCCGCCAGCGGTGCAATTTGAGGGCGCAAACTTGAGTCCTATCTGGCAATAATATCTCGACCCTGCCAGACACCATTTTGGCAACTTCTTTATCTACTGACCCGCGTGGCTCGTTTGCGATCTTGATATGATAGAAGGTTGGTATTCCGTAGATGGCTCCCGTTACTATGTGGCGAATCGGTACGGTATCGTGCGATGTTCCAGTGCAGATTAGATTTGGAACGCCGTCACGCATGTCATCAATTTGTTTTTGCAGGCGATAGGTGGCAACAAATGTCGCCGCAACGAGCAAGCTGGCGCTGGCCAGAAATCCCTTTGTTAATGTCCAATTCCAATTCCCGTTGATGGCAGCCAAGGTGGCGGCGATTATGACAAGAATAGCTATCAGACGTTGCGCCATGTCACTCCATTCTGGGATGGGTTCGAGTATAAAGCGCAACACTTTCCACACGCGCTTCCAGAAGGAGGCCATGGGGAGAATTTACGCTCTTTGGGGTTTCTTTTCAAACTGCACCACTACCGAAGATGTGGTAGTGTCCTAATTTCACACGTAGCGCCGCCCTTCAGGGCGGCATTTGCCGGGCCTGCCTACCGCAGGCAGGCTGAAGCCCGG
>Ga0315281_10002887_pt1 | contig 25401 bp, 26 predicted proteins | sample YL17G07_0_MG_FD_204540 | JGI IMG/M metagenome (GOLD analysis project Ga0315281, IMG submission 204540) | Sediment microbial communities from Yellowstone Lake, YNP, Wyoming, USA - YL17G07_0 | ecosystem: Environmental > Aquatic > Freshwater > Lake > Sediment | place: USA: Wyoming | collected... | reverse complement strand
CGACGTAGTGCATGGCAATGACATCACCCGGATAAATAAGGTGGGGGTTACGAATGCGCGGATTCACCTGCCAGACTTCCGGCCACATCCAAGGGTCTTTGAGAAAATGGTTGGCAATGCCCCACAGGGTATCGCCTTTCTTAACGACGTATTTCTCCGGAACATCCTTCACGCCGGAACGGGTACGGACCGCTCGGGATGTGGTGGATTTCGTTTTGGCGGTGCTGGTAACCGGCGCGTCGGCTTCAGGTATGAGTGCGGGTTCGGGTGTTGCCGCCGGTGCAGATGCCGGCGTGACGTCGGCTGCGGCGGTTGGCCCAGGTGCTGGTTCAGTCGCTGCCGTTGGCACTGTCGATGTAGCTGGTTCGGGCGTGGTGGTAACCGTTGGTGCAGAAGGCTCCACTGTCAGGCCGGGGGATGGCGTTGCGGCGGCGGGTTCCGGTTTGTTTTCCGGTGCCGTTGTGGCGGGTGCCGTGCCGGCACCGTCGCTGGTGGCAGGGGCGAAGAGGCTACAGCCTGCGGCACCGAACAGAAAACTGGCTAAGAATAAAATTCTAAGCTGCAAATGGGATGTATTTTTCGCTATCATGCGCAAACCTTCACAGGTCGATATGCTTTAAATTGTTCAACTCGATCCCCAACCAGGGTAAACCGAGAACCCTCTATATCGTGTAGTATCATAATGTTAGCAGCTTTTTCTAGACTTGTACTATAAATGTCAAATCAAATCTTATGGCAATACTGAATATATTACATTATCCCGACGATCGCCTGCGAACCCGTGCGCAAGTGGTTAGCCAGGTTAATGACCCGATACGACAACTGATCGATGACATGTTCGATACCATGTATACCGCCCCGGGTATTGGCCTGGCCGCGACCCAGGTCAATGTGCATCAACGGGTGATTGTGATCGATATTTCTGAAGACAAAACCCAACCGCTGACCTTCATCAATCCCGAGATCCTTCGCCGTGATGGCCAACAGGAATATGAGGAAGGATGCCTGTCGGTTCCCGGCTTTTATGAACCAGTGGAACGCGCGGCCAGTATTCGTGTCAAGGCATTGGATCGTAATGGCCGACTGTTTGAGTTAGATGCGGAAGGATTGCTGGCGGTGTGCATCCAACATGAAATGGATCATCTCGAAGGCAAGTTATTTGTCGATTACATTTCGCAACTCAAACGCCAGCGCATCCGCAAAAAACTGATCAAACAACAACATATCGCCTTGTAGTACAGAGCGAAATGCCGGTTGTATAAAACCATCATCGCTATGGCAAGGGTGTAACGGTACCGCGATGAGTAACAGCTTGTCGTCGTTTGTTGATTTAAAATAATAGAAAAGAAATACGCTGCAAGATTTGCATTCACAGTGTGAGGCGGTTTTTTTAAGCCGGTTGCGCGTGAGTACCGCCTAAAATAAATACTCCCCCAAATTAATTTTGTTCGATAAAGAGCAAAATCCTTGATCCAGATCAGCATCCGTCTATGCTGAGGTGATTACCTTTGACAACCATTGCCGTGCCCACCAGACACAGAGGGAATCTATGCCGACGCAAGAAACGTATAACTATAAGGTAGTCCAGCAGTTTTCCGTGATGACAGTGGTCTGGGGTGTGGTGGGTCTCAGTGTTGGGGTGCTGATCGCCGCGCAGTTGATCTGGCCGGAGTTGAATTTTAACCAACCCTGGCTGACTTACAGTCGGTTACGGCCGTTGCATACCAACGCGGTGATCTTCGCCTTCGGCGGCTCGGCGTTATTTGCCACGTCATATTATGTCGTGCAGCGTACCTGTCAGGTTCGGTTGTTTTGCGATCGGCTGGCGGCGTTTACCTTTTGGGGGTGGACGGCGGTGATCCTGTCTGCGGCGATTACCCTGCCGCTGGGTTATACCTCCGGTAAGGAATACGCAGAACTGGAATGGCCGATTGATATCTTGATCGCCGTGGTCTGGGTGAGTTACGCCGTAGTGTTCTTCGGCACCATTCTCAAGCGCCAGGTCAAACACATTTATGTGGCAAACTGGTTTTTCGGCGCGTTCATTATCACCGTGGCGGTGTTACACATCGTCAACAGTGCTGTCATACCAGTGAGCGCATTCAAATCCTACTCAATCTATGCTGGCACCATCGATGCCATGGTGCAGTGGTGGTACGGCCACAACGCGGTGGGTTTTTTCCTCACGGCCGGCTTTCTGGGGATGATGTATTATTTTATTCCCAAACAAGTGGGCCGACCCATTTATTCCTATCGTTTGTCGGTAGTGCATTTTTGGACCTTAATCGCTTTGTATATGTGGGCCGGGCCACACCATCTGCATTACACCGCCTTGCCGGACTGGGCACAAACACTGGGCATGGTATTTTCATTAATGCTGTTGGCGCCTTCCTGGGGCGGGATGATCAACGGCATCATGACACTCTCCGGTGCCTGGCATAAATTACGCACTGACCCAATTCTTAAATTTCTGGTGGTGTCCTTGTCGTTTTACGGCATGTCAACGTTTGAAGGTCCGATGATGTCGATCAAGACCGTCAACGCCCTCTCGCATTACACCGACTGGACGATTGGTCATGTGCATTCCGGCGCCTTGGGTTGGGTGGGTTTTATCTCAATGGGCTGTATTTACTTTTTAATACCGCGTGTCTTTGGCCGTGAACAGATGTACTCAAGTAAGTTGATTGAAATTCATTTTTGGTTGGCGACTTTGGGTATCGTGGTTTACATCACCTCCATGTGGATTGCCGGTGTCATGCAAGGCCTGATGTGGCGTGAAGTGAATGACGATGGCACGCTGACCTATACCTTTGTGCAAGTCCTCAAGCAAATGTATCCGTACTACATCGCGCGATTAATCGGCGGCTTGATGTATCTGGGGGGTATGTTGATCATGGCCTATAACGTCTGGCAGACCATCGCCGGTAACAACAGCAAAACAGTTACCGCCCAACAAGGAGCGCCGACATGAGCCATGCGAAAGTCGAAACAAATATAGGGCTGATGATCTTGCTGGTCATTATTGTCATCAGCTTTGGTGGGTTGGTGGAGATCGTGCCGCTGTTTTTCCTCAAGGACACCACCCAGCCGGCAAAAAATTTACGACCGTATACCGCCCTGGAGCTGGAAGGACGTGATGTGTATATCCGCGAAGGTTGTCATGTGTGTCATTCACAAATGATCCGGCCCTTTCGCGCCGAGACAGAACGTTATGGGCAGTATTCGAAGGCCGGTGAATTTGTGTATGACCATCCGTTCCTGTGGGGTTCCAAACGCACCGGACCGGATCTGGCGCGGGTGGGTGGGCGTTACTCGGATGATTGGCATCGTTTGCATTTGGTCAATCCACGCTTATTGGTACCCGAATCCAACATGCCGGGATTTCCCTGGTTAGAAAAAAATGTGCTGGATAACAACCTCACGCGTAAGAAACTCCAGGTGATGCACACCTTGGGTGTGCCATACAGTGAGGCAGAGATTGCGGCTGCCAGTGATGCAGTCAAGGATAAAACCGAGATGGATGCCCTGGTTGCCTATCTGCAAGTGCTGGGTACCAGCGTTAAAGAGAAAAAATAATCATGATGGATATGAATGATGTGCGCGCTTGGTACACCTTGCTGTTAATGATTGTCCTCATTGGCATCGCCATCTGGGCCTACAGTAAAAACCGTCAGCGTGATTTTCATGAAGCCGCGCATTTACCGTTAAACGAACCGGAGTCACCCGCCAAACCAAACCCACAACAAGGAGGCGAGAGATGAGCCCATTTTGGAGTATGTACGTCACCATCCTTACCCTGTTTACCATCGGCGCGTGTTATTGGATGATCCGTTGGACCACGAAAAAACGTTCGGATGAAGCCGCGCAAGGCCATGTCACCGGACACACCTGGGATGACGATTTACAGGAATACAACAATCCATTGCCACGCTGGTGGCTGGGTTTGTTTTATATCACCATATTTTTCGCGCTGGGGTATTTGATGTTCTATCCGGGCTTGGGCAATGTTGAGGGTCGATTTGCTTGGACGCAAGTAAACCAATACGAACAGGAAATGCAGGAGGCGGATCGTACCTACGGTCCCATTTTTGCGGCGTTTGCCAAACAAGACATGGTTGCCCTGGCGAAAGATCCCAAAGCGATGACTGCTGGAAGAAATTTGTTTTTAAACAATTGTGCAACGTGTCATGGGTCCGATGCACAAGGCGCACCGGGTTTTCCCAACCTGGCGGATAAGGATTGGATCTATGGCGGCGAGGCGCAAACCATCAAAGACAGTATTCTCAAAGGCCGTGTTTCAGTGGGCATGCCCGCGATGGGCATGGGGATGACCGAGGTGACACTGAATGCGTTGGTGGATTATGTATTGAGTCTGAGTGGTCAGCCGGTGAATGCACAGAGCGCCAAGGCGGGCAAGGTGATCTTCGATGGGATGTGTGTAGCTTGTCATGGCCCGGAAGGTAAAGGTATGCAAGCGCTGGGCGCGCCTAATCTGACCGACAATATCTGGTTATATGGCGGAACCCCGGCAGTAATCAAGGAAACCCTGTTAAAAGGCCGCAAGGGTATCATGCCCGCGCATGCGGACATTCTTGGCGATGACAAGGCGCATTTGATCGCGGCGTACGTGTATGGTCTCAGTGTTAACTGATGCGTGAGTAAATAAAGTTAACAAAGCAAGCTCAGTTTTCTGCTGGTTGGATTTTCGCAGTAGAGTGCGGCGTTCATTGTTAATCAGAGTCAACCATGCCAACGATCAGTCCCGACGATAATGCCAGTGGGTTTTACGCCAAACACAAAAAAGTGTATCCGCGCGAAGTGCACGGCGTGTTTGCCACCGGCCGTGTCTTGGGGGTGCTGGTGTTGCTTGGCGGTTATTACCTGGTGCCGTGGTTATGGTGGGACGGTCATCAAGCGGTATTGTTTGATCTGCCCGCGCGTAAATTTTATATCTTTGGTTTGATTTTCTGGCCGCAGGATTTTATTTATCTGGCGGCGTTGTTGATCATTGCCGCCTTTGCCTTATTCTTTTTTACAGCGCTTGCCGGGCGTTTGTGGTGCGGGTATGCCTGTCCGCAAACCGTATGGACCGAGGCATTTTTGTGGATTGAACGCAAAGTCGAGGGTGATCGCAACAAACAAATCAAGCTCGACAAAGGCATACTCACCCGGTATAAATTTTCACGCAAGGCGCTCAAGCACGGCATTTGGCTGGGGTTTTCACTGTGGACCGGCTTTACCTTCGTCGGTTATTTCACGCCTATCCTCAGTCTGGGACAGGAGATCATTCATTACAGCTTAGGTCCGTGGGAAACCTTTTGGATCATTTTTTATAGTTTTGCCACCTATGGCAATGCGGGTTGGATGCGGGAACAAGTGTGCATCTACATGTGTCCCTATGCGCGCTTTCAAAGTGCGATGTTTGACAAAGACACGTTGATTATATCTTATGACAAGCTGCGCGGTGAGCCGCGGGGTGCGCGTAAAAAGAGTGTTGCCCCGCGTACGGTGGCGTTGGGCGATTGTGTGGATTGCACGCTGTGCGTCCAGGTGTGCCCCACCGGCATTGATATCCGTGACGGATTGCAATATCAATGTATCGGCTGCGCGGCCTGTGTCGATGTTTGCAATGAAGTCATGGGCAAAATGGGTTACGCACGGCAATTAATAAAATACACAACCCAAAACGCCATTGATGGCATTGCCACACATCTCGTGCGTCCACGGGTGGTGATATATTTTATGTTATTGGTCGGCTTAAGCTCGGCGTTGATTTACAGCATCAGCACCCGGATACCCCTCAAGCTCGATATATTGCGTGATCGTAACGTCTTGTATCGGCTGACGGCGGACGGCTATATTGAAAACAGTTACACATTAAAGATCATCAACATGGATCAAGTCGATCATCGTTATGATCTTTCCGTCACTGGCTTGGCCGAAATAAAACTGCATCACCATGATAAAGAAATTCAAGTACCCAGTGGCGAGGCCTTGGTGTTACCCGTGCAACTGGTGGTTGATCCCGGGCATTTGCACGGTCTTAGCCAACCGGTGGTGTTCACCTTGGTCGCCCAGGATAAACCGCAACTCACTGTAAGCGAAAAAGGCGCCTTTATCGGCCCCTTGCGTCGTTGAGATAAAGTATGAATGAGACCTTGATCCCTTGGTACAAACAATTTTGGCCCTGGGCGTTAATCGCCTTGCCCGGTACGGTGGTCATCGCCAGTATCACGACCCTGGTGATCGCAATACATAAACCGGACGCGCTAGTGGCGGATGATTATTATAAAGAAGGCATGGGAATCAACCGGGTCATTACCCGGCAACAACGCGCGGTGGAGTTACAGCTGCACGCCATGGCGCAATATCAAGCGACGAATCAAGTAATGGTATTGTCATTGACCGGCAGCGACCTCGCTTTGCGAACAGACTTGCAATTGCGTTTGGTCCATCCCACCCTGGCACAGCAGGACAAGCTGATTAAATTGCTGCGCCAACCCGATGGAACATACCAGGCACATTTCGCCATGGCGGTAACGCAGCCCCATCTGCATTGGCATGCCATCTTAGAAAATCCGGAGAAAACCTGGCGCTTGAGTGCGACGGTTTCACCTGCGGCAGACACGATTTGGGAATTTTCACCGGAACTATGATTCACACTTATACTTAAAAATGGGGAGGAAATATGTCTGACAGAGCCACGATACCAAAAATTCAACGCGTCATTGCGATATTCTGGCCATCCTTTATCACGGCAGGCGCGGCGACCATCTTGTTTTTTACTGCCTTTGATCCGCAAACCATCATGGCCGTCAGTGGTTATGGCGACATTTCGCGGTTGGGAGGATACAGCATCGGTTTCTTTTTATTTTGGTTGTTAACCTCCAGCTCTTGTGCGTTAACCTGTTTTTTTCAGCGTCCCTGTGATCCGAATCCGCCGTAATTATTTCAGCTTAGGACGGTTAGCGTATTATGCATTTTCTCGGCTCCAGCTCCGGCAATGCGCTTGAATACGTGACCGAAGTCGCGTTATTCAGATGATTCCGCCACTTTTGTGCGCCTCTTCCGCGTATAATACCGCGAGCGTTTAGTTACCGTACTCTTTCTTAATTCATCAACGTCAGCCGGTTTGGAATTACATATACGATTTGCAGTCGTCGTTTACCCATGTCACATTTTTCTCAAACCCTATTCTCATGGCTCCACCCGCGCAATTTACTCACGCTGCTGGTGTCACCGCTAAAGTGGTTATGGCTGTATCGTGCAACGGCATCAGGCAAGTCGCGATTCACCTGGTTGTGGCGAGCCCTGATCTGGAGTTGGCGCGCCGCGTTGATCCTACTGGTGCTGGATCTCTTGTATGTCGCGTTGATTTGGCCCGACTGGAAAAAACTCGCACGCAATGATGTACCGAAGTCCAAGTTTATTTTTGCCTATGAACAACGCGCAGCAAAAAACCGTTCACTGCCGTTATTGCAGTGGCAACGCATTCCCGATGCGTGGATACCCGCCCATGTCAAACGGGCGGCGATTGTGGGTGAGGACGCACGGTTTTACACGCACAGCGGTATCGATGTGGATGCCGTGATCGATGCCTTTGACAAAAACATAACCATCAAAAAATGGAAATACGGTGCCAGTACGATTTCGCAACAGACAGTGAAAAATCTGTTTTTCACATCAGAGCGAACCTTCCTGCGCAAATGGCACGAATTGCTGTTAACCCTCGGCATGGAACGTAAGCTAAGCAAGGATCGCATCATGGAGATTTATCTCAATGTTGCTGAATTCGGTGAAGGCATCTACGGCATCGAGGCGGCGGCACAACACTATTATGGAAAAACAGCATTGAGTTTGAGCGAACGTGAGGCCGCAGAATTGGTCGCCACCTTACCGGCGCCGAAAAAAGATAATCCACTCACCCGCACTAAAAAATTTACCCGCAAGGCCAACGCGATTTATCGCTGGATGCAAACCGGCGGAATCCCGGAAGGAATGGAGGACGAGGGGGATACCAACAGCAGTCCGCCAGCTTCAGAAAAGCCGGACCCTACGGCAACCTTGGGCTATCAAAACGGTCACCCCGCACACCATCTTTAATCCGTTTATAGCGAATTAGATCACTCAGGTTGTAAGGCCTTCGGGCCGAATTTCACATCCGCACCGCTAACTATATGAAAGCACGGCAAATAAAATGACAGCGTGAATATTAGCGGACACTAAAATAAAAGATTGTTAATCGTATTGAGAATTGTTATCATTCGTAACAGCCGTTTACCATTAATAATTTTGAGGTCACACATGTCGAATACCCCGCTTATGCTTCTGCGTACCTGCCTCATCGCCAGCCTGCTGGGCTTGGCAGCACGTGGCGTTGCCGCCGAACCCGAATTTGTCATCACGATCAAGGATCACCAATTTGATCCGGCGGAACTTACCCTGCCGGCGGACACCAAGATCAAACTGTTGGTGAAGAACCTTGATGCCACCCCCGAAGAATTTGAAAGTCACGATTTGCATCGCGAAAAACTCATTGCCGCCAACGGCGAGGTGGTGATTTATATTGGGCCGTTGAAATCCGGTATCTATAAATTTTTTGGTGACTTCAATCAAAGCACCGCCAAAGGCCAAGTCGTGGTGAAATGAGGTAAGACGTATGTTCGGAACTGCTGTCATCGTTTTTCGTGAAGTGTTAGAGGCCGCGCTGATTATTTCACTGATGCTTGTCGCCACGCGAGGCATGGTAGGCCGAGGTCGGTGGGTGTGGACCGGCATGGCCAGTGGTTTGGGTGGTGCGCTATTGTTAGCCCTCTTGGCGGAGCGCATCAGCAATGCGATTGCCGGAACGGGCCAGGAATTAATTAACGCGCTGATACTGTTTACCGCGGTAGCCATGTTGACCTGGCACTTGGTCTGGATGCGTAAACACGCGGCACAATTGAGCCAGCAGATCCGTCGTGTGGGTGCTGCGGTGATGGCCGGTGAACAAGCGCCGACGGCGTTGGCGATCATTATCGGTCTTGCGGTGTTACGGGAAGGCAGTGAGCTGGTGTTATTCCTTTACGGCATTGCCGCCTCGGGCTCGGGTGCAAGTACCCTACTCTTCGGGTCATTGATTGGTTTGGCGGCCGGGGCGTTCATTGGCGTGGTGTTGTATTTTGGTTTGCTGCGGATACCCGTGCATTATCTGTTTCGCGTTACCGGCTGGTTAATTTTATTGCTTGCCGCCGGTCTTGCAGCGCAGGCAATGGGTTATCTGGTACAGGCCGATTTACTCCCGGCGCTGGGCGACCGCATTTGGGATAGTTCGCAATTCCTCTCGCAACAAAGTGTGCTCGGACAACTCTTGCACATCACCTTGGGTTATTTGGATCGTCCGATGGGAATTCAACTACTCGCCTACGTGTCTACCCTTCTTGGAATTTCATTACTAACGCACTTTGTCAATGGTGGCGAAACACACTTGACGCCGACCAAAGCGGTGGCTACCGTGCTCGTGTTGTACATTGCGCTGCTGTTCATCCCCGGCGAATCACACGCAAGTTATAGTTTTTTCACCGCGAAAATTGCGAACAAAGGAACTGCGCAGGGACGATAGCGTAATCGGGGATATCACGCACCACGCCGTAACTTATGCTGGTGCAGGCTGCCAGTGATTGCCATCGCGGATCACTTCATAGCGGGCCCAGCGTGCAAACTCATCCAGGGTACACACACCGGTACCGCGGTGTTCGGTACCAGCGACGATGCGATAGATAAGCTGATTGCGATCCATGGACTCATCCACAATTTGGCGTACCGACCATTGGTCACCGCCGTTGCTGTAATAATGCCCCAACAGGATTTGCTCAACCGCTAAATGCCGATTCCTGGCTTGCCGTGCGGCGAGACGAAACAGTTTCGCCAGGTCTTCATCGGTGACATCAACCACGATGTCGAGTTCTTGAATCGCATGTGCAATATCCTCACGGTGAATTTCCTGCGGCTTCATGAGTTCGGTGGCATCCTCGATTTCATGCACAAAAAGATGTTGCAGGCCCTGCGGGTAGCGCCGCGCGGGAAACGGAAAATTAAACAGCACCGCCACCAGCAGAATAATCACCACATTAATCAATACGGGCATGATCAAGAATTGATAACCAAGGGCGTGCAACTGCTCACCGCCGATCACCGCCGCCAATGCCGTCGCCCCACCGGGTGGGTGGATGCAGCGTAAATAGTGCATTGCACCAATGGCCAGCCCCACCGCCAACGCCGCCGCAAGATGACTATCAGGGATAAATTTGGCACAGGTTACGCCCGCCAACGCGGAAACGAGATGACCACCGATGAGCGGCCAGGGTTGGGAGGGTTTGCCGTGCGGGACGGCAAATAATAAGACGGCGGAAGATCCAATCGAGGCGATCAATAATACCGCGCCCCAGCCACTGAGAAAGTAATTATTGACCAGGAGGATGGCAAATATACCGGTAAAACCACCCAGCATCGACAGCCAACGCTCATGGTGACTGACGCTGTCCAGGTCGATACCCAGAACTTCAACAATAAATTTTTTGAGCGGTGTTGGCTTGGTCATAGACTAACGTGAGTTTAGATGACGGTCTTTGAGTCTGACATAATGTTGGGCGGAGTACAGCAATTGTTCACGTTCCGTCTGGCTGAGTGCGCGGATACGTCTTGCCGGACGGCCCAACCATAAATAGCCGCCACTCAAGGTTTTACCTTCGGTCACGATACTTCCGGCGCCGAGGATTGTCTCCGGTTCAATCACTACGCTATCCATCACCACCGAACCCATGCCGATCAAACACCGATTACCGATTTGGCAGCCATGCAGGATTACCTGGTGACCGACCGTCACCTCATCGCCGATAACCGTCGCAACACCGCCGGGCAAATAAACACTGTCGTGACTCACGTGCACCACGCAATGGTCCTGCAGATTGCTGCGCGCACCGATACGAATGCTATTCACATCACCTCGCACCACGCTAAACGGCCAAATGGAGCTATCGGCGCCAATCTGCACATCACCCAGCACCAGGGCCAAGTCATCGATGTAAACATCCTTGGCCAGCTGCGGATGAATATCTTCAAAGGCGCGAATGGTCATGGGACTCCTTCCATCGAGAATAATAACCCAGATATTTTCCGGGAAAAGTATCGACAACAACAGGCATATTTAGCCAGCATGTTAATAGGTAAACAACAAGCCGGTCGGTGCAAGACGCCGGCCCGCATTCGCTGCGCGAAATAAATTACACCTGCAACGGCTCAGCATTGACCGCGTCTAATTGTTCACGCAAGATCATCATTTGTTCTTCCCAATAACGCGGGGTGTTAAACCAGGGGAAGTGCATCGGGAAGGCCGGGTCGTGCCAGCGCCGCGTCAACCAGGCGCTGTAATGAATCAGGCGCAAGGCGCGTAAGACCTCCAACAAACGGATTTCCGCGTAATCAAAATCACAAAACAGTTCATAACCATCCAACACGGTGCGTAATTGCTTGGTCATTTCCATGCGTGTGCCGGAGAGCAGCATCCATAGGTCTTGCAGCGCCGGACCCATGCAACAATCATCCAGATCAACAAAGTGCGGGCCGTTACCGGTCCACAAAATATTGCCGGGATGACAATCACCGTGCAGGCGAATGTATTGTGGCGCGCAGTGGGTAAAGAGCGTGTTGAGTTGATCTAATAGCTCTGTAACAACCTGGGTATAATTGTGCTGCAGGTAGTCCGGCAAAAAACCACTGTGTTGAATCGCCGCCAAACCGGCGCGCCCGTAACTGGCGACATCCAGGCGTGGCCGATGCACAAAGGGCCGCAAGCGCCCCACCGCATGAATACGTCCAAGCGTGCGCCCCAACTGTTCAAGATGCTGCAGGTTATCCAATTCCGGGGAACGGCCGCCGCGGCGCGGATAAATGGCAAAGCGATAGTGATTGAACTGCAACAGGGTTTGGCCCTGGTATTCCAGCGGCGGCACGATGGGGATGGTTTGTGCGGCCAGCTCCAGCGCAAACGCGTGTTCCTCCAGAATAGACTCATCCGTCCAGCGCCCGGCGCGGTAAAATTTCACCACGACATAATTGCCCTCGTCCAGCTCGATCTGATAGACACGATTTTCGTAGCTGTTAAGGGCCAGCATGCGACCGCTGGGTTGTAGACCTACATTTTCCAGGCAATCCAGGATCGCATCCGGGGTTAATTGGCTGTACGGCGTGACATTGATGTCAGCAGCGGCTTGATTGGATTCAGTCATGATGCGGGTCATGTTACAGTAGACACTTACATTTATATAGATAAGGAACACGGTTTTCGTTATGCACAATCCCTTGTTAAAGATGCAGGGCCTGCCGCCCTTCTCGCAAATCAAACCCGAGCATATTGAGCCCGCCATTGATCATATCCTGGCGCAAAACCGCGCCCAGTTAGATCAGTTGCTGGACACTACCCAGGCCCCCAGCTGGGACAACCTGATTCAACCGTTGGAAGAAGCGGGGGATCAGCTGAATCGTGTGTGGTCGCCGGTGAGTCACATGAATGCGGTGGTTAACAGCGCGGCCTTGCGCGCGGCCTACAACGCCTGTTTACCCAAGCTCAGTGACTACAGCACCGAACTGGGACAAAACGAGGCGTTGTTTCGCGCCTACCAACGGATTAAAGAGGATCAGGCAGGTTTTGCACGCTTGTCCGTGGCGCAACAAAAGATCATTGATAATGCCCTGCGTGATTTTCATTTATCCGGGGTGGACTTAAGTGCAGCGAAAAAGCAACGGTATAAAGACATCCAACAAAAATTATCGCAACTCACCACCAAGTACGAAGAAAATGTGCTGGATGCCACCCAGGCCTGGAGTTATCACCTCAGCGATGCGCAACGCTTAGCGGGCTTGCCGGATTCCGCGCGTGCCATGGCGCAACAAGCCGCCGCACAGAAAAATAAAGACGGCTGGTTGTTCACCCTGGATTTTCCCTCGTATTACGCGGTAATGACCTATGCCGATGATCGCGCGCTGCGGTATGCCATGTATGAGGCCTACGCGACACGCGCCTCGGATCAAGGACCCAATGCGGGCAAATGGGACAACTCGGCGATCATGGCGGAGCTCCTCGCGCTGCGGCATGAATTAGCGGGCTTGTTGGGATTTGAAAATTACGCGCAACGTTCGCTGGCCACCAAGATGGCGCATACCACGCAACAGGTGTTCGATTTTTTATATGACCTGGCCAAGCGCAGCAGGCCGGTGGCACAACAGGAGTTTACGGAACTCACCGCCTTTGCCCGCGAGCAGTTTGCCGTGGACCCACTGCAGGCGTGGGACATCGGTTATTACAGTGAAAAATTGCGTGAGCATACCTATGCGATCACCGAGGAAGAATTAAAACCGTATTTCCCCGAGACCCGCGTTATCCCCGGCATGTTTGAGGTTGTGCAGCGCTTGTATGGTATTCACATTAGCGAAACCGATCAGGTTGATACCTGGCACCCCAGCGTGCGCTTTTATGAAATCCGTGACGAGCAACAGCAATTGCGCGGCCAGTTTTACCTGGATTTGTACGCGCGGGAAAACAAGCGCGGCGGTGCGTGGATGGATGATTGCAGGGGGCGGCATCGCTATCACAGCGGCGCGCTGCAAACGCCGGTGGCCTACCTCACCTGCAACCTGACGCCACCCCTTGGTGAGCAACCGGCGATGTTTACCCACGACGAGGTGACGACGCTGTTTCACGAGTTCGGGCACGGCTTGCATCACATGCTCACCCAGGTGGAACACATCGCGGTGTCCGGGATCAATGGTGTGGCCTGGGATGCGGTCGAGCTACCCAGTCAATTCATGGAAAACTGGTGTTGGGAACGCGAGGCGCTCGCCGTGTTTGCGCGCCATTATCAAACCGGCGCGACTATTCCGGATGTGCTGTTGCAAAAAATGCAAGCCGCGAAAAATTTTCAAGCCGGGATGCAGATGGTTCGGCAACTGGAATTTGCCTTATTCGATTTTCGTCTACACGCCGAATACGACCCGCGGCGTGGTGCGCACATTCAGCAACTTCTCGATGAGGTCCGCGACCAGGTTGCGGTAATCAAACCGCCTGCGTTTAACCGTTTTGCGCACGGCTTCTCACACATTTTCGCCGGCGGTTATGCCGCGGGATATTACAGCTACAAATGGGCCGAGGTGTTGTCCGCCGACGCCTTTGCCAAATTTGAAGAAAATGGTATTTTTGACACACACACCGGCCAGGCTTTCCTGCATACTATCTTGGAACAAGGTGGCAGCCGCGAACCGATGGAGCTGTTTGTGGCATTCCGTGGCCGTGAGCCCAACATCGACGCCCTGTTGCGGCATTCCGGGATCACCGCATAATTGGGGTTAGCTGGGCCGGGCGAAGGCCCGCCAGTCAATTTCAGAATCGGTATCCATTGAAGTGAGTAACAACATAATGACAACGCGTAAACGACAAACGTATTTCCTTCTGACACTGCTGCTTTGCGCCATGTCGCTGCGGGCGGAAACATTGTATGTCACGGATCGAATCTTATTGGGTGTGCATCAGCTCGCCAACGAACAAAGTCCGGTGATCACCAGCATCGCCAGCGGTACGCCGACTACCGTGCTGACCCGCAACGAGGAATTCGTCAAGATTCGTACTGCCGACGGCATGGAAGGTTGGGTAATCGCCAAGTTTCTTAAAAAGGAAAAACCGGCCGCTGCGGAACTGGAGGCGCTTAATCTTAAACTGCAAGAAGAACTGGGCAACAACAAGAAACTAACCACCGATTTGAACCGTGCCGAACGCGAACTGCAAGTAGGTCGCGATGAAGTTTCCAATGCCAAGACCACGGTGAAAGAATTGCAAAATACCTTGCAGCGGCAGCAAAGCAGCGGCCAAACCGCGGAGGCGGCGAAAGATAATGCGGAGCTGATCAAGGCCAACGCCGAAATCAAAGCACTGCAAGACAAACTGGCCTTGCTGGAAAAAGCCAGTAAAGAAGCCGCGGCTAAAGAAAGCGCGCCGTCGGATACCACAAAAAAGTGGCAAACCATGGATGAGGAAAACCAGGCGATGCGTGTTCGCATCGAAGCGGCCCTGGCCAATCTCAAGGGGGATAAGGTACCCAGCAACGCCGAACTCGCCGCGATCCGTCCCAAGTTTCCCTTCTGGTACTGGACGATCATTTTGTTTGTGCTTGCCATCGGCGCCGGTGCCGGGATCTATTTTTATGATTACTACAATCGCAAGCGCCATGGCGGCTTTCGCTTGTAACTAGTTAATTCATGAAAATCGCCACCTGGAATGTAAATTCACTCAATGTGCGCCTGCCGCATTTGTTGGACTGGCTAAAAACCGCGAGCCCGGACCTGCTGGGCATACAAGAGACTAAAACCACCGACGACAAATTTCCGCGTGATGCGATCATCGCAGCGGGTTATCAACCCATTTGCAACGGCCAGAAAACCTATAACGGCGTGGCGATTCTTTCGCGACTGAGCACGGCGCCGCAGGACATGGTTACCCAGTTACCTGACATGTTGGATGATCCGCAGCGCCGTTTGTTGGCGGCAACCTATGGGGATGTGCGCATGATCAATGTGTACATTCCCAATGGCGCGGAGGTGGATTCAGAAAAATATCATTACAAACTTCGCTGGCTGCGTGCGCTTGTTGCCTATTTAAAAACCGAATTGCGCAACCACCCAAAACTGGCGATAGTCGGTGACTTTAATATCGCCCCCGAAGATCGGGATGTGCATGACCCGAAGTCGTGGGAAGGTTCGGTGCTGGTCAGTCCCGCTGAGCGGGAATGTTTTCAACAATTAGTGTCGTTGGGGTTGGTTGATAGTTTTCGTTTGTTTGAACAGGCGCCGGAGTTATTCAGTTGGTGGGATTACCGCGCCGCCGCCTACCCGCGCAATCATGGCTTGCGCATCGATCACATCCTGGTGTCGCCGAAACTTGCAACCGCATGCCAATCCTGCCACATCGATCCCACTCCACGGCAATGGGAACGGCCCTCCGATCACGCGCCGGTCATCGCAGAATTTACTTAGACGCCACAACCATTCAAGCTAAGGAATTTATAGCGAACATCGCCTGGCAGAGAACTCCTTGATTAATAGCCGCTGGGTGAGAAGTGCATAAAATCTTTTTGTTGCCCGGCGATCTCGCCGCCCCACTTCAAGCCGCTCGCTTTAAGCGCACGCACAATCGGACTGTGGGTGGTTAAACTATATGGATCAATCAGTGGTTGCCATGTCCCGCCGCGTGACAATAGACACTGCGGTCCGAAATGAACGCATTGGGTATACAGGCCGTTATGATCAGTATTGATATCCAGCGCGACACCAAAGGAGTGATTGCTGAAAACGCTGCGATTGCCTTGCGCATCGACCTCGCCACGCGAACGCCCGACACGATAGCCGATCACGGTTTTAATGGGTGCGCCTTGGCGGTGTAATTCAGTTAAAGCGGTTCGAACCTGCGGGGCGATAAATTTGCAGAGATAAAACGTCGGCAGACCGGTCACCTCAAGCTTGACCTGATCTTCCTCACACACCGTGCAACCGGTGCTGAGGTCACGCTCATCGGCCCGCAGCAAATGGTAAGGGCGCACCACTCGTTCATGTTGTACCGCGAGTTTGCTGCGCACATTCCAGCGCCAGGTATTATAACTGCATGTCTGGGCGCAGGCGTTGCAAGTCACTAACAGCCACGTCAAACCAAGGATCACTCGTCGAGAGTTCATCGGTTGTCAATCAAATGCTGCCGACGGTAGCGCAGCCCCACCGCGTTGAGGTTTGTTTTGATATGCCATGCGCTCACCTGACTAAGTTATGCTGTCCAATCATTCTGTATTTCTGCTATGGTAATGCAACTGGATTGCAACACAACCCCAATATAAAGACGCCGCAAGTATGAAATACCGTGACTTACGTGATTTTCTGGATCAACTCGAACAACGCGGCTTGCTCAAACGCATCAGCATTCCGGTTGACCCCAAGTTGGAGATGACCGAGATCTGCGATCGCACGCTGCGTGCCGGTGGTCCCGCCCTGTTATTTGAACGGCCCACGGGTTTTAACACCCCGGTGCTGTGCAATTTGTTTGGTACGCCCGAACGTGTCGCCTTGGGCATGGGCGCTGAGTCCGCGACCGCCTTGCGCGAGATCGGTCAGCTACTGGCGTTTTTGAAAGAGCCCGAGCCGCCCACGGGTTTCAAGGACGCCTGGGAGAAACTGCCGATTTTCAAACAAGTCCTCAACATGGCGCCGAAGGTGGTGAAATCGGCGGCGTGTCAAACACGGGTATTGGAGGGGGAGGCGGTGGATTTATCACAGTGGCCGATTCAAACCTGCTGGCCCGGCGATGCCGGTCCACTGATCACCTGGGCCTTGGTGGTCACCAAGGGGCCGCATAAAGAACGGCAAAATCTCGGCATCTATCGGCAACAAGTGATCGCGAAAAATAAAGTCATTATGCGCTGGCTGGCACACCGTGGCGGTGCGCAGGATTTTCGCGAGTGGCAACGCGCGCATCCGGGTGAACCGTTTCCCGTTGCCGTGGCGTTGGGCGCCGATCCGGCAACCATCCTTGGTGCCGTCACTCCCGTGCCCGATTCAATGTCGGAATATGCCTTCGCCGGTTTGTTGCGCGGGGATAAAACCGAGGTGGTGAAATGCCTCGGCTCGGATCTGCAGGTGCCCGCCTCCGCCGAGATCATTTTGGAAGGTGTGATCCATCCGGGTGAGATGGCGGCGGAAGGCCCTTTTGGCGATCACACCGGTTATTACAATGAAGTCGAACACTTTCCGGTATTTACCATCGAACGCATCAGCCATCGTCAAGATCCGATTTATCACAGCACTTACACCGGCCGCCCGCCCGATGAACCCTCGGTGTTGGGCGTGGCCTTAAATGAAGTCTTCACCCCCATTCTGCAAAAACAATTTCCTGAGATCGTGGATTTTTATTTGCCGCCGGAAGGGTGTTCCTATCGCGTTGCGGTGGTGAGCATGAAAAAACAATTTCCCGGTCACGCCAAGCGTGTGATGTTTGGCATTTGGTCTTATCTGCGACAATTCATGTACACCAAATTTATTATTGTTGTTGATGAGGATGTCGATGTGCGGAATTGGCAGGATGTGATCTGGGCCATCAGCACCCGCGTGGATCCCGCGCGCGACTTTGTCATCGTCGAAAACACGCCGATTGATTATCTGGATTTTGCCTCACCGGTCTCCGGGTTGGGCAGCAAGGTCGGGATGGATGCCACCAATAAATGGCCGGGTGAAACCACGCGCGAATGGGGCAAACCCATTCAGATGGACGAGCAGGTAAAACAACGGGTGGATGCGATCTGGGCGGAATTAAATATACTCAAAACGTAATTGACCACCATCGCCCGTCGCCCGGAAGGTGTCAATGCGTGTTGCGCAAAACGGCGGTGGACGTCGCGATGGAACACCACCTGCAACGCGACAGTAGTCAACATTGGCCATGCTGATTAAGGGTGTTAATCATCAATCCATTCAGCGATAATGCCTCGTCTTTTTTGAATAAATACTATGACGCACCGAATCACCCTCACGCCCAGTCACCAGTCATTTTCCGTGAAGGAGGGTGAAACCTTGTTGGATGCCGCCGCGCGCCAGGATATTGCCTTGCCGTATGGTTGCCGCAACGGTTTGTGCGGCATGTGCAAGGGCAAATTAGTTGAGGGCCGGATCGCAGCGCAATCCGTTGCCGAGGGGTTGACCCTGACCGAACAAACGCAAGGTTTTATCCTGTGTTGTCAGGCGATTCCACAGAGTGATCTGGTTATCGAAATGGACACGCTTGCCAGAAATCAGACAATCCCAGCACGACGGATACCCGCGCGCGTGGAGAGCATCGAACGGTTGAATCATGATGTGTTGCGCCTGTGCCTGAAATTGCCCGAGAGTATTCGTCTGCAGTTTCTCGCCGGGCAATACATTGACATCATTTTAAATGACGGACGTCGCCGCAGTTTTTCCATCGCCAATGCGCCGCACGCTGACGCCTTGATCGAACTGCATATCCGTCATATCGACGGTGGCCGCTTTACCACCGAGTTGTTTGAACATTTGCACGACAACGATATCTTTCGCATCGAAGGACCATTGGGCAGTTTCTTTTTGCGGGACAACTCCGCGCGCCCGGTGATCTTTATGGCGGGGGGAACCGGGTTTGCACCGGTGAAAGGGATTATCGAAGACACCCTTGCCCGTGGAATTCCCCGTTCGATGCATTTGTATTGGGGAGTGCGCAGTCGCGAGGATTTATATCTGCACGATCTGGCGCAGGCATGGGCGCAGCGCTATTCGCATATCCGCTACACGCCGGTGCTATCTGATCCGAAACCCGCCGATGATTGGCGTGGACGCACCGGCTATGTCCATCTCGCCATCAGTCACGACTTTCCCGATTTAAGCGCGCATGAAATCTATGCTTCCGGATCACCGGCGATGGTCTACGCCGGACGCGACTGCTTCAGCGTAAACGGCCTGTCTTTGGCAAATTATTATTCGGACGCGTTTGAGTTTGCGAAGGATTGATCGGAGTTTGCCGCGGCTTGTCCTTGTGTAGCACGCAAACATTCACACCAGCATCGGTAACATCGCCGGTGCGATGGGGGTAACCGTCAGTGCATCATCCAGTTTTTCTTCATGCGCCAACAATAAACCTTGACGATAATAGTCAGCGGCATGGCCGGGTTGATTGATCTTTTCCATCAGCTGACCCAACTCGTAATAAGTATCCGAGCGCGCTTGGATACTGACACTGGCGTCCAGATACGCGCGCGCCTTGCCCCACAGTCGATTGCGAGTGCACAAGCGACCCAGGCTTAGCAATAACACCGGATTGTTTTCATTGCCGGACAACCAGGTCTCGGCGGCGGCCAGTTGTTTGTCCTTGTCCTTGACGGTGATCAGGCCGTACAAATAGACCAGATCATTATCAAAGCCGTGCCGCAACGTGTCACGCAAGGTGACTTCGGCCTGATCCGTTTGCTCCAACGTCAATAGGCAGCGCACATAATGCCGCGCCATGTCCGGATTTTGTTGTTGCGCACGGGGCAGGTCTTTCCACTGCGCGGCCAATTCGTCGGGTTTGCCGCGCTGGGTTGCGATCGTCAGTAATTCCCGATACACCTTTTGTTCCAGTTGGTTTAACGCCTCCAACGAATACACCGCGCGCTTGCGCAGCGCGGGCAAGATTTGTTTTAGTTCCGCCCAGTTGCGCAACAGTTCATACAGGCGCGCCAACAAATACAAGACATGCGGATGTTTTGGCGAAGCGGCGTGCAAGCGCAACAGGATCACCAGTGATTGCGGCAACTGACCGTGGGTTAACTGCAACTCGGCCTGGGTCAATTCCACCGCAAAGCTGGCGTTGGCCATGTGTTGATGAGCGAGGGCGAGATATTCATCGCGCTTGTCGGGGCGATTTTGTTTTTGCGCGGCGCGAGCGGCGGAAAGATAATTGATCAAAGGTGTTGCGCTATCGAAGGCATGGCGAATCAAAAAGCGCTCGGCCTTTTCCCATTGACCCTGCGCCAGCTCGATCAAACCACGATTGGTTTCGCGCCAGGCGCGCTCGCGCCGTTGGCGCAGCCGCCAGCGCCGCAAGGAACCGGGCATTCCCCACAAGCCAAAAAATAATTGCAAGGCAAAATATAACAGGGCAAAACCAACAACGATCAGGATCACAAACAGCGTCAGGCTCAACTCCGCGGTTTGTTGACCGCGCGCAATCAGGACATAACCGGGATCCTGATAGGCATACAGACCCAGCATGATCGCGATGAGTAATATCAGCAAAATACTAAATAGCCATTTCATAATTTATTGATCTAAGGTTGGCAGAGACATTAACCCGGGTTACTTATTTTTTTGTTGCTGATAACGCTGCAACGCCTGATAGGCACGCGAGCCTTCGGGTATGCCCGGCGCGATATTTTCCCGTTGCAATTTTTTGAGGGTCTCCAGGGTGGTCTGGGTCAGCTTGGCCTTTTTATCAAAGTAGCGCGTGGTCCATTTCAACGCGGTGTCGAGACGTTCTTTGTAAATCTCCGCTTCACCCGACAACAAGGCAAGCCGTGCCTGCTCCAGTTGCAGCCGTAAATTTTCTGTCAAAAAGAAGCGCTGTTCGGGGGCCAGCAAGGCCTGCACCGGCTCCTCATGGTTGCGAATCACCACCAGCGATTTGAGGTCGTGCCAGATCGCTTGCGGCAAGTCCGACCATTTATCGACATCGGCCGCGTTCGGTGTTTCCGGTTTTACTGGCGATACCCGTGATTTGGGATCGGGCGTCTGCAAGGGCAGCTTGTCAACATCCTGTGCCAAGGTCGTGAGCGCCAGCGAAATACCAACAATATCCGCTTGTGGAATGGCGCGCAGGGTATGCATGTCTTCGGCGAGGGCCTTGCGTATGGCAATCACGCCCGGATCACCGCTGGCCTTTAACCGATCATCGGCGGCTTGCAAGGCCTTCACCGCGGTGCCGACGTCGTGTTGAAAAATTAATTGTTGGTTGGCCAGTTTAACCAGGTGTTCGGCTTCAAAGATTAACCATTCCTCCTTGGATGTTTGGTTTTTCTCTAATAGATTGGTGAAGTTCTTGACCATCTCTTGTTGTTGCGCGTGTAACGCCTCGATTTCCTGTTGCTGCTTTTGCGTGCGCTGATTACTGTCAATGCCGGCTTGTTGTTGCAGTTCATGTAATTGTTGTAATTTAGTTTGTACATTTTGTTGTTGTTGAAATAAATAATACGACGCATAACCCAGTCCAGCAAACAAAACGAGCACTACCAGATAGCGCAACAGCGCGGTATTGGGATTGCGCTTGTTGATAACCGTCATCAGACTGGTCGGTGTTCCGGTATTCTCGTTTGCTACGGTGTCACTCACGGTGTTGCTCCTTCATGGTATGACGCGGCGTGCAGTTGTCGCCAGCGACACATGGCCGTGACCATGGCTTCATCGGTCGCATTGTCGGCGATCTGCGGGGTAAGTTTAAACCCTAATGGTGTGGCTTGCGCCGCGTGACGTGGGTGCGCTACTACCAATGTAGTTGAAAACACCCATTCTTGCTGTTGTTGGCGGGCCAACGTCGCCAGATTGTGCAAGGCTTCACCGCTGCTGATGGTGATCAGATCAATCGGTGGCGTAGCGTGGTTAATCGAGATCGCCGCCAAGGATGCCTGGGGCGGTTCACGCCGGTATACCTGCGCATATTCCACGGCGGCACCGCGTGTGCGCAAGACCCTAGCCAGTGTTTCCTTACCGCCCTCGCCGCGCACAATTAAAACGTGTTTACCCGTCACTGATTGTAATGCCTCTAACGCCAACAAGCCTTCGCTGGAAAAATCCTGCGTCGGCATCAGCGCAACCGGTTGCCCATGTGCGAGGAGTGCCTTCGCGGTGGCCTTGCCGACGGCGGCGACGTGTACGGTATTGGGGATGCCACCGGCCTGGGTTATCAACGGCCAACTTTGTATCACCGCGTTGGCGCTGATGAATATGACAAGGTCATAGGTCGCAAGCGGGTTGATTTGCTGCTGCGCGAGCACAGGATTGGAGGGTGGCGTGATCACCATCAGGGGAAAAGGAATAGCGGTGCCGCCGTGTTGTTCGATCAGCTGACACAAGGTCTCGGTCTGTCCCGCCGGGCGCGTGACCAATACCGATACGCCGCTCAGTTCAGTGCGGCGCATACAGTGACGCTAAGATTTGTCCCGCGCCGCGCGCCAACAAATCCTCGGCCAGTACTGTACCTAATTCTTCCGCGTTGGCCGGTGGACCGGCAATCTCACTGCGAATAATTTCCGTGCCGTCAGGTTTGCCGACCAAACCGCGCAACAACAACACCCCGTGTTCAATCTCGGCATAACCGGCGATCGGCACCTGGCAGCCGCCCTGCAAACGCAAATTCATGGCCCGTTCGGCACGGACCCGCAACGCCGTGGTGGCATCGTGTAACGGCGCGATCAAGGCATTCACGCGCGGATCATTGCTACGACACTCGATGCCCACCGCGCCCTGACCAATGGCGGGCAGGCTGATCTCCGGCGCCAGATATTCCGTAATACGCGCGGCCCAACCCAGACGGATGAGTCCGGCGGCGGCGAGAATGACCGCCATGTATTCACCGTCATCGAGTTTCCGCAGCCGGGTATTCACATTGCCGCGCAAATCCACCAATTGCAGATCCGGCCGCAATGCCCGGATCTGACATTGCCGACGCAAACTGGAGGTACCGACTACCGCACCTTGCGGTAATTCCATCAGACTACCGTAACGATTCGAGACAAAGGCATCGCGTGGGTCTTCACGCGGACAGATCACCGGTAGATGCAAACCGTCCGGCAGTTCCACGGGCACATCCTTCATCGAATGCACGGCGATGTCGGCCTCACCCTCCAGCAGGTGTTGTTCCAGTTCTTTGACAAACAAGCCCTTACCGCCGATTTTAGCCAGTGGGGCGTCGAGAATTTTGTCACCTTGGGTGCTGATCTTGATGATGTCGATTTGCAGCCGTGGATGTGCTGCCTTGAGCTGATTGGCGACATAGTCGGCTTGCCACAGCGCCAACGGGCTTTTACGGGTGGCAATAAGGAGTAGTTTTGGCATTAGTAGTTATTATGTATAGATAATAATAATTGATTGAATAAATTACGGGTTGAGTCGTATCAGTCCCTATAATACACGAAGTTTTATTGCTTTATGGTGGGATTGTTCATGTTATCAGGATTGCGCCCGGTTTCTGTCTGGATGGTTTTATTCAGTCTGGTTTCGACCATCTGCGTTGCGGACGATGACGAATATGTTTTACCACCGGTCACTCTCATTGCGGCAAAAGACCTGCGTGCCGATGCCGCACAGGCACAGGATCAGCAATTACCTATCCTGCTGTATTTTGCCAGCGACTACTGTAGCTACTGCCGCTACGTCGAAGAAGAACAACTCAAACCCATGCTCCGCAATCATGATTATGATAGCCGTGTGATGGTGCGCCGCATCAGCGCCACCGGTTTTGGCAGTATCGTCCATTTCAATGGCAAATCCATGAGCGCCACGCAACTCGCCGAGTATTATCACGCCGGTACGGCGCCGACCTTGGTCTTTGTAAATGCCAAAGGCGAAGAAATCGCCCCGCGCATCGTCGGCGTCAGCTCACGCGATTATTACGGCGGCGATTTGGATGAAAGTATCAACCAAGCCCTCAAATCCATTCGCCGGGTAACGGCCAAGGCGCGGGATTAGTCGCTGTTCATATTGCTGTGTAACAGCAGTGCGGATATTCGCGCGCTCCGTTAAACGCTTAAATATTTTTCGACTCCAGCAATCACCAAATTAAAGCTGCTTAAGAATCTTACGCACAAACGGCAGATGCCGCCGACTGACGTCGATCAATTCGTCGGTGCCTTTGATACGGATACGGCAGTGGCCGTGGTTGTCGCATTCCAAGGCAGCGATGTAACGCAAGGCGACCAAGGCATTGCGGTGCGCGCGTAAAAACCGATCGGCAAATTCGCGGGCGAGGGATTTGAGCGGGTCTTCAATCAAGAGTTGGCCTTGCGTGTATTGCACCGTGACATATTTATCCTCGGCGAGAAAATAACGCACGTCATCGATCGGCACCAGCCGTAATTCCGCGCCGACCCGCGCGCTGATGTGGCTACGTTGACCGCCGGTTGCGGCGCTGTGATTGGCCTTGGCGTGCAGGTCTTGCTGGATTTGCTGCAATTGCACCCGGTTTAATTTTTTTGCGGCGGCCAAGGCCTTGGCCAGTTTTTCCTGACGAATGGGTTTTAATAAATAATCCACGGCATGTGTTTCAAACGCGGCAAGGGCATATTCATCATAGGCGGTGGTAAAAATAATGGCGGGCGCCGCATCGATATTGGCCAGATGGCGCGCCAATTCCAGGCCGTTCATGCCGGGCATGCGAATATCCACCAACACCACATCCGGGGCGGTTTTCTCACACAAGCGCAAGGCCTCCATGCCGGTGCTGGCCTCATGAATGGCGTTGGCAATATTTAATTCCTCAACCAGGCGCCGTAACCGCACCCGCGCCGGTTGTTCATCATCAACGATCAGAATCTTCATCAAGTTTATTCCGGTAAGGTAAGACGATTTCAATCACATAACGATCCGAATACGGCTCGATGCGCAAGGTCGCACGTTTGTCATACAGCGCTTGCAAGCGCTCGCGGATATTTTCCTGCGCCATATGATGCCCGCTGTTGGCGGTGGGTGGTTGTGCCTGGCAGGGATTCTCGATACGGATGTGCAGATCTTTTTTTATTTGTTCACCGCTGATGCGAACCGTGCCACCCGCGGCGAGGGTTTCAATGCCGTGATAGA
>Ga0315281_10002886_pt1 | contig 25404 bp, 28 predicted proteins | sample YL17G07_0_MG_FD_204540 | JGI IMG/M metagenome (GOLD analysis project Ga0315281, IMG submission 204540) | Sediment microbial communities from Yellowstone Lake, YNP, Wyoming, USA - YL17G07_0 | ecosystem: Environmental > Aquatic > Freshwater > Lake > Sediment | place: USA: Wyoming | collected... | reverse complement strand
TTTGCTTGTCCTTTAAAAATTCTTCTTTGTCACATTCAAACGAGTAACGCAAAAAGCAACTCTCGTAGGTTGGGTTGAGGTACGAAGCCCAACATTTATAAATAAAACTACAAGGTTTTGGGGAATGTTTTTTGTTGGGCTTCACTGTGTGCAACCCAACCTACGAGAGTTGTTTTTAATTCTTAATATTTAATTGAGCTCGGCCAATGCGCTCTCGGCAGCCCGATAAACCATCCCCAAATCCTCGGCCAACGCAGGATGTGTCACCTGCCCCGCACAAATATTCAACCCGCTTTTGAGTCCCGCATCTTTCAGCATAGCCTGTTTGATCCCGTGATTAGCCAGTGCCAACGCATAGGGCAGGGTGGCGTGAGTCAATGCCTGGGTGGAGGTGCGTGCCGTGGCGGCGGGCATGTTGGTGACGCAGTAATGCACCACGCCTTCTTCAATATACAGCGGATCGCTGTGGGTGGTGGGGCGCGAGGTGTCGGCGCAGCCGCCCTGGTCTATCGCCACATCAACCAGTACCGAGCCGGGGCGCATGGACTTGATCAGCGCGCGGCCGATCAACTTGGGTGTGTGCTTGCCGGGTAGCAGCACCGCGCCGACCACCAGGTCTGCTTTGCGCACGCAACTTTCAATGGCATCGGGCTCGGAATAACGTGTCTTCAGTTGCGCGCCGAACACTTCCTCCAGGTGGCGCAGCCGCGCCGGGTCGCGTTCCAGCACGGTGACATCGGCGCCCAGGCCCAGTGCAATGCGAGCAGCGTTGGCGCCCACTATGCCGCCACCGAGGATGGTCACACGACCTGGCGCAACACCTGGCACCCCGGAAAGCAGCACGCCGCTGCCGCCATTCGCCATGGTCAGCGCCCATGCACCCATCTGAATGGCCAAGCGCCCGGCCACCGCCGACATTGGGGTGAGCAGGGGTAGTGTGCCTTGCGTATCGAGCACGGTTTCATAGGCGATGCAGCTTGCCTTGCTCTGCATCAATTGTTCGGTCAGGGTACGTGAGGCAGCCAGATGCAGGTAGCAGAATAGCGTCAGGCCTTCTCGAAATAGTGGCACTTCGCCGGGCTGCGGCTCTTTAACTTTGATCACCAGCTCGCAGGAATAGACTTCCTGCGGCGATGCAACGATGGCTGCGCCTGCCTCGCGATAATGCGTATCGTGAAAACCGATGGCAGCACCGGCGCGTGTTTCGACATGCACCTCATGCCCGGCTTCGCATAAGCTGCGTACTCCTGCCGGTGTCAGGCCTACGCGAAACTCGTGATCTTTGATTTCCCTGGGGACGCCGATACGCATGTTGCTTTCCTTTCGAAATTATGTCGAATTGATAAACATCCGGCTATAGTCTAACAGCCCTTGTGTTTAATGTACTATGCCCAAGGTAAGTTAATATAGAATTGTGCAAGAATATCTTGTACAAAGTTGACCGAGATTTTTATAGCGAACATGTCCATCATCAAAATAGCCACATACAATATCCACAAAGGTTACTCGCAATTTAACCGTCGCTTTGTGCTGCATGCATTGCGCGAGCGTTTGCGCGAACTCGATGCGGATATTGTTTTTTTACAGGAGGTGCAGGGGGCGGACCGGCGTGCCAGGCCGCGGCATTACTTTGACGGCGCACACCCGCAGCATGAATTTCTTGCGCGCGAAAGCTGGTTGCATCATGCGTACGGGAAAAATTCGGTATATGGCCTGGGGCACCACGGCAATGCGATACTCAGCCGTTACCCCATTCTGAAATGGGACAATCAGGATATTTCGGCGCACCGCTTCGAGAGTCGCGGCGTGTTGCATTGCGAACTGGGAGTTCCTGGCAGTAAAACGTCATTACATGGTTTGTGTGTTCATCTGGGTTTGTTTGCACGCGGGCGTATCCGGCAAATGCATGAGTTGATTGAACTCGTGCAGCGTGTGGTGCCGACAGACGCGCCGCTGATCATTGCAGGCGATTTTAACGATTGGAACAATCATGCCAGCCGCTTGCTGGTTAAGGAGCTGCAGTTGCAGGAAGCGTTTGAGGTCAAGTTTGGCAGGCTGGCGCGCAGCTATCCTTGTGGCTTGCCGTTGTTGCGTATGGATCGAATTTATATGCGCGGGCTGGAGGTACAGCAGGCCGAGGTGCATGCGCATCATCCGTGGAATAAAATTTCCGATCATGCCGCGCTATCTGCAACGCTGGTGTTGCCTTCTACATAAACTACCATGAAAAGTACTCATCAGGTTGACGGACATAACCTCACACTGTTGCGTAACGGTGAAGAATATTTTCCGCGTTTGGTTGCCGCAATAGAGGCGGCGAAGCGATCCATCTATATGGAAACCTATATTTATGCATCTGATGGCACAGGGAGATTGATTACCACTGCGTTGCAAAATGCGGCCAGGCGCGGCGTGATTACACGCCTGCTGTTGGATGGATTCGGCTCTGCCGACTTGCCCGAGGCATGGGTAGAAGAACTGCGATCAGCCGGTGTGGAGGTGTTGTGGTTCCGCAAGGAGGTGGGACGTTTCAGCCTGCAACGCTACCATCTGCGCCGTTTGCATCGCAAACTTGCACTGATCGATGGCCACACCGCATTTGTCGGCGGCATCAATATTATCGATGACCTGTCGCGCGGGCTCAAGTCGCCACGCCTGGATTATGCGGTGGAAGTGGAAGGCGCAGTGGTGCGCAATATTCATGTGTCGATGCGGCGTCTGTGGTTGCTGGTAGCGTGGACGCAATTTCACCGGCAGGGCGAACGAGATAAGGTTCGTCTGTTGCATCGATCCAATACGCAGCAACCGGTTCAATACATTACGCGCGACAACTTGCGCCATCGCCGGGATATCGAGAAATCCTATCTCGCGGCCATTACCAGCGCGCAACGCGAAATCATTATTGCCAACGCTTATTTTTTGCCCGGGCGGCGTTTCCGCAAAGCGTTATTGGATGCGGTGCAGCGCGGCGTGCGCGTGGTGCTTTTTTTGCAGGGCAAGGTGGAATACCGATTGCAGCACTATGCCACGATGGCGCTGTATGAGGAATTGCTGCACTCCAGAATAGAAATATATGCATACCATGCCAGTTACATGCATGCAAAGGTGGCTGTAATCGATAGTGCATGGGCAACTGTGGGCTCCTCCAATATTGATCCGTTCAGCCTGTGGCTGGCGCGCGAAGCCAACCTCGTGGTGCGGGACGCTTCATTTGCCACCAGCCTGCGCGACGATCTCCTCGTCGAGATGCAAAAAAACTCCCACCGCATTGCACCTTCAGTGTGGCGCAAACTAAATGTGTTGAATTGGCTGGTGATGCGTATCAGTTACACACTGGCGCGTTTGCTGATAGGTGCGCTGATAAATTACAGGGTGCGTGATGATATTTGAATTGATAGTCAGACATCCGTGTTTAGTAGCGTACAGATGAAAAATACAATCTTAAAAGTATAAGCAAAGTTAATTGACTGCACCAATACAGTGCAGCATAGATGCTATACACTTTTATGGTGCACCCAATTGGTATTCATTGATGTGAATATGTCGAACATGAAGAATAAATAACGTCGATCTTATTGAATAATAATATTATTAACACAAATTAATTTTGCTGGCCCACTAATTGCATAAGTATATGTACCAACACTGCCAAGTACTGTTTGGCAGGTTGATGCGTTTTAATCTTAACTTAAGGGGGTTTATATGCAACGTCGAAATTTTCTGAAGAAAACAATTGTTATCGCATCATTGGCGGCAATGGGTGCAATGAGCGGATTTGCTGTCGCAGGTGACAAGGATCCTATCAGGATAGGTATTCTGCATTCACTCTCCGGCACGATGGCTATTTCTGAAACATCACTTAAAGATGTGGCGTTGATGACTATTGACGAGATCAATGCCAAAGGCGGTGTGCTGGGTAGAAAACTGGAACCTGTTGTAGTTGATCCGGCTTCAAACTGGCCGCTGTTTGCAGAAAAAGCGCGTCAGCTGATTTCAAAAGATAAGGTAGATGTTACGTTCGGTTGCTGGACATCAGTTTCACGCAAATCTGTATTGCCTGTATATGAAGAGTTGAATGGTTTGTTGTTCTACCCCGTGCAATATGAAGGTGAGGAACTTTCACAGAATGTGTTCTACACTGGTGCGGCACCCAATCAACAGGCGATTCCGGCAGTGGAATACTTGATGAGCAAGGATGGTGGCAGTGCCAAGCGCTTCTTCCTGCTGGGTACTGATTATGTATATCCGCGTACTACCAACAAAATTTTGCGTGCCTTCCTGAAATCCAAAGGTGTAGCCGAGAAGGATATCGAGGAAGTCTATACACCGTTTGGTCATAGCGATTATCAGACCATTGTTGCGAATATCAAGAAGTTTGCCGCAGGCGGAAAAACAGCGGTTATTTCGACCATCAATGGCGACTCCAACGTACCCTTCTATAAAGAGTTGGGCAATGCAGGCCTGAAAGCTACTGACGTGCCAGTTGTTGCATTCTCGGTTGGTGAAGAAGAGTTGCGCGGCATTGATACAAAACCGCTGGTTGGTCATCTGGCTGCATGGAACTATTTCATGTCAGTGAAGAATCCTACCAATACTGCTTTTATCAAAGAGTGGAAAGCCTACGCAAAGAAAGCAAAACTGCCAAATCTTGATACGGTCGTTACTAATGACCCGATGGAAGCAACTTACGTCGGTATCCATATGTGGGCGCAGGCCGTTGAAAAAGCAAAGTCTACTGATGTAGACAAGGTTCGCCAAGCGATGTCCGGCCAGACCTTCAAAGCTCCATCTGGCTTCACTCTCGAAATGGACAAAACCAACCATCACTTGCACAAGCCGGTCATGATTGGTGAAATTCAGGCTGACGGTCAATTCCAGATTGTATGGAAAACAAAAGGCCCGGTACGTGCTCAGCCATGGAGCCCATTCATTGCAGGTAACGAGAAGAAACAAGGTCTGTAACAACTTGCTATAGATCACGAGTAACACGGAATCGGAAATTATTCTGATTCCTGTATTTTCACAATATCTGGTATTTTCCATGTCCAGCAAAAAAACTTTCAGATTTTTGCTTAATGCAGTGATCTGCACCCTATTATTATCCAGTGCAACTACCTATGCGCTGGAAGTCGATTTATTAAAAAGACTGGCAACAGGAGAGAGCGATGAAAAAGTCGCTGCAATTAACCAGCTGGTTGCGACAGAGCATCCAGCTGCATTGTCCATTCTGCAAGCGTTGAAGAATGGCGAATTAAATGTAAGCGGCAAAGGCGAGTTGCTTATTGTTAAAGACGAAGGCACCTTTGATGCGCTAACCCAGCAAGCCATTAACCCTGCACCTGAAATTGTTGAAGCGCTGATGCTCAACAACCGCATCAGGGGCGCACTGGATACCGCATTGGCCATCCTGAATTTGCAATCCCCTGATAAGGAAAAGCGCCTGTCTGCGGCAAACGAATTGCTAGATAAAGCGACGCTTGAGTTGTTACCCGGCATACAAAAGGCATTAAGCAGGGAGGCTGACAAGGAGATTAAAACCTTGCTGGAATTGATTGAGGCGAGTATTCAAATAAAAGATTCAGATGCTGAAGTCAGACTCAAGGCTGTCAATGTTCTGGCGCAAAGCGATCAATCCAGCACCAGTTTATTGCTGCAACCATCCCTTGCAAAAAATGCCGAAGGACAGTTCCTGGAACCCGATTTACGGATCAGGATTGCAGCAAAAAATGGCCTGGCTAAAATAAACGAGCGTCTCGTCAGGATGGAATATCTTGGTCGCCTCTTCAGCGGTATCAGTCTGGGCAGCATCCTATTGCTGGCAGCTCTCGGACTGGCAATCACTTACGGCTTGATGGGTGTCATCAATATGGCCCATGGCGAATTGCTGATGATTGGTGCATACACCACCTATATGGTGCAAACATTTTTCAGAAATTTTCTACCGTCCAGCCTTGATGCATATTTGATAGCAGCAGTGCCGGCTTCATTTGTCGTGGCCGCGCTGGTCGGCATGGTGCTGGAGCGAACAATAATCCGTCACCTCTATGGTCGCCCTCTGGAAACCCTGCTCGCTACCTGGGGTATCAGCCTGCTGCTGATACAAACTATGCGTACCTTTTTTGGCGCACAAAATGTGGAAGTCTCCAACCCGAGCTGGATGTCCGGCGGGTATCAGGTGGCCAGCAACCTGATCCTGACATATAACCGGATAGTCATTATTGGCTTCGCGCTGTTTGTGTTGCTGCTTGTGTGGCTGCTGCTCAACAGAACACGATTGGGGCTGTTTGTCAGGGCCGTTACACAAAACAGAAAAATGGCGGATTGTCTGGGTGTGCCCACCCTCAACATTGATACCTGGACATTCGGATTGGGGTCAGGTATTGCGGGCCTGGGAGGTTGCGCATTGTCGCAGATAGGCAACGTCGGCCCCGATCTCGGCCAGAGTTATATTGTGGATTCGTTCATGGTGGTGGTGCTGGGCGGCGTTGGGCAACTTGCGGGCACTGTTTCCGGTGCGTTGGGGCTTGGTGTCGTGAGCAAATTTCTTGAACCCCTGTCGGGGCCGGTAATGGCAAAAATCCTGATACTGGTATTCATCATTATCTTTATACAGCGCCGTCCGCAGGGTCTGTTTGCCCTGAAGGGCCGCGTGGTGGAGCACTGATATGTCGGCAATAACAAAATTATATGGTTATAAAGGTTGGCTGGCGCTGAGCATATTCAGTGCTGCCGTACTCATACTGGTGCCGCTGCTTAATCAGGCGACAGCTGATTCAAACCCGCTACACATATCGGATTATACCGTATCGTTGATGGGCAAGATCATGTGCTATGCCATCGTTGCGATGGCTATCGACCTTATCTGGGGTTATGCGGGTATTCTCAGTCTGGGGCATGGATTGTTCTTTGCGCTGGGTGGATACGCGATGGGCATGTATCTGATGCGTATGATCGGTACCGAGGGTCAGTACCATAGCAACCTGCCCGATTTCATGGTATTTCTGGACTGGAAAGAACTACCCTGGTACTGGACCGGCACAGATCATTTCTGGTTTGCAGCATTGCTGGTTGTGCTGGTGCCGGGTTTGTTGGCATTCGTATTTGGTTATTTTGCATTTCGCTCGCGTATTAAAGGCGTGTATTTTTCCATCATTACGCAAGCACTTACTTTTGCCTTCATGTTGCTGTTCTTCCGCAATGAAACAGGTTTTGGCGGGAATAACGGCTTTACAGATTTCAAGCGTATTATCGGCTTTGCGCTGGCAGATCCTGCGACCAAAACCGGCCTGTTCATGGCTACCGGTCTGTTTCTTGTCTTTGCTCTGCTGACTTGCAGATATATCGTCACTTCAAAATTCGGCAGGGTACTTGCTGCAATCCGTGACCATGAAAGCAGGCTGATGTTTTGCGGCTACAATCCGTTGGGGTATAAACTTTTCGTATGGACATTGTCTGCAATTCTTTGCGGCATTGCGGGTGCGCTGTATGTGCCGCAGGTCGGTATTATCAATCCCGGTGAAATGTCTCCGGGCAATTCGATCGAAATTGCGATCTGGGCTGCAGTTGGAGGACGCGGAACATTGATAGGGCCATTGCTGGGTGCAGCCATTGTGAATGGTGCCAAGAGCTGGTTCACAGTTGCTTTCCCTGAATACTGGCTGTATTTTCTTGGTTTGCTGTTTGTGGGCGTAACGCTTTATATGCCCGCTGGCGTGGTTGGCGTGGTGCAGCAATTGAAAGCGAGGTTCAAATGAATACCGCGACAGTCGAATTGCAACAGGGCGGTGACTACACGTCAGCTGGAGGAAGCAGGATTATCATGCCAGGAGAGGTGGATGTCTCGCATGGCCCTATCCTTTATCTGGACAGTATTTCGGTCAGCTTTGATGGCTTCAAGGCGCTAAACAACCTGACCCTGACAATAGAGGTCGGAGAGTTGCGCTGCATTATTGGCCCCAATGGTGCGGGCAAGACCACGATGATGGATGTGATAACGGGTAAAACCCGGCCTGACTCGGGAACTGCTTTTTTGGGTCAGACTATTGATCTGACCCTGCTTAATGAACCGGAAATAGCCCATCTTGGTGTGGGGCGTAAATTCCAGAAACCCAGTGTGTTTGAAAACCATACCGTGTTTGAAAATCTGGAACTGGCGATGAAAACCGACAAGCGTGTGTGGCGCAGCCTGTTCGCGAAATTAAACGGGGAAGAAAGAGCGCGCATTGAAGAAACGCTTGCTCTGATCAAGTTATCCGACAAGGTAAATTTGCCTGCAGGCTTGCTGGCGCACGGCCAGAAGCAATGGCTGGAGATTGGTATGCTGCTGATGCAGGAACCAAAGTTGTTGCTACTGGATGAGCCAGTCGCAGGCATGACCGATTTTGAAACCGAACGCACAGCAGAGTTGTTGAATGGACTGGCAGGCAAACATTCCATTGTAGTGGTTGAACATGATATGGAGTTTGTCGGATCGATTGCACGCACCGTTACCGTGTTGCATGAAGGTAGCGTGCTGGCAGAAGGCACCATGGATCAAGTGCAGAACGACGAACGTGTCATTGAAGTATATCTGGGGCGCTAACCATGTTTAAAGTTTCAGGAATCAATCAATATTATGGCAGCAGCCACACGCTGCGCGATGTGGGGCTGCATGTTGAGAAAGGTGCAGTCACCTGCTTGCTGGGCCGCAATGGCGTGGGCAAAAGCACCCTGCTGAAATGCCTGATGGGATTGCTGCCGGTTAAATCAGGCAGCGTAGAGTTTGAAGGCAAAAATGTAACCGCGCTTGCACCGCATGACCGCGCAAAATCCGGCATGGCCTACGTACCGCAGGGGCGCGAAATATTTCCCCGTCTGACGGTGGAAGAAAATCTGCGCATGGGGCTTGCCGGCTTAAAGGGAAAAGATGCCAAAACAATTCCAGCCGAGATTTTTGATATGTTTCCGGTGCTGAAAGTGATGCTGCACAGGCGCGGCGGCGATCTTTCCGGCGGTCAGCAACAACAGCTGGCGATCGGTCGAGCACTCGCCATGCGTCCCAAGCTGCTGATTCTGGACGAACCCACCGAAGGTATCCAGCCCTCCATCATCAAGGATATTGAGCGGGTGATTCAGTCATTGGCCAAGCGTGGCGATATGGGAATTCTGCTGGTGGAACAGTATTATGATTTTGCGCATACCCTGGCCGATTTTTATGTGGTGATGCAAAGGGGTGAAGTGATCAAGAGCGGTCCCGGTTCGGAAATGGAAGCACAGAACGTTCAGGGCTTACTGGCCGTATGAGTTTGGCAATGGTTGCACACGGCGGCTGGGAGGCTGTGCTGCAACTGCATTTCGCGCAGAACGAAGTCGGCGAAACAGTTCTCGCACATCGCTTGCACAAAGGCCCGCTGGTTGTACAGAAGCCGCTCTATCCAGAAGGTCGCTCTGTCTGCCATGTGATTCTGCTGCATCCACCGGGAGGCGTCGCAGGCGGTGACAGTCTCGCGGTAGAGGTGATTGCAGGAGCAGGCAGCCATGTGCTGATGACTACGCCGGGCGCAGGCAAGTGGTACAAGGGCGCAGGCCGATCTGCCAGTCAGACTCTGGATTTTCGTGCGGAAAAAAATACCGTGCTGGAATGGCTGCCGCAGGAATCAATATTGTTTGATGGTGCGGATGCGCACTGGCAAACACGCGTAGAGCTTGATGAAGGTGCTTGCTATATGGGGTGGGAAATCGTGTGTTTTGGACGCACCGCTTCAGGTGAGAAATTTAACCGGGGCGGCTTGAGGCAAAAAACAGAAGTTTTCAGCCAGGGTAAACGCATATGGGGTGAATACGCTGCGGTTGAAGGCGGCGATGCATTTCTCTCGTCACAGCCGGGCTTGGCAAATCGAACCGTGTCGGGTACTTTTCTGCTTGCCGGATATTTGATAAGCGATGCCTTGCTGGGTGAACTCAGGGCGATAGCACATGCCAGTGATCCCGCTGCAGTATCAGGGATTACGCGGGTCGGCAGTATTGTGGCGATTCGCTATTTGGGCAACTCTTCCGAGATGGCAAAAAAATATTTTGTGAGTGTTTGGTCTGTGTTGCGGCCGGCTGTTACAGGCCGTGATGCGAGCATACCGAGAATCTGGAACACATAAGGAATTTTGGATACATAAGGATAAGCATGGAACTGACCCCTAGAGAGAAGGATAAACTGCTGATATTTACTGCCGGCCTGTTGGCGGAACGGCGCAAGGCAAAAGGCCTGAAGCTGAATTACCCGGAAGCGGTTGCGTATATCTCTGCCGCGATTATGGAAGGCGCGCGCGAGGGTAAAACGGTTGCCGAGCTGATGAGCTACGGCGCAACCCTGTTGTCGCGTAAAGATGTGATGGACGGCATTGCCGAAATGATTCCGGATATCCAGGTAGAAGCGACATTTCCCGATGGCACCAAGCTGGTAACGGTGCATCATCCCATACCCTGAGAGGCAATCATGATTCCCGGTGAAATACAAACAGTGGCAGGCGATATTGAACTCAATGTGGGGCGCGAGACATGCACGCTGAAAGTGGCCAATAGCGGCGACCGACCGATACAGGTTGGTTCGCATTATCATTTTTTTGAAACCAATCAGGCACTGCAATTTGATCGTGCACTGGCCTACGGTTGCCGCCTGAATATTCCCGCCGGTACCGCGGTGCGTTTTGAGCCGGGGCAGGAACGTACGGTGACATTGGTGAAATTGGCCGGTGATCGCAAGGTATATGGCTTTGCGGCTGCAGTGATGGGAGAGTTGTAATGAGTCTTAAAATCACACGTCAGGCATATGCCGAAATGTTCGGCCCCACCGTGGGCGATCGCGTGCGCCTTGCCGATACCGAGCTATGGATAGAGGTGGAAAAAGATTTCACTGTCTACGGTGAAGAAGTGAAATTTGGCGGCGGCAAGGTTATCCGTGACGGCATGGGGCAGGGGCAACGCTGTGCGGCAGAGGTAGCCGACACGGTGATCACCAACGCGCTGATTGTGGATCACTGGGGCATAGTGAAAGCCGATATCGCCCTGAAAGATGGCCGCATCGCCGCCATCGGCAAGGCGGGCAATCCGGATATCCAGCCGGGCGTGGATATTGTGATCGGCGCCAGTACGGAAATCATCGCCGGCGAAGGCATGATCGTCACCGCTGGCGGCATCGATTCACATATTCATTTTATTTGTCCGCAGCAGATTGAAGAAGCCCTGATGTCCGGCGTCACCACCATGCTCGGTGGCGGCACCGGCCCGGCTACCGGCACCAATGCCACCACCTGCACACCTGGCCCCTGGCATATGGCGCGCATGCTGCAAGCGGCGGAAGCGTTTCCGATGAATCTGGGATTTCTCGGAAAAGGTAATGCCAGCCTGCCCGAGCCGCTGCGCGAACAAGTGCGGGCCGGTGCGATCGGCCTGAAGCTGCATGAAGACTGGGGCACCACGCCAGCGGCAATCGATAACTGCCTGAGCGTGGCCGATGAGTTTGATGTGCAGGTGGCGATCCATACCGACACGCTGAATGAATCCGGTTTTGTCGAGACGACGCTTGCCGCCTTCAAAGGCCGCACCATACACACCTACCATACCGAAGGTGCGGGTGGCGGCCATGCGCCGGATATTATCAAGGCATGCGGCGAGCAGAATGTGCTGCCTTCCAGCACCAATCCGACTCGTCCGTATACAGTGAATACCATCGACGAGCATCTGGACATGCTGATGGTGTGCCATCACCTGGATTCTGCCATTGCAGAAGATGTGGCCTTTGCCGAATCGCGCATCCGCCGCGAGACCATTGCGGCAGAGGATATTCTGCATGATCTCGGTGCTTTCAGCATGATTTCTTCCGATTCGCAGGCGATGGGTCGCGTGGGCGAGGTGATCATGCGCTGCTGGCAAAGCGCGCACAAAATGAAAGTGCAGCGCGGCCCGCTGCCGGAAGATGGTGCAAACAATGACAACTTCCGCGTGAAGCGCTACATCGCCAAGTACACGATTAATCCCGCGCTGACCCATGGCATTGCGCACGAAGTGGGTTCGCTCGAAGTGGGCAAGTGGGCCGATCTGGTATTGTGGAAGCCTGCTTTTTTCGGGGTGAAGCCTGCGTTGATTTTGAAAGGCGGCATGATCGCCGCCGCAGCAATGGGTGATCCCAACGCGTCTATTCCCACGCCGCAGCCGGTGCACTATCGCCCGATGTTTGGCAGCTATGGACTGGCTTGTGCCGCAACCTCGATTACCTTCGTATCACAGGCGGCATTGAATGAGGGTATAGGCGACAAGCTGGGCTTGAAGAAAAAACTCTCGGCGGTAAAGGGTACGCGCAACGTGCGCAAGGCCGACATGATTCACAACAATTATGCGCCCAAGGTGGATGTCGATCCCGAAACCTATCAGGTCAAGGCCGATGGTCAGTTGCTCGCCTGTGAACCCGCGGCCGTGCTGCCGATGGCGCAACGTTACTTCCTCTTCTGATCATGTTGGTTGTCGAGACACGTTGTGAAGCACAACCGCAGCATGATGAGGAACTGGTGTTGCCGTTTGAATTGCGCCAGAAAAGCCGCTTGCGCACGCGGTTGGCATCCGGTGAAGAGATGGGGTTGTTCCTTGAGCGCGGCACGGTGTTGCGGGGTGGCGATTATCTGAAGAGCAATGATGGTCGCGTGATACTGGTGGTGGCCGCTGCGGAAAAAGTGCTCAAGGTGACCTGCGCCTCTGCGCAGGATCTCACCCGCGCGGCTTACCATCTGGGCAATCGGCATGTGCCAGTAGAGGTCGGCAATGGCTGGCTGCGTCTGGGTGCAGATCATGTGCTGGCAGATATGCTGCATGGGCTGGGTGCGAAGGTCGTCGAAGAAATCGCCCCGTTTGAGCCAGAGGCCGGTGCGTATGGCGGCGGTCACCAGCACGGCGAAGGTGGTCACGGCGGTGTGATACATCAGTTCAGGAGCAAGGTATGACACAACTGTCGCTGACTGCTTTACCAAAATTATTGCAACTGACCAGTACGATGCTGCCGGTCGGCGCTTACAGTTATTCGCAAGGTCTGGAATATGCGATTGAGGCGCGTATTGTGCATGATGCAGAGTCTGCGCTGGCGTGGATAGCCGATGTGTTGTCTGTCAGCGTGGCCCGCTTTGAGGCGCCCATGATGGCCAGAATGCATACAGCCTGGCAGCAGCAAAATTTTACGCTGGCGCTGGAATTGAATGCGTACTTTATTGCTTCGCGCGAAACGTCAGAGTTGCGTGCGGAAACCTTGCAGATGGGGTATTCGCTGGTGCGCTTGCTGGAGCAACTGGACGATGTGCCGGAGGTGCAGCTTGCGGCCCTGCGCGAACAAAACGAAGTGTCATTCCCCTGTGCCTATGCGCTTGCTGCGGGAGCATGGAACATTCCCACGGCTGCGGCAGTCAATGCGTATTTATGGGGCTGGCTGGAAAATCAGGTGAGTGCTGCAATGAAATGCATACCGCTGGGGCAGGTTGCCGGGCAGCGCATTGTGGCAGCCCTGGGTAAACAACTGCCGCTACTGGCAGAAAAAGCCTTGCAGCTCGAAGATGATCAACTGAGCAATTTTAGCCCGATGCTTGCCATCGTCAGCAGCAAGCATGAAACGCAGTACAGCAGACTTTTTAGATCTTGAAGCGAGGACATTATGGAAATATCACAACCTTTACGCGTAGGTATCGGCGGCCCGGTCGGTTCGGGTAAAACAGCATTGACGCTTTCTTTGTGCCGCGCGTTACGCGACAAATACCACATCGCGGTGGTGACGAATGACATCTACACCGAAGAGGATGCACAGTTTCTGGTGCGCAATGAAGCACTGGCACCGGAGCGCATCATCGGTGTGGAAACCGGCGGCTGCCCGCATACTGCGATACGCGAAGATGCGTCGATCAACCTGGAAGCAGTCGATCGCCTGACACGCACTTTCAAGAACTTGGAAATCATGTTTATTGAAAGCGGTGGCGATAATCTTTCCGCCACTTTCAGTCCAGAATTGTCGGACCTGACGCTGTATGTGATCGACGTGGCTGCCGGTGACAAAATTCCGCGCAAAGGCGGGCCGGGTATAACTAAATCCGACTTGCTTATCATTAACAAAATAGACCTGGCCCCTATGGTTGGTGCTTCACTTGAAGTAATGGAGCGTGATGCGAAAAAAATGCGCGGGGAGCGCCCTTTTGTATTTACCAATCTAAAAACCGGCCACGGTTTGGAAACCATAATTCGCTTTATTGAAACGCAGGGGTTGATGGCTGATGCGTCAAGCACGGCGATATGAAGTGATTTGTGAAATTAATTTTCTTACCTGGTTTGATGAGGAGACGAAGTGCAAGAACTACCACATGATGTATTTGCACTTTTTGTATTAGCCTTTGTATTTGGTATCAAGCATGGTCTGGATCCAGACCATTTGGCCGCGATTGATGGGCTTTCCCGATTCAACGCATCTTCCAAGACATGGCTTGCAAAATGGGCTGGCGTATTTTTTTCGATGGGGCATGGACTGGTTGTCACTTTGGTGATCGGAATTGTTACTCTGATGCCGGTACGCATAACATTCCCTGTTTGGCTGGATGGGTTGGGGGCTTTTATTTCCATCCTGACTTTGCTGCTTTTAGGTGTACTGAATTTATATGCCACATTTAATAGTAAAAAAGAGATAGTACGTCCGGTTGGCCTCAAGGACTGGATGTATTTCCAATCAGGGCATCCTGTCATCGTGCTTGGAATTGGCGCACTATTTGCATTATCTTTTGATACCATGAGTCAGGCTGTATTTTTTTCACTTGCAGCAAGCCACGTATCCATTCATCTATTTGCCTTTACTTTTGGAATTGTATTTACCTGCGGTATGATTGTTTCTGATGGGATAAACGGTATGCTAACCGCTCGTTTTATAAAACAATCGGGTGAGCGTGCCTTGATTGCTTCAAAGGTGATGAGTTTTGCAATCGGAAGTATGAGTTTGCTAATTGCATTTATTGGGATAGCAAGGCTTGCTATGCCCATCGTCTCAGAAAAGATCGAATTTTTCGGCATCTGGTCGGGCATGATTGTACTGTTGTGGGTAACTGCGGGTTTTGTAGTGTCGATATATATTTCACAATCTACAGCAATGAAAAAATGGAATAGCTGAACAGCAAAAAATGTTTGGAATTGATATAGTGAATGAGTCAACATCAAAAGATAGTTTGCGGAAACTTCATCAGCTCACAAGAAAAGAGATTGGCATGCCAATTAATCCATAGAGCCATGTCGATCTGAACATAGAGAGGGCATAGTACGCCTTCATCAAAATCATCGTTTCTACGTCATATCAAGGTTTTTAAATATTTACTGGTATCCTGATTTGCGGAGGCTTATTTCAATTACCTTTAAAAACAGCATTAATCCAAGATGTTCCACAAGAACCTAACCCCTCCCAGCCTCCCCTTGTCAGGGGAGGAGCGATATTCTCTCTCCCCCTGAAGTGGGTCAAGCAGGCAATCCGCGTAGCGGATGCTCGCACAAGGGGGAGCTGTAGGGGGTTTGAACCGTGTGACAATCCAGGTCAATTGTCTGGTTTTAATCCGACTTACCCACAAAATTAATGTCATTTCTATTGCGAATTGGAATAACCCCTCTGCATGGATTGAATTGCAGCAAAAAATCCGCACAAAATATACCACGGAAGATGATAAATACATGTTCGACACGCTGCTTGAAACACGCGATGTTCAGCAAGCGCTTGATGAATTGATGAGACGTAAACGCGAGCATCAGCGGCGTGGAGATATCGAACTTTTTTAGCATTGGTCTCGTATTTCCTTGCACAAGCAAGCGGCATGTAAGCGTGCTGACTTCCTGCTGAGTCTATCTTTCTTTGAAACTATTTACCTGCAGAAATTACTTGTTGCGACCAGGCCAGCGCTTCGATTATCAGGCTGGTTACTTCCGTTGCATCCAGGCCGCACTGCGTGGCTGCGGCAGACATTACTTCAGGGGCTGCTGACTCAACGGCAATTCCCAGCAGCAGCGCATCGCGCATTGCGCCTGTTTCTCCTTTGAGCGCGGAGCTGACCGGATCAGGCAGAGAAATCTGTTTTAGAATGTCTGTCAACGAAAGATCCATCATGGCATCCAGCAGTGAAAACAGCCCGGTGATAAATAATTGTTCCGGTGCTGCGGGAACATGACCCCGTCCCGCAATCATTTCCATGAAGCGTGCCCGGGTCAGCGCCTGTTCATTCAGAACGATCTCGTGGTAACCGGGCTGGTTGAAGTCAAACAGCAAAAGCGATAGCCAGCGGTAGAAGCGATCCCTGCCCAGAATCAGCAAGGCTTGCTGGATTTCGTTGATTTTTTTCTGCAAGCCGATACCGGGAGAATTGATGTATCGCAATAGTTTAAAAGTCAGGATGGGATCTTTTCGCAGACAGTCTGCAATGGAATCGAATTCGGCACCTGTTCGTATCATATTAAGCGCTTCAAAAACCCGCAGGCGGTTGATTTCGCTCTTTGCAGGATGCCAGTTTTCGCGGCTGGAAACAAATGGGCCCATGAAGTAATCGAAACCGCTGCGAAAACACAGGTTGAAGTCATCTGATGTCTGCAAATCGCTGGCAATCAGCTTGGGTATATTTTGGGCTGCGCGAAAATCCGAACACATCATTTTGATTTGTATTCCATCGAGTGCGCTAGTTTCTATTTCGATCAAATCGGCATTGTGCAGCAACTCCGCAATATCTGGACGCGGGCTGTCGATTGTCCAGCCGTGTTTGATGCCTCTGTCGGATAGGTTTTTCAAGTCTGCACGCACTTCGGCAAGCCCGATTTCCGCCTGCTTGTCTGGCGTAATCATGATAATGGTATTCAAATTGGAAAAGGCTTTCAGCAGGGGATTTTTTAATGATGCTATCGATAGTCTGATGAAGGCAAAGCGCTCCCCCAGCAATGATGAAACTCCTAGCGGGGCGAGATTGCGCAGCATGGCATCGTCGTATACGCGCCTTATCTGCGCGCTATTATTCAACATGCGTGTTTGCAGCTTTCGTCCCAGGGAAAACTCATATCCGGCAATACGTTCGCCGCGATCCAGAACGGCTTCGCGGCAAATGAAGGAGGACGTTTCATGTCCTTTGGTTATTATGGATTCCTGTTGCTCGGATTTAAGCGGGGCAACGCTGTTCAATATTTTAAAGGCGTCCTGAGGTGCGATTTTTTCGGGAGTGTTGCCCAGCCAGCGACGGAGTTCTTCAAGCACGGTAGTGACCTTTCGTGAAAAAATTCGCATCAGCATGAATTGATTATGCCAAGGTGAGAAACGATATCAGGACGAACGTAAGCAGCATATTTTCAGGATTATTATGGCACAGTTTTCATATGCATCTGCGAGCGGAGGTTAGTATTCATGTATATGACTACAGCCGATTTTTTGCTAACTCGTCGTAAGGAATTAGGTTTGGAGAATTGAGAATGTCACATGATTTCTTATTTCAGCACAATTATATGTGATCAATTTCGCAAGGTCGTGGAAAACAGATAAACAGATATAATAGGTATATTCTACTGATAATCTGTAAATCAGAAATGCGCCGTCATAATTTTCCTGAACACGATTCTTCCGAACGCGCCGACTGGAGCGTGATACGCACGTTGTTGCCCTATCTGCTGGAATTCAAGGGGCGCGTGGCGCTTGCCATGTTGTTGCTGGTGTTGGCCAAACTTGCCAATGTGGCGGTACCGCTGGCGTTGAAAGAGATTGTGGATGCGATGAATCACCCGCAGGCGGCGCTGGCCGTGCCGGTGGCACTGGTGGTTGGTTATGGTTTGTTGCGCCTGTTCAGCACCCTGTTTGGCGAGTTGCGCGATGCGGTGTTTGCGAAGGTGACGCAGCGTGCGATACGGCGTGTCGCGCTGAAGGTTTTTACCCATTTGCACAGCCTCAGCCTGCGTTTTCATCTGGATAGGCAGACGGGGGGCATGTCTCGCGACATTGAGCGCGGCACCAAGGGTATCAGTTTTCTGCTCACGTTTCTGCTGTTCAATATTCTGCCAACTCTGCTGGAAATCATTTTGGTGGCGCTGATTCTGTTCAGCAAATACAGCGCCTGGTTTGCGGTGATTACCTTTGTGACGCTGATGGTGTATATCGCGTACACGTTGATGATCACCGAATGGCGCATGGTATTTCGGCGCGCGATGAACGATATGGATTCGAAGGCGAACACCCGCGCCATCGACAGCCTGATCAATTATGAAACGGTGAAATATTTCGGCAATGAACAATTCGAAGCGCAGCGCTTTGATGAACACATGGAGAAGTGGGAAAGTTCTGCGGTGCAGAACCAGACTTCGCTGGCAACGCTGAACGCGGGCCAGAGCGGAATCATTGCGGCGGGCGTAACCGGCCTGATGCTGCTGGCTGCGCATGAGGTGGTGGAAGGGCGCATGACGGTGGGCGACCTCGTGCTGGTCAACGTATTCCTGATTCAGCTGTATTTGCCCATGCATTTTCTCGGTTTTGTCTACCGCGAAATCAAGCACTCGCTAATCGATATGGACAAGATGTTCAGTCTGCTGAGCGAGAATCGCGAAGTACAGGATGCGCCCGGCGCACAGCCGCTCAGGGTCAGTGCGGGCGCGGTGCGCTTTGAACATGTGGCGTTCAGTTATGAAGAAGACCGCAAGATTTTATCGGATGTCAGTTTCGATATCCCTGCGGGGCATATCGTTGCCGTAGTAGGCTCAAGCGGTGCGGGTAAATCCACATTGTCGCGTTTGTTGTTCCGGTTTTATGATGTGGAAGCAGGAAGCATTCTGATCGACGGCCAGGATATTCGTGAAGTGACGCAGGCCAGCCTGCGTGCGGCCATCGGCATCGTGCCGCAGGATACGGTATTGTTTAACGACACGATCTATTACAACATAGCCTATGGTCGGCCAGACGCGACGCATGACGAAATATTGCAGGCAGCCCAGGCTGCGCATATCCATGAATTTATTGTGTCGCTGCCCAAGGGCTATGACACCACGGTGGGTGAACGCGGATTAAAACTGTCGGGCGGTGAAAAGCAACGCGTGGCAATTGCCCGTGCAATTCTCAAACGACCATCGTTACTGATTTTTGATGAGGCAACTTCGGCGCTGGATTCGAAGTCGGAAAAAGCAATTCAGGCGGAGCTGCGTCATATCTCGCGTAACCGCACCACGCTGGTGATTGCGCACCGTTTGTCCACCATTGTGGATGCGCAACAAATACTGGTGATGGATAGAGGACGCATTGTCGAGCGCGGTACGCACCGTGAATTATTGGCACAACAGGGCTTGTATGCACAGATGTGGGCATTGCAACAGCAGGAAGAAGATTAAGGGTGTTTCCATATTCCTTGATTTATCTCAATATTTTGGTATGCTGCAAGACCGTGGTTCAGCTTAGAGAATAAAAATGCGGAATAAACTGCTTACCCTCTTGTTGTTAAGTCTCACTTTTCTTGCTCATGCGGCAGGCGATGAACAGATTCTTGCTGTGCAGAATGACGAACATACCAGTGCCGAACTGAAGCAGGACGTTATCGCTTTAGACAATGCACTGTTGTCAGACGAAGCTGAGAATCTTGCGCAAGAAAATGAGGAAGAGGTTATTGCATCCGCGTCCAAGCTTGGTTCAGAATTAAGTTTCAATAAAGCCTTTGATGATCTTGTCAAGGTGATGCCGCAGCTTGGTTATGGCAACAATACCTTTAAACAAAATGAAGCCGCAGTTGCAAATGACTTCAAGCCAAAAGATGATTTAAGTTCAGCAATCAAGAAATTTGCGGCGATGCCCAGAATGCGTTCATCGATTGTGCTGATTTACGACGAAAATGGAAAGCAGCCATTGCATAGTAAAAATGCTGACGTGGTGACACCTATTGCATCGATCACCAAGCTGATGACTGCAATGGTGCTACTCGATGCAAAATTGCCGCTGGATGAAGAAATCAGCATCAGTCCGGTGGATATTAACCGGCAAAAACGCACCCGTTCACGTACTCGTGCCGGAATGTCCCTGACCCGTGGCGAGTTGCTCAAACTTGCGCTGATGGCCTCGGATAATCTTTCTGCCGCAGCTCTGGCTCGCACTTATCCGGGTGGGACTGAAGCAGCGCTGGAACAAATGAATAGCAAAGCGCGCGAACTGGGGATGAATTCAACCCGTTTTGCCGATCCAACCGGACTCAATAGTGGCAATGTTTCGACGGCGAACGATCTGGTGAAGATGGTGCGGGCTGCGCAGGGATACGAACTGATCCATCAATTTACCACTTCAACCTCGCATACCGTTGAGCTGGCAGGTCACAGACCCATGCGTTTCCACAACACCAATCCTTTGGTCAGGAATACATCCTGGGACATAGGGCTTAGCAAAACAGGATACATCAGTGAAGCAGGGCGTTGTCTGGTAATGGAAGCCAGGATCACCGAGCACCCGGTCATCATTGTGCTGCTTGACTCATGGGGCAGAAATTCTCGAGTAGGCGACGCCAACCGGGTAAAGCAATGGATGGAAAAAGCGAGCCGTAAGACAAGAGAGCTTTAAGATGGGTTAATTGTTGTATCCAAGGGGGCTTATGCCCCCATTTTTTTGGATATTGATGCTGTGAAGCCTATTGAGGATTTGTTAATTATTAATGCAATCAATAAGTTGAATTCGCGCTAATTTTTTTGCTTGCATAGCTTGAAACTAAGGAATTAAATAAGAACTCGAATGTGCAACAAGGTCAGCAAATTTTGCTAATTTTTTCACAGGAAAGGTAAATCAAAATGTCAGTCAATTCGATTTCACCAAGCCAGCCGGCTCAGGCAACCCAGGCACTCAAAAAAGATGACGTGGCCACAGCGCGCAAACAAACCGAAATCCGGGATGAAGATAAAGTGAAGAGCAGAAAAGACGCTGCCGATCAATACTCCCAGGCACGGGATGTGCATTTGCAGAAGGCAACGGAAACAAAAGCAAGCATCAATACAAATGGCCAGAAAGTGGGCAGCTTGATCAATATCGCTGCCTGAGTCACTTTGTTGTAGCACGTTGCATTTGGAGTAAATGAGATGGCAATCTCAGCCAGTCCGCTAAACTCAAATGATCATGCCTCCGCTTCGGGGTCGAAGCTGGTCGAGGCGAGCGGCTTGCATATTCCACCCAAAACTTCGGTCAAACCTGTTCCCATTCCCACCGAAAAAGTCAGTTTGCGCCCCCCCGCAAAAGAGTTGAGCGATTCGGCTCTGGCAGAAATCAGCAGACTCAAGGCGCGCGACACACAGGTTCACCAGCATGAGCAGGCGCATCTTTCGGCTGCGGCCGGGCTTGACGTTTCCAATGCCACATTTACTTATCAAAGAGGCCCGAACGGTGTCAGCTATGCGGTTGCAGGCGAGGTCAAGATCGATACCTCGCCAGGACGCACGCCCGAAGAAACGCTGGCACGGGCCGAGATGATCAGGGATGCCGCACTCGCACCGGCTGACCCTTCTTCTACAGATCGCAGCGTGGCCGCCAAAGCCCAGAATATGGCCATGCAAGCACGTGTTGAACTGATGCAACAGGAACATCAAGCCAATGCTGTTAAACAAACCGAGCAACAGCGTCATGTCAAACAGGCTTATGACAGCAACGAAACGGCCAGCAAGAAAATCAATACCTATGTATAAAAATTTTCTCGATGAAAAAAAGTTGTCCGTTTGTCCGGGCATAAAATTCACCAAGCCGTATCTATAGCAATTTCAATTCCACACAAATAAAGACCGGTTTTACCCCTCTTGCAATTCAATTAATATTTCTATATTATTGGAAACATGAAAATAAAAAATGCTGTTGAAGCCTTGTCTGCTTTGGCACAGGAATCGCGACTTTCCATCTTTCGTTTGCTTGTTCAGGCGGGCAAGGAGGGACTGTCTGCGGGGGTGCTGGGAGAAAAGCTGGGTATTCCTCCGGCCACCTTGTCGTTTCACCTCAAGGAATTGGCGCATGCGAAACTGGTCAAGTCGAAAACTGAAGGCCGCTATGTGATTTATTCAGCCAGTTTTACCGAGATGGATAAACTGATTGATTACCTGACTGAAAATTGTTGTGAAGGTGATGCGACGCAATGCTCGCCGCGAAAAAAATGTTAGTTGAGAAAAAATGGAGAAAGTAATGCAAGTTGAAAAAAGTTATAACGTGCTGGTGTTGTGTACCGGCAATTCCGCGCGCAGCATTCTGGGCGAGGTGCTTTTTAATTCGTTGGGAAAGGGAAAATTCCGCGCCTATAGTGCGGGCAGCAAGCCCACCGGCAAGCCCAATCCGTTTGCGCTGGAGTTGCTGCAACAGCGCGGACATAGTATAGAAGGTTTGCGCAGCAAGAGCTGGGATGAATTTGCCGCGCCAGGTGCACCCGACATCGATTTTATCTTCACCGTGTGCGACAACGCTGCCGGTGAAACCTGCCCGATCTGGCCGGGGCATCCTGCGACGGCCCATTGGGGCTTGCCTGATCCGGCGCATGTCGAGGGCGGTGATGAGGCAAAGCGGATTGCGTTTAAAAAAACCTATGAGCAATTGGCCCGCCGCATCCAGTTATTCATGAGTTTGCCTATCGATAAGCTGGACAAACTCACCCTTAAAGAAAAACTCGCCGAAATCGGCCGTATCGAGGATTGATCCATGAGCCTGTTTGAGCGATACCTGACCCTGTGGGTTTTTCTGTGCATAGTAGTGGGTGTGGTGCTCGGCGAGTTTTTACCTGCGCCGTTTATCTGGCTGGGCAGCTTGCAAGTGGCGAGCGTGAATCTTCCTGTGGGTTTGCTGATATGGGTCATGATCATCCCCATGCTGCTGCGCATTGATTTTAATTCGCTACACCAGGTAAGCCAGCATTGGCGCGGCATCGGTGTCACCTTGTTTATCAATTGGGCCGTCAAGCCTTTTTCGATGGCGCTGTTGGGCTGGCTGTTTATCCGGCATCTGTTCGCCCCTTATTTGCCCGCCGAGCAACTCGACAGTTATATCGCCGGGCTGGTGTTACTGGCCGCCGCACCCTGCACTGCAATGGTATTTGTATGGAGCCGACTGGTAAACGGCGAGCCGATGTTCACGTTGAGCCAGGTGGCGCTCAATGACACGATCATGATTGTAGCCTTTGCACCTATCGTCGCATTGTTGCTGGGTTTGTCTGCTATCACCGTGCCGTGGGACACGCTGCTGATCTCGGTATTGTTGTATATCGTGTTGCCGGTGATGCTGGCGCAGATATGGCGAAAATATTTACTTATGCGCGGTGCCGATGTGCTGGAGCGAACTTTGCATAAGCTGCATCCGTTATCGCTGTTGTCCCTGCTCGCCACGCTGGTATTGCTGTTTGCGTTTCAAGGCAAAGCCATCGTTGCACATCCGCTCATTATTGCGATGCTGGCGGTGCCAATTACAATCCAGGTGTATTTCACTTCCGGCCTCGCATACTGGCTTAACCGCCGCTTGGGCGTGGCCTATTGCGTGGCAGGGCCTTCGGCATTGATAGGCGCTTCTAACTTCTTCGAACTTGCGGTGGCAGCAGCGATCAGCCTGTTCGGCTTTGAATCGGGTGCAGCACTGGCTACGGTGGTGGGCGTGCTGATTGAGGTGCCGGTGATGTTGTCGGTAGTGCATCTGGTGAATCGTAGCGCAGTATGGTATCAGTCGGGTGCGCAACGATAATTGCATTCCCTACTGAAACAGCGCGGAGCGCGACTCTATAGTGGTTCATTCCACGCGAGTGGGGAACACAGATAAAACGGATTTGACGCCGGATTTGTTTTCGGTTCATCCCCACGCGAGTGGGGAACACTCAAACTCACCCAGCGAACCATTGAGCGCTGGCAATCAGCTTGTACGTCTCGCGCACGCGCGCCCCTTCAATGCCGCGCAACTGCTCCACACTGCGCCGCGCGGGTGGCTCCTCGCCAAAACGCATGGCGTACATTTTGCGCACCACCTTCAACCGCAAAGTATCATCCAGTGCCAGTTTGGCTTGATAGAGCAAACGATCAGCCCGTGCACCGCCCGGCTGGCCGGACGAATACAAACGCACACCAGCATCTCCCACCCACACCAGCAGCGTGCCCACCCGCGCTGCCAGCGCCACAGCCGCATGCGAAGTCCGCGTGCCCGGTTCCAGCATCAGACAGGCCACACCACCGACAGGAATATGCGTGCGAACTCCATTCTTATCCACCACAACGAAAGCACCATCCAATACATCCAGATGGCCTTTGTCGATAAATAAAATGGAGAGCCGCTCCTTGATGGCGATGGGCTTGAGCGGTGGAAGGAGATCGGCCATGGGAAATTTTAAAAGAAATCTTCTGCACGTTGATGATATATGGCTAGCATGTCCACTGGCAGCATATCTGACATCTTTTACGATTTACTGCTCAACGCCTTGGTAATCCGCGCAGGATTTTGCCGGTAATCCAGCACGCGCCAGACTTGAATCGTCTCAGCGTTCAACCGGTAATAAATAGCGTAAGGAAATCGTTTTGAGAGAGCACGGTAATATCCGAAAAATTGTTGATGAATACCTGCATAGAGTAAAAGCGCATCTATATCGGAAAATAGTGCATCCTGAAAATAGATGCCCAAACCTTCCTGTTGTTGCTCATAGAACTGTTGTCCGGCTTCAATATCTTGAACCGCAACGCTCAGTACCTCAATCTTCATGCCTTGCCATCGCGCATAATTTTCTTTGCGGCTTCCCAATCAACAAAACCGGTCTCTCCCGCAGCGTGCGCAAGTTCGGTTTTTTTTAGCTCATCGCCATGCCATTCTGGGGGCGGCAGGGTAGATGTGTCGCGAGCCAAGTCATCCCAAAGCGACTCCATCATGCGAAGCTTCTCCGTGCGGGAAAGATTTTCAATGTCCAACATAATGTATCTCCTGATGTGGTATGAGAGTAATTCTAGCGGCTATTCAGATACCCAGCCAGCACTATGCATCTTATGCACGCTTTTGATAGTCAACTCGCCGCTGCGCTTGTTACGTCGTAGAACCGGTGCCTCGTAAATAAATAAGGTAATCCCCCGGCTTTGCCGGGGGACTCACAAGGTTTGACCTATCGCTATGGTCTACCTGATTCGCCCGCCCCGAGGGGCGGGCGCTACGCCAATGCAGCCGCATCAGCCGTTGCTTTCAGATTCGTTTCAATCCTCGCCCGCCCCGAGGGGCGGGCGCTACGCCCCGACGCGGTTTACACCGATCCGGCCAGTGGTGTTTCAATCCTCGCCCGCCCCGAGGGGCGGGCGCTACATTCGGACTTGTCAATGTCTGTTAAGGTTGACGGGGTTTCAATCCTCGCCCGCCCCGAGGGGCGGGCGCTACTAAGGAATAGGAAGTCAACAACTATTTTACAAAGGTTT
>Ga0315281_10002885_pt1 | contig 25410 bp, 21 predicted proteins | sample YL17G07_0_MG_FD_204540 | JGI IMG/M metagenome (GOLD analysis project Ga0315281, IMG submission 204540) | Sediment microbial communities from Yellowstone Lake, YNP, Wyoming, USA - YL17G07_0 | ecosystem: Environmental > Aquatic > Freshwater > Lake > Sediment | place: USA: Wyoming | collected... | reverse complement strand
ACGCCATGGTAGGTGCAATACCGGGCGATATCTTCATGCATGACAAACCGGTTGGACGAGGTTACGTGCATCTGACCGAAAACACACTACACCCCTGGCAAAAGAAAAACGACACTGAGCTGGCAATCAAGGCGCATGAATTTCATTATTCCAGCCTCGAAAACCTGCCTGCAGATTCCCGCTTTGCATATCGTGTTACACGGGGTCACGGCATTAATGGCAAGCAAGATGGGTACATCAGAAACAATCTGCTTGCCTCTTACGCCCACCTGCACAGCGTAGCCGGCAATCAATGGGCTGCCCGCTTTGTAGAATTTGTCAGGCAGACAAAAAAAACCGAACAAGCAGCTTGCCTACAATCGGCACTTTGATTGAGACATTTTATTTTCAGCATGCGTAACTTGAACAAAAATTAAGGTTGAGATGGATTATTTACCAATTTTTTTAAATGTAAAAGGAAAGCTGTGTCTCGTCGTGGGTGGCGGGGAAGTTTCCCTTAGAAAAACCTCGCTGTTGTTACAGGCAGGTGCGCAGGTCACCATCGTAGCGCCCGATCTTTCACCCGCTTACGCCGGTATGAAGGGCTACACCCATCTGGCAGAGCGATTCAGGCCGTCACATCTGGATGGACATCTTTTGGCCATCGCTGCGACAGATGAGGCAGCCACCAACCAGGAAGTTTCAACAGAAGCCAAGCGGAGAAATATCCCGGTCAATGTGGTGGACAATCCCGCTTTGTGCAGTTTCATTATGCCGTCTATTCTAGATCGTTCTCCCATCGTTGTTGCGTTTTCGAGTGGTGGTGCTTCACCGGTGCTGATCCGCATGTTGCGAGGCAAACTGGAAGCGATGATACCGCAGGCCTATAGTCAGCTTGCCCTGTTTTCAGCCCGCTTCAGGGCAACGGTTAAATCACGCATTATCGATCCCGCCAAAAGAAGAATTTTCTGGGAGAACGTATTCGAGGGCCCGATTGCCGAGAAAATATTTTCAGGTGACGAAGCCACCGCCGAAACCATGCTGAATACGATGATTGAACATGAAAGCAAAAATGTTCACCAGACTATCGGCGAGGTATACTTGGTGGGTGCCGGCCCCGGCGACCCTGATCTGCTGACTTTCAAGGCACTCAGATTAATGCAAAAAGCCGAGGTTGTGCTGTACGACAATCTTGTGTCCAAGCCCATACTTGAAATGACCCGGCGCGACGCGGAACGCATTTTTGTCGGCAAGATGCGCGGACACCACACGCTGCCCCAGGAGGGGATCAATGATCTCCTGGTCAGGTTGGCGCTGGAAGGTAAGCGCGTACTTCGCCTTAAGGGCGGCGATCCGTTTATTTTCGGTCGTGGTGGTGAAGAAATTGAAAAGCTGGCCGAGCACAAAATCAACTTTCAGGTGGTACCAGGCATCACCGCGGCATCTGGCGTCTCAACCTATGCCGGTATCCCGCTCACGCACCGCGACTATGCTCAATCTTGCGTGTTTGTTACCGGCCATCTGAAAGACAACAGCATGGATCTCGATTGGGAGATGCTGGCGCGCCCCAAACAGACCATCGTGGTTTACATGGGCTTGCAAGGGCTTGAAATGCTTTGTGCCAAGCTTATTGAACATGGGCTTTCCGAACTCACGCCAGCAGCCATTGTGCAGAAAGGCACCACCCCCGATCAACGGGTTATTTGCGGCAATTTATCAACCTTGCCGGATCATCCCGAGGTTAAGACACTGCATGCGCCAACCTTAATCATTATTGGCGGGGTCGTCAGCCTGAGGAAAAAACTGGAGTGGTTTAAGCCGGGGAGCTGATTTCGGCAGGCTTTAAGTCCGACATAGGCGCACTCAAATGATAGAGATAAGTAAGGCAAAAAATAGTAAAATACCTTGCTGCGATCAGTGCTATATTTTTTATTAACTTGTTAAATAATTGCCAGTACAAAATTACCAGAAAACCGAAGTGTTAGTAGCACCAGCAAGTCAAACCACCGTTAATGATAGGGGACACAATGAAAAACCTGATAAAAGTAATATTTTTAGCTACATTGATACCGCTCGCTACAGTAACCGCCATGGCTAGTGATGCCATCATGAAACCATTTGTACTGGCCTCAAAAGGAGCGGGCGAAGTTGCTGCTGTAACCGAGGCTACCAAGTCAAAATTGACTGCCGCAGGTTTTACAATTGTGGGCACATACTCGCCCTACCCCAATGCAACCATACTGATCATTACCAATGACGACTTGAAGAAGAACGCCGCAGATTCGGAACATGGTGGCTATGGTGCGGTACAACGGGTTTCAATCACCAAAGTAAAGGGTGATACCCAGGTCAGTTATACAAATCCGGTCTACATGTCCCATGTTTACCGTATGAAAGGCAATTTGCAGAACATTGCTGCAACACTTGAAAAATCGCTGGGTCGACTTGAGGAATTTGGTGCAAAAGGCTTAACCGAGAACAAGTTGCGCAAATACCATTACATGCTGGGTATGGAATATTTCGACGAGCCCAGCATGCTGGCAGAATATGCAAGCCATGAAGAAGCCCTGGCAGCGGTTGAAGCAGGTCTTGCGGCTGGCAAGGAAGGCGTGAGCAAGGTTTTTCGAGTTGATATACCAGGCAAACAGGAATCAGTATTTGGTGTTGCCATGGCGGGCAACCCAGGCGCGACTAGAGCCTCTACCGAAGCGCCTCCAGCAGTCGTTGAGCAATTTGGCGCACCCAAACTTGGCGCACCTGAAGCCGACCAGTACATCATGAGCGAAATTGATTTCCGCGATGTAAAGTCAACCGCCCATTTGCCCTACGAAATACTGGTTTCCGGTAATAAAGCCTACGCACAATATGCCCGGTTCCGCATCGCCATTAATTTCCCTGATTTGAGCATGATGGGGAGTAACAGCTTTATGAACATCATGGATGCTCCCGAAGCAATTCGGAAAACCTTACAAAAAACGATAAGCGTAAAGAAATAGTCTCTACTGCTTCAGTACATACCCCCTGTATTCCCGGGGGTGTTTTTTTCGATAACAATTCGAATATATAAAAATTAGTTTTAAATCGTCTTAATCTTAAGGAGGTAGTTATGTCTGGATCGGATAGTATAGACAACCCGCAGCGTCGCAATTTTTTGGGTGCAGTGACTTCAGTAGTAGGTGCTGGAGGCGCAGCAGCAGCTTGCTGGCCACTAGTACACAGCATGAACCCAAGCAAGGATGTGCTAGCGAATGGAACGACAGAAGTTGATCTGTCTCATGTTCCCCTTGGTGGAACCCATACGGTTTCCTGGCAAGGCAAGCCGGTATTCATCGTTCATCGCTCGCCTGAGGAAATCAGCAAGGCCAAGAACATGACCGGATTGAAAGATCCTGAAGCCGACGAAAAAAGAGCAACCAAACCCGAGTGGCTGGTTGTAGTGGGTATTTGCTCACACCTTGGATGCGTACCCAACCGCAACAAGGAAGGCTGGCTATGCGCCTGTCACGGCAGTATTTACGACGACAGCGGCCGCATTGTTTCAGGTCCCGCACCCAAAAACCTTGAAGTGCCTCCTTACAAATTTGTAAGCGACACCAAGATTGTTATCGGCTAAAAATTTTTGGAGACAAATATGTACAAACGCACACTTGAGTGGATAGACAAGCGCTTTCCACTAACCGGCTTTGTTAAGCACTCGCTGGTTGATTACCCCACCCCCCGCAACCTAAGCTACTGGTGGAATTTTGGCTCACTGGCCGGCATTGCCCTGGTAATGCAAATTATCACCGGTATATTCCTTGCGATGCATTACAAGGCTGATATCGGCATGGCCTTCGATTCCATCCAGCACATTATGCGCGATGTAAACTACGGCTGGCTGTTGAGGTTCATACACTCCTCCGGTGCCTCCGCCTTCTTCGCCGTAATCTACATCCATATGGCACGTACGCTGTATTACGGTTCTTACAGAGCCCCCCGCGAGCTGATGTGGTGGACTGGCCAGGGTCTGTTGTTACTGTTGATGGCAACCGCATTTATGGGCTACCTGCTGCCCTGGGGCCAGATGTCCTACTGGGGCGCAGCGGTTATTACCAACCTGTTCCGCGCTACACCCTTCATTGGCGACTATGTCGTTATCTGGCTGCGTGGTGACTTCCAGGTGGGCGATGCAACCCTTACCCGCTTCTATGCCCTGCATTACCTGTTACCCTTCATTATCGTTGGCGCAGTCATGGTGCATTTGGTTGCTCTGCATACAGTAAAGAGCAGCAATCCTTCCGGCATTAACCTGGCTGACAAGGACAATATCCCCTTCCACCCGTACTTCACCATCAAGGATCTGTACGGTTTGGGCGTATACCTGATCGTATTCAGCATCTTTGTATTCTTCATGCCGGATACCTTGATCGAGTCAGCCAACAACATACCGGCTAATCCGTTGCAGACACCTGCGCACATTGTTCCAGAGTGGTATTTCCTGCCCTTCTATGCAATTTTGCGCTCGGTACCCGACCTGGCTGGTGGCGTAGTAGCAATGGCGCTTTCCGTCATGATCTTTGCCGCGATGCCTTTCCTGGATCGCTCGAAAATCCCCGGTGGCTCCCGTTACCGTCCGGCTTATCGCGTCATGTTCTATCTGTTTATTGTGAACATCTTCGTGCTCGGTTATGTCGGTGCCAAGCCTGTTACACCAGGCACCGCAATGCTGGGTCAATTCGCCACTGTTTTCTACTTCTCTGTATTCCTGTTACTGCCATGGATTTCCAAGAAAGAAGAAAAGTATCTGCGTGACCGCGGATTGCCAGCCGAAGTGGAAGAGCTGATCAAGGACGAAGAAATCAAGAAGACCGAACGCCGCCAAAAGCGTGATCGTCGGCATGCCTGATCAGCAGGCATATAAAGGTGATTCCAAAAATAGATGGAATCGCCTTCAGTGCAATAGACAAATATATATTCAGCTTACATATAGGTGAAACAAATGAAAAAGCAATTTATGCTTACCCTGGCTTTATTCACACTCTCTTTTTCTGCATACGCATCAGATGCAGGAATAGAGCTTGATCGCGAAAAAATCCCCACTGACAGTGCATCCATCCTTCGTGGTGCAGAGCATGTCGTAAATAACTGCGTATCCTGCCACGGACTCAAGTACATCAAATATACCGATATGCTTGCACTTGGCATCGAACAGAAAACAGTTGACGGCTGGCGTGGTGATAAACCTATCAACACTCGCATCACCGCTGGCATGCCTGCCGAAGCCGCAGCAGCTGCATTTGGCGGGGTTGTGCCTCCTGATTTGAGTTTGATGACCAGCGCCAGGGATGGCGGTGTACATTATATGTACTCTTACCTGATGGGCTATACCGTTACCGATAAAGGTATGGATAACAAATACTACCCAGGTACACGCATGCCGGATATTCTTGCATCTGCTTCTACGACCGACCCGAAACTGCGTGCTGAAGTCAGCACCAAGGCCAAGGAAATCACCGCGTTCTTGAACTGGGCTGCCGATCCTCATGCCGAAGAGCGCAAGCAACTGGGTAAATATGTTATCGCTTATCTGCTGCTGCTGACCGTGCTGTTGTATTTCTGGAAAGTTCAAATCTGGAGCAAACTGAAGTAACCAGTTTTCCAGCAACAACTTCAGGTGTAATGGAAGTGAGCACAGTACTGATTGACGCACTCAGCAAGATAGTCGGTACAGAACATGTGCTCACCGGCATGTTTGCCGCGCCCTACTTCAAGGACAAACGTGGCGTATACAACGGCAATGCACTGGCTGTCATCTCACCGGCAGACACCCTACAAGTAAGCGCCGTTGTTGCGTTATGTTCTTCACACCGCATTGCAATAATTCCCCAGGGCGGTAACACCAGTTTATGTGGCGCAGCCGTGCCACTCGCTGGTGTTGACCGCAAGGTTTATGAGCAGCAAGTTGTGATTAATTTATCACGACTTGCTACTATCCGTTCTTTCGATGCGATCAATTACACCATGACAGTCGAAGCGGGTTGCACCCTTGCCCAGGTTCGCGAAACTGCGGCACAGAATAATCTGCTTTTCCCGCTCAGCCTGTCTGCCATCGACACCCATTGCGAGATTGGCGGCAACCTGTCCACCAATGCGGGCGGCACTGGTGTGCTGCGTTATGGCAACATGCGCGACCTTGTACTTGGACTTGAGGTTGTGTTGCCGGATGGCAGAATCTGGAATGGCCTGCGCAGCCTGCGCAAGGACAATACCGGTTACGACTTGAAGCACTTGTTTGTCGGCGCTGAGGGTACATTGGGTATTATTACTGCCGCTGTTCTTAAACTTTTTCCACGACCCGTCTCCCAAGCAACAGCCTGCGTGGCCGTGCGTGATCCTGCAACAGCAATCGCGTTGTTAGCTCACCTGCGTGCCAGCTGCGGTGACCGTATCAATGCATTTGAGATTGTGGGACGCGCCTGTCTCGACCTGGTTTTCCAACACATACCGGATACCAGCGAGCCGTTTAAGCAAAAGCACCAATGGATGATCTTAACCGAGCTTGCCGATGTGCTGAATGTGCCGCTAGAGTCAGCCCTGCGCAGCGCATTAGGCAGCTTTACGGGCGGTGCGCTTGAATATCAGGTGAGCAGCAACAAGGAACAAACTTCGGCCTGGTGGAACCTGCGCAAGTTTATCAGCGAGGCGCAAAAAATAGATGGCATCAGCATCAAGCATGATGTCTCTATCCCTATCAGCAATGTACCTGCCTTTATAGAACATGCCGACGCGGCTTTAAGGCAGGAATTTCCCGGTGTTCGCATCGTTGCATTTGGCCATATCGGTGATGGAAACATCCACTACAACGCCTCCATGCCTGAGCCTGTGAAGAATGCACCTTTTCTGGCACACAGCCCAAAAGTGAACAGCATTGTGTACGACATCGTTGCCAAACTCCATGGCAGCATCAGTGCCGAACACGGCATCGGACAACTCAAGCGTGACAAACTGCCAAGCTACAAGAGTGCTCTCGAACTTGAGTTGATGAAAAATATCAAGAAGACATTGGATCCCAAGGGTCTGATGAACCCCGGCAAGGTGATTTAAATCATGAGTGAAAACAAACTGACTATCGGACTCGTATCCATCAGCGACAGAGCCAGCACAGGTGTGTATCAAGATGGCGGCATCCCCGCACTGAATGAGTGGTTCGTCAGCGCTCTCGCCAGTCCCTGGCATGCCATCACCCGGCTCATACCCGATGAACAACCCATCATCGAAGCCAACCTGATCGAACTGGCCGATGACGAAGGTTGCCATCTGATCCTCACCACCGGCGGCACCGGCCCTGCATTACGCGATGTCACACCCGAGGCTACGCTTGCGGTTGCACACAAGGTCATGCCCGGCTTTGGTGAACAAATGCGCGCGGTCAGCCTCAAGTATGTACCCACTGCCATCCTCTCGCGGCAAGTGGCAGTGGTGCGGGGTAAATGCCTGATTATCAACTTGCCGGGGCAGCCCAAGGCAATCAAGGAAACACTGGATGGAATATTTGCGGCCGTACCCTACTGCATAGATTTAATCGGTGGGCCATTTATTGAAACGAATACGGATGTTATTACTGCATTCCGGCCTAAGTCTGCCCAAAAACCAAAAACATAATTTCCAGATTCCAAATCCGATGAGCAAACTACTCGATAGATTCATACCCCTGATTTATATTCAAATTTCTCCCGAGAAATTGACGTTAAAAAATATCAAATCCGGCGAGGTGATTTCCGAGGTACCCGAGCTCGCGATTGCTTATGAGAAAAATGCACACATAGTCGGCACTGGCAACGAGGCTGTTTTTCACAGATCAAAACCTTCTGTCAAAATAATTAACCCTTTCGCACATCCTCGCACACTTGTTTCCGATTTCACCGTTGCCGAACAATTATTGAAAGCAATGGTTAACCGATTGCTGGGATCTTCGATTTTTGCCGTATCACCAAAAATTGTGCTTCACCCCCTGGGTGACCCTGCCGGCGGTTTTACCCAGGTGGAGTTGCGTGCATTTCGTGAAATGGCCTATGGGGCAGGCGCCTCACAGGTAGTCGTCTGGACCGGTCGCACCCTCACTGATCTGGAGCTATCCTCCGGGAATTTCCCCAATGACGGTCAGGTAGACTGAACTAAGTTCAATTCGACACGTCAACCTTGGCATGACCTGCTGCCATTTCCCCGATCACCGCCGCATGCTCAAAACCCTCGCGAGCGAACAAGGCCAGTATTTTTGTAACCGACGCAGGGTCACACGATACCAGCAAGCCACCTGAAGTTTGCGGATCGGTCAGCAGGGCTTTTTCAACAGCAGATATATCTTTGCCCAGTACAACATCCTTGCCATAGCCTTCCCAGTTGCGCTCAGAAGCACCGGTGACAAAACCATTTGCAGCGAGTTGATATACATCGGGCAGCAAAGGTATGGACTTCATATTTATCTTTGCTGTCAGCCCGGCTGCGCGCGTCATTTCCAGCATGTGACCGAGCAGACCAAATCCGGTTACATCGGTCATTGCATGTACGCCGGGCAGATAAGAAAGTGCGATGCCGGGTTTATTCAATTTGGTCGTGCTGTCTATCATCGAGGCATAACCAGCTGTGTTGAGCGCCTCTTTTTTTAAAGCAGCCGAGAGCACTCCCACACCCAGCGGCTTGCCTAGTATAAGTTTGTCTCCAGCTTGGGCATGTGCATTGCGTTTCACCCTGGAAGGATGCACCAGACCCATCACCACCAGGCCGTAAATCGGCTCTACCGTATCTATGGTGTGCCCCCCTGCAATCGGGATCCCCGCTTCCGCACAGATGGACTCCCCTCCCTTCAAAATTAGGCCAATTGTTTCAATTGGCAGCTTGCTGATCGGCATCCCCACTAGTGCCAGGGCCATGATAGGCGTTCCACCCATGGCATAGATATCGGAAATCGCATTGGTTGCGGCAATACGGCCAAAGTCATAGGGATCATCCACGATCGGCATAAAAAAGTCAGTGGTTGCGATCAGCGCCTGCTCATCATTAAGCTTGTACACAGCAGCATCGTCGGATGTTTCAATGCCAACCATCAATTCCCTGGGAACCGGGAATCCCGTTGAGTTTTTCAATATTTCTGCAAGCACACCAGGTGCAATTTTGCAGCCGCAGCCACCGCCGTGGGAAAAGGATGTCAGCTTAATTTGTTGCTCACTCATGAATAACCCTTGATACATTAAAATTATCTACAATCCCTATGGCAATCTCAGGGGGAACTTTCTGTTAAAAATCAGAATATATTTTCGAAAAATGCTTTAGAAATCGCTCAAGCTGATTTCCAGTGGCCCGATTTCCCGCCCTGTTTTTCAAGCAAACAAACCTGCTTGATGCACATACCCCTGTCCACCGCTTTACACATATCGTAAATGGTAAGCAAGGCAGCACTTACCGCCGTCAATGCTTCCATCTCTACCCCTGTACGGCCCAAGGTTTCGGCGACAACAATGCACACTACTGAACTGGACTTTTTATCCAGCTCAAACTCAACTGCAACGCTGGTTAATGACAATGGATGGCACAGCGGAATAAGATCAGAGGTGCGCTTGCTCCCCTGTATAGCCGCGATGCGTGCAACACCCAGCACATCGCCTTTTTTGGCAGAGCCCGAGGCGATCAGTTGCAGCGTTTCTGCCTTCATCTCAATACGCCCTGTCGCCTTGGCGATACGGCGTGTTTCCGCTTTCGCACCCACGTCCACCATGTGCGCCTGTCCGTCCTGATTGAAGTGCGTTAATCCCTTGCTCATATGCGAATATCTTTCTTAAAGAAAATTTATTTTTGCACTTCACTACGATATTAAAGAGTCGAGTCAATAACGTAGCCGGCACGCTTTCTCCCCATCCCTAGCCCTCCCCCGGTGGGAGAGGGGACTGTCGCGATAATCTGGATGCACCTACAGATTGTTATCTGATCTGTAGTTTCTGTTCCCTCTCCCTCTGGGGGATGGCTAGAGAGGGTGAAGAAACGTCAAACAGCACCACCGCTCACAACCCTTAGTACTAACGATGCCAGCGCTTCATACGCTCTACATCACTATCCCGAGTCACTACCCATTCGGAACTATTATTTTTCACTTCCTTTTTCCAGAAGGGTGCATCTGTTTTAAGGTAATCAATAATAAACTCGCAGCCAGAAAAGGCATGGCCTCTATGGGTAGAGGCGGCCAACACCATCACGATCTGGTCATTCGGGCCCAGTGTTCCAACGCGATGAATGACACGCACACCCAGCAACTCCCAGCGTAGCTTTGCTTGCTCAATTATTTTGTTCAGTGCTTTTTCACTCATGCCGGGATAGTGCTCAACATAAATATTTTCCACCAGAGTGTTGTCGCTGAGATCACGCACCAGACCAACAAAAGTCACTATTGCACCTACATTATTGCTTAATGAACGCAGAGCAGACATTTCTGTGCCCACATCAAAATCCTCATGCTGTATGGTAACGCTCAATTCATCCTCCCGAAATCGGTGAGAATAGCGCCACTTCATCGTTCACACTGAGCGGCGCTTTCCAATCTGCAAACTCCTGATTGATCGCACATCGCACACGGCTCTCGGTCAGCTCTTGTGCCCAGACCTCGCCCCTCTCTTGCAACCATACCAGTAAATCTCCCGTGGTTTTGACCTGAGCAGGAGCCTCCACCAGTTCATCTGTTAATTTCAGGTTTTCACTGGGGCGACCAAAATAGAGCACCTTGATTTTCATGATTACCTGTCCAGAGAAAAGTAGTTAAGAATAAAATCCGCTACCTGTTGGGGATGATTAATATCAAGTTGTGGCAAACTTATTTCGATTTGCTGATCGCTTGCCAGTGCAATCACATTCGCATCATCCTGATACAAATGCGGGTGTTTTGTCTCGCTGCGATGCACCTCTATCTTGGGCATGCCGGAATATTTATAGCCCTCTACCAGCACCAGGTCGCAAGGTGAGAGACGCTTGCACAAATCCTCCAGACTGGGCTCGGCCTCATCCAACAACTCATGCATCAAGGCCCAGCGAAATCCCGACACCACCATCACCTCTCCCGCCCCCGCTTCACGATGCCTGAAGCTGTCTTTACCCGGCTTGTCGATATCAAATTTATGATGCGCATGTTTAATCACAGCAATCCGTAAACCTTGAGCCTTGAGTAACGGGATCACCTTCTCCAGCAGGGTCGTTTTGCCACTGCCTGAGAATCCCGCAAATCCGATTATTCTTTGCACATCCATGTTTAATATCCTGCTCAATCTTCTAGTTTCTCATTGCCACACGTTTTTCTGCCCGCAACAAATCCTCGGGAGAGTTTATATTGTCAAAGTCTTCAATGCGCTCAAATACCACTTCGCTTAAATGAAGCGTATCCAGCCAGTCACCTACCTTGCGCTCCCCCCCACCCAGAAAGGCCTCCAGCCCCGGCAACACCTGCCTGTTGAAAAGCGCTATGGCAGGCTGCCTGTACCCACCCGCCACCGCCACCGCTGCCTCTGTAGCTTGCTTACCCATTGCTTCCAGCAGCAAGGCACACAAATTATTGGGCAAAAAAGGTGTGTCACACGGAACTGACAATACATATTCCGTTTGCGCCTCACATAATGCCGCATGCAAGCCGGCCAAAGGCCCCTGCCAGCCGGGAATCCTGTCGGCAACCAGACGGCAACCGAACTCTTTATACGTATCCTGTTCGGCGTTCACATTGAGCAAGATTTCACCACCTGCTCTATCAAGGCTATGCAACACCCAGCTTATCAGCGGCTTGCCATGCAGCTTCTGCATGCCCTTGTTACCGCCAATGCGCTGCCCCAGGCCACCGGCAAGTATCACTGTGGTTACGGAGCAAGGCTGGTTTGCCATTTTAGAGAACATGTTAAGGATTGATGGATGTTATTATAATTCGCTTTCTGACCTGATCGATATCCTCTTAGATCAGGTAAATGCGCTTTAGTCCAGATGCGACAAAAGTACGGATCAGTATAGCTTATCTCTCCAAATCCCAGCACCATTGGAAGGCCTGACTCATTACCATTCTTTACATGCTCAACGAATACAGAATATATCGACATTAATTTCTGTATGAATATCAGGGATGCAAATCGTGACCATACTGCTCATCAAATACATAGCATTGACTGTAGTCTGGTTTATACACAGCGCAGCTATCAGCGGGTTCCTGTTTATTTACCTGAATAAAACGTATATCTCCAGAAGATCTCCAAGCAGGATTTTATTCTGGATATTTTTTATTGCCTATTGGTGTATAGCTACCGCCCTTTACTTCGGTTCACTATACTTATACGCCAGCCAAACTTCACCATACAATGAAATTTCTACATTCCTGATTATTGCGGTCGGTGCCTCACCCTTGCCGGTCTCAGCCCTAATCGCAATCTGGCTTATTCGGAAGATGAAAATTGGTTGGTAGCACTCACCAGATGAGACCTATTTCCTTTTTACAGCCTGAGATACTGCGCACTGAACGGCTCAGGTGAAAATCAATTTCAAACCAGCAATAAACAGTACGGCTGCCAATATCCGTTTAATAGTCGTAAATTTATATTTATTGCTACCAAGATAAGCGCCTATTGCCCCTCCCAATACGACAGCAATTCCTAGCGGCAAGGAAATCAAGGGAATTGTTTTGGTTGCATTGAAATTACCCAGCAAACCGGACACGGAATTAACCAGAATAAAGAATGCTGATACAGCCGCTGCTGTTTTTGTGTTTGCCCACCGCAGATGCAACAGCAAGGGGGTGAGGAATATACCACCACCAGTACCCGTAAGGCCGGATAACAAACCCAGGATAGCACCCGCACCCAACGCTACGGGTTTAGATGGATTGTGCGGCTCAGCCTCTGCAATGTGAGGCATGATTAAGCGCACGGCGGAAAATAACAACACGATACCAATGACAAGCTTAAATAAGTGTGCAGGTAAATTAATATACCCACCCAGAAATGCCATAGGAAAAGAAAGTATCGCAAAGGGCCAGAATAACGTCCAGGAAAAATGTCCTGCACGCCAAAACTGCCAGGAGCCGATACTTGCAACCAGAATGTTTAACGCAAGCGCTGTCGGCTTTATTTCAGACGGCGCAAGACTAAACAGTGTCATGATGGCTATATAACCCGATGCGCCCGCATGTCCTACGGATGAATACAGAAAAGCTATGACGAACATGCCCGCGGACAAAAATATAAGGAACTCTAAAGACATAATAAAAATTAAAAAAACAACCTATAGCAATAAACTTGGAGGACTTGGAAAGTGTTTGGCGAATATTTACACCATCATCTTCGTAGGGCCTATACACCCTATTTATCCGACAGTATGTTTATAATACCCGAACCATGTCCCATAAAATTGTCGATATTACTAAGCTCACACGGCCACCTTCATCTCAGCTTGATCTGGCTGAAACACCTCATGCTGCTGGCTCCGTGCTGGATCAGCGTATGCGACCACTGCAAGATTTGCGCATTTCTCTCACAGACCGCTGCAATTTCCGTTGCGTGTACTGCATGCCCAGTGAGATATTTGATAAGGATCACGCATTCCTGCCACGCTCCTCTTTGCTCAGCTTTGAAGAGATACTGCGCATTACAAAAATTTTTGTCTCGCATGGCGTAAATAAAGTACGCCTTACCGGTGGCGAACCACTGCTGCGTAAAAATATCGAGAAATTGATTGAACAGCTTGCGCAGGTACGAACACTGGATGGCCGGGCGCTTGACCTGACACTGACCACTAACGGGGCACTGTTGGCAAAAAAGGCGCAGGCACTCAAGAATGCGGGTTTGACGCGTATCACGGTGTCGCTGGATGCACTGGATGACGCCACCTTCAAACGCATGAATGATGTTGATTTCCCTGTTTCAGATGTCCTCGATGGCCTGGCGACTGCGAGCAGTGCCGGATTCGATGCCATCAAACTCAACATGGTTGTCAAAAAAGGGTTGAACGATCAGGAGATTGTGCCGATGGCGCGGCATTTCAAAGACACTCCTTACATACTGCGCTTTATAGAATACATGGATGTTGGCTCTTCCAACCGCTGGAAGATGGATGAAGTGATTCCCTCCTCCGAGATTATCGAGCGCATATCCGAACATATGCCCCTGGAAAAAATCGCCTCTACCCATGCTAGCGATACCGCAGAGCGTTGGCGCTATAAAGATGGGAAGGGCGAGATTGGCCTGATTTCCAGTGTCACCAATGCCTTTTGCCATAGCTGTGTACGTGCCAGAATTTCAACTGAAGGCGTACTTTACACCTGCCTGTTTGCATCCAGCGGCTTTGACCTGCGTGCCCTGTTGCGCGATAACAAATCTGACGAGGAGATTTCCGCAGCAATTACGCATGTCTGGCGTCAACGCGATGATCGCTACTCAGAACTGCGTAGCGCGCAAACCAAAGATTCAAGTACTGCTGCAAATAAAATTGAAATGTCTTATATTGGTGGATAACATAGGTATTGGCGGATAACTTGGGTATTGGTGGATAACATGGGTATTGGGGGCTGAAGCGGGAATAAAATCCCATATAGTTTGTTTGCCCTTCCAGGCGCCTGTAGTTTTGTAATATCGTAGCGTTTATATTTTAACCACTCAGCAAAGGAAACATGATGTCATCAATACCCAAGCAAATTTCTGGATTCTATATGCTCTTGATTGCGCTTGTTGGCACTCTCTCTGCGCTTGTCTATTTCAGTGGCAGCTCAATTTCATCGACAACGGCCATGCTGGTCGATACCGATTTACCCTTGCGCGACAATATTTCCAAACTTCGTTTCGCAATATTTGCGCAAAAGCCCATTCTGTACGAATACTATGCCAACACTGACAGGGAAGCATTCCAGAAAAAATTTAATGAGAGTAAAAATATCATCAAAACCGGCCTTTATACCATCCCGCGTGATGATAGTAGCCAGTCTTTCCTGACCCAGATTGAGGCACAAACCGGCCAGATTGCCCACCTCGCTGAAGATCTGGATAAAACGCTCAACAACCCGAATATTGACTGGGACAGGGCGCGCGAAATATTGGTGGAAGTAAGCGCCACCGAAGCCAAAGTCACACCCCTTATAGATACCTTTGTCGCTATAAACCAGAAACATGTTACTGACATTAGCGATGTTGCAAAATCCCGCATCAAACTGATTATGTTTGCGGTAATTGGATTTAGTGTACTCATCCTGATTTTTGCATTTCTGTTTGGCAACAAGATTAAGGCCAGTGTTTCTCAAGGTTAAATCTGACCACCTGCGGTCTCTGCTATTGCATGCAGAGCACTGATTTACACTCAGGGTGCAACCTCTAAAATTCCAGCGGGTCTACATCAAGCGACCAGCGGATTTTTTTTGCGGGAATTTCCTGCAGCAAGGGATGCCACCTGCCCAGAAAATTCTGCAGGCGCTTTCGCGTATCACTCTGCACCAGTAACTGCACACGCACATGGTTGGCGCGTCGCGGCATGGCGGCAGGTACGACACCGTAAACTTCCACTTGCATCTGCAACTCTGCCGCAGCCGCACGTGCCAGTTTCATAAAGGCAAACACCTCGGTCTCAATTTTCCCCTCGGCACGCAACAGTACCTGATAAACAAAGGGCGGAAACCCAGCTTGCTCACGCTCCGCGAGCAAGGCCGTAGCCCATGCGTCATAGTCGTGCTGGAGCAGCGCCTTGTACAACGGATGTTCAGGGAAGGCAGTCTGGATCAGCACCTCGCCAGGCTTGTTGCCTCGCCCAGCACGACCCGCCACCTGAGACAGTTGGGCATACAGCTTTTCCGAGGCGCGGAAGTCGCTGCTGTACAGTGCTCCGTCCGGATTAAGCACGCACACCAGGGTCAGGTTATGAAAATCATGTCCCTTCGCCAGCATCTGCGTGCCCACCAGTATGTCTACTGCTTCATCCTGTATCTGTTTGCGCATCGCATTCCAGGTGCCCTTGTTGCGCGTGCTGTCACGGTCCACTCGCAGAATGCGCGCTTCCGGGAAATGGGTTTGCAGGGCGGCCTCAATGCGCTGTGTACCTATTCCCAGCGGCTGCAGATCGGCGTTGCCGCAATCCGGGCAGGCATGGGGTACCCTGGTTTGGTAGCCGCAGTGGTGGCAGCGCATGCGTTTGTCCTTGAGATGCAGCACCATCTTCCCCGCACAATTCGGGCAGCCTGAAAGCCAGCCGCATGCACCGCACATCAGCACCGGCGCATAACCGCGCCGGTTGATAAACACCAGGCTTTGCTCGCCGCGTTGCAAGCGCTCATCCATAGCGGCCAAAGCGCCGCTGCTTATTCCTTCCGGCAATATTGCATTGCTGATATTCAGACAGCGCACGCTCGGCATCTGTGCCTGTTGTGACGCACGTTCAGTCAGTTTAAGCAGGGTGTAACGACCGGTGCGCGCATTGTAAAAACTCTCCAATGAGGGCGTAGCCGAGCCCAGCACGATAGGCACGCCGCGCTCATTGGCACGGAAGATGGCCACATCGCGCGCCGAGTAACGCAGGCCATCCTGTTGTTTGAACGAAGCGTCATGTTCTTCATCGACAATAATCAAAGCCAGGTCTGGCAGCGGCGTAAACACGGCCAGCCGCGTACCCAATATGATTTGTGCCTGGCCTGCCTGAGCCAGCAGCCAGCTTTGTGTGCGCTCACCTTCGTTTAAACCGCTGTGCAAGCTAACCAGCGAGGTCTCGGGGAATCGGCTGCGGAAGTAGTTCTCCAGTTGCGGCGTAAGATTGATTTCCGGCACCAGCAGCAGCACCTGGCCGCCACGCCGCAATACCTGCTGCAAGAGATGCACATAAACCTCGGTTTTGCCGCTGCCCGTTACGCCGTGCAGCAGAAACGTCTGGTATCCCGTTGCACCGTTGATTGCATCTATGGCCGCCTGCTGTTCGCTGCTGAGCTGATGCTCCTCATTAAAAACAAATTTTTCCGGCTCTGCGTCCGTAACAGCGGCCTCCACCCAGCCCTCTTCCATGAGCAGCTTGAGCGCTGCCGGTGTGGTTGTGGCCAGGGTTTTTAACTGCCCCACGCTCTGCGGCCCCTGCTGTAGAACCGTGAGGATGCGCAGTTGCACCGCTTTACGTTTGGGCCATTCAGCAAGGTTCAGTGAACGCCCACTCGCACTCAGGGTGTAAGTTAGCGCCCGCTTTAAGCTGACCGGCTCGCTGCTGCGCAAACGCACAGGCAAGGCAGACATCACGGTCATACCGACAGGATGATGATAGTAGTCGCTGCAGAAGCGCAGCAATTTGAGCATTTCAGCGGGCAGGGGCGGCACATCCTGCAAAACTTGCAGGACTTCCTTGATTCGCTCCGTCGCCATCTCCGACTTCGCAACAACTTCAAGTACGACACCCACCATTTGTTTGCGCCCAAAGGGCACGACAACACGTTGCCCGACGACAACCGCCATATTTTCCGCCAGAAAATAATCAAAAAGAGTTGACAGCGGAATATCCAGTGCAACGCGAGCAATGCGCATTTAGTTAAATGATCTCCAGTATCTTCTACGAAATATTTGCGAGCGCCTTGACTCAATTAGAGTTTTTTTATTACCCACACAAACTGTGGATAACTATGTGAGTAACTCGCTGACAAATACCCTAACTATCCACGTTATATGCAGTTTTTTTCTGCTGCCCATTTATAAATCAATGAATAACTACATATTAAACAATAAGTTACTACAAAACAATTGAGGCCGCAGGGATTATTTCCCGCGGCCTCAATGTTTATGCCGGTCTTGTGCATAACCGGCATTTGTCAAGAGACTTTAGTGATATTTTTTACTGAGCTCATGCACCGCTTTCACCAGCGCAGCAGCATTGTCCGGATTGGTAAATTGCGAGATTCCATGGCCCAGATTAAACACGTGTCCGCTGCCAAACCCGTAACTGGCGAGAATCTTCTCCACTTCCTTGCCGATGATCTCCGGGGTGGCAAACAAGACGTTAGGATCGAGATTTCCCTGCAAGGCGACCCTGTTACCCACACGCTGGCGAGCAATCCCGATATCCATCGTCCAGTCCAGCCCAACCGCATCGCACCCGATATTGGCAATACTGTCTATCCACAGACCGCCGCCCTTGGTAAACACGATGGAAGGTACCTTCACGCCGTCCTGCTCCTGCTTCAAGCCTTGCACGATCTTCTGCATGTAAGGCAGCGAAAACTCATGGTAGGCCGAATGCGACAGCGCCCCACCCCAGGAATCAAAAACCATCACCGCCTGCGCACCCGCCTCGATTTGCGCGTTCAAATATTGCGTCACCGCCTGAGCGGTTATTTCCAGCACGTGATGCATGAGCTTGGGTTCCTTATACATCAGCGACTTGACCCGTGAATAATCCGAGCTGCTGCCACCTTCGACCATATAGCAGGCCAATGTCCACGGGCTGCCCGAGAAGCCGATCAAGGGCACGCTGTCATCCAGTGCCTTGCGAATCTGCGCCACGGCATCGGTTACGTAGCGCAAGCTCTTGTTGATGTCCGGTACGCGCAAGGCCTTGATCGCGGCTTCATCATTCAACGGACGAGAAAATTTCGGGCCTTCACCCTCGGTAAAATACAGCCCCAGCCCCATTGCATCGGGCACGGTAAGTATGTCCGAAAACAGGATCGCCGCATCCAGCGGGAACCTGTCCAATGGCTGCAAAGTCACTTCGGTAGCCAGATTCGGGTTTTTACACAGATCGAGGAAGCTGCCGGCACGTTTGCGTGTGGCGCAATATTCGGGAAGGTAACGTCCTGCCTGACGCATCATCCACACGGGAGTGTAGTCGGTAGGCTGACGCAAGAGTGCGCGCAGGAAGGTGTCGTTCTTTACTTTGAAATTCATATTTTCTCGTTTTAATATATGCCAGAACCAAGCAAAAGCTAACCCCTCCTAACCTCCCCTTAACAGGGGAGGAACCATGCCCCTCCCCTGTTAAGGGGAGGCCGGGAGGGGTTTAACTAGCGTGGAAGTACAGAACTGCCCATCAAAAACTCATCAACAGAACGCGCCGCCTGCCGCCCTTCGCGTATCGCCCACACTACCAGCGACTGTCCGCGACGCATATCGCCCGCAGCGAACACTTTCTGTACCGAAGTGCGGTAACTGCCTTCTCCTTCAGTGTTCGCACCCGCGTTGCCACGGCCATCCTTATCCACACCAAAAGTCTGCAACACTTGCTGCACCGGAGATACAAAGCCCATCGCCAGAAACACCAGGTCAGCCTTCACTTCAAACTCGGATTTTGGTACTTCCTGCATCTTGCCATCTTTCCACTCCACACGACAGGCAATCAATTTTTCAAGCTTGCCGTTCTTGCCGACAAAGCGCTTGGTCAGCACCGACCAGTCGCGTTTGCAGCCCTCTTCCTGCGAGCTGGAGGTGCGCATCCTGAGCGGCCAATTGGGCCACACCAGATGCCTGTTTTCTTTTGCGGGCGGCTTGGGCATCACTTCAAATTGCGTGATGCTGGCAGCGCCTTGACGATTGGAAGTGCCAACGCAGTCAGAGCCGGTATCGCCGCCGCCGATTACCACCACATGTTTGCCTGTGGTAATTATCTGCTCGGTCAACTTATCCCCCGCATCCACCTTGTTCTGCTGCGGCAAAAATTCCATGGCGAAATGTATACCCTTCAATTCACGACCTGGCACCGGCAGGTCGCGCGGCAACTCAGCTCCACCCGTTAGCAACACCGCATCAAACTCTTTTTTCAGTTGCTCGGCAGAGATGGCTTCCTTCGCCCAGTTATTGACGTGTTTTGGGAAATCCTTGCCCACCAGCACACCGGTGCGGAACACCACACCTTCCACCTTCATCTGCTCCATGCGGCGGTCGATGTGCGATTTCTCAAATTTGAAGTCAGGTATGCCGTAACGCAACAGTCCGCCGATGCGGTCGTTCTTTTCAAACACGGTCACTGCATGGCCGGCACGCGCCAATTGTTGCGCGGCTGCCAAGCCAGCCGGGCCGGAACCCACAATCGCTATCTTCTTGCCGGTTTTAACTGCTGCCGGTTGCGGCTTGACCCAGCCGCTTTCCCAGCCCTTGTCGATAATAAAATGTTCAATGGATTTGATCCCGACCGGATCATCGTTGATATTCAGCGTGCAGGCCGCCTCGCACGGCGCCGGGCAAATGCGACCGGTAAATTCGGGGAAGTTGTTGGTCGAGTGCAGAGTATCCAGTGCGGCCTTGTAGTTGCCGCGATACACCAGGTCGTTCCAGTCGGGGATGATGTTATTCACCGGGCAACCACTGGTGCAGAACGGTGTGCCGCAATCCATGCAGCGCGCACCTTCAGTTTTGACCTGATCATCTTTCAGGGCAATGACAAACTCTTTGTAATTTTTTACACGCTCGGCAACGGGCAAGTACGCCTCGTCCTGCCGCTTGAACTCCATAAAGCCGGTTACTTTACCCATTACTTACCTCTGTTTAATTTTTCCGGTAGGAGCGCAGCTTGCTGCGCGATGCTGGTGTACCGGCAATCGCCCAATAAATTGGGCTCCTACGTTATATTCACTTTTTCTGTGCAACGGTCGAATCTATTTTATACAGCGACTTTAGCCTTAGCCTTGTTGCCAGCCTTGGCAGCCAACTCGCCCAGTGCGCGCTTGTATTCCAGCGGGAACACTTTTACAAACTTGCCACGGCTGACATTCCAGTTATCCAGTATTTTGCGAGCGCACTGGCTGGCGGTAAAATCGAAGTGACGTTCGATCAGGTTCTTCAGTATCACTTCGTCGCATTCAGCCTTGCCGCCGCGCAATACACTGTGCCAGATGCCGCGATCAATCTTCGCTTCCTGTTCTGCACTGCTCAGCACCGGCTCCAGCGTGACCATCGCCATATTGCACTTTTTCTCAAAGTCGCCATCGGCGTCATACACATAAGCTATGCCGCCCGACATGCCCGCAGCAAAGTTACGCCCGGTCATGCCCAGCACGACAACCGTACCACCGGTCATGTACTCGCATCCATGATCGCCCGTGCCTTCAACCACGGTCGCTGCGCCGGAGTTGCGCACGGCGAAGCGCTCACCGGCCACGCCGTTAAAATAAGCCTCACCGGAAATCGCGCCGTACAATACTGTATTACCGATGATGATGTTTTCCAGCGGATTACCACGAAACTCTTTGGTAGGACGTACAACAATACGCCCACCCGACAAGCCTTTGCCCACATAGTCGTTGCCTTCGCCCACCAGATCCAGCGTGATGCCGTGCGCCAGGAAAGCACCGGCAGACTGCCCGGCGGTGCCGTGCAATTCAATATGAATGGTGTCATTCGGCAAACCTGCATGGCCGTATTTCATCGCGACCGCGCCGGAAAGCATCGCACCTACGGTTCGGTTCACGTTCTTGATCGGTGAAGCAAAAGATACTTTTGTACCTTTGGTCAGCGCAATTTTTGCCTGTGAAATAAGCTTGTGATCCAGTGCTTTTTCCAGCCCATGATCCTGGTAATCGATATGACGCACCGCTATATTTGCCGCGTGTTGTGGCTGGTAGAAAATCTTGCTGAAGTCCAGACCCTTTGCTTTCCAGTGCGAAATGGCACGGGCTTTATCCAGCAGGTCGGCACGTCCCACCAGCTCGTCATAAGTGCGGATACCCAATTGCGCCATGATCTGGCGCGCTTCTTCGGCAACGAAGAAGAAGTAATTCACCACATACTCGGGTTTGCCGGAAAACCTTGCGCGCAGCACGGGATCCTGTGTCGCGATACCGACCGAACAAGTGTTCAGATGGCACTTGCGCAGCATGATGCAGCCTTCCACCACCAGCGGTGCAGTAGCAAAGCCGACTTCGTCCGCGCCCAGCATCGCGGCGATGACCACATCGCGTCCGGTTTTCATCTGGCCGTCTGCCTGCACGCGGATACGGCTACGCAGACCATTCAGCACCAGTGTCTGCTGTGTTTCGGAAAGACCCAGCTCCCACGGGCCACCAGCATGCTTCACTGAAGACAAAGGTGATGCACCGGTACCGCCGTCATGGCCGCTGATCACCAGATGGTCGGCCTTGGCTTTGGTCACTCCTGCTGCGACCGTACCCACGCCCACTTCAGCCACCAGCTTCACCGATATAGACGCTTCCGGATTGACGTTTTTCAAATCGTGTATCAGTTGCGCCAGATCTTCAATCGAATAAATATCGTGGTGCGGTGGTGGCGAAATCAGGCCGACGCCTGGAACTGAGAAGCGCAATTGAGCAATGTACTCGGAAACCTTGCCGCCGGGCAACTGGCCGCCTTCGCCAGGCTTTGCGCCCTGCGCCATCTTGATCTGGATCTGCTCGGCAGAGCACAGATATTCTGCCGTTACGCCGAAGCGACCGGCCGCAACCTGCTTGATCTTGGAGCGCAGCGAATCACCCGCTTGCAGCGGAATATCCACCGCGATTTTGTCCGCACCGATGACCGACGCCATGGTCTCGCCCTTCTTGATGCTGCCGCCCTTCATCTCGCGCAGATAACGGTTGGGGTCTTCTCCGCCTTCGCCGGTGTTCGACTTGCCGCCGATACGGTTCATCGCTATCGCCAATGTGGCGTGAGCTTCAGTTCCGATAGAGCCCAGCGACATCGCACCTGTTGCAAACCGTTTGACGATTTCTTTCGCCGGTTCAACTTCAGACAGCGGTATCGCTTTTGCCGGATCAAACTTAAACTCGAACAGGCCGCGCAAGGTCATGTGGCGCTTGCTCTGGTCGTTGATAATCTCAGCGTATTCTTTAAACGATTTGTAATCGTTGGCACGGGTTGCGTGCTGCAATTTTGCAATCGCATCCGGTGTCCACATATGCTCTTCGCCACGCACGCGGTAGGCATATTCGCCACCCGCATCCAGCGCACTGGCCAGCACAGGGTCATTACCAAAGGCGGCGATATGCGTGCGCAGCGCTTCTTCAGCAACCTCAAACACGCCGATTCCGCCCACGTTGGAGGCGGTGCCCCTGAAATATTTGTTCACCAGCGCGTCGTTCAGGCCGATGATTTCAAAAATCTGCGCGCCGCAGTACGACATGTAAGTGGAGATGCCCATCTTCGACATCACCTTGAGCAGGCCCTTGCCGATGGCCTTGGTATAGTTGTAAATTGCTTTATCCGCGGACAAATCGCCCGGCAAACCCTTGGCCATATCGGCCAGTGTTTCCATCGCCAGGTAAGGATGCACCGCTTCCGCGCCGTAACCAGCGAGCAAAGCAAAGTGGTGTGTCTCGCGTGCGGAACCGGTTTCCACCACCAGACCGGTCGAAGCACGCAGGCCCTTGGTTACCAGATGCTGGTGTATGGCAGAGGTTGCCAGCAGCGCGGGGATTGCCACGTTCACGGTATCCATCTTGCGGTCGGACACGACCAGAATATTGTGGCCGGATTTAACCGCATCCACCGCTTCTGCGCACAGCGATGCAATACGCGCTTCGACTCCTTCTTTACCCCACGTCACCGGGTAGCAAATATCCAGTTGATAGGATTTAAAAGCGCCATTGCTTAATTTATCAATGCTGTACAGACGTGCCATATCATCAATACTCAGCACCGGCTGCGACACTTCCAGGCGCATGGGCGGGTTGATGTTATTGGTGTCAAGCAAATTGGGGCGCGGGCCAATGAATGAAACCAGCGACATCACCAACGCTTCGCGGATTGGATCAATCGGCGGGTTGGTCACCTGCGCGAACAATTGTTTAAAGTAGTTATACAGTTGCTTGTTTTTGTTGCTCATCACCGCCAGCGGCGAATCGTTGCCCATTGCACCGGTAGCTTCCTCAGCATTCACAGCCATGGGTGACATCAGGAACTTGATATCTTCCTGGGTGTAGCCAAAAGCCTGCTGACGATCAAGCAATGATGCTTTTGCAGTAGCCGCCGGCTTGCTTGATGATGATAAATTTCCTGGCAGATTGATCTCATCCAGCTTGATGCGCACCGACTTGATCCAGTCCTTGTAGGGCTTGGCGTTGGCGTAGGTGTCCTTGATTTCCTTGTCGTCGATAATGCGGCCCGCTTCGAGGTCGATCAGGAACATCTTGCCCGGCTGCAAGCGCCACTTCTTTACAATTTTGGAATCGGGTATCGGCAACACGCCTGACTCGGACGCCATCACCACAAAATCATCATCGGTGATGATGTAACGCGACGGGCGCAGGCCGTTGCGATCCAGTGTGCCGCCTATATGGCGGCCATCGGTAAACGCCATCGCGGCGGGGCCGTCCCACGGCTCCATCATCGCCGCGTGATACTCGTAAAAGGCGCGGCGGTTCTCATCCATCAGCGTGTGGTTTTCCCACGCTTCGGGAATCATCATCATCATCGCCTGTGCAATCGGATAACCGGACATCACCAGCAGTTCCAGCGCGTTGTCGAAACACGCCGTATCGGACTGGCCTTCGTAGATCAGCGGGAAAAGTTTTTTCAGATCGTCACCGAACAACTCGGATTTCATCACACCTTCGCGCGCGCGCATCCAGTTGAAGTTGCCCTTCACGGTATTGATCTCGCCGTTGTGCGCTACCAGCCTATAGGGGTGCGCCAGCGGCCACTCGGGGAAAGTATTGGTGGAGAATCGCTGGTGCACCAGTGAAAGCGCTGAAACGCAACGCGTATCCTGCAAGTCCTTGTAGTACAGACCAACCTGATTGGCCAGCAGCAGTCCTTTGTAGACGATGGTGCGCGCAGACAGTGAAGGAACAAAAAATTCCTTGCCATGCAAAAGATTCAGCGCCTGAATCGCATGACCAGACTCTTTGCGGATAACAAAAAGTTTGCGTTCCAGCGCATCGGTTGTTTTGATATGAGTGCCGCGACCAATGAAGACCTGGCGGATAACCGGTTCGGTGGCGCGCACCGTGGGCGACATCGGCATTTCACTGTCCACAGGAACGTTGCGCCAGCCCAGCACAATTTGACCCTCGGCACGAATGGCACGGTCAATTTCCTGCTCGCAGGCGATACGCGATGCATTCTCTTTGGGCAGGAAAACCATGCCCACACCGTACTCGCCTGCGGCAGGCAATGTCACACCCTGCTTTGCCATTTCTTCACGGAAATACTGGTCGGGTATCTGGATCAGAATTCCCGCACCGTCGCCCATCAGCTTGTCCGCGCCTACTGCACCGCGATGGTCAATATTTTTCAGTATCTGTAAACCCTGCTCGATAATCGAGTGGCTTTTCTTACCTTTAATATGTGCAACAAAACCAATGCCGCAGGCATCGTGTTCATTTGCCGGATCGTAAAAACCCTGCTTTCCGGGTACTAAGGAGATCTGCTGCTCAGGTAAGGAAGGATGCTTCACTTGGTTCCCCAATTCATATCGTTTACTGCCTAAAAATGGGCGTCCGCAATAGTTGGCGCCATCATCGATTATTCCGTTCGCCATTCAAAA
>Ga0315281_10002884_pt1 | contig 25411 bp, 21 predicted proteins | sample YL17G07_0_MG_FD_204540 | JGI IMG/M metagenome (GOLD analysis project Ga0315281, IMG submission 204540) | Sediment microbial communities from Yellowstone Lake, YNP, Wyoming, USA - YL17G07_0 | ecosystem: Environmental > Aquatic > Freshwater > Lake > Sediment | place: USA: Wyoming | collected... | reverse complement strand
TTTCCTCGGGGAACATCGTCCTCGGCCCGGGTCCGTTTCCCGCCGTCGTTCCGTCCATCACGGCGAAGATCCCTGCATGAATCTCCTTCTGAATTGCCAACAGATCCACGAGAGTCTCGTGGATCCACGAGTGCGTGTAGTGCCGGTACGTATTGAGCAGCCCTCCAAAAGCATTCTTCATCGCTCCCGTTGTCGTCGTGTAGATGTGACACTTCACCGTCGGGAGGTGAACGATGTTCTTGCCAAAGAAGAAATCGGGAATTCGGATCCCGTCAGGATAAATCTGATCGAGCACAAGCAGAGAAGTTTTCGGCTTGAACTCAACCCACTTCATGTCCTCGCCCTTGAAATTGAACTTGACGGGGATGTCATACCTCTTGAAGAGCGGCACGTATTTGTTCAAGTCCTCTCCCTTGAACGCGTCCGTCACGACCGTCTTGTTCTGCACGCACACGAGGTCCTGGAAACCGTTTCTTCTCAGGCCGAGGATCGTTCCCTCCATTTGCCACGGCGTTGTGTTTGCCGCCGGAAAAGGAAAGTGCCACGAGATGTTGTCCTTGAGAATTGTCGTCGCTCGGGAATCGATGGACGCCTTGATGCCAGCCATGTCCATCGCCCGCTGAATATCCTCAAGCACCGTCGCGGCGCTCGTCTTGAGCACCGCGACTTTCGCTTCGGCCTTCGGCAGACCGCTGATCACTGTCGGGGATTTTGGTTCAGGAAGCTTCATCGCACACCCAACGAGGCACGGATTTCATTGAAATAGATGATGATGACGCAGACGATAAACCACGCAGCAACATTGACAATCATGGGGAGATCTGTCACGAGGAGATGCGTGGGGTTGTCATCAGTCTTTCGAACTCGGACGATGTAAAGATACCGGAAAATCCCGAACAAGACAAACAGCGTCGTGAAGATCAGATTCGCGGTGCCGAAGACACTGATCGTCCGCTCTGCGACTGTGTACAGCGCATACGAGATCGCCATGCCCGCTGCAGCGATCGTCATCATCTGATCCATAAACTCAACTTCATACTCCCGCAGAACTGCCCGACCCTGATAGCTCTCCGAGTTCTTGACAAGGAGCAGCTCACCGCGCCGTTTCGAAATGGACAAGAACAGCGACACGAACAGCGTACACAACACCAGCCACTCCGAAACCTGCACATCAATGGCAAACGCTCCAGCAAGTACGCGTAGCATAAAGCCGGCAGCCACGATGAACACATCAACCAAGATGACGTGCTTCAGAAAGAAAGAGTAACCGATATTCAGGACAAAGTAGACGCAAGCGATGAACAGGAACTTGGCGTTCAATCGGGCGCCGAGCAGCCCGACGACGATGATCAGAACGACCGCAATCCCTGCAGCTTGTGCGACACTGATCTTGCCTGAGGCAATTGGCCGATTGCGCTTGACCGGGTGGAGCTTATCAGCCTCCCTGTCCGCAATGTCGTTGATGACATACACCGTGCTCGAAAGAAGCGAGAACACGAGAAACGCCAACGCTGAGGTCCAGAAATAGCCTTCCTGAAACAGGTGTTTGGAGAAAATCAGAGGGGCGAAGATAAAGAAGTTCTTCAGCCACTGCTGAGGTCTGAGTAATCGAAGGACAGACATGGTCCGAATGCCCCTGATGAGTTAGGAGGAGTGGGATTAGAACACTGCTGGCTCTTCGTAGACGCCAAACACCTCTGCCAGCGCGTTGCACATTTCACCCAATGTCACGTAGCGCCTCGTGCACTCCAGCAGTCTCGGCATCAGATTCTTCTGATCGACGGACGCCTGACGCAGTTCATCGAGTGCACGCTCAGCGTCATGCCGATTTCTGCTCTGCCGAAGATCCTCAAGCCTCTTGCGCTGCTTGACTTCAACCTCGGGCGAGATTTCGAGAATGGGAATCTCCAGCTTCTCGTTCTCCTCCACAAATTCGTTGACACCGACGATGATCTTCTCCTTCGCGTCCAGCTCGCGCTGGTAGCGATAGGCCGCATCGGCAATTTCGCGCTGAAAGAATCCAGCTTCGATGGCGGGAATCACGCCCCCGAATGCGTCGATTCTCTCGAAGTATTGCTCGGCCTCCTGCTCCATCTTCGTCGTGAGCGCTTCGACAAAGTAACTGCCGGCCAGTGGATCAATGGTGTTTGCGACGCCCGTCTCGTAGGCAATGATCTGCTGCGTGCGCAGAGCGATCTTGACCGCTTTCTCTGATGGGAGCGCCAGAGTCTCGTCCATCGAGTTCGTGTGCAGCGACTGCGTCCCACCCAGAACTCCCGCGAGCGCCTGATATGCCGTCCGGACGATATTGTTCTCCGGCTGCTGAGCGGTGAGCGAACACCCTGCCGTCTGCGTGTGAAATCGCAGCATCCACGAGCGCGGATTGTTTGCCCCATACTTGTTTCGCAAGCGCTTTGCCCAGATGCGCCGTGCTGCCCGGTACTTGGCAATCTCTTCAAAGAAGTCGACATGGGAATTGAAGAAAAAGGAGATCCGCGGGACGAAATCATCCACGTTCAGGCCTCTTGCAATCCCTGCTTCCACATACGCGAATCCATCCGCGAGCGTGAACGCAAGTTCCTGGCCTGCCGTCGAGCCGGCCTCCCGTATGTGGTAACCACTCACGGAGATTGGATTCCACTGCGGCACCTCCTTGTTGAGGTATTCGAACATATCGACGATGAGGCGCATCGACGGACCGGGGGGATAAATCCATTCCTTCTGGGCGATGTACTCTTTCAGGATATCCGCCTGGACTGTGCCGCGGAGCTCTTTGAAAGCGACGCCCTGCTTCTCTGCAACGGCCAGATAGAAGGCCATCATCATCGCCGCCGGCGCATTGATCGTCATCGATGTTGAGATCTCGCCTAGGTTGATGCCTCGAAAGAGGATCTCCATATCTGCGAGCGAGCTCACCGAGACGCCACAGATGCCCACCTCCCCTTCCGAAAGCGGATCGTCAGCATCCTGACCCATCAGCGTGGGCAGATCGAAGGCAACGGACAGCCCCGTCTGTCCGTGCTCGAGAAGATAATGGTAGCGCGCATTCGTATCCTCGGGCGTCCCGAATCCCGCAAACTGTCGCATCGTCCAGAGCCTGCCGCGATAGCCTGTTGGATGGATCCCCCGCGTGTACGGATACTCCCCAGGGAATCCAATCTCGCTCAGGAAATTGATTTCGTGAATATCATCGGGACCGTACAGCATCTCGATAGGCTCGCCGCTCACCGTCGTGAATTTCACCGGTCGAATCTTGCCGCTCGCCTTGACCTCCTCCTCCCAGCGACGCTTAGCCCCGCGAATCTTCTCAGCACTTCCGTTCATGACATTCACCTTCCTCTCGGATCTGTCGTTACGTCCTTCCAAACCTTCTGTCGAGCTCGTCGACGGGGATCTTGACCACCACGGGTCGACCGTGGGGGCACACGTAGGGCATTTGCGTGGCAAACAGTTGATCGATCAGGACAATCATTTCTGTCGTATTCAACCTGTCCCCCGCCTTGATCGCCGCTTTGCAGGCAAAGGACTTCGCAAGGTTGTCCCGCACATCGAGCGTTTGAGCGTGTTCATTGTTCTTGAACTCGTCCAGAACATCCTGAAGGATCTGAGCTTCACTGCCGACACGCACATCAGCCGGGATTCCTTCAATGACAACCGTGTTCTTGCCAAAGAGCTTCACATCGAATCCGATTTTCCCAAGATGCGGCGCCAGCTCTTTGACCAGACTGTAATCACTGGCACTCAGCTGAACCGTTTGCGGGAAAAGCAATTGCTGCGTTGTCGGCAGGCTGTTCTCGAAATTCGACAAGGCATTCTCATAGAGAATCCGCTCGTGAGCGACGTGTTGATCAACGATCAAGAGACCCGTGCGAATCTGTGACAGGATGTACTTATTGTGAATCTGCCAAATGGCTCTCCCTTCCTGAACAGGTTCCTTCTCCCCCGGCGCTCGGATTGGTCTGTGAGGGAAGACTCGGTCGGCTGCAGGTTGAGTGGCGCACTGAAGATCGGTTGGGAAGGTCGCCTCACCATCTTTCTGCGCTGCATCGGTACCCATCCGGCGTTCGATTTTGCCGAAGAGCTTCTCAATGTCGATCTCCTCAGCCCCCACCTGGGAGAGAATGCCCAATGATGTAGCCTGAGGGGATGATCCAGTCGGAGTCCCAGGTCGCTGGGCAAAACCCAGCCGCTCTCCAAACCGACCCGGGATGTCATCAGTCTGGAATGACAGCGCCGGTATGAGATTGTTGGCAGCAAGCGATTTCCGTACGATTGAGAGAACAAACCGATAGATATTCGATTCATTCTCGAACTTGACCTCCATTTTGGAAGGGTGGACATTGACGTCGACCTTGTGGGGGTCAAGAGTAATGTTCAGGATGTAGAATGGAAACATCCCTTTCTCGAGAAGATGCTCATACGCTTGAAATACCGCGTGGTTGATCGCCCGATTCAGGATAAACCGGCGATTAATGAAGAGAAACTGATCAACACGGCTCTTCCGAGAGAAGTCCGGCTTGCCGACGAACCCATCGATTGCCAGGTAATCAGTTTTCTCATGCACGTTGACGAGCGATTCGAAATGGCGCTCACCGAAGAGGTCTTTGAGACGATCCTCTGTCGACTTCGGTTTCAGATTGAGAAGTTCCTCATCGTCGCTCACGTACTGCCAGGCGACTTCGGGGTGCACGACCGCCATCCGTGTCACGACGTCTGAAATGTTCTTCAGTTCTGTCGTTCGCGTCTTGAGGAAATTCCTTCGTGCAGGCGTGTTGTAGAAAAGGTTCTTCACAACAACAGCGGTACCTCGCTCCATCGCCACCTTTGTGCTTTCCTTCAACTCATTCCCTTCGACCCGAAGGAGAGTCCCCGTATCATGGGGCTCCTGTCGCGTCCTCAGTTCGACTTGAGCGACCGCAGCTACGGAGGCGAGGGCTTCCCCCCGAAAGCCGAGAGTCGTAATTGCCTCCAGATCCTCAGCCGTTGCGATCTTGCTTGTCGCGTGCCTCTGAAAGACGAGGAGTGCGTCCTCGGACGACATTCCCTCCCCGTCGTCGATGACCTGAACGAGCGCCTTTCCCGCGTCCTTGACGATGACGCTTATCGTCGTTGCCTTCGCATCGAGCGAATTCTCAATCAGCTCCTTTACCACGGATGCCGGTCGCTGCACAACTTCGCCGGCAGCGATCTTGTTCGCCAGTTCAGGCTTGAGTATGTGAACCCTACCCGCCAAGTAGTTCTTCGCTCCTCTTAATAACTCCGATGCCTGGACGATCTGGAAGGGCAAGCTTGCCTTCGATGATCTTGACCCCATCGAACGGGTCGTTCGAGATCAGCACATTCCCGTCGAGATCAGCGTAGTCGATGAGCGGGGATAACTGGGCCGCAGCAGAGATCCCCACCGAACTCTCAATCATGCAGCCGACCATGACCTTCAATCCGCAAGCCCTCGCGGTGTGGACCATTTTCAGAGCCTCGCGCAATCCCGTGCACTTCATCAGCTTGATGTTGATGCCGTCAAACACGCCCTGCAATCTTGAAACATCGCTCAACCGAATCGAGTTCTCATCGGCAATGAGGGGAAGATTGACTCTGTCGCGAAGCCACGCCGTGCCAGCAAGATCACCTGCTGGCAGTGGCTGCTCAACGAACTCGACACCCTCCTGCTCTAGCCATTTGATCTTCTCCAGTGCGACCTCTTTCGTTTTCCATCCTTCATTCGCATCGACACGCAATGCCTTTTTGGTGACCTGACGAATCGCCCGTATGACCGCTTCGTCGTTGGCGCGCCCGAGCTTGATCTTCAGGATCGGATACTCTTCCGCTTCTCGCACCTTCCTCTGGATCATTTCCGGCTCGTCTATGCCGATCGTCATGGAGGTCAGCGGAGCTTTCTGCTTATCAAGCCCCCAGTACTTATAAAGTGGAAGACCAACTTTCTTTCCTATCCAATCATGCAGGGCGATGTCGATCGCAGCCTTTGCCGAGGTATTGTCCGCCGCAATCCCATCGACATAGTCGAGAATGGACTCGAGCTGAAACGGGTCCACAAAGCGCCGCACATCAAGCTTCGCGAAGAATGCCTCAACCGTTTCGACTGACTCGCCGTAACGGTTGGAGGGTGCGGCTTCACCAAAACCGACGATTCCATCGTGCTCAATCTGAACAAAAACGACAGGAGAAACATCGCGTGAGCCGCGCGAGATCGTAAACGGATGCTTGAGCTTAAGGTCGAATCGAGAAGACCCGAGTCGCATGGGAACGATCAGGGTTGCTCCTGGAAACCCTCGAAGAGGGCGTTGACAAATGCTCGCCGGTCAAAAGGCTGCAAATCATCGATCTTCTCGCCAACACCGATGAACTTCACCGGGATGTTCAGCTCGTTGCTGATCGCCAGAACAATGCCTCCCTTGGCTGTTCCATCGAGCTTCGTCAGAACCAGACCGGTGACCTCGACGGCGTTTGTGAACTGCTTGACCTGCTGAAGTGCATTCTGGCCGGTCGTCGCATCGAGAACGAGCAACACCTCGTGAGGGGCGCCGGACATGCGCTTGTCGAGCACTCGCTTGATTTTCTTGAGCTCCTCCATGAGGTTGACTTTCGTGTGAAGCCGGCCCGCGGTATCAATGATCACGACATCCGTCTGCTTCGCGATCGCCGAGCTCAGGGAATCGAATGCCACCGCCGCAGGATCTGCACCGCGAGACTGTTGAATGATCTCGACCCCTGCCCGCTGAGCCCAGATTTCAAGCTGTTCGTTTGCCGCCGCACGGAAGGTGTCAGCCGCCCCGACGACCACACGGAATCCTGCCGACCGGAAATTGTGAGCAAGCTTGCCGATCGTAGTCGTCTTGCCCACACCGTTCACGCCAACAACCATGATGACAAACGGTCTTGGACCGTCGGGCAGCTTGATCTCGGACGCGCGCTCCTCTCCGTTGGCGTGCAAAACTTTTGCGATCTCGTCCTTCAGCAGCATCGTCAATTGGTCTGACGACCCGTAGTGATTCTCCCGCACTCGCTTCTTGATGTTCTCGAGAATGGTCATTGTCGTGCCAACACCAACGTCAGCAGAAATCAATATCTCCTCAAGCCGCTCGAGCATCTCATCGTCGATGGTACTCTTCGAGCTGATGAGCTGGCTCACCTTGCCAAAGAGCGAGTCGCGAGTCTTTGTCAGTCCATCTTTGAGCTTCGTGAACGCGTCAGAGAGAGGCATTACGCGGCACTCTTCTTTTCAACTAAACTTCCGATGAACATTCGTTGAACGTAGTTGATCAGCGAAACAGCCATCATCAGGACGCTCGCCCACAGTACCGCGCTCCGGAACGCCTCGAGCGTTTCTATCCGAAGAGTGGAGAGGACAAGCACGAGAGCGATGAGCAAAACGGTGATCTTGCCGGGCCAATTGGACTGGCTGATGATGTTTTTCTTTGCCTTTATGTACATTCCACCAAGCAGGATCAGCACATCACGCCCAACGATGGCTGCAACGTACCACAAAGGAATATCCCCCACCCAAACAAGCATCACTGCCCCGACGACGACGACGATCTTGTCCGCAACCGGATCAATGATTTTGCCGAAGTCTGTTACTTGATGAAGCTTCCTCGCGAGAAAGCCATCGAGTAAATCAGTCACGACGCCGAGGACCGCAACCCCCGCAGCCCATAATCTGCTGTTCGAAAAATCTGCAAACAGAAAATACGTGAAGGGGGCGAGCAGAACGATTCGGCTGAAGCTGAGAACCGTGGAAATTGTCCAGACCCGTTGCAGCATCAGTTGTCGTGTGCTTCCTTGGTCAGTTCTCTGTCGATCGGGATAGGGTAGTCACCGCTGAAGCAGGCGGTGCAGTAGTGGGCGCCGTTCCCCTTCGGTGCTGATTCCAGGAGATTGTCCATCGAGAGATACGCGAGCGTGTCCACCTGTAATTCCTCCCGGATCTTCTCGACATCGCTCCCGCACCGGTTTGCGATCAGCTCTTCCCGGCTCGGGAAATCCATCCCGTAATGGCACGGATATTTGATCGGCGGGCAGGTTACGCGGAAATGGATTTCTTTCGGCTCCGCTTCCTGGATCAGTTTCACAAGCTGCTTCGAGGTGGTGCCGCGGACAATAGAGTCATCAACGATGACGACCTTCCTGCCTTTGATGACGCCTTTCACAGTGTTGAACTTGGTCTTCACCTTGAACTCGCGCCCATCCTGGTGCGGCATGATGAATGTCCGACCGACATAGTGGCTGCGGATCAACCCGATTTCTAACCGCACATTATCACCGATCTTGTTCGATTCTGTAACGAAGCCAAGCGTCGCCGTGTTGCTCGAATCCGGCACGCTGATGACGATCACACGGTCATCCTCGTTCTCCGGCTTCACGGGTGCCTGCTGAGCAAGGAGCTTGCCGAGCTTTCGACGCACCTTGTCGACGTTCTCGCCGAAGATCTTGCTGTCCGGTCTGGAGAAGTAGATGTATTCAAAAATGCAGTAATGCGGACGGGGAGTTTTCGTGACACGGTACGATTTCAGTGTGCCCGTCTCAATCCCCTCCCGGTCAATGACGAGGATCTCCCCGGGCTCAACATCGCCGATATGCTGAGCGCCGATGATGTCGAATGCGCACGTCTCCGACGCGACAACGTAGGCGTTGTCGAGCTTGCCGAGCGCGAGCGGGCGGAATCCATAGGGATCTCGCGCCGCGATCAAACTCGTGTCCGTGAGGATCACCAGTGAATATGCGCCGTCGACAGTCTCGAGCGCCTCTTTGATTTGCTGGATTTGATTTTCCCTTTGACTGCGCGCAGCAAGATGGAGGATTATCTCACTGTCGGAAGACGAGTGGAAGATCGTGCCTTCCGATTCGAGCTTTTCCCGCAGGGTGTGGAAGTTGGTGAGGTTGCCGTTGTGACCGAGGGCCAGGTTGCCGGCCTTGTAGTTCACGACGAAGGGCTGAATGTTGAACTCGTTTTCCGAAGCCCCCGTGGTTGAGTACCGGTTGTGACCAATCGCTGCGGTGCCTTTCAGCTGGTTCTTCAGGATTTTTTCATCCTTGAAGATATCCGCAACAAGGCCGACGCCCTTGTACGAATTGAACCGCGTCTTCCCTTTCTCGGCCACGAATTCGCTCGTCACGATGCCGCTGGCCTCTTGACCACGGTGCTGAAGGGCGTGCAGCCCATAGTAGGTCATGACGGAGGCTTCCGGGTGGTTGAAAATCCCGAAGATTCCGCAATGGCAGCGGGGTTTTCCTTCAATTCGATCTCGTTCTGTCACGTTTCAAATGTAAGAAGAAAATGGCGGGTAAACAAGGCAACCAGTTGGCGTTAGGTGTTCCGCAGTCACAGCCAGTCGTCCTTATAAAGCAAGAAGGCGGAACTCTCGTCCCGCCCTCTTGAAAGAAATGCCGAGTACCTTTTAGAACTTGAAATCGAGACCGAGATCCAGTGCCCCGTAGCTCAGGGAGCCGTAGCCGATCGATGCCCTGACTGCCATGGTAGGTGAGAACCAATAACGCGCTCCACCTTGTGCATTGAGTACCAGGCCGCCCGAGGTCGCTGACGGTTCAAAACCAAAAAAACCTAATCCCCCAGTCCATTTCGCCGACGAGGCATCATATCCCAGGATGAGACCTGCCCACGGATCGAGTTTGCTTCCGGAATCCATCTTGAAATGATAGTTGCCTTGCGCACCGATGAGAATATTGGTGTACTTGAATGAACCATATCCAAAATCTTCTGTGTAGCCCCAATACCGGAAGACACCACCGATACCGACCGTCCCGAACTCCATTTTCATTCCGTATTCATAGTTGGCGCCGAACTGCAGAGCCGAACCGAGAAATGACAGCCCGACCGATGGTCCCGCGTAGCTCTTTCCTGCTTCGAATTGAGCATTGGCTACAAACGGGATGGAGATGAGTAAGATGACTGTAATAACGATGTATGATCTCTTCATTAGAGCCCCTTTGATGATTTGAGCGAATTTGTTGGTTAGAGTCTTGCCGAATACAATCGGTGTTGATGGGACAACTGATTCTCAATTTATTAACAAACGGGCTCAAAGTCAAGCGACCGTTTCAGTTTGGCCATGCTGAGATAGGGATTTTTGCCGACCTCAGTGTGCTCCAAAGTGCGGACCAATCTTCGCATGCTATCACAAGAAAAGCATGAGGTGGTCATCCTCGCGCTGCTTCTTCATACTACTGTGCACACATATGATCAGCATACGTGCGCGGAACATTCGGCGGAAGGAAAAGCGCGTTCCGCCTATCCGATGCTCCACCCTGCTTGATCCAAATGCTACTTGACAATGTCAATTTCAATGCTGGCCAGCAAACCGAACGAGCGCCATGCACCTTCTGAACGCCGGGGAAAACGCCGGCGCTCGAAAAGAATCGATTGCATTCAATCATAAACTGAGCTTGACACCTGCAGCAAGGTTGAAGTATCCCGGCGTATCTTTTATGACGATGCTGCCGTAATTCGCGTCTTCCGTGAATTGGAATTCACTCCCAAACGGAATATAATGTTTGAATTGGATGAATGGACGAACCATCCCTGTCAAATTCAAAGTGGCTCCGTAAAAGACCACGAGACCGACTTTGAATTCGCTCTTTCCCGTAACGTTTACGACCTGCGGGCTGCTCGGCGGTCCCACAGAGAGATCACCGCTACTGAAGTAATTCAAACCGAAACCGACACCAGCGTACGGCGAGATCAGTGAAAATCCGGGAATATTGATAGTGTGAACCGGCATGAGATCGAAAGCAAGATTGCTGGTCGAGCCACCGCTGTTACCATCAGAGGAGAATTTCCCAGGACCATAAGCATAGTTGTAACCCGCTTCTGCCATGTTCGCACTCGCATAAGCGACATCGACAAGCATATCGAGGCGATAAATGCCGCTCGGTATCTTGAGGAGTGGGTATCCAATACCGACGCCGAAATTGAAGCTGGTTTTCCCTGCGTCGAATATTCCCAGTTGTCGGATCTGACCCCCGGCCGCTACTGTAGTTGCTCCTTTCAAGCTATAGCTCTTGAAGCCAACATTTGGCGTAAGAAAGATCTGCGCCATAGCTGTTCCAGTAACCAAAAGCGTCATTGCAGCAACCAGGAAAAGGGACGCCTTTCTCATAAAGCACCTCCTAGGATATTGTGTGGTGATGGTAAACACAGCAGCGATTAAATTCGGACGCGTTATTAATTTGCAAAATATAAGAATCCTCGAGTGAATTGTCAACCCCGCAGAGTCACAACGCCGGGACTGTCTTGGGGGATGAAAGAATCTCGGTGAGGGCGTTGATGAGCGTGATGCAGTGCTCGCGCGTCACGATGAATGGGGGAAGAAACCGCAGCACATTTGTGTTCGTGCAATTCACCAGTATTCCGCGTTGCTGAAGCTCATCGACAATCGGTTGACCTTCCCGAGTGAGCTCGATTCCCAGCATGCACCCGAATCCACGTACTTCCGTGATGAGGGCTGGGAATGCCTGCTGCAACCGTCGGAATTCTCCCTTCAAGTGCTCGCCCGCCTCTCCCGCTTTCTTCATGAGGTTCTTGCCGATAACCTCCTCGAGCACCGCCAGCCCCGCAGCGCATGCGACGGGATTTCCACCGAACGTTGTCCCGTGTGCTCCGTATGTGAGCACATCTGCGACACGTTCGTTTCCCAGAAATGCTCCGAGCGGCAGTCCCCCGCCAATCGCCTTCGCAATCACCACGATATCCGGCCTCACGCCAAAATGCTCAAACGCCATAAACTTCCCTGTCCTCCCCATCCCTGACTGAATCTCATCGGCGATGATCAGGAAACCAAACTTCTCACGCAGCTCGTTCAACGCGGCGGCGAACTCCTGGCTTACTACAAAGATACCTCCTTCGCCCTGGATAAACTCCAGCACGATGCCGAGCGTTTGGTCGTTCACTGCCGACTGCAGCTCCTGGACGTCGTTGTACTTCACGTGGCTGATGTTGGGCAAGAATGGCTCGTAGCCGTCGCGGTACTTCTGCCGCTCGGTAAGCGATAAGGCGCCCATCGTCCGGCCGTGGAAGGAATTTGACAAACCCAGGAGGTGCGTCTTTGCGTTCTTTTTTCCCCACTTGCGGGCCAGCTTCAGGGCACCCTCGATCGCTTCCGTACCGCTGTTGGAGAAGAAGATCCGCTTGAACCCGGTGATCGAGATGAGCTGCTCGGCAAGGCACACCTGAGGCTCTTGCACATAGAAGTTTGAAAGATGAATATACCTCTGGATCTGGTCTTGGATCGCTTTGTTGATCCGCGGATGATTGTAGCCGAGTGCGTTCACAGCGAGCCCGCCGAAGAAGTCGAGATAACGCTTACCGTCTTTCGCGTACAGATAGCAGCCCTCGCCGCGTTCGATATCCAGCGACAGTCGTTTGTATGTATGAAAGAAGAATCTCTCTTCTTTCTGAAACAAGGTTTCGTTTGCAGTCATTGCTTCACGGTGAGAGAAGTGAATAAGGTGTGGAGAAAACGAACATTCGCTTCGAGCTCCTCGAAGGATCCGTCGTTACAAATGACGTAGTCGGCCTTCTGCACTTTCCGGCTCGGACTCCATTGTGACTGAACGCGCTTTCGAACCTCTTCCTCGGGTACGCTGTCGCGGTAAGCTACACGTCGAACGCGTTCCCCCTCGTTCGCATCGACAACAACGACGATATCCAGCCTCTTGTCATACCCCGCCTCATAGATAAGCGCGGCTTCGACAATGGCCATCCTTTTCCCTTGGCGCTCCAACCGAGCGATCTCTCGATCAAGGCGTTCCTCAACCCGGGGGTGGACAAGCGAGTTGATTTTTTTCTGAAGAGATTTGTTTGAGAAGATTTTCGATGCAATGTATTCGCGGCTCAAGGACCCGTCAGGCTCGTAGGCTGAGGCACCAAGAAGCTTGGCGATGGCCATTTTGAGCTCACCATCCTGCACCATCAACTCCTTTGCGAGCTGGTCGGCGGAGAGGACCGGAACGCCGAGACGCGCGAAGAGAGAGCACACGAGAGACTTCCCGCTCCCGATGCCTCCCGTTACACCGATGCGGAGAATATGATTAGCTGAGTGACCCAATGACACCTGCGCGCTCTTGATACAGGTTCGTCAGGACTGCCGAGGTCTATTTCGCGTACGCGACGGAACGGACCTCCCGAATCACCGTCACTTTGATCTGTCCCGGGAATTCCATCTCCTGCTGGATCTTGTTCGCGATGTCGTGCGAGAGCTGGTCGGCTGCAGCGTCATCAACCAGCTCGTGGTTGCAGATCACGCGGACCTCTCTTCCAGCCTGGATTGCGTAGGTATTCAGCACGCCGTTGAAGGACTTGGCCAGTGACTCAAGTTTCTCCAGACGTTTGACATAGCCTTCGACCGATTCCCTCCTTGCCCCTGGACGGGCCCCGCTGATGGCATCTGCCGCTTGCACCAACGCAGCGATCGGATGCTCCATCGGTATGTCCTCATGGTGCGAGCCCACAGCATTTGCGACGATCGGATGCTCGTTGAATTTCTTGCACAGTTCATAGCCAAGCAGGGCGTGCGGACCCTCCACGCTTCGATCGACAGTCTTGCCGATGTCATGCAGAAGCCCGCCCCTCTTTGCGAGGCTCACATCGAGTCCGAGATCGGAAGCCATGATGCCGCTCAGGAAGGCAACTTCGATGCTATGCTGCAAGAGGTTCTGGCCGTAGCTTGACCGGTATTTCATTCGGCCGATGTGCTTCACGATTTCCGCGTGAGCGCCATGCAGGCCGACCTCCAGAAGGGCATTTTCTCCCGTCCGCTGGGTCTCCTCCTCGAGCTCCTTTTTGACCTTCTCCACGACCTCCTCAATCCGGGCAGGGTGGATTCTGCCGTCGGCAATCAGGCGTTCGAGAGAGAGTCGAGCAACCTCTCGACGAAATGGGTCAAATCCCGACAGGATAACGGCTTCCGGTGTGTCATCGACAATAACATCTACACCAGTCGCGGCCTCAAAAGCTCGGATGTTTCGTCCCTCTCGACCGATGATCCTGCCCTTCATCTCATCACTCTCGAGGCTGAGAACGCTCACGGTAGTTTCGACTGTATGGTCAGCAGCAGTCCGTTGGATTGCTTGGACGATAATCTTCTGAGCCTCCCTGCGCGCCTCTTCCTTTGTCTTATCCCTTATCTCCTTAATTATTTGTGTAGATTCCGATTTGACCGTTTCGATCAAGTTATCTGTGAGCTGTTTTTTGGCCTCTTCGCGTGTAAGGCCGGAAGTCCGCTCCAGCTTCACGTTCTCCTCCTCGACGAGCCGTGCCAATTCTTTGTCCCGTTCCTCGATACGTTTGCGTTTCTCGGTCAATTCCCGATCAAGGCCTTGCAGTTGTGCTTCTTTCTTGCTCAAGAGGTCGAGTTTCCGGTCAACATTCTCTTCCCGTGAAATAAGCTGCTTTTCGAGCGTCTGCTGTTTGTTGCGCTTGGACTGAACTTCCGCTTCGAATTCCTTTTTCCGTTTGTACCATTCGTCTTTGGCTTCGAGCAGCTTCTCACGCTTCAGCGTATTGGCGTCTTTTTCTGCTTCTTCAATGATGCGTTTAACCCGTGCCTCGGCGCTGGTGATCTTGTTTTGGCCCGACCGAGCGTTCAGGTACCATCCCGCATAGAACGTCAGGCCGGCGATGATCACCACCATCGGTATCAGTATATAGATTTCCATAACAACTCCTGCGATCTACTTCTTCGTCATTTTAAGGTACCACAAAAAAAATCCGCACACGTCGACCGATGATCAATTTGTATTGAAGAACCTCAGTTCAACACAGTGGGTGCCTGCCTAAGCATTTCACGCTTCCACGGACCGCTCGTTCCGCCAAAGGCGGAAGTCATCGCTGGGCGTCTCCGCACGAGGCGGAGCGGTGGCTTGCGCTCCACGCTTATGAGTCAAGCTCCCTATTAAAGTAACTTGTCAGGTTCTTTAATAGTTTTGATCACGGCTGGCGGTGCGGATTGTTTAACATCAACATTCCGACCGTTCCTGAGATGAGAAAGAACGTTCCAGAAAAAATCAGATTAATCACTCTTTGAATCGTGCGCGTCGACCTCTAGGCAGTTATCCAAATAGTTGGATAGTTTGATGATTTCGGTCTCGAGATGAGTGAAAGCCTGCTGATTCCGTTCTCGTTCCTTGATGAGGTCCTCGGTGATATTCAGTGCCGAGAGCACTGCAACCGTCAACGGGGGCTGCTCGGGGATTTTCTCGTGGATCGTCGAGATCATCGAATCCACGTAGGATGCGATCTTCTTCGTGAAATCCTCATTCTCGCCACGGAGCGGATACTCCGAACCGAAGATCTTGACCTTGATGCTTTTACCGTTCATAGCTCATCAGCAGCTGGCCGAGTGATAGATAAGTGCGATCTGGAAGTTCTGTACTGCCACGATCAAAACCGTACCACAAAGGATCACAAGTGAGAGTTGATCTTTGCAATGAGATCCTTGATCCTTGCTTTCAGTGCCTCCTTTTCTTCTTTCGTCAATGATTCGCTTCCGTTCGACTGGAGACGCAACGCTTCCTTCCTCAGCCGATCCAACTCTCGTTCCCGGCCAAGCAGTTCCTCCTTCAAGCGTTGCTCGTTCCCTTCGAGCTCTGCCACCCTGCGACGAAGGACCGCATTGGCCTCCTTCAAGTGCACGAGAGACTCGGAGACCATCCGTGCTTTGTCCCACAATACCTGAAGAGCCAATTCAAGGCTTTTCAGATCTTTGCCGCTGGTAACCTCGGGTTCCACTTGCTGCTCTGGCAAAGTTGGATTCCTTTGGGTTTCTTTCAGGGAACGAAACGCCGTATCAGAGACTTCGCAGCTGTGCATTGCACGTTGACTCAATGTGCCTGACAATTCGTCCAACCAATTCGTCAGCTTCTACGTCTGTCAATGTGCGATCCAATGGCTGAAGCTCGAGCGCGTACGCCAAGCTTTTCTTTCCGGCGCCGACCTGATCTCCAACGTACAGGTCGAAAAGGATAACTCGCGAGACTAGAACTCCGCCGACCTGCCGGATCGCCGACTCAATCCTCTCTTGCGGACTGTCGGCGTCCACGATGAACGCAAGGTCTCTTCTCACGCTCGGAAATCGAGGAAGCGCCACGAGCTTCTTCTCGGTGACCCAGTGCTGGTGAACGACCGCGGCCCTCAATTCGCAGACATACACCTCGCCGTCAATATCAAACCTTTCCGCTATTGACTTGCTGATCTTTCCGAGGAAGCCGGCATAACTACCATTGATTTCAACTGCTAAAGCGCTCTCAATTAAAGCGCTGCCGTTATCATAAGAAATAAAGCGGTATTTGTCAAGGCAAAACTTGGAAAGCAACGCCTCCACCTCCCCCTTGATGTCCAGAAAGTCGACCTTTCGATCAGCCGAGCCGTAATGCAACGGCTGCGACCTGCCAGACAGCAACAAAAGCAACCGCTCCTCCTCGCCGTAGCCTTCCAGGCTATCTCTTGAACGTTCATCCTTCACCGTGAATACATTGCCAGTTTCGAAGAGACGGAGGTCTTGTTGTCCGTGAGAACGATTGTTCTGAACAACCAGCAATGCTCCTGGAATGAGACTCGTTCTGAGGACAGATGCCTCGCTACTGACTGGATTGAGAACCTCGACAGCCTTTTCTCCGCTCAGGTGGCCGCTGACATTGTCTTGAAGGCTATACGTCGATATCTCGTTGAAGCCTGCCCCGATAAGATAGTCCCGAACATCATCCTGCAGGGAGCTCAGCGTAAGCGGTTTTGAGAAATCAACAGTCGTTCGCGTCTTCGTTTCGACGTTGTCATAGCCATAGACTCGTGCCACTTCTTCAATCAGATCGATTTCCTCCGCGAGATCGTAGCGATAGCTGGGAACGGCAAATGTGACGACATCACCCGACTGGGCGATTGGCTTGAGACTGAGCCGCTTGAGGAAGACAACTATCTCTTGCTTCGAGAGAGAGGTGCCGAGGACCGCATTGGCCCTGGATACCCGCAGCTTGACGGTTCTCAGCCTGGCCTTCTTCGGATAGACATCGATCACTCCCTGCAAAACCTCCGCGCCCGTGAGCTCCTGCAGCATCTGAGCCGCACGATTCGCGGCGTACACCGTCATGTCGACATCGACACCCCGCTCAAAGCGTTGCGATGCGTCTGTCGAGAGACCCAGGAACTTCGATGCGCGCCGGATGCTGCCGGGATCGAAATTGGCGCTTTCCAGAAGCACCGTCGTCGTCCGATCGCTGATCTCCGTGTTCGCGCCCCCCATCACACCTGCAATTGCCACGGGCTTCTCTGCGTCACAAATCATAAGGATGTCCGAGTTCAGGAGGCGGTCCTTCCCGTCCAGTGTCGTGAAGCGATCACCTTCCCTTGCGCATTTCACGATGATCGTGTGCCCTGCCAGGGTGTTATAATCAAACGCATGCAGCGGTTGGCCCGTCTCCATCAGCACATAGTTCGTCACATCCACAACATTGTTGATCGGTCGGACGCCCACCGAGGCCAGGCGATCCTGAAGCCACTTCGGTGAGGTGCCAACCTTAACATTCCGCAGCACGCGGGATGAGTACCGGCGGCATTTCTGCGCGTGTACAATCTTGATGGTAGCGTGCTTGCGCGTCGAGTGAGCGCTCTCTTGAAGCCGTATCCTGGGTAGCGTCGCCGGCTTTCCTGTAACGACCTGGATCTCGCGCGCAATGCCGAAGTGGCTCAGCCAATCACCACGGTTGGCAGTGATCTCCATGTCGTAGATGACATCGGAAGCGCCCAGGTGCTTTGCGAGCGGCGTGCCCACTTTTGCGGTTGACTCGAGAACCAGAATCCCATCAGCATCGTCACCAAGCCCGAGCTCAAATTCAGAACAGATCATGCCGTGCGATGCAACGCCGCGTATCGTTGCCCGCTCAAGAACAAACGGTCGGCCCTCCGGATCGTGTTGATTGTGTGGAATCGTCGCTCCCACACGGGCAACAGCCACCTTCTGACCGGCTGCGACGTTCGGGGCTCCGCAGACGATCTCCAGAATTTCCTTGCCGACGCTTACTTTGCACAGGGTCAGCTTGTCTGCATGGGGATGCTTGAGCTTCTCCACGACCTCTCCGACGACGAAGTTGTCGAATCTTCCGGCCAAATCTTCGAATCCCTCGACTTCAAGTCCGATCATCGACAGTCGCTCAGCGAGCGTTGCGGGTTTGAGAGGAATCGGTGTATAATCTTTGAGCCAGTTGTGCGAGATCTTCATGGTCGACTATTGGCTAGAACTGCTGCAAAAAGCGAACATCATTTTCATAGAACAAGCGCAGATCGTCAACGCCGTACCGAAGTGAGGCGATGCGCTCGATCCCCATCCCAAATGCAAAACCCGTGAATTTCTCGGCGTCGTAGCCGACATTCTGGAGCACGTGCGGATGAACCATCCCCGAACCCAGGATCTCTAGCCAGCCGATCGACTTGCACATCCGGCATCCCTTCCCCTTGCAAAGAAAGCACGAGATGTACATATCCGCGCTCGGCTCCGTGAAGGGAAAGAACGTTGGGCGAAACTTGTATTTCACGTCGCTTCCGTAGAATTGGCGAGCGAAGGCGACAAGCGTACCTTTGAGGTCGCTGAATGTCACTCCCTGGTCAACGTACAGACCTTCGATTTGGTGGAATGTGACCAGACTTCGGGCACTGACGGCCTCATTCCGATAGACGCGCCCCGGCATGATTTCCCGCACCGGCGGCTTCTGACGCTGCATGGTCCGAATCTGAACCGGGGATGTGTGCGTGCGAAGCAATACATTTTTGGAGATGAAGAACGTGTCCTGCATATCCCGCGCAGGATGGTCCTTGGGGAAGTTGAGCGCTCCGAAATTATAGTAGTCCGTCTCAATCTCGGGTCCCGTCGCGACGGAGAATCCCATGCTGGCGAAGATCCGCACGATTTTATCCATCGTCTGTGTCAGCGGATGCTTCGTTCCACGTGGTCTGGGGCGGCCAGGAAGCGTGAGATCGAGCGGCGGAGCCTGCTGTACGTTGAATCGCGCGAGAGCCTTCTTCTTCTCGTCGTAGGCCTGCTGAGCCTCAGCCTTGAGCGTATTCAGAAGCTTCCCCACTGCAGGCTTTTCAGACACAGGGAGAGATCGCATCTCCTCAAACAGTCGGGCAAGCAGCCCGCTGCGGCCCAGGAATTTGATGCGCACCTGCTCGAGATCCATCTCGCCTGCCGCTCGGGAGAGATCTTCGGACAACTCTTTCCGCACCTGCTCGATTCGTTCTGTCATAGAGAAACGACCTTGAATTCTTTTCGTTGAGACCTCTGCATTATCAGAAAGGGGTCCTGGTATTTCTCACGTCGCACGTTGCTGAACAACACAAGTTCAGCAGATAAAGTTGATGATCTGAAACAGCGCGTGCTATGTTTTCGTACTGAACAGATCGGCTGTAGGGTTCTCGGACGAACGTTTCATCGCTTCGTCGAACGCCGCTCCCCGGGGAGCAGCCTTCAACACCCCGCGCCACGTGAAGCGAGCAACCAGATCGCCGGTCGCCCGTCCAACCCCAAGGAGTTCATAGTCGGGCATGAGCTTCTTCAACTCAGCCAATGTCGCGACAAGCTCATTTGCGCGCGCAGCACCGTTGTCGGAGCTCAGATAGAAGCTGACAAACGACGCCGGATTGACGAACTCCCAGTAATCCGCATTGCTCGCGCTGAAGACGCCGTGGAGCACGCTGAAACGCCGCTCATCAAGGCTTCGGCTGTAGGTTGCGCACACGACGATGAATGCCGCTCGTTTGGTACCGATTCGAAGCATGGTGGACCTCAACACATTGGGTTGAAAGACTTCGGTTCGCAAACCTCTCGATTCATGACCCTGCCGTAAACAAAAAATCCTCTCACCAACCCGACGGTGCTCCCCGCGTACGAGGAGCACTCCGTCCGACTCCGGTTGACAAGAAGACAAAGCTTATGCCGTAGCAAACTTCACGACTTCGGCGAACGCCTGCGGATTGTTCACCGCAAGGTCGGCCAACACCTTTCGGTTGATGGAGATGGATTTCTTATCCAATCCTGCAATCAACTTTGAATACGTGGTGCCGTTCGAGCGCGCTGCGGCGCCAATGCGCGTGATCCAGAGACCCCGGAAGAGTCTCTTCTTCGTCCTCCGATCCCGATACGCGTGCGTGAGAGCTTTTTCGACGTGGTGTTTGGCAACGGTGTAGACTTTGCTCCGAGCACCCCAATATCCTTTGGCTTGCCCGAGGACTTTCTTTCTCCGTCGGTGTGCTGCAACTTTGTTCTGTGAACGCGGCATGGAACCTTCTCCTTCTCGATTAAGCTAAGAGAAACCTTTTCACCTTGTATGCTTCAGTCTTCGACACAACCGTCGGCTTGCGCAGGTGGCGCTTTCGCTTGCTCGACTTGCTCGTCAAGATGTGACTGCGGAACGCTTTGTGCCTCTTGACTTTTCCTGTCGCCGTGATCTTGTACGTCTTCAGCGCACGGCGGCGACTCTTCATTTTAGGCATGCTGCAACTCCATTATGTTGGTTCGGTCGGTTGTTTGACACTCTCTGGCGCCTTCTTCTTCGCCTTATCCGCGACGTAGTACACAATCATCTGACGGCCCTCCATCTTTGCCGGCGCATCAATCTTGGCGATGTCGGCCAGCCTCTCGGTGAACCGATCGAGCATGGCTCGACCCTGGTCTTGATAGGTGATCTCCCGGCCTTTGAAGACCACCGTCGCCTTGACTTTATCCCCTTCTTCGATGAATGCCCGCGCGTGACGAACCTTGAATTCGAAATCGTGCGTGTCCGTGTTGGGGTGAAAACGAACCTCTTTGACTTGCGTAACGTGCTGGTGCTTCTTCTGGAGTTTTCCTTTCTTCGCCAGCTCGTACTTGTACTTCCCAAAATCCATGATCTTGCAGACCGGCGGATCGGCCGTTGGCACGATCTCGATCAAATCAAGACCCTTTTCCCCAGCGAGGTTGATGGCCTCACGAACAGCCAGAACACCAACCTGCTTTCCCTCGTCGTCGATGACCCGGACTTGCGGTGCCCGGATTTCCGTATTGATGCGCGCGCGCTCTTGCTTAATGGGGGGTACCTCCTATAGAGTGAGTGATTTGCGTTGGATGGCGTCCAGCGTTTTTGACAGGAACGCCTCACGGCCCACTGCACCGAGATCCCCCTTCTTATGTTGCCGGACGGATACGGTGTTGTTGGCCTGTTCTTTCTCTCCAACGACCAGCATATACGGGACCTTCTTCAGCTCCCAGTCGCGGATCTTGTATCCAACTTTTTCATTCCGGTCATCGAGCTCGACGCGAATTCCCGCCGTCTTGAGCTGATGGAACACCTGCGTCGCATACTCCACGTGCTGATCCGTAATCGGCAGCACCACTGCCTGCACCGGCGCCAGCCAGAGCGGGAACTCCGCAGCAAAGTGCTCGATCATCACGCCGATGAAACGCTCCATGGAACCGAAGGGCGCACGATGAATGACGACCGGCCGGTGCTTCTGACCATCTGCGCCGGTGTACTCGAGGTCGAACCGCTCGGGCATGACATAATCCACTTGTACGGTGCCGAGTTGCCACGTTCGCCCCAGCACGTCACGTACCATGAAGTCAATTTTGGGACCGTAGAACGCGGCCTCGCCGATTCCCATGTAGTAGTTCAAGTGCATCGCGTCAGCAGCTTCCTGAATGTCCTTCTCCGCCTGGATCCACATCGCATCCTCGCCGCCGTACTTGTCCTTGTTCTTCGGATCCCTGAACGACAAGCGCGTTCTGAAGTCGCTGAAGCCGAGCGTGTTGAAGACAAGCTGAATCAGGTCGATCACGCCCATGAGCTCTTGTTTCAGCTGGTCCTGCCGGACGAACATATGCGAGTCGTCCACCGTGAACGACCGAACTCGGATGAGACCGTTGAGCTCACCCGACTGCTCATAGCGAAAGCAGGTGCCGAATTCTGCGAGGCGGATCGGGAGATCCCGGTAGCTCCGGGGCCGCGAGGCATAGATCTGAAAATGATGCGGACAATTCATCGGCTTGAGCAGGTACTCTTCTTCCTCAACCTGCAGTGGCGAGAACTGACTCTCCTTGTAGTACGGATAGTGTCCGCTCGTCTTGTAGAGGTTGATATTCCCGATATGCGGCGTCATAACGGGAAGATACCCCCGCTTCTTCTGTTCCGACTTGAGAAAACTCTCCAGCTCCTCCCGGATGATCGTTCCCTTCGGCAACCACAACGGGAGACCGCCCCCAACCTTGGGGGTGAAAAAAAACAGCTCCAAATCTTGACCAAGCTTCCGATGATCCCGCCGCTTGGCTTCTTCGAGGCGGTAGAGATGCTGGTCGAGCTCCTGCTTGGTCGGAAACGTCACCCCGTAGATACGCTGCAGCATCTTGTTTTTTTCGCTTCCGCGCCAATATGCCCCGGCGACGTTTAACAGCTTGATGGCCTTGATGCGTCCGGTCGAAGGAAGGTGCGGTCCGTAGCACAGATCGGTAAAATCGCCCGAATGATAGAACGTGATGGGCTGACCTTTCAACTCTGCGAGAAGCTCGAGCTTGTAGGGATCCTTTTTTTCGCGGAAGTAGGCAACGGCTTCCTGCCACTTTTTTTCTTCCCTGACGTACGGTACATCCTTCGCTGAAAGCTCCACCATCCGCTCTTCGATCTTCTTAAGGTCCTCCCCTGTCAAAGCGTGGTCGCCGGCATCAATGTCATAGTAGAACCCCGTTTCGATTGGAGGGCCAATGCCGAATTTTGTCCCCGGGAAGAGCGATTCGACTGCAGCAGCCATCAGATGAGCAGAGCTGTGCCAGAAGGCGTACTTCCCTCCATCGTCGTCCCACTTCAAGATTTTGACCGCCGCATCGCTCTCTATTCGGCGGCTTAGATCCCAGACTTCCCCGTTCACTTCGACAGCGAGGGCTTCTCTGGCCAATCCTTTGCTGATGCTTTCAGCAATTTGTCGACCCGTTACTCCCTGTTCGAATTGCTTCGTCGATTTGTCGGGAAATGTGATGGTGACCTTTGGCATGAGCTATCAGATAAAAAAAATCGGAGAGCTCCTCCGATTAGGCAACTTGTTACCGCTGCAGTCATTGCATCGATTCTTGCTCAACACTTTTTAGCCCGAATGGTCTCCTCGATTAGCGCGTGGGCCCTATAGGACTCGAACCTATGACCTCTACCATGTCAAGGTAGCGCTCTAGCCAACTGAGCTAAGAGCCCGATTCTCTTCTCACTAGTGTTGTGTATCAGAATTTCCTTGAATAATTGCAGCGTGCCGATTCCATGTTTAGCGTCGAATTTCAGGCTTCAGTTGGTTCCGACATATTAAACGTACTTGCGATACGGGACACTAGTGTCTCGATTCACAAGTTCGTTGAATAAGTCTGCCTGTCAGAAGTTCTCGATGCAAGCAGAAATCAGGCAATTTACTGCAACAACTTATTAAAGGTATCTCTGAGACTCGACACTAGGAGGTTGCTGAAAAACCCCATCCTCAAAGAGGGACTGAACCGCCAAGGCGCCAAGAACACAAAGAGATTTCTTGAATTTTGATTGAAATAGCAATTCTAATGTCACCTTGGCGCTCTTCGTGTCTTGGCGGTTTTCTTTTGCAGCACTCTGCTAGGCTTGCCTTCTCAAGAAAGCATCTAGAAGCGCGGACGAAAACCCACTATTGGCCACAAAGACACTAAGGCACAAAGAAAAAGAAGAGAAAAAGTAAAGTTCTCACACGCCTTGGTGTCTTCGCGACTTTGTGGCAAGGCTTTTCGACCGACTCTCTAGGCCGATTTCCCTTCGATCCAGTAATCATACCAGAGTGCAAGATTCAAGAGAGCCCAAAGGGGCATACCCTCATCTCGGGTTCGGTTTCGATGATTGAGGATTATCGTTTTGACAAAATCCCCCCGAAGAAGATCACACTTCATCAACCCGCTGTTCAGTATTTTCGTTTCCATAAAATTGAACCATTCGGAACGAAGCCATTCGTTCACAGGAGCGGCGAAGCCTTGCTTCTTTCTGTAGATGATATTGTGGGGAATTAATCCTTCGACCGCCTTTTTGAGGATATACTTCGGTTCCCCTCCCTTCACTTTGAACTTCTTCGGAATCGTCATCGAGTACTCAACAAGACGATGGTCGAGGAAAGGCACGCGCGCTTCAACTGACGTTGCCATGGAAACCTTGTCTACGCGCATCAGGAGGAGTTCCGGAAGCCGGTTCTTGAATTCGAGATAGATCATGCGCTTCAAATAGTCCGCGTTAGGATCGCGCTCCAAGATTGCTTCGTGCCATCGCGCGGCGAGATCACGGGCTCGCGCGGCCTGAACCTCTCGGTGACCGTCGAACAGCAAGCTCTTGTGTGTTTCCGTGAAGATGTTCACTCCTCCCCAAAATAACTCATCGCCTTCAGTCGCTTTCCGAATGTAGTCAAGCTGCAGCAGCTTGTGCTTGCGCTGCAGGACGGCTGATGCAATGCCAAAGATCGCAGATCTTGCAAATCTCGGCATGAGCTGATAAGGACGCCACAGCCACTGATAGAAACGAAGCTCTCGCAAGTACGCTGGATATCCCGCAAACTGCTCGTCACTTCCCTCACCGACCTGTATAACGATCGTGCCGTTGTCCCGAGCAAGCTTCGATACAAAGTAGAGGGGAATGCACACCGGGTCTGCCAGCGGCTCGTCCTGATGGTAGATCAGCTTCGGAAGAAAATCGAACGCCATCCGTTGATCGATGAACACTTCGTGATGGTTCGTTCTAAACTCCTTCGCGATTTGACGGGCGTAGCCGAGCTCGTTATATTTCTCTAAGTGTCGAAAACCCACCGAGAAGGTATCAACAGGCCGATCCATCAGCTCTGCCATCAAAGCGACGTTCGTGCTCGAGTCAATTCCACCGCTCAAGAACACCCCGAACGGCACATCGCTCATCATCCGGTCTTTAACCGATTGCTTCAGCAATCTCTGGATGCTATCGATGCAAGATTGTTCGTCCTTCGGGGGACCTCCCTCAAGGAGCTTTGAATGTGAAATCGGTGTTCCATCCAGATCGATGGAGGGCTGTCGTCCGATGGGCACGGGATCCCAGTACTGTTCCTTTCGTATGTCTCCGTCCTTCCCAATTACCATGAAATGCCCCGGCTCCAGCTTGTAAATGTTCTTGAACATTGTCATCGGGGCGGGGGAGATGAGGAATGTCAAATACGCATCGAGCGCTTCTTGGTTGAACTCCCTGTGCACAGCGGGATGTTGGAGGATGGCTTTGATCTCGGAGCCGAAAATGAAATTGCCGTTGGCAAACGTGTAGTAAAGCGGTTTAATGCCAATTCTGTCGCGGGCAAGGACCAGTCGCTGGCTCTTCTCATCCCAGATCGCGATTGCGAACATCCCAAGGAGCT